>Ga0179593_1248291_pt1 | contig 12268 bp, 14 predicted proteins | sample CZODoug2_1_08_16_FD_185931 | JGI IMG/M metagenome (GOLD analysis project Ga0179593, IMG submission 185931) | Vadose zone soil fungal communities from Angelo Coast Range Reserve, California, USA - CZODoug2_1_08_16fungal (PacBio error correction) | ecosystem: Environmental > Terrestrial > Soil >... | reverse complement strand
GCCCATACTTTGACCCCAAGAACGGCTCTGCCGACGGTTCCCTGTCCCTTCAAGTTTTGAGTTGTGGTACGGGCCCGTTTCTGACAAGAGCATCCCCCACCGTCAGGTCAGTTGTTAACTTGATAGCTCAAGTGCGGGTGCATAGCGGTGTCACACCCCCCCAGCTGGTTGGTAACCATACTCGTCCGCCCCCGTCACTTTCGTGACCCCCTGTTCTATTTTTTGACCCCCTGGGTTGCTTGTTTTTGGTTTTTTGGGAGGTTCTGCTTCGCTCCCTCCCTGTATTTTCACCCCATCCCTTGGACCCCCCTTTCTCACATTCACTTGCCTTGTGCCGAGGCCTATTCCTGGACCCGTTTTGTAGAAACCGCGGCCCCAGGTCCCCAGGAATCGACTCGGGTTCTGTTTTTTCCACCCTTGCGGGCCCTCCCGCCTATTGGTCGCCAGTGCCTTGTTTTATTCGTTTCATGCACACTGGGAAGCCGTCGATCCAGACCCACCCAGCCAACCCCCTTCCTGTCCTCCTTTCCAGCCCCCCCAATCAACACCAAACCCTTTCTCCCGGCCCTTTACTCCTTTTCACAAACCCGAGGACGTTACCCGGCCCTGGCAGCTAGAATGGAACATATGTTCCTATCTTGCCCCACACAGCGGCGTTTATTCGCTGAGACCGTTTTTCTTCCACTGATGACTTTTTGACTCACAAGCCATTTCTTCTGTCCAGGATCCCTTTCGGACAACGTCAGCTCTGCTCACCGGGGTTTCCAGGAAAGCCGTAAGAAAATGTCACCTTGCGTTGAGACCTTTCTCTTTTTTACGTTTTTTTTTTACGAGTCCCAGTTCCTGGAATCCCCTCGGAATGTGGGTGGATGTCACCGCGTGGAGCGGGGCACGGGGCGCGGAGACTGGGGAAAGCGGCGTTCAAGACCTCGACGTCTACCGCATAAGAGTTTCCCTTTTGGCCGTCCACATCGCAACAAAAACCCGCCACCCCACGGTGGCTAGGAGACCTTTGACAAACACCTCCCCCGTTACTTCCTCGCTCCGAATTTCCCCCCTCTTTCCACCAGTTTTACGAAATGGACATAGAAACACCAAGAAGCAATGCTTTCTTGCCCTTTTGCTTAACCGCGTCATGTAGCCCCGTGTCGGGGGGTCCTATCCCCCATCCCCCCACCCCCCACCCCCCCCCAAGGGATTTTTGAAGAGCGCAAGGGGTCTTTTGCAGGCACTTGAGTAGTGACTCTCTGTCCACCTCAAAGTTGTCCCGTTGGCCCCCGTGCCGAGTTTGTTGCACGGCCAGACGTTTTCGCTCTCTTCCCTTCCTGAGGGCCCCAGCCCCCATGTTGTCGTGGCCAAGCCAGGAAGTCTTGGATTCACATATCACCCCCCCCCCCTTCCTTCCTTGTTGAAAACACTCTCTTCCCCATGAGACTCAACGCTGGACCTTTAGGTGCGAACGTGGCGTACTGTAGACCCCATTCCGTGCTCGAGTGACTTAAAATAGTCGGTAAGCTCCTTTTTGCCTCCTTTCCAACACCCCAGAATACACACCCGTCCCCCCTGCTGATGTCCCCATTATCTTTCCCTTTCCGTCCTTCCTTTCCATTTTTGTGCTTTACGCTCTTGGAAGGACGACACAATATCCGCGTTTTGCAAGTCCAAAGAAGACCCGACACTTTACGTTACCCCATTTTTGCGGTGAGTTATGATAGGGGTTGTCATACGAGGGCACTCCCTTCCCTTTCCGTAATATTTTTCCCCATCTTGTCCAATCAGACCCGACCCCTGTATAATTTTGGATCTTCCTTTGTATTTTTTTTTGTTTTTTTGCCCCCAACGGCTTTTTCCCTGGCTGGATTCCTCACCCCAGTATTCTGTCACTGCCGTACGCTCCAGACCACCCACGCAGGTTTGACCGCTTGGAGTGGTCCTCGTTTCATTTTTTGCACGCGGCCAACCACCCCCCTCACCCGGACGCCGGTGATCCCCCCCCCCCAGTTTTTTTGATCGGTTTCCCGGTACCCCCCATTCGTCCCTATTCTGTTTCCGGCTCCCCCCCCCAACCTACAAAAGTCCTTGCAGGGCGATCCCCTGTTGACGGTCTGGAACCAAAGGACGAAACGGGGCGGGGCCTTCCCTGTCCGGTTCCCCCCCCCAGGTACACCTCCACGACGTTTAACGGACGAATCCAATTTTCCGAAGGTTGCCTTCCGCCCTGCGCGACGTGCTCCTTTCCCCCCTGCTGTTCAATCTCCCCCCCTGCCGAACCGATTTTTGTTCCTGCACGAGGGACCACCCATCTGAACCACCGTCTTTTTTGCAGTATGACAAATTTTTTTTTCGGGAGGCGCCCGGTTCGTTTTTTTCCAGTAACACCACTCGTTTGTATCCGTCGTATTCTCTCCCCCCCCCCTTGATGGCCGCCCCCTGCATTTTTTGGCACTCTACGCCCCTCACCGTTTTACCATTTGTTCGTTTGAAGGAGTTCTTTCCCCATCGGTTGTTTCTCCTAATTGGCCGGTCTTTCACCGCCTACCTTAACGTGATGCTTCCGGCGGCCTTGGTTTTGAGTCCTACGACTGGGGTGAGGTGCGGGCGGTCCTCACCTAGGGACCTCCGTTTCAAACTCATTGTGCCCCGTTCTTCCTCTCTTTCACGACGTTCGAATCGTCTCTGGGGGCTGCCCTGGAATTCCATCGGAACGCCCCCGGGCGTCCACAAACCTGTGTCCACCCTCTGTGTGATCTAACCCTCCCCTGCTCCCATTATCTTTTTTTGGCCGCAATGGTTTACTACCCCTCCGCATTACCCCTCAACCCATCTGTGGACTTTCGATCGCCCGTTTCTGCGCGTGTGAGTTTAGGCGTTTGTGACAAGCTTTTGTGAAGGTACCAGTGGCGTTTTACCACCGTACCCCCCCCCCCCTCCCCTTTCCTTTCACAGTATCGTTTTCCCACGTCTCAAAGAAGCCCCTTTTCCACCCCGACCAGAACTCGGCATTTCTGCTCCGTTTTTTTCTCCTTGCAGTCTTTGAATGAGGAACATACCAACTCTTGGCGGGTGGAATCCAGTACGCCCGGATTCACACACCCCTTCTTTTTTTTTCCTGTTTTCAGATTCTTTGTTCGGACATATCCCCCCTTTTAAGACCTACCCCCCCGGACCCGTGTTCTCACTTTCTCACCGCCACTACCCCCCCCCCTAATTTTCTTCCGTTGTCTTTTAGTTTCGACAATGAATTGACTGAAACTCGGTCTTTGGCCATCCCTCCCCTTGCATCCCCTGGTCATGAGGCTGGGGATGATTTACGACGAAACCTCATTTTTCAACCCCTTGAGAGCACCCCCGGCTTTTCCTCGTGTTTTCGTTTTCCCCCCAACAAGAATTTCTGAACTGACCCCTGACCCCGAGTCTCGGCCGGGGGACCCAGTGTGAGGGGAATCATAAGGGCCGAGGTACGATGTTCAATCCCCCCCACCCCCATCCACTTTTACCCCCCGAAGTCGCCCTCCTTGGTCGAAAAACAGTGAGCGTCCGGGACATCAAGTTTTGATCCGATGCGAGACCCCCCTTCAGTCGCGTCACGACCCACTGTAAATCGTTTGACGCAGCATCCCAGTCTGGGCCTGAGTGGACCGACCACCTTTTTCCCCCCCTATGCCAAGAAAACCCCCCCAATGGTGAATAAGAAGCTGGCCCTTCGAACCAGTCCCGACGGAATCTCCCCCCTCCCCGTCTTTGGTTTGTTATCTGCTTTTGATGCCCAACCCCAGGACACCCGACCCACCAGTCCCCTCTCTTTCCAGCTGTTGGTGAGCCCCCACCAATGTACCATTTCAACTCCTTGAGGAACCTTCCTTGCGCCACGACCACCCCCCCCCCCCCCCGTCTTTATTTGTTTGGAGTGTCCCCTTCTTTGCCCCCCAGCCCTAAGATTCTTTACGTTGTGGTTAAAAAAAACTCTAGTTCTTTGACCCTCCCCCCCTCAGTCTTGGAGGTTGATTTGTTCGGAGCCCAAGACCGACTCTCTTGACTTTTCCTCACTCTTTTTTTTTTCCCCTGCCTCTTCCCTTCTCTTTTTTTTTTCCGTCTTTCTTCCTGGTGCCGCGCGTCTTTTTCATTATATTTCCTCCTCATCTTTGTGTTGTTTCTTGACGCGATTGCGGCGGCCTTTAGCCCTCTGAACGTCCCCCTCACCCTTCGCCATTTGAGGTTGCTGGCGACCACCCCTTCCCTCCCAGTTGTTTTTGCAGGTAGTAGTCCTCCGTTCTGGGTCTTTGGGTTCATGAATCCAACCTTCACACCCCAAAATTTGACGGTTCCCCTGATTTTTTTCCATGTTGGTAATGCGTTTGTCGTTGAGCCGTTCGGTCGTTTTTTCCCCCTTTTTTCTCAGATCCTTTCTTTCCGTTTTTCTACGATGGAAGTAGCATGGTCAGTTCCTGGGTCTTGTCTCCCCCCTAGACCCGCGCCTTCAGTTTTTAGGGCTTTTCCTCCAGATCGGTTCCCCAGCGCACAACTTCTGCGTATCATGGCCCCTCTGCGTCTTGGGTCAGAGCTTTTCTTTTCCCTGCTTGTTGTTTTTATGGACGTTACGATTACAGTGTCGTTTTCAAGACCGGTGATTTTTTTTCGTTAAATTTCGCCCACCCTTTTCTGAAATTCTGCGCGCCTTCTGCCTTGGCCCTTTTTCTCTCCCGTTCTTCTGCGTGTCCGGACGAACCTTTTTTGTTTTATTTTCTTTGGGAACGACTTTGATGTTAGTTCCCTCTGACACCGGCGTCGCCACGGGTATTATACCCTCCCGTTCCATTTCTCAGCCTTCACTTTTTACGTTTGACGTTACCCCCTCGGGACCAGACTTTCTCTATATGTTTCTTCGGTGGTTCTGCGGTCCGAGACGTATTAATGGCCCCTGAAGGAGTAGTCTTTTTAGTGCCTCTTTCCTTTTTATTTCCCACCCTTCCCTGTCCTGATAGGTTTTTCCTCCCCCTGCTGCACGAATTGGGTTAGTTTTCGTCTCGTTTATATCCGACACTTTTTTTTTTGCCTCCCGGTTGCGCTGCGTTTTACCCCCAGATTATACCCCCCTCCCTCTTTTATTTTTTGCGTTTTTTCCCTCGTCACCCAGCAGGATAGAAGTTCTGTAATTGAGATGCCGGTTCACTTTCGTCTTCTTTATTTTCTTTTTTTTTTTTGGTCCCGTGGGTCCCGTCAGTATTTTTCGGTTGGGTGATGACTTCGACTTCCTCTTTTTCACTCCCCCTTTCCCCCTCCCCTTCTTGCTTTTGCTTCTCCCCTTCACGGTTTTAGGTAATGAGCGTGTTGCAACCTCGCACACCTCTTGACTCATGGTGTTTTTTTTTTCCTTTGCCTTCGACGGGCTTTTACGAGGTTTTCCCCCCCCCCCTTTTTTTTCGTCTTGAAGGGGAGATACATCTTTTCTCCGCTCGAAAAGCCTGCGGCGTGAGAGTGGAGACCTGGTTCAAATTTAGTTTCCCGGTCCTTTCTCTTTATTTTTGCCGCGTTTTAACCACATAGTCCAGTCCCCCTGACTTTTGCGCCTTTCGCAGGTACGTCTTTTGCCTTAGCAGGACCTTTCCTGGTGATCCCACCACATTGGGTAGCCCCGCTTTACCACCGTCAACTCTTGGCGTTCTTTGCCGAATTAGACTGAGTCTTGGTGCCTTGTTGCAGCTCATTGCCCATAGTTTTTCTCGCGCTCGGATCGAAACACAGGGGTTTACGTTGACCTTTCGGCGGCGCCGTTGATGGATTGTGAGCTCGTTATTTTTTCCTTTTTTTTATATCAGTCTTCCCCTACCCTGTCTCCGTAGGGCCGCTGTGCCGTCGCCTTCTCAGGGTTGTGATGATTAGTCTGTTCATGTAACCCTTCCTCGATTTCCTTCTTCTTGGAGGGAGTTCCCGGAAGGTGGTAGCTAGGACCCGCACAAGGCCAGGGGGACCCGGGCACCGACCGTCGGTACACAAGCCCCAAGGCCAGTGACGCCAAAAGAAGGATGTTTTTCTTCCTCGGTATGGCGTCCCTTACGCGGACAATTTACAACTGGCTTGAGTGTACTCTTTGTACCCGTAGCTTGACGTGGTTAGCAACGCCGCGCTCTACCGAGGGGTCGGGTTATCCAGGTGCACTCAGTCGCAACCTTCCTTTCATACCGGTTAATGTGCCTACTCTTGGCATTATCAATTCCGCATCTTTGCAATGATTCCCCGCAGATAGGTCTCCCGCCCAGTACTCTGCTTCGGAGGCAGGAAGACAGATCTGACGGTAAGCTCTGCTCCCTACTTGAAGCCCCCGTCTTGATTGCACAAGTATCCCTTTGTTGCTCATACATACGACTACCGGGCAAAGGCACCCAAGGGTGGAAAGGGATCCGCGACGCACGTGGAGTCAAGGGGGCCCGGCAGTCTCTAAAGCTCAATACAAAGTTTTCAGCTAAACTTCCCCTAAACAAAATCGGGGGTGCGGGCATCCCCAGCGAGTTACCCCTGGGGCACTGGCAGTTGGACACATATATAGACGTTCTGAAACAGACTACTCACAGGTACCCCCCAAGCTTAACAACAAGCTTAGCTTCCACCTTGATCTCGTGTAGCTTGTCTTTACAGTTTATGTCTTACGGGCTTGAGGGTACGTTTAAGACAGATGTTTAGGCCCTCAGTCAAGTCAGATTTTAGGGGTACCTTTAATTGTGTGTTACCTCTGTTGCGGATTTGCATTCGGTTTGTTTTTCTTTGGATTCATGGTGTTTTTGGTTTTTACCAAGGTCCCCGCTTCACACCCCAAAATCCCCCCCCCCCCCTGTTTCCCCTTTTTTTTTGATTTTGACTTCCGAATGTAGGCTGCCTCTTTGATTGCAGAGTATTAGTTCCCGGCATTGGAATGCTTTCGCCCCCCACCCCTTCCTTCCGATAGTAAACTCTTTCTATCCACCGTTCTGTCGGTTTTTTTTGTTTTGTATGTTGCATTTCGGTCCGGTCTCTTCTATTTTGTTCGGGTCAACGCCCCCCCCCGAGCCCCTTTGTTCTTTCCGTTGACTTCCCTTTCTCCGCGTTTTCCCAGATTTTCCCCCCGATGTTTTGTTCAATCATTCGTTCCATGTTGCGTGACGTCCGTTACGCAAATTGTTTTCCTCCCCTTTTTTTGGGCCTAACGTCCAGTGACTCTTATTTTCACGGCTCCCCGATTGTTTCCTCCTTCCATGCCACGTTCCCCTTTTTTCCTTCCCTTGTGAAGAGTCAGACACCTGGCACGCCGTGATTGATTCGGACATTCAATGGGTTTTTTTTTTGTTATTTCCTCAAAGTTTCCGCCCGAAAAAGATTTTTTGCCAGTGAGCAACTCAGAGTTGAGCTTTCTGGGCCTCCGCTTCGTTTACTTTCCCGCCATGGGCCGAACGCTTATCGTAATTTCTCGGCTTTTGAAACCCCTAGCGTTTTCACCGAAATAGATAATTCACCTCGCACCGTACTTGTTTTTTTTTTTCATTTTTTTCTTTTAATGAGCCCTGGCTTTTGACACTCTATCGGGTACGTTCCGGTTTTCGACTGTTCCGTGGTTTTTTCGGAATGCGCCCTTCCTTTTTCCCCGCTTAGCTTTTTTCCCTGAGCCGTTCTTTTCCCCTCTTCTCTGTCTTTGGTTAAGGACTCACGCCTCCTTTGACTCGTTGAATGACTCCAGCTTTCAGTTCTCTCCCGCGCTGGTCCTTCCGTGTCTTTTTCCCCCCTTGGACGACCCCCCTCCCAGGTTTTCGCCGTCCAAGAGTTTCTGTCCCTATTTTCCGTTGCACTGCGGTATTGGACTGCGATCCCTCTCTTGTTTGGTGACTTCAGGTCAATGCTCGAACGTATGTGTCTCACTGTGCCTTACTGTATACGTCGCCTTATTCCTTTCTAGCCTGCGTCAGTTTTGTCTCTGACCCTGTATTGCTGAACACTTGTATTTCCTCTTTTGACCCCCTCATCAATACCGATGTTCTGGACGGGTTCCCCCTCTGTTCGAACCCCCCTTGTTTGTACCAGGATCCTTTTCCTACCAAAGGCTAGAGGATGTCAAATTATTTTTTGACCATATCTTTAGCGCCGAGTGCGACCACTCCCCATTGTTCCTCTTTTTCTTCACATCATTTGTTCCGATTGGTTTTCCACCCAAAGCATTTGGTGAAGTTCGTGTTCTTCCCCCTGCTGACCCCTCTCTTTCCTTTGATGTCAGATGTGGTTTTGGTCGAATTTTTGGGGCGGAGCCCCCCCCCCCCTTCTTTGAAAGGGGAAGTTAGTCCGTCTTAGTCTTTCCGTATGCATCTATCTATTCCTTCCCCTTCCTTCTTCTTTTTTTTTTTCTCTCAGATGCCTCGCCATGACCACCTGGTTCGCCCGGACGGCCCGGACAATTGTTTTTCTGACCAGGATTTTAAGGGGTGGGAGCATTTTTCGGACCAACTCGTCTCGCACCTCCCCCCCCTCTTTAACCGGCTCCGCTCATCCTCTGGAGCTTCCCCCCCTTTTTTTATTTGCAAACCCCTTCCTTGTCCCGCCAAGCTTACGACTATCTTCACCACGTTTTTTGTCGTCCCCCCCAGCTCAGCGTGTTCTCTTGTCCAATAAACGTGGAAAGTCCCCCCCTTCTTTCCCTCTTGGTTCGTTTTTAGGGGGTCTTAATTTGTCCACCCCCCCTTGTGTTGTTGAACCCTTTTTCCCCCCCCTCCAAGACGAGTTTTTTTTTGTCCACCTCCTTTTCCTGCAACACGGTTTTCCTTGTTTTTGAGGTCCCCCTGGAATTGCCCTTATAACAATCGCCTTTTCCCCAAGTTTTTTTGTGTTTTTCTTGCCCCCTCCCCTCACGAAAACCGATCCCCCTATTTTTTTTTCTCTAGTTTCCCCCCAACCCCTCATCACGATCCGCGTTCCGGAGCGCAGTACCCTTTAGATTCGCACGGCTTTTTCGGAAGAAAACGTTTTTCGTACAATTGGATGTTCCGTTTCTACCCCCCACCATCCGAGGGGCAGAGCTTCGTGTTTTAACGAATTCCTTTTTCCCCTGGTTCACCCAGGCGTCCCGTCCCCCTTCCCGTCTTTACTCACAGGCTCCAGGCTGTAGTTTCCTTCGTAGCTCACGTTTATTTGGTTTCGAGGTCGGACCACTCGGCGACTCCCCTACCCCCCCATCTTCCGAGGGGTTTACCGTTCGTTTTGCTGCATACCCTGAACTAACGTTTTTTCGGCGCTTCAAAACCCCCTTCGTACGGTTCCGCCTCTCCGCATCCCCCTCGTCCAGCTCTCCTCCAATTAGCCTGACTACCCTTCTGAGGCACCCCCCCTGCTTTCGAAACGAGACAGGCTTTCCCGCCCCCCACACCACGTATGGCCGATTTCGCCTTTTTTGATTTTTCTGCGTTATTCTCTTCGGCCAGTCACAAAACGTCACCCTATTTCGTGACGAGACCCTCCGTTTTTTTAGTTTGGTAGCTGCAATGCTAGTTCTCCGTCAACCTTACTCGTCCCCCCTTCCAGTACTATTCCCCTGCCCCCCCCAGGCGGAATGGTTGATTCCCCCCCCCTTCGCAAGCTTTTTTCGACTTTCCGACGGCTTTCCCCCCCTCTCGGTTTTAGAAACCGGTTTCACTTTTTTCTTTTCGCTCCCCTCGTCGGCGCGGTGCCTCAGAAATCCGACCCCCCCCCTCCACCCGCTTATTGCACTAACTTGCGTTAATCTCGCCGAGGTTTTTTGGTCTTTTACTCAGCTTTGGGACGTGCCCCTCTACCCCTCTCCCCTCGAAACCTCAACGATCCCCGACGCCCACATCACCGTCTTTCCTTCCCCGCGCGTGTTTTTCTTGTTTGTCGCAAAGGGACATACCTCTTCGTACCCCGGGACCCCCCCGCCCGCGGGCCAAAACTTCCCTCCAGACCCCGTCACTGATCTGCGGTTGGACACGCCCTGTGACCTGGTGCTCGGAGGCGTACCCAATAGTAGTACCCTAACCTCAAGGACTATACCCGCCCCCAACCCTCGCAACGTCCAGTTGCTATGTCGTGTCTTTGCACTTTTGTTTTTTCTCCTTCAAAAAAACCATCACCTTTTCCCAAGGCGGACCATTTTCCAGTTTTTTTTTAGGACCCCAGAGAAACGTTCCCGATGGGTCCATTATTCCAAACACAAACCCCCTCACGAAGCCTTCTCTTCCCCCAGTTGCAATTTTTTTCCTCCTGTTAAGGGAACCCCCCCGGGCGAAGTGATGGTCACTCGGTGCCCCCCCCCGTCCCCCAAATTACCAAGGACTTCCCCCATTTCCTAGCAAGGTCGAAGGTTTCCTTAACTCCAAGACTCTTTCTGTCTACTGTCCCCGAGGAACCGAGCATTTCTTCTACCTTAGTTGGGAGGTCAGTCACCCCCCCTCGGCAAAACAGGTTTCCAGCTAATCTTTTGCTTCTGGCCTGGAGTCCCTCACAGCGTCCCTTGTTTTACCCGTCTTTTGATCCCCCCTCATGTGAGGTTTTCCCCCCCCTTGAGGCCTTTGTCTCTCCAGTTTTCTCTCCGACCCCAAATGTCGGTACCCCCTGCGCTGTCTCCCCCAGGGGTGTTGACCTTAGGACCTTGCCTTGCAATTCCCCGCAACGTCCTCTTGTTCACTTCCGGACGTCGAAAAGCATTGAGTTTGGGGCGCTGACTCCACGTCACCCCCAAAGTCCGTTACCTCCACAGTTTAATCTAGTTTCCTCTTTGCCTTTTTAGTCCTTTTCCAGAGGTTCTGTAGCTCAGGATTTGGGCGCACATTTTCCTCAGTGCCCAAAGGGGCTGACCAACACCTTTTTTCAAATCCCCCGTCATGATAGTTTGTACTCAGGGGAGCCAAAGGAGGCTGCGGGTGTTTTTGACAGCCTTTGGTTCCACACCCGCATTACCCTTTTTCCCCACCGTTTTTTGAAAGGTTTTCTCTGAACGCGAGGAGGACCTTTTTTCCGATGACCTTTACTGGTTTCCTTGCTTTTTTCCCTTCTCCTACCTTTTTCAAACACTTCCATCCAGTCGCCCGAAGTTCCTGAAAACACTAAACAGGTCACAGTGTCCTCACCGTCATCCCCCCTTTGTTCATTCTCTCCCCCCTTTTTTCTCCCTCAAGGAGTATTTGAAGTTTAGAGTTTTTGCCAAGTCTTGAAACTCCCCCCCGCTCAGTCGGTGTCCGATCAGTCTTTTTTTATCTCCCCCCCTGGAGATTTAGGCCCTCTGTTTTTTTTTTTTTTTTTGTTTTTCTATGAACTATACTCCACGGCCCCCCCATTGTTGTTTTTCTTCCCTTCAACCTTCCCTCGGTCTTTAGGACCCCCTGAACGCTTCTGTCCCCCCCCCCTTTTCCCCTGCAGTTCTGCCATAGCGTCGAAGAACCCTCGAAAAGTTTTCCCCTCCCCCCCCCCCACCCCCCGCTCACACAAGTCCCCCTTTTTTCTATGGTGCGTAACCGAATTCTTGTTTTTACTGAAAATTGTCAAGGGTTTTTTTTGCGATGATTTCTTGTCACTGTGGCGGACAACGCCGCCGCGTTGTCCCCCTTTTTTTTCCCTGCTTGGTAAGAAACCACCCTCCCCCCCCCACTTTTCTTCCCTCCTCCAGTCGTACGTTCCCTTGACCGACCCAACCCCCCCCCCTTCTACTCCAGGGAGAATACCCCAACGGTCCGTTCTATTTGTCGCAGATTTGCAGTTTTGCCCACGTTTTTTGCCCCTTTTCCTCCCTCGTTCTCCCCCTCTTTTCCCCTAGACCCTTGTGCTCGACCTCCCATAACCTCACCAAACTAACCCAAGTGACTCCAGATCTGTCCCCCCTTCCCCCCCAGGATCCCGTCGACGACTCGCCTTTTCCCCCCTTCTCCTTGTTGTTTTGTACCTCTCTTGTTATTCTACTCCCTGACAAGCTGAAGCGCGTTTCTTTTTTCTGTTTATCCCACTTTCCCCCCCCCAGGAACTCAGGTTCCGGACCCTTTTAGGCCCGGCTACCCCGTCCCCCCCCTGAGTTTTTTATCTGAGAGACCAGTTGTTGTAACCCCCCCCCCCCCTTACCCGGTGACGAAGCTCCCCCCCCTGCAACCAGTATTTTATTTAAGCAGCCCACGTCCCCTACGGCCTTTTCTTTTCTCCTGAGCCAAGCCGACCTCAGTCCCGATCGGGTTTGAAAATGATTCTCAACGTCGGTTCCCTCCCTCCTTTCCCTTATCTTCGAGGCTTGAAGTTAAGTTTTTTGACCTGAGCA
>Ga0179593_1703844_pt1 | contig 12270 bp, 13 predicted proteins | sample CZODoug2_1_08_16_FD_185931 | JGI IMG/M metagenome (GOLD analysis project Ga0179593, IMG submission 185931) | Vadose zone soil fungal communities from Angelo Coast Range Reserve, California, USA - CZODoug2_1_08_16fungal (PacBio error correction) | ecosystem: Environmental > Terrestrial > Soil >... | reverse complement strand
TCTCCCTCCCTTTTTCTCTCAAAGCGCCGCCGCCCGCTTCCGAACCTAGCGATGAGAAAAAACCTGGTTAGCATCTTTCTAAGCCCCAATTGGGCCCGGCACACGCTCGCAGGTGATTCTCGCGCATTCGAACTTTTCTTCACTCGCGTTTTTTTTACTTCGAGCACCTTCCCCCCGAGTTCGTTCTCAAGGTCTTTACCCTCGACCCCACTCCTCCAGAATAAATTACGCATACCCACCCCCTATCCATTCTCAGGCATTCGTTCATCTTTTCTCAACTCTTCCCTTTAAGGAACTGTCAGGCTTAGCGCAGATCGTTTTTTTCCTTCATTTTGACTTTCTTAGTTTCCTCAGTCGAGTTCGTTTTTTTCCTTTTCTCCCCCTTTTCTTACGCTTTTCCCGTGAGCATTTTCGAGTCCCTCCCACACCTACAGACCTGGCGGAGACCATTGTGGCGAGCTCAGTTCCATGGTTTCACCTTCCTCTTTTTTTTTGCTATTCTCTACTACTTATCTTCTTTTCCTGTTTTTTCGAGGAGTTGGAGGCAAACTTGGTCTGCCCAGGGCCCCCTCGTTCGCAGTCGGGCATTTTTCATTCTCAGTCCGTTCCCCGATAATACCTTATGCTGCCCTCTTTCCCCTTCAGTTCAGCTTTTTTCTCTGTTTTCTTTCTTTTTGAAGCGCCCCCCTGGGGTTTTCATACAATTCGTTCGTCGTTGCGGTTGTTGCGGGCGCGGCGAAGGTGACTTGTTTTCATGGAACTTTTTTTGTCCTCCACACCCCTTTTCTCGCTCCCGCCTGAGTTTCTGGTTCCTTCTCTTTTTTTTTTCTCCCACCCTTCTTCCTTCTCAAACCACTTTTCTTTTACTGCGTCTTTGGTTCTCTGGGGTGTTCCCCTTCGGAAGAAAGCGTAAACAACGACCGGGGACGCCTCCCCCCGACCCCCATCTTTCGTTCTTTTTCCTAGTTTTACCTTTCTTTTAAACGGGCTCTTTCGTCCCACGCAACCCTTTGTCTTGATCTGGCACCGCAAAGGAATTTTTATCGTTTTTTCTTTGGACTGGGTTGGACTGTCTCCACTTCACTCCCCTTCGTCTTCTTCGCGGGATGCTTCTCTGCCCTTCCCCCAAGGGTTCAAGCCAGCTCCCCCCCCATTGATCCCTCCCCCCGTTGTTTTTCTAAGCTTTTGATGACCTGATTTTTCCTACGAACGGTTTGTCGCTCCTTTAGCCTCTGAAGTCTCGATGTGAGTCTTTTTTTTCCTCTTTTTGAGTCTACTTTTTTTTCCCGCCTTTTCAGTTCCTCGAAACATTCGTTCCAAATGTGCTCAAGACCTCTGTGAACGTCTTCGCATTTTTGATCACAACTGTTTTTTCCTGCTGGCTTCCTTTTATGTCTTTTAGTCCTTTATGGTCTTCCCCCCCCAAGCATCTACCCTTGTGTTATTTCCTGGAATTAGTCCCCCGGCCTGTTGATGCCCCAGTATCGGCTTTCCCCCTTTTCGTGCGGCAAACCGTGTTATTCCCCCTTTGCTTTTTTAAATTATCTTACCTTCTCTTACCTCCTTCCGACTTTAAGGCCCTGCGCATCACGCGCCTGGACTAGTCTTCTTCGACGCAGATGGGGACCCTCGCCTTCTTCCCTTTTTCTCCATGTTCTGCGACTCTTTTTCCTTTTCTTACAGAACGCGGCATCATTTTTCTCTCAATTTGCTCCGCTTCCCTTTTTCTCTTTGTCGAGCAGGAAGTCAATAAGGACATCGACCTCGCGCCGAGGACTTCTTTCAAGAACCATCCCGGCTCCTGACACACAAGCCGCCTCCGTGTACTCGTCTAGGAGACTAGTATAGAGAGGACAGTCGAGCGTCCCTTCTTCAAAGAAAAAGCCCAATTACCTCTGATGCCGTTTTCTCCCTCCCCTGCAACTCCTCATTTTTCTTTTTCATGACCCCGTAGGACTTGCAACGAACCTTGCTCAGCCCTTTGCGTTGGTCGTAGATATTTAATTTTCTCCCCCCCTTTGTTTTTTTTTTTCTCAGAATGATATATCTACCAAGTTTCCTTCTTTCCCCTCCACCCCCTTTCGTTTTTCCCCGCTACGGACATGGCGTTCTCTTCTTTTTATCCTACGGTTGCCCCGACCCGAGTGGCTTTTTTTTAGAGACATCGGCTCAGGGCTCGCCTTTCCCCCCCCCCCCCTCTGCCAGTCTCTCATCCCTGCAGGCGATTCTGGTTCTTGCCAGGCGAGGCAGTAGTGACTTCCGTCTTCCTGGCGCGGCGTAGGCTTTCCGGCACTCTTTCCCCGTATGTTTTGGCGATCATGCGCGGACCCGAGATCCCCCCCTCTTTTTCACGCAAAGTCCTCTGAGGAGTCGCCCGGATGTCCTTATCCAGAACGGGTACATGGACTCCTATTCCTCCCCTCTCTTTTCATCTGGGTTTTTCCAACTTATCCTCCTTGTGAGTCTTGGTCCTGAGCTTCCGTGCACTGGAGGTCATACTTAACCGTCTCCCTGTCCCCTCACTGTTTGCCGCCCGATTTTTTCCCAACCCCGGACTTCCGGATCCCCAATTGAAGACAGGATGCACTTCATGACACATCGTCGACTTTTCTGCTTGACCTAAACTTTTTGCTCTACCCCCCACCCCCCCCCTTTTAAGCCCCTTTTCAGACCGTTCTTCCCTCCAATCCACTTGAACTTACAGCCTCTCTTTCCTTTTGGCAATCAGTGTTTCCTCTGTTCTCGATCCTCCAGCCCCCCTTCCTTACAGTGCATTTCCCATCCTGTTGGTCACCCAAGAGATGAGCCCCTCCCTTAATCTTTCAACTAGCCTCAGTTCGTGACAACAAGGTCCTCCCCCTCCCTTTTCTCGCCAGGTCAATTTTTATTCCGTTACTGGCACAGTCTGTTCGAGGTTCTCAGTCCATAGATCCTCCAAGCGATCCCCCCCGCTCAGTCCCGTTCACAGTCCCCAGAACCCTGCCGCATGAACACCCCCTCGGTTTGCGCCTGATTGCCTTGTTTTCGGTTAAGCCTCTCGCCGGTTTGGCTCGCATCTTCTCCCAAACGCTCTGTAGGTGAGGATCCCGGAGTCGTTTGCTATGCACCCTGCGTTTTTCCCCTGACCTGCTTTTTTCCCTCTCAGACCCCCGTAACCCTGATTCGGTCCTCACCCTTGGTTGTTTGAAGTTCACTCGTCCCTTCCCCTCCCAGAGGGATACTGACCCCTTGGTTGTTTTTTTTAACAACTTTCCCCCCTTTTTTTCCCGCGGTTTTAACCCAATAATCACCCTGCTTTCCCCAGTTTGCTACACCCCCCCTTTAACCAGGGGGAGTTTCCGATGTCGACCTCTCGAAAGCCCTCAGCGGCCTTCTGAGCTGTCCCTCCTATGTTTATGTTTGTCCATTTCCCCGTTTCGATTCTGCCCGTTTTTATTTATGGCTGCTATTTTAGAATGCCCACCCTTGGTGTTTCTTAAAGTTTGATGGTGCAGCACCCCCATTTTTTGCCCCCCTCCTTGACAATCCGAATTACCCTTCTGGTCCGCCACCCGCAACAATGTCCGTCCCATCCGCGATTCATGCTTGTTTTTCTTCCCACGCCTTTTTAGTTTTGTGTTGTAGTCTAACCCCCCCTTCGCCCTCACCACTTGCTTTTCCTCTTCGTCCCCCCCCCCAACCTCGATTTTTCCTACTCGCTCAAAGACCCACTTGGCTGACGTCTCTGGTCCATGCTCCGGATTGTCCCTCCCCTTCTCCTGCAGTGGTTAATGGTTCTTGCTTCTTCATTCACTGGTTGATTGAAGGTTCCTCCTTGTTTCTCTTGCTTCCGCTGAGTTCGCGTTTCTCCAAATGCGAGCACATCTTCCCCCCCCTTGGTGGTTTCGTTTCCATCTTTAGTCCCCTTACTGCACTTTTTTCCAATGCTATTTTGCTCTAGGAAAGATCCCCCTGCTTTGCCATTCGTTGGCGATGCTAGTCTTTTTTTTCTTCCATCGTCCCCTCTCCGTTCCTCGGGGCGTGCCCTGCTGCATATTTCTTGCCTTTTTCTCTCTTTCTTCCCCCTTTTCCCTCATTGGTTTTTTTGCTCTCAGTCTTTTACGCCCCATTAGAGAAGCTTCTTCTGGTCTCCCCCTGAATCTTATTGAACCCCAAACAGCGCAGGTGTCTCCTTTCGCAGCCGAATGTGGCCTACCCCTAGAGTCAGGTTCTTGCTTCTCTCCCCCCCCCATCGTTTTTTCCTCGTCGGTGGGCCTTGGCAAGATTCGCACCGTCCCCTAGGGTGCAGCATTATAAGGGAGAAACCCCGCAATCCTGTCCTAATCCCTCTCCGGCGATTCACATTCACTAACGCTTTCCTTTTTTCCTTCCGTAGTTTTTTCCCCGATACCCCCGTGTCGGTGGAGGATCCTGATCTAGTCTACCGGTTTCCTTAAAAGTTTTGGAAGTTCTTTGAGCGATTCTTCCTGAGCTGATCCCGATAGTGGTTTTTTTCCCCTTCCGTACTCGGTTTTTTTTTCCTCCAACGTCCAAAAACGACATGACCGTTCTTAACCGTGTCCTGACGGAAAGAGAAATGTTTTCCTACCCTACCTCCCCCGTTTTGCGGTTCTTCTTTTTTTCATGGTCTAGGCGTTCTGAGTGGCTGAGTGATGGAAGCAACGGTTGCCCCAGGCCACGCTTCTCGTACAATAAGGTTCCTCCTCCCCCCCCCAGTACCAGTATGCTCCCCGACTCTTTCACCTCCTTTCACTTTCAGCTTCAATAGAGGGCATATCCATTCGAGCCCCGCTTCTTTTGTTCTTTTTGATTAGGAAGCCACTTTGTAGTTTGTTTCATCCTCCCCTATCCCTTACGGAATGTCGGAGGATGGGTTTTCGTTCGCTTTTCCTTTCTTTTTTCTTTTTGGAAACTTTCAGATTCGCCTCCAGCTTCTTTTTCTGTTGCAATGCCGGGCATCCCCCCCTGGGGTGTCTGGAACGATTCGGTGCAGGTTTGCTCTTTGTTCTGATTGGGCCGAGCTCGGCTGAACGTTTCCTTTTCGCCCCCAAACTTTGATTTTTTTCGGCTTACCGAACAGGTTGTGTGTTTGGATAATTATGCCCCACCGGATATCTGAGACGTACCACCCTGTGTAATTTTTTGGTTCAATCCAAGAAAGGTTCTTCTTCGTGTTGGGACTCTTCATTCACGGCCACTTTCCCATAACCTTCTTTCTCTCTTCTTGAGCGGTATACTCTTTCACCCCAGCCATTTCTTCCCCGTACTCTAATTATCCCCGCAAAACTGGCATCTTTTTTGTACCGGGATTGGCCTCCGAACTTCTTAGGAAGTTTCTCCTCGTCTTCCCCTTTTCCCTATTTTTTCCTCTTTCCGCTTTTTACCGCGGTGCAGGATCAAGTGCCGAGAATGAACTAGTCTCCCAAGATTTCCCCCTTTATCTCTGGAACAAGAACTCAAGATTTCCCTTTTCTTTTAAGGACCCGAAGGACTAGCTTGTCCCAACCGTGGTCTCTGTCATTGAGGGTGCTGAAATGGATGTGGCGTTTTTTCTTGCAAAGCTTCTCGAGCCTCTTCGTTCGCCCCGTGCATTCCGACTTTTTGTCTAACGGTCACTTGCCAGGTGAACCTTAGAGTGGGTTCTTTTCCATTTCGAACCAATTTACCCTCTCTTTCCTCTTCCTCTGGACACAGGCTTCGTCTCCCTCTAGCCTTCCCCGCCCTGGAGACTTCTTTTCGCGCTCTGTCGGCTGAAATGTGAGCTTCTCACTTCTTCATTTCTCCTAGAGGAATACCTCTCCTCCCCTTTCTGCGTACTCTTTCCCCTCCGGCCTTGGCCTGGTCCTGCCCCCCGCCACTGGTACATAGCCGCGCTCTGCTCGGCCCCGACAACTTCCTATACTGTGGCTAGATCCAACACAGAAAACAATTTTCCTCCTCTTCTCCTCCCTTGTCTGCTCGTTTTACATAGGTAGACAGGATAGCTGTCTTCTAATCCCCTCCACTCTTCTTCGTGACCAGCCGATCGGCCCGTCTCTCCCCACGGCGCCCATCACGATGAGGCTCTTGTCTCCTCCCTTGCTACGGGTTCGCGAGCTGTGCATCTTTTCCTTTTCCCCTTCCTCTTAGCTGAGATGTGCGCTCGTCAACCGCTCGGCTGCGACCCTCTCCGCCTCCCCCCCGTATCGTTATTTTTTGCCTTCTCATTTTCGAGCCTGGCCAGACAGCTCGTCTCCCCAGCTTGTTGAGTACCTCCCCAGACTTCTCGGAAGGGTATAGCCGTAGGGCCCATTACAAGGCGCGAACGTCGCAGTATGGTGCTGTTTTACCAGCCGCTCGCCCCGATTGGCCTTCCTTTTGGTGTTTTTTGTCCCTTGCCTGGAGCTCGGCGAGTGTCTTATCTTCCTGTTCCCCTTTTAGCTCGACTCGCCGGATACCCTTTTTGTTTCCCTCGATCAAGTGATTCCGCCTTTTCTACTTCGAACGTCCCCCCTTTAGTATTTCTCTTACTGTGGTCGAGAGATCGTATTGTCCGCCCCTTACAGGCGCTTGAGAGTGAGTAGGCTATTAATCCCCGAAATTGCCTTGTCCTGATGTCCAGCACCCGTACCCGGTGCCCTTTTCCTGTCTATTTTTCAATTGGTGCACTTTTTCCCCCTCCTCTAGCCTCTCGCCTTTCCTAGATTCCTTTAGTATCGTAGAAGCTGTTCCGGCCTTCTTTGTTGCTAAAAACAAGACTGCACCAGCAACCCCCCTTTTCAGATAACGACTTTTCCCCCCCCCCTTTAACCACCCCCCTCCAGACGCTGTCTTTTTTGAACTACTTGGGATGTCGACACCTGGCCAGTTATTGCTTTCCTCCTTCACCTCGGTCTCAACACAGAGTAGTCGAACATATCTGCCCTTTCCCCCCCCCCCCTCTTCCCACACGCCGCCTTTTTCTTCTTGCTTACCGTCACTCACAAAAGCGTCTCAAAGCCCTTTTTCTTTTTTCCCACAATTTTTCCCAGGGTACTAGATGGAGGTTGGCCCAGTTCTTTCCTTTTTTTCGGTTTCCTAGGTTCCAAGCGAGGATAGCACTCCCGCTTCCCTCGGGCAAAGAGACCTCCTTTGACCCCCCCTTTTAGGTTACCTATCTGTCTTTCAGGACGATGGTTTATACTTAGCGCGTGCATTAGTTTCTCATACCCGGACGCCCCTCACGCCTTTTTTTCTTCCTTAACATAACCTTGATGACCCTTCTTTTCCCCGAGGCTCGGCCCCCCCATCTTCACCTCCTCTTTCCACTGCGTTTGTGCTCTTGACGGAAAAAAGTGCACTTCCCCCCCCCCCCCCCTTGGGGATCGCGAACCGTCAAATCCCCAACCCCCGTCACCTTAGCGGCCAGCCAACCCAATTCGCACGCCCTTCTTTGCTTTGGTGTGCCCCCCCCCCCCCCCCCCAATTTGGTGTTTCAGAGTGGTCCGCGTGAACGCCGTTATGCGTTGGCCCCCGCGATGTGACCTGCGAAGTATCAGGCATTTCCCTCCCCCCCTTCTTCGGTCCCTAACGTTCTCTTCTATGCCCCCCAAACGTTACGTTTTATAAAGATGCATTGATCCCGTGGTGGGAGCCCAAGTCCCGTCCCGGCTTAACCGTAGTTTCTTCACCATCGACACAACCCCTGTCCCCTTTTCCCAAACTTTCATCTTTCTTTTTTTCTAGGCTGTTTATCCGCCCAGGTTCCCCTTTGCTTTTGCGTGGCCCCCCATTAACCTTCGTCCCTCCTTCTTAAGAATAACCCACCTCTCTCGCTCATCCCTCGCCCCCGCTACACATCCTTCCCCCCCTTTTCTCCACCCTTCCTTTCCAGCCGCTACCTTATTTGAGACGTTTCTCTCCCATTCTATAGACTCGCCTTTCCGAGGACTGCGCATCGTCCTTTTTCTACGCCGGCACACTCGTTCTTTTCTCCACTTACTCCACCCTGAGAACAGCGGCACCATGAGTGTTCCGGCCCTCCCGTCAAACATCGAGGATCAAATGTCTCTTCTTTGTTCCCTTTTCTTGAACCCTTCCCCTCTTCTCTTTCTTGTCCCCCTTAGGCTTCCCCATGCTCCCTGCTTTTTTTCCCGGGTTTTTCTTCGTGATGCCCCAGTTTTCGAATTGGTCTACTCCTCTCCACTCCCGTTTTTGTTTTTTGTTTTTTCTACAGAGATTTCTTTTTGCCCAGTCCTGGGGACACGCGCCTTTTCATTCCCATAGAAAAGCTAGTAGCCAGCCTGAAGGGGGTCCGCGAGCGGTTGATTCTTTTCCCTTCATTTACTGGTGGTATCTCTTCCAACTCTTCTTTCCCCCTTTTTTTCTGTCAATTCTTCAGCACCACAGATGGTGCACGCTTTTGTTATTTCTTTAACCGCTCAAAATGACAGCGGAGAAGCCCGGCTATCACCCTTCACTCCCCATGTTAGTCCCTTCCTTTCATTTCTATGTCAGGCCCTTGGGTTCTGCCCGTCCCGGATCCGGAGTCTTATCTAGACTTTAGGCAGTCTTGTTTGAGAGATAGTCAGCTGGATGAGCGATAGATTCCTCTTTTTTTAGGACTGTTTTAAGCCCCACCTCAAAACTACAACGTGGAGCGCTGATCGCCCTCATTGGTGTTGCATGGTCCCTGCTATTGTGGCGCATCTGGTTCCGGTCCCTCCTTTGCCTCTTTCCGGGACGCCACCGTTTGTCCACCAGCACAGCTGACATTCACTTCATTCATATGAATATTAAGTCTCAGCCCCGGGCGCTTGCTGTAGTCATCTTCCTTTCCATCCGGAACTCCTCTCCTTTTTTTCTTTGCGTTTTCCCTCTTCCTCCCCCCCATTGATTGATCCCTCGGCATGCGTGCATTGTTGTGGTTCCCCCTTCTCTAATTGTGACGTTGTTTTATGCCTTTTTTGCGACCCCACACTTTTTCGTCGCTCGTAGGGGGAGGGAAGTCCACCGGGTTTTTCTCCCCCGAGAACGGGGTTTTTTTTCGTGTTTTCTGGTGGATCTTTGTATTGGGGCCTGGTCGGCCTTGGCAGAGTTTCAGACGACCGGGGACGCCTCAACAAGGGGGAGTGTGGCTTTTCTTTCCTCCTTCATTGAACCTTTCGGCTTACCTGAAAACCTTGACTAGTCGGCAATCTCGCGCCCCCCTCTGGTGTTTTTTTCTTTCCGTTGAGGTTAATGCTTCCCCCACGTGCACGCTTGCGCGCTAATAAAAGATGGCTTCTTAGGGACCCCTTTCCCCACAGCCTCCCCCCCCCCGTCCTCCGATCCTCCCAATTTTTTTTTGATTTGATGACTCCTCCGGCTTGGCGTAGTTCGCCTCTGAAGGGCATCGAAGTTGGGACGAGGTGAAGGATACCTTGTCCTCTCCTTTTTTGAAGGTAGGTCCCCCCTCCCCCTGATTTAGCCCATCACTGCTCTTCGTTGTCAAACTGCGTTTTTTCCTTTTAGAGTTGAGCAAACCGTTCTTTTTATTCTGGGTATGAGTTTGTAGTGAGCCGATGTTCTTTTTTTTCGGCCCCCCTCTTCTACCTATGTCGTCATGACTTGGTTCAGTAGACGCTGAGAGCGTCTGTGTCCCTCCGTCCATTGAAGCGAGGGGCGTTCCTTTTCAGTACTCCACTTTTTTTCCTTTCCGGGACTTCCCCTTCAGTGTAGGACCCCCTTTGATTCAGCTTTTCCCTGCGTACTCTCATGGGTTTACAGAGATGCACAATCGCGTTTCTCGGGCGGCATGTAGAGCCGAAGTCGGATTCTTTTCCCCCTCCTCCCTTTTTGACTCCATTCTGCCCCCCCCCACGATTTGCGATGTTATTATTTTTTCCTGCAGCGAAAGTTTGATGGACCCCCATCGAAAGCAGAGAGAATCTGCCTTCTTTCCCAGACACCCTTCCCTCTTCGGCGAGTTGTGCCACAGCCCCACCTCCCATGAGTTCTGGCCGTGACTCGGCTCGTTTTTTCCCCTTCTTTTTCCAAATATCTCTCCCCTCGCCGCGTCGCTATCCCAACCACTTCCCGAGCCGTTCTGTTGCGCTGTCCTCTCGCCCGGGCTCTCCGCACGCACAGAACGATTGGCGTGGCCCTTCTTTCTCAGAAGTTTCTCCTTCTTGTCCCTCTGGCTCCCCTTCTCTTTCTCCAGGTTTTTGTTCGAGATCGCTCGACCAGGAAAACCTTTTTAGCAGATCTCCGCACTTTTTCGGGTCCCTACCGGGCCATTGCGAGTTGCGCTTTGTATGACCGACCGGCACGTGGTCTTCCTTTGTGCGTTCCTTTTTCCAGAGCTCGCCGCGGTCTCCTTTCCAACGTAGGCGCCTCAGCCGACTCCATTCCGTCCCGTGCCTTGATTCCTTTTTATCTTCTTCTCACTGAATTCCTTGGTTGCCTCCTTTTTTGTCCCTCTTTCCCTCTGTTCTTTGTACATGTTTGTGGGCCGTCAAGGCGGCAGAAAGTCCGTGCGTTCTCATGTGCGCTGGGCCGATGAGAACGGATGCCTTCTCTCCAAGCCTTTCTCGTGCTCTCATGGGGCTTAGCCCTAGAACTTGCTCTTTTCAGAACTCACTTTCTCTTCCCGGGCTTGAGCGTGCGAAGTTCTATGCCTCCCTCTCCCAACGCCTGGTAGGTCATAGTCACGCAAGCTCCCCCTTTTTTTCACCCTACTTTTCCCCTTCCCTCGCGGTGCCAAGGGTGAGGGGCTGAAGATCCTGGGCCGAGTCGATTCCTTCGACTTCCTCCTCCTTTTAGGCCTCTTTTCTCCCCCGCCCCCCCTTTCGGTTGATCACTACCCACACTCACCAAGCCCCTTGTGCTCACGCTAAAATCGAAGTGTTTTCCCCCCCCCCCTGCTTCGCTTTTGGGTGCTGTTGGACCTCTTTTTCTTCTTGCTCAAATGTACCCTTGTGCATCCTTCACCCGGTTCCAACCTGCTTAGATTTTCCCACCTTTTCCTTCCATCCCGTTTCCCTCCCCAATTTGCGTTCGTGAAGCGCCCTCAACGCGTATCTTAAGTTTGAGTTATCAATTGCCTTTCCGTTTTCCCTCTGAGTTTTGTTTCCGTTGTTAGGATTTCATTCTAGCCCGCTTTTTGCCTTTTGATCCCCCTGCGGTTAATTACGGCAGCTCCCCGTTAACGACGAACGATCCCCCTTTTAAACGGTTGTGCGAGCCTGGCAGTGCCCGGTTTCCCCCTCTGTAGTTTGGGCGCTTGTTTATCCACGTAAGAAGCCCCCTTTCTGTTCGGGCTTCCCGTCTCTCCGAGATTTCCGCTGCTCATCCGGGCTCCTTCCCCGATTTTCACAGACAGAAACCATCGGAACATCAACAGCCACCCCGGGGTGCTCTGTAACCCTCTTTCTTTTTTCACCGTCACTTTCTTTGACGCGACCAGTGTTGTTCCTGCCCCAAGTTTAATGACACCTTTTTTTCTTTTTCGTGTTTTACTGCCCCTCAGCCATACATGCGTTGCCTATAGGGAGGGATGCCCCCCCTCCCCCCCACTCTTCAGAAGGCACGCATTCCAACGCAGCCGTGCAGATCATTGCCCCGTTTCCTTAAATTTGACGACCTTAGCTCCCTCCTTCTTTTTATTAGTGAACCTTTCCCTTAGCTATGGAATGCCCCCAAAACCTTCTTGCTCGCGTGCTTTGCAGCCACAGGGTTTTTTTTCCCTTTTTTTCCAATCCGAAGCCCCTCCGCTTAACCGGCGCCCCCCAATACCCCCCCCCGTCGTCCCCTTTCCCCCCATTTTCCGGCTGTCCCCTGGCTGCACGGTGTCTCGAAACGGTCCTTTTTAGTTGCGTTTTTTCGATAAAAGGTCCCGGTCCTGGATTCCCCCCCCAAAATATCTTTCTTTCTCTCGTTTGAACTTTCCCACGTCCCACGTCCCACACACTGGGCATATTACAGAGTTGTTGTTTTTTTTTTTTTTCTTAAAGCTCAGGAGTGAGAAGTACCTAACGCGTGGTTTTCATCGTGCATGGATCGACTTCTTCTTTCTTTCGTTCTCCTTTGCCGGTGCGGCCTGCCGGTCTTACTTCTTTTTCTCCCTTATACCATGTCGAGCCGACCCCCCTTCCCCCCTCTGGTGAGTGAATCTTGACAAGTCCCCCCTCTTCCTCCCCCCTGTATCTGTATTTTCTTTACTAAAGATCCCTGCTCTCGTTTTTTAGCCATTCGTCCTCTTTCGCCCTTGTAGCTGTTTCCATCTTTTTGTTTCGATGGCCGGGGCCCTGCGCAGCTTTCTCGAATGAGTCT
>Ga0179593_1694996_pt1 | contig 12270 bp, 16 predicted proteins | sample CZODoug2_1_08_16_FD_185931 | JGI IMG/M metagenome (GOLD analysis project Ga0179593, IMG submission 185931) | Vadose zone soil fungal communities from Angelo Coast Range Reserve, California, USA - CZODoug2_1_08_16fungal (PacBio error correction) | ecosystem: Environmental > Terrestrial > Soil >... | reverse complement strand
TTGGCCTGTCATCGCTGACGCCACCCCCGATTTGTACCTTCCAGTCTTTCCTCTCCGACCGTAAATCCAGTAGTCCGTTCTTTTTCCCTTGCCCTTATTTTTGGCTTCCTGAACCTCTCTCCTGGGGCTGTCAAGTTTCCATTCCACTCAGGATCTTCCTCCGCTCTCCTCCCCCTCCGGAGTTTTTGGGTCGATGCTGTTGACCCTCAAAATTTATTAGTTTTTCCGACCCTGCTCCTTCCCATGCGGCTGGTGCGTCTCTCTTTTTTTCTTTTTCCTCTTTTTTTCTGACGCTTTTTGAACTGCGGCGGCCCACTTGTTTTCCTTTTCTTCCTGAAGATTCAGTCCCCTTTGACTGGCAATTTCCCTCGAAAGCATAGGTGGAAGTTCCTTACACTCTTTTCCCGAAGACCTTGCCAGTGCTTTCTTTTCTCCTTTCCCAAAAGACCAGTAACTTCGCATCTCCCTTTGACGCATCCGGCGTTTCACCCCCCCTCCCCCTCTTCGTCTCCTCCGCTTTAGAGTTTTTGTGGTTCCCTTCACGGACACGCCTCACTGCCGGGGTCCCTGCATGAGCTCATCCTTTCTCTACTTTTTTGTTGAAATCGGGCCTTTCACCTTCTCTTCTCGGTCCCTTGCAACACCTGTCGACCTTCTCTCCTCCTGGCTTTGGTTTGTAGCTACACTTTCGCCCTTTGTTTTTTTTCCCTTTCTCCTAGAACCGTTTTTTTCTAACTTACCGCGCAAACCCAGAGGTTGTTTCGCCAGCACGACCCTTTTTCCTTCCCCCCCCCCGTCCCACCCCTCCCTCTTAGGATAGATTGATCTTGCCGAGCTTGTCCCCCTTTGGACAAACCCTCCGGACGGCTCGACAAGTTTATAACTGGATCCTTGCGTTTTTTTTCCCCTTGTCAACCGTCTCCTTAAATTTTTTTCCCCTCCAGCTGCAGGGACCATCCAGTCCATTACCCCACTTTCGAGTTTTGGATCGTCCCTTCTCTTCGATCCCTTCCCCCTTTTGAATAATTGGCCCCCTTCCGAGTCGAACCCTTTTTTGAATTGATCTTTTTCAGTCTCAGCATGGCGCCCACAAAGGGGGGCTTGTTTTAACCTCTCTATTTTTTTCTTCTTTCCCCGCAGACCGCACGCCCCAACCTTTGGTTTTTTATCACTCCCTTATGGCCCTCGGAAACTCTTCCCCAGTTGAGCTTTTTTCACCCCTCCCCGGACGGTGGCCACTTCCTTCCTCCGACTTCTTAAGGATTTTTCGCTTTTTCTTTCCAGAAATCGTTCGATACAGGCGATGACCTCGCCCGCTTCCTCCCCCCGTTCTCGACTTTTTTTTGAAAGTTTTCATCTTTCGTTGAAAGAGGCTTTTTGCAACCTTCGCGGGTCGGACCGCATAGGACCCCTAGCTTTTTTCCTTCCAGCTCTGCATCTGTGTGTCTTAGAGTTTTAAATTCTCGCGTGTCGCTTTTGCTGTCTATTTTGACTCTTTTCCCTTTTCCCCTCTTCTTAACTACTCTCCCAAGCCCCCCCCCCACTAAGACATTTACCGACCCATAAGAAGACGTCCGGCTTCGATGCCAATGATCCCTGGCTTTACTAAATTTTTCTTTTTTTCCTGAAACTTTCTCCCCCTACGGCTAGGTTGGACCGCTAGGAGTTCGATTTTTTGAGACACCAAAGCACTTATGCCCCCACTTTTTTCTCTGGCTTTTATTACAATTTTCCCTAACCTGCAATCGCGTTTCGAGGTCTATCTTCGCCTTCGGAGACCACCTCGTCACCCCTCCTTTAAGCTCTTGGCCGATTGGCGCCACCGTTGGACAGAAAGAGTGAGAGTAGACCTTATCGGACTTATAGATATTTGCTCCGAGTTTGGGGCTCAGCGTAGATTTTCTTGCCTCCCTTTTTTGTCTCAAGTATTGCTTTCCGGCTTTTTTTGACCTTGCTCTTGGCCGGTAGCCTTGAGACGCTTTGTTCCTTCTTTGGGCACCCCTCCCCATTATAGGCCCCCCTATTAGGACCGCTTTTTTTCGAATGAGTGAACCCGTATTTCTTTTACCCGGCCGCCTTTCGATGGCTACTCGGGTGGATCTCCCCCCCCCCCACTGTTGGTTGTTGTCCCTCTCTCTCCCTTAGCTCCCCGGATTCCCATCGGCCCGGCCTTTTCTTCCTCTCCTCGTCTCATTCCCCCCCTTGTTCTTTTCGTTCCCCGAACTTCGTAGATATGAGATTCCCCCCCCTGCTTACAGACGTCTTACCCAGACTGGTCCTATCACCCCCCCCCCCCTCTTTTTTGGACTCCCCTTTGATTTTCCTCTGGGAAAGAAATCGGCTACCTTTTCCTCCCTCGAAAGTTGTCCCCCGACCACACAAACCCTTAGATCAGCTTTGATAAGCAAAATGCTACTCTTTAAGCAGTTCTGTCTCACCCTTCCCCCATTTCCCCAATTTTCGGGGTGCGCTTATTTCGCCGCCTTTTGCGTACGACTTTAGAACCTTTCCCTTTTAGTTGGGCATTTTTGGCTTTGAAGACCCCTCAAGAACTCTTTTCCCCTTTTTTGGCGCAAAATCCCGTAGATTCCCGTTAAACTACCGATTTTGTCCCCGGTTTCTACCGTGGGGTACGATGCAGTAATCTTCTCCCTTTTCGCTTCTCATTTCCGGAAGGGGCTGTTTTTTCGTAGAATTTTTTTGCATGCGGTCGGGTGGGAGTCGCATAGCCTAACCAGTTTTTTTTTATCCCCCTCCACGAAGAGAAACCTCATCCAGTTAAGGATACCGCATCCCGGACACTTTCCTTGTCCCCCCCTCTTCGTTTGTACGATTGCGACAAAGACTTTTCGTAAAAAGAGACGGAGTTGCTCCCTATTTATGACTTTTAAAAGATTTCCCCCACTGACTCTTCCGCCGAGGGCATTCTGTTTCTACACCAGCCCCTGGCCCAGACTACCCGAGCAGACAGAAATCCAGTACTCGAGCTGTTCTTTTCTTTTTCAAAAGTAGGTCTTTTGACCTCACCATGTTTGCCCGACCCTTTTTTTGAAGACATGCAGGAACCCCTGAACCCCCCCTTTTGTTTCTCGTCGATGGGTCAATCCCATACTTTTTGGTTTTAATACCCCTCCAGCGCCATTTTCTGCCAACGTGGATCATGGTTCCCCCCCTTTGGTTTCGACGCTTTTCCCCCTGTTCCGTCCCCCCCAAATGATTGTTTACGTGATCCTAAGCTCTAAAAGAAGGCTTTCAAATCTGGTTCCAAGCTGGGACTTGATTGTGGCTTATTCAGCTCTGCCATGTCTCGAATTTCCCCCTTCTCTCCTTTTATCATTGTGAACAAACATCCCCTTTTCTAAGTAGAACCTTTTTTTCCCTCCTGTGGTCCACCGCGTATCGAGGTCCCTATGTCTCCTCTCCTTTGGTTCCTTTGTTGACAGCCGGCCCCTAAGAACCTTCTGGTTGTTTCCTTTTTCCTATGAAGTTCAGACCTTCTAGCGTTGGTAGGTTCCTTTCGGCTATCTTCCACCGAGTCGATTCAATATCAAGATTCGAAATTTCGCTCTCCCTTCCTGTTGTTGTTGTTTCCCTTTCGTACTGTTTTTCATTTTTTCCCTTCAGTCATCTTGAGGTTGTGTCCCCCCAGCTCCTACCGCAGCGAAGGACTTTCTTCTTTCTGACGACCACGACACCGGTGCCTCTTATGTTCTTCCGCAGATTTTCACACCCCTCTCCAGGGATTAGCGTATTTTCCCGATCTTTACAGTTGTCCAGACCTCACGTTGGTATATGATGAATGGCTCCTTGATCATTTTTCCGCGACCAAGTACCCATCAAGGCAATTAGTCGGTCGAGCTTCTTCCACTCCACCCTCTTAAAAGGCTTTCGAGGTGTACCTTCTGTTGTCGTACATTCCTCACTCTTTTTTCACCTCATTTTTGCCTGCGGCAGTTTTTTTCACCCTCTCGAGGCCCCTACAGATGACCATGACCCAGTCCTCCGAATGGAAGCCGCATGGCGCGAGCGTCTTGACCATTTTCCCCCCTTTCTTACCTTCTTGTCCCGTCATCTCGAAAGCCCCTCGCTTCTTTCCTGATCACTTTTCATTCGGCCTTCTAAATTTTAGGTCCCCATCTTGAGGTTTGTCACGAGGCCGGTGGGAAAGGCAGACCTATTATTTATTCTCCTTTTGTCTCGGTCTACAGGTACGATTCGTGTGCGAATATTACACTCTTTTTCCGGCCCCCCTGCTCTTTCTTCAGACCGGTCGGAAACTTCCTTGCCCATGACTTTCCCCCCCCCCCCCCTCTGTCGATGGTTGTTTCCTTCCTACCAGAGGAGCGAATCAGCGTCTGCACTCTTTGCCCTTCCCTTTCGTCGCTGGCGTTTAGTCTTTAGTATGCTTATCCCCGCCTCTTTCTTGATCGACTCGTCCCCGACACCTCTGCTCATTCCTAACGACGAGCACCCTAGCTCTTCGATGACTCCTTTATGCTGCTTTCCACTTCCGTCGAACCCGACCAAAAACTGGTCTCCTGGTTGGCCCTGTCTTTTTCTTTTCTCTGTGCCAGCCCGCACCCCCGTGCCTTCTTTTAACGTTTTTAATGCCAGTAAAGTAATCCGACACCCCCTTTTTTCTAACGAACAGGTAGCACCCCTAATCCTCGGTCCCCCGATGCTTAGTATTCTTATTGGCTCCCCGATGCGTTTGTATCCCCCTTTTTTTTCAGTCTTTGACGTCGTTTGGGGTATTGCCCGAGGTTTGCTTGTTGCTTCCAAAGATTTGTCGCCCGTATTCATTTTTTCCCCACCACCAGTTCCTTCGTGGCCAGTTTTATCTCCCACTGGCGGTATTTCTGTTCCCGATGGAAGAGTGACCGTCGGATAGACCCCTTTCCGGCCCGAATTCCCCTCGGTTCCTTTCCTCTTCTGATCACAGAACCAGGCCGGTTCGCCTGAAGAAGACCCCACCTCTACGTTGATCTCTTCCGTAGCTCCCTGGAGTAGCGACTTTGGTTCTTTGATCCGAAGGACTTTCCTCCCATTCCCCTTTCTCCCCCATTAGGGCAGCAGCGTCGGATACTGAGCGATGAAGCCTTCTCTCCTACTTCAGTTTGAGATCAACGACACTTCCGGGGCCCTGGGAAATGCACCCTTCTTCCTTGTCCCCCCTTTCCGACAGCTCGCAAGACCCAAACTTTCTGAAGAGTGTTTTACCGTCATGCTACTCTCCCGAGTTCGCTAAAGCCGTTCCATGGCACCCTCCACGACCCCTCTTTTTTTTACGCTATTTCGTCCGTCTTTCATCCTCTTGCACCTCGAACGCTTTTGCGGAATAATGACTCGAGGCCTACTTTAACTGCCCTTCCCAGTGCTGGTTCTGGTCGTAACCCACCTTTTTTTCCCCTTCAACACCCGCGAGACCACCCCTGATAATTTGTTTTCCCTGGTTCGCAAGGTTTTTGGAAATATAAATAATTCTTCTGCCGGTTTACTGAATCCCCCCTTCGTCTTTTTCTTGTCATTTATGTCTGCTGTGTTATTTTCTCGTATATTCTCCCCCGAATGCCAATTAGTCGTAATCCCTACCCTCTACGAAAGCTCAGAAGCCCCTTCCCCTTCCGCCCCCCCCGAGATAGACTGATTCCGTCCCTATAGGTTGTCCCCCTCTGACGGTCGTCCCCTTGACGGTTTTTCGATCCAATTTTCCCAATAAACGACCTCTGTAGAGCACCTTCGTTCCTTTGCTTTCCTATTTAATAGGCTGTATCGCACCTGTCCCTCGACCTGCTACTTTACAAGAATCAACCTACCCGAGGGATATCTTACTTTTGAGGATTTCCGCGGATACGCCACGCTCTCCTTTTTTCTTGAATTCCCCTTCCCTTCATTCAATCAGGAAGTGATCCAGATACTTCTTTTTTTGTATTCAGGGTCGCTGCGTCACTCCCCAACATCCGTTTTCCCAATGGGGGGGGGGGGACCCAGTCGCTCTTACATGCTTTTTGATCCCCTGGAGGTCCGTTTTCTCCTTTTTTGGAAGGCAGGCCAACCTTTGCGCTGAAATCTGTGCTCCCTATTTCCCCCCCCGTTTTTCAGAAATTAAGCTTAATTTATTTCCCCCCCCCCCGGCGCATTTTTTCGTCATTCCCGTGAGGTAGTCTTGGAACCAAACACCTGATCCATCTCGTAGATTTTTTTCCTTTGCTATCCGGTTTGTGGCTGTAAAGTCCGTCCAATCCGTACCTCCTCCGCGAAGGGGTGGTGACCCCTCCTCTTGCAATTCTCTTTTGGTGTGCGTGTCAGATGAGCCTCCCCCCGATTTTTGCTGATGTGGGATTGACGGGACTTATCGGTTCCACCACCGCATTTTCTAGAAGTGAAACAAGTGCCCGGCGAACTTACCTTTCTCTTTTCCGTGGGTGTTGAGAGAGATAAACGAATTGTTAAAATGTCTCCCACCCTCTGACGGTTGCCAAATTCCCTTTCTCCCCTTCCAACCCCCGGAAGTAGTATTGTATGATGCTCCTATGTTTTCCCCCTTCCCCCACCGACGAAGATTATGCCCCCCCCTTGTACCACCACCCCCCCTAGGCCCAGCTGGATGGCCTTTAAGGACGGCCCGAGTCAGGTTCCCCCCTATATTCGCCCATCTTTTCAGGTATACAAGGTTCATTCTTTTGTTCACAATTCAGTCCCCCCCTTTTCTGACCTCCCGGCAAATCTTCAATCAGCAGAGTTACCCCCCCCTTCCCCTTCCACCCTTTAGATTGAACGTCACTTTCAAGATTTCTTTCCGCCCCACATAATTTTTTTTGGAACTCCCCAAAAGCGTCCCCGGGCGAAAACTCCCTAGTCTCCCCCTTTTTGCTCCCCCCCAATTTGGGCGAGGCCTGGGTCTTTACCAACTGGTAGTGTAACTTAAAGAAGCGAAATCACAACGCCGTTTTTGTTCGCTTCCCCCATAAATTCCATCGCTTCCCCCCCCCGGATCTTTCGGCCCCGTCTGCGGTTTGTCCCCCGATGCCACGTTCCAAGGCCTTCACTCCTGACTCGTCGTATACTGGCTTTATTCCTTCTTATCCTCGGAAATTCGGTGCGATCAGTCGAGTTTTTGGTCAACAGAGATTCCTCCCCGGCTCGACTTCGGTAACTCCCCCTTGCCGTCTACCTATGTTATAACCCCCCTTCGCTTTTTCGACCGTCTTCAACACTCCGATGTGATGAGGAATCTGAATTCCCTCCTTGTGGCCCGATTGTCAAGTAGAGGTTCGTCTCCCTTTGATTTCATCCCCCATGTGGGCGCTTCCTCTCAAGAGCCCCCCCGGCCCCCATGACAGTCACTACCCTCTATCTTCTTACTTCCCCAATTAGCGGCCCGGAGAGCCTTCCCCGACGGCTCTTGCACCCCTTTTGTTCCGAGCCCTCGCGTATCGAGGGTGGCCGTTCCTTTTTTTTTCGCATTGCGCCACTGTTAGACTTTCCAGTGCGTAAGTTTTGAAATGCCTTCGCCCTTAGTAAATGCCTGCAACCTTTCGTTTCAACAGGTGTTCGCCACATACTGTAAACCCTTGATTGTTGTGCCGCGTACTTTGCCTCCTTGACCCTTCTTCCTCCTGAAACGGGGAGTATTTTCTTGCGTCTAAGCTTCGTACAGAGGTATTCCCGAGCTGGTCGTCTTTCGTCCTTTTCGCCGTTACCTTTTTTTAACAGTTTTTACCGATTTCCGCTCCGCCTTTTTCGCGCGTATGGCCTCTGCCCGCCTACTCAATTCTTGAATGAACCGCTGGGGAATGGGACTGTTTTCTACCTCCCCCTGGCCTGGCAGAGGGCTCCGGGAGTGGCTCCTCCTCCGTTGTTGTTTTTCTATCTCGTAGCCTAGTACTCCCGGCCCGGCTTTTTTTTTGCCTTCTCTCCGCATTCGCGGTTAATTCGGGCCTCCCCGCCTCTGGATCGTCCCCCTTTCCGATTCCCGACCCCCCCGGAAGGCTCCACCGGCTACGTCCTCCGTTCCCTCCTGAACTCCCTGTCCCCTTTGCCGCCAGCCCTTTGAAAGACCCCCCCCACTCGGTCCCAGAATAGTCAGTCTCTCCGCCAGAAGTTCACTATCCCCGCTGCAATCAGGGTCCTGCGCCCCTTTGCCCCTTTCACAGATGCCTCTGGGGGACCGCTTGGCTCTTTCTGAACGACCTTTAGCCTCATGCTGCGGCCTTACTGGGTGTCTTCTAAACTGCAACGAACCCCGTGCTTTTTTTTCCTTTTAGCATTCCCACCCCCATAAACGTCATAGAAGGCCAACCTCGATATCTCCTTGCGGTTTCGCAACGCTTGGGGGCAAGTAGCTTCTACTGTCCCCCCTCTCTCCGGTCGAATTGCCTGTTCGTATCTTTTTCCCCTTTTATTGATGTTCGGGGGTAGTGCTTTCGATACCCAACCTAGTCTTCCCCCCGACCCCCTTCTCTTAAGCTCGACTCCGCCACTCCCGTCCCTTCCTTCCTCAGAATCTTGTAAAGTCGCTCGTTTTTGCGTCCCTGCCCACTTTTTTTTGCGATTCCCATAGTCTTGACCTCCAGAACGGTCTTTTCTGACGAAGTCAGTTTGACAGAGGGCATCGGCCTGTCCCAGCCGGGCCGGGAAAGCCCTATTTCCCACAGAGAATCCCAGTAACGGATTCGATTCTTTCTGAAGGCCTTTTTTTCCCATCGCCACTCCTTCTAAGGGGTCCCCCTCCCTCTCCATGCAGGTTATCGAAGCGATTCACTTGCCTTTTCCCTTTCTCGGAGCATAATTCCGTTTGTCCGACCCAGCTCCTCTCTTTTTGCCAATCCTGGGATAGTTCCCTTCCGCTTTAGTTCCTCTTTTTCCACTGAGGAAGGACAACTTAGGGGGGACGTTCAGAAGGGAGGGCTACCCTCTTACTTCTTCAAAAACTACCAAATCACCACCCCAAACCAATTCCCCACCACCAACCAGGAACACTCTCCCCTTCCCGTACCTTCAACACCCCACACACAAACACCCTCTTCCCCCCCCCCCCCCAACCCCTTTCCCCTCCAGTTCTACTATTAATCTGTAATGATGTTTTTTCAGTCCCGTATGATTGAAGCCATTTGCCGCTGATTAGTCATGGACAACCCCCTCCCATTCCCCCCCTCCCATTAAAGTCGCGTCGGCTGGGGACTTCCGTCGCATATTTAGATCCCCCGCTTGGCTCTGGTTCCCCCCCGGAGCAAAGCATATTGTGGTGTGTGGTCATCTGTATACCGTTGACACGATCCCATTCCGCTGCTGCTTTTTTTTGCTGCGGGGAATTTGCGTCACAACCCCTTTTCCGATTTCGAAAGTGAACGCATACCTGTTTTTACCCCCTTTTTTTCTTGCCTCTACCCCCTTTTTGTTGTTGATATCTTAAATTTAGCATTAATTCGATCCTTTCGACTTGTTGTGATTCACCGCCGTCCAAATCAACAAAAGCCTTAATGGTAGATATTTCGAGCTCATTTTTCCCACCTCACAACGCAGATATGCCGCCCCCCCAAAATTCCTAAAAGCGGAGGATAGCCGTCCCGGCAGAGTCTTTATCCAAGCCTTATTCCTCCCCTTTGAACTAAGTATACTGGATCTTGACCTGTTCTCCCACGTCAGTCCTTGTTTTTCAAGCTAGCTGCCGATGGAACTTCACCCCCCCCTCCCTCCCCCCCCCTTTACATCTTCTTGAACGGTCATTCTGGTCGTCCAGCTTACCCTTTTTCCCACCACCCCCCCCCCCCCCTTTTTCCTCATTTGGCCTTTCAGTTCCAACGTTTCGCCAGCGGAAACTATAAAGTGATTTCCACCTTTGACTTTTTTTTCCAAATTGGACGGAGCGGTCCCCCCACCCTTCCTCATTGATGGCTTCCACCCCGCAAGTAATGCCACCAAAAGCCTGTGGCGTATCTTTTTCCCCTCCCCTTCCCTTTCTTCATTTTTCCCCCCCCAGTTAGGCACCATCTCTCTTTCGTGATCCCCTTGGACCCCTTCCTGGTGGTAATTTTCCCGACCTAGCTTAGTTTGGATTCTTCTTGGGCTTTATTATATTTCCTTTTTTCCAGATTTCGGTTGCCCCGGACGCCCTTCCCCCCCAGACGATCAGAGTCCCCCAGTGCTCCTAACTCGTTCGGGATTATATTGCCGTACCCTGATCGTACCAGTCTCGGACCGCATTTTTTACCCGAGGAGCTTGCCTCCAGGTCTGCATACTTCGTTGCGTTAGAGGTCGTCTTTTTTACGTCGTCGATTTTCTCCTAGTTGCGTGAGACCTCTCCCCCCCCCCCCCATCAAGACGAACCTTCCCGACTCCCTTTTTCCGGCCATTCTAGCCTCCCCCGACCTTCCATAATGATCCCCCCCACCCCCGCGTGCCCTAGACACCCCATTTCTTATATCTTTTGGAAGTCGCTGGGAGTGAGCTGCGCCAGACCCCGGAGCAGTAAGTGGCGTCATTTTCTTTTTTCCGTCCCCCTTAAAGCTGCAACAGCCGGCTTGGCTCCCCCCTTGAGCGTCTGAGTGACCCATAGGACGGTCCCTTTTTGTAGTATTTTTGCCCTCACCCTTTTTTTTTTCCCCCCCTTTCACATAGGGCGAGTAGTTCGCTTTCCCTCGATTCCGTCCTCTAGTGGTCTTGCAATTTTGATATGGGCCATTTTTCGCCGTTTTTTGAGTCCTTCTTTTTTTTTTTTGCAACAAATGTTCTTTACTGCCTTCTTAGTCCCCCCCTTTCAAGGTATTTTCTTTCAATGGCAGCTGTATCGAAGGCCCTTTCCCCCCTTCATGAACTGGGGGAATTTAGTTTCCAAGAAACAAGGGCTTTCCGATGGGCTACTCTTGTTTAAGCCTCTCCTACCTCCCCGTTGTTGTTTTTCTTCCTCAGTCTTTTCGAAATAGGAAGCATGGGCGGGGATCGCCTCTTCTCCCCAGTTACTTTTTTCCCTTCCCTCAGTATCTTCGCTTTGAGTTCCCTGAGGAAGCCCCCCCCCCCCCACCCCCCAACCCCCACCACCACCTGCCTTTTATCCCCCCCCCCCCAGACTCTTCCCCTGTGGCCTGCCGTTTTTCGCACATAGGCGAATTTCCCCCATCCGTGTTTCAAGACCCCCCAAACTCGTCCCCTCCTTAAGAGTTTTTTTTTCCCCCAAAGTTCTACTCTCCCGATTGTCCCCCCCTTTCTTACAAATCCTCAATCCTTACCCCCTTGGGCGCTATTTTCTCCTCTCGGGCGAACGTTCGACTGAAATTCTGTTGCGGGCACTTTCCTTAGAGATTTTAAGAACTGCCGCAACTGACTAAATTTTCGACCCCAACCCGCACATCTCTCCGCTCTTTGTGCTCTCCAGTCACGATTTTTTCCAACATTCAATTCGACGCCCTAGCTTCCTTAAGAGTACCCGGATTGAGGTAATTATTTCTTTGGTGTCGGGTCGATCCGCAACTAGAAGGCACAGGATTTTTCCCCAATCGAAAATCGAAACGCTTCAGAAGTTCCCGTCGAAGCTCTTCTTCTTCCCCAGACTGATTCTCAGATTCGAGAGTTGGTACAGCTGAGTCGTCCTCCTTTCATCTCCATATCTTTTTTCCCAATAGAATTTCCGCCGCTTCCCTTTTTCGTTCTCTGCGGTGGTTCGGCCTATAGCACTTCCATGGGTTAACTCGCCGAGCCCCTCCAGCCCAACTACGAACGTATTCGCGTATTGAAGGTTCCCTTTTCCGTGATCTCCCGCTTCCCGGGGGCCTTAACGTTTCCCTTGCCCCCATTTGAAGTGCTCCTCGAAGTCCCCAATACTGCGTTCGGTTCCCTGGTTTGTCACACACATCTTCCTTCCTTTACTACCAAGTACGTTTCGGGCGTCCTTGGGAGGAGTCTTTCTGCCCGTGGTCGACTCTTTTTTGGAGCTTTTCCAAACTGTTCTGGGGTGCTTTCGACCCTGCTTTCCCCCGTCCCGAACTTTAAGTCTGTGGAATGATGCCTTCTGTAGCTTTCTTCCTACTCCTTCAGTTCTTGTCGACTTTTTCTCATTGGGAACACTGCCCCCCCCTTTCCCCACAGCGTATAACTTTCCTAACGTCGTTTAACAGATAATCTCGCCGATTCCGATCATCTTGGCCGTTTTTTCCCATGCGGCCCAAGCATATTGCCGCCCCCCCTTTGTGCGGTCGGAGCTCAGACCCGATCACCCGACTGACTCGTTGAATTGCTTACTGTATTCTTTCCTGTGAACAAGCAGTGCGACA
>Ga0179593_1681561_pt1 | contig 12270 bp, 18 predicted proteins | sample CZODoug2_1_08_16_FD_185931 | JGI IMG/M metagenome (GOLD analysis project Ga0179593, IMG submission 185931) | Vadose zone soil fungal communities from Angelo Coast Range Reserve, California, USA - CZODoug2_1_08_16fungal (PacBio error correction) | ecosystem: Environmental > Terrestrial > Soil >... | reverse complement strand
TTCCCCCCCCTCTTTCCCCCCCCCTTTTTTTAGGCCTCCTTTAGGACAGTCCCAGCCAGTAACGGGGAAGGGTAAGTAAGACCGAGGATTGAGGTTCCTCCTTCCTTTTCCCCTCTCCCTCTCTCCCCCCTCATTGCGTAGCCTCCTCTTCCCGGTGGTGGCCCATTCCAGGCAAGAAAGACGGCGGCCAAGAGAAATGGACTTTTCCCTCCTTCTCCCCCCCCCCCCCGTTATGGCTTTCTTTTCTCTTTCCCCCCCTTCTTTCCTGCGCCATGAACCTGCCGGGGAGGAAGCAAGCGACAAAGAAGTCCTCCTCTCCCCCCCTCTTTTCCCTTTCCGAGGACTCCTCCCTTCTTCTCCAACATTTGTCCACAGCACAGATCAAGAAAGAAAAGACGATCAGGCGAAACCTTTCCCTCTTTTCACCAGCACTCTTTCCCTCCTGCTGCAGCGGCACGTGCCGGGCAGCCAGCATGCTAAGTAAGTGAAATAGTAATAGAAAAGCAATCACCCATGGGACCTCCTTCCTTCCTTTCTCCTTTTTTTCTTCCTCCCCCTGGTCGCCCTTTTTCTTCTCTCTCCCCCCTCTTGCCACGGGCGCGCTGCGTGGACTATTACAGGGAAAATTAAAGGGGTGGACAGTTCCCCTTCCCTTCCCTCCTCCTCTCTTCCTTTCTGCCTCGATCAGTGGTTTTTTTTTTTTTGTTACCGGCCAGTCCAGGGCAGGTTTGAATGATGGCAGTAAAACGACGAGGGATTGAAGTACGAACGGGAAGGACCTGCCGCCTTTTTTTTTTTTTTTCTTTTTTTTCGGAGGAACTTTTTTTTCCCCCTTCCCCTTCCCCCACATTCCCCTCAGGTCGTGCAAACGCGACTGAGGAAGAAGGAGCTGAAAAATGAGGGGGGAGCGCCACCGGCCCTTCCCTATCTTCTTTTTCTCTCTTGTGAGGTTTTTTTCTTTTCCCCCCTTTTCCTACTATTTCCCGAATAAGACGTGGAAAACTGGAGGGGTTGAGGGATTTAAGGGTAGTAGGTAGATGCACTTTTCTTCCCCGTGTCGACGAGGGCACGCCATCACCCCGGGGGAGAAAAAGCAAGGCCACAATACTTGGCTTTTCCCCTCCTTTTCTCCGGCTTTTCCTTTTCTCCCCCTTCCTCCCGCGCGCCAGCCACAACAAAGGTAGAAACGCGTCCCTTCTTTTTGTTTTCCCTTCTTCTCTCTAGTCGCCTTTCCTCTCTTCCCGTTCGCTCTCGGCCACGTACGGACGTAGGAGACCCCGTCGAAGCACCATGGTGCGTGCGCCCTTTTCCTTTCCGATTTCCCCTCCTTTGTCCATGGTAGAGGAGAAGAGAAGGTCGGACCGATGATTTTTTCCCTCCCCCCCTTTCTGCGGCAAGGTTTGATATAGAACTGCCCACCTCCCCTTTTCTTCTCCCCTCTTCTGGCAGTGAATTCCCCCCCCTCTCCTTTGCGAACATGACGAGCCGGTAGGGGGGAAAAGCGGAGAGAGGAGCCGAGAGATACGCGAGACGAACGGGACGCCGGGCTTTTTCCCCTTTCTTCCCTTCCTTCCCCCCTCCCTCACGCCGACTCCTTTTCTTCCTTCCGCGAAAATGGAGCAGCAGCGTGAGAGTCCATACGTGCCCTCTTTTTTTTTTCTTCTTTTTCCCCCTTTTCAAGAAACGAACTTTCCCTTTCTTTTGGGTCTGCCAGCACCGGAAGAGCGTGAGTGAGGGAAGAGGTGGATGATGGTGACGACGGTGCACGCGCCCCCCCCTTCTCCCCCCCTCTTTTTCCCTAGAGGAGATCTTCACGTAAAGAGAAAAAACATACAGAGGAGTAGATACCTTTTTTTTATTCCCTTCCTGTCTCTTTTCCCCCCTTTCCCTTCCCGGTAAAGCTTCCTTTTCCAATAAGGGAAGAAAAAAAGCCAAGACGCCGATACATTCTTTCTTCTCCTTTCTCCCCCTTTCCTCCCAGATTAAGCCCCTTTTTCCTTTTTCTTCTTATGCCCGTGGCGTGATAGAAGGGAAGAGGGGCAAAAGGGTTGATGATCCGCGTCTTCTTTTCTTCTCCCCTTTTTTGGCCTTTTTTTTTTTTCTCTCCTCCCTCCTCCCTTCCCGCCATAGGTGGAGATAGGAGTAAGAAGGATAAGAAAGGCATTCGCCGCGGCCGTTTCGTCTCCCCTCTCCCCCCCCTCCACCTGTGCTTTTTTTTTTTTTTTTTCTTTTTTTGTTGGGCTGGACGCCCGGTGATTCGAGGAGAATGAAAGGCAGGACCAAGAAGCGATGGCCGCAGGCGACCTCTCTTCTTTCCCCCCCCCCCCCCCCTTCCCTTTTTTTTTGCTCTTTCTTCTTTTTTTTTTCCTTCTCCTTTTTTTCTCTATCGAGGCCACGCGGCTGGAGGACGGAGGATGATGGTAAAAGAAGAGAAAATCGGCCTGGAACCGAATCTCGCCTCCCCCCTGCTTCTTCCCTTTTCTCCATGTGAGCTTCCCCTTTTCTCTGCTCCTCGGCATGTAATGCTGGCGATGCAAAAAGGAAGGAGCAGGCCGGAGGGACTCTTTTTTTGTAACATTCCCTCCTTTCCTCTCTCTTTTCGGTGGGCCCGGGCAGCAGTTGAGCGCGTGAAGAGGAAATGTGAGGGAAGAGACAAGCCAGAGGCAATACGGATCCTCCTTTTCCTCCCCTCTTTTTTTTTTTTCTTCTCTCTCTTTCCGGGCTGGCTCCCTTTCCTTTCTTTCCCCCCTCCCCTGCCCGGGCTCCACGCCCAGAGACTTAAAGAGATGAAGAAGCAAGGAAGGTAAAAAAAAAGAGAATAGGCCCGGCGCCGTCTTTTTCCTCTCCCCTCCTTCCCTTCCGGAGACCCCCTCTTTCTCCTTTTCAGACCGCCTCCTAGTGGAGGAAGAAATTAGAGTTAAAGGAAGATGTGCCTCTTCGGTGACCATCCTCCTCCTTTCCCCCCTTTTTTTTCCCCCCCCCGATATCTCTTTTCTTCCCTCTCCCCTCCCCCCATCGCCGGGAGAGAAAGAGAGAAAGAAAAGAGGAAGCAGGCCGGTGCCCTTCCTTTCCCCCTCTTCTTTCTTTCTCTAGGAGTGTCCTCTCTCCCCCTCCTCCCCTGGGCGTCCAGCCAGCAGACCGAAACCAGGTAGAAAGGAGAAAGGTGGCGATGGATGCTTTCCCTCCCCTTCCTTTTTTCCCCCTCAGTTCCCCCCTCTCCCCTTTGATTCGGGGCCGTGGCGGGAGGGAGATAGAAAAGAGAGCCTGGTGAGCCGTTCCCGTACACCTTCTTTTTCCACAAGAAGTCCTTTTCCCCTTCTAGCACACGGGAGCATCGAATGAGCAAAATGGAGCGGGAAAAGGGACATGGAAAGCCCTTCTTTTCCCCCCCCCGAGATCCCTCCCTTTCCCTTCTTTTTGGGCGGTGTGATGAAGGGAGGGCCATCCTCTCCCCCCCCCATCTGAACTTTTTCCCTTCTTTTTTCCCCACTGGTCTCGCGCTGGCGTGGATAGTTAAGTGAAGATATAATATAGGGTAAGGAGGAAGAAGACGCGGCAGGTTCGCAGTTTTTTCCTTTCCCCTTCGTCCCTTCCCCCCTCCCTCGCGGCCGGTGATGGAAGAAACAAATAAATGTAAAGTGAGGCCGGGTTCATTCTTCCTTTTTTTTTCTTGACCCCTCTTTCTTCCCTGGCACGATGAGGAGAAAGGTAGAGTAAGGGAAACCAATGCCAGGGCCCCTCTTTTTTTTTTCTTCCCTGAAAGGCTTCCCCCCTTTCGGCTCGCGGATCTCCTCGCGCCTCGCGCGCTGTTCACCGCCTACGGATAGTAAAGGGTCGACAAGCGCGGTACCGGCCAGTCGGGGCCATCAATGCCCCCCCTCCCTCTTCCCCTTCCCTTTTTTCCTTCCATCAACAGTTCTTTTTTTTCCCCCCTCATCGGGGCCGGACCGGCGCTTTAATCGAACATGGACACGGTGAGAAAAAATAGACATGCTGCGGCAGGCACTCGTTCTCCCTCCCCCCTGTTTTTCTTTTCTTTTCCCCCTACGGAAAGTCTTTTTCTTTCCCCTTCTCTATCCCGGTTACGTGTCCAAGCTGAGTAATAGAAGAGAGAATAGCAGGTGGAACCCCACTCCTTCCTCCTTTTCCCTTTTTTTTTCTTCGCGACCCCCTTTTGCTGCGCGCTGCCTGCGGGTAAAGCAGGAGAGGAGAGACACGGCAAAGGATGTGGCCTTTTTTTCTCCTTTTTTTTCTTTTGTGCACCTTCCTCCCCCCTCGTTTAATAGGAAACAGGAATAACGGGATCCGAACCTCCCTTTTTTTCCCCCCCTTCCTTGGGAAATTTTCCTCCCCCCTTCCCTGCACGGCAAACCCGCGAAACTAGAAAAGATTAAGCAGGGGACTCAGCCAGGACGTCTCTTCCCCCCCTTCTTTTCCCCTTTTTTTTTCACGAGAGTTCCTCCCCTCACTTGCGTTTCCCGGGGGAGAGAGGGAAGGAGAAAAAGGATTCTCTACTTCACGTTTTATCTCCCCGGTTCTTCTCGGGTCCTCATCTTATTCCCGCCTTACCGACCCCCTCCCCTTCTGTCCCCGCTTCTGTCCTGCTCCCCTCGCACACCTCCCCTGCTCTTCCTTGTCTCCATTCCTCTTGCCATGTCTCCCCGCCCCCCCTCCTCCGGCTCCCCCTCTTCCTACTAAGAAGCCCCCCTTGTACCTGCCTTCCACGTCACTCCCTCCTCTCATCTTCCCCTCTCTCCTTCACTTCACCTCTCCTCCGCCGCCGCTCTACTTTTCTTGTCTCCCCTCACCCCTTTCACCTAACCTCACCTCCCCCTGCCTTCCCCTGCTGATTCCTCCCTTCCGCGTACTATTTTTCCATCCTCCCTTCCCCCTCTTCACAGCACCCTCTCTCTCTACCCACCACATCCTCCCCCAACCTCTTCTTCTTAGCATCCTATCCCTCTCTCTCCTGTTTACTGTCACACCTCCGGCAATCTCGTCCCCCCCCCCCCCTATCCTCCCCGTGCCACCTCCTGTCCTCTCCTTCCCCCTTCTCAATGCCCCCCTTCCCCTTTAATCGGCACCCCCCCTAGCCCCACCCCCCCAGCTTTTGTTCCTCTACGTTGCCCCCTTTTCCACTATCCTTCTCTCTCTACCTCCCCACTTACCGCCTCCCTTCCTCCCCCCTCCGCTCCTCCCTCCCTATTCCTCATTCTATGCCACTCGCTCGCCTTCTTGTTACTCCTCGAACCACCTCCCCCCCACCTTTTTTATTGTTCTCTACTTTTTCCCCACCCATCCTCATCCCGGTTCCCTTCTTTTCATTTCCCCCACCGTAAACTGCACTTTCCCTTTCCTTCTTGACTACCCCCTTTCCTTGTCTTACTAGATCTCTATGCCCCCCCCCTCTGTCCACCCCGTACTTTCCTCCGTCCGCCATCCCACGTCTGCTTACCCTACCTTGCCTCGCCCCTCACTTTCCTTCTTACCCTCCATCCCTTTTTTGCAGCCCCTCCCAACGGAATTTTCGAAGTCCCCTCCTCTCCTCACCGACCCACGCCGCCCCGTTACTTCTCTTTCTTCCCTTTGCTCTCGACCCCCCCACCTCCCTCTCACTTCCGCCTTGCAATCTTCCTTAGTTTCCCCCCCCCCCATACCCATCCTCATCGCTCCGTCTCCTTCATTACAATTGTTTCTGTTTCAACACCCCTCTCCCATCCCCTCAATTAATCCGCGCCCCCCCCCCTCCCCTCCCTCCTTTGCACCCCCCCACCCCATACCTCCCCCCCCTCTCCCACCCCTCCATCCACTTCCCCATATACTATTAACTCCCATTCCCCCATGTCACAGCTGTTTCCCCGCGAGCCACACTTCGTCTAGCGTCTGCCCATTGGCCTCCCTACTATTCCTTTGCAAATCCTTCTCTGTTCCCTACCTTCTTTGCATACATCCCCCATATACTATCCCCTTTGCTCCTTCTCTCCTAGCTACTTTTTACTTCCCTTTACCATCCCCTTTCCACTCCCCTCCTCCTACCACACCTGGCCGGGCGAGGGCCCGAGATGGAAGAAGAAAAGAAAAAGATGAAAGGAGGAAGTATTAAAGTGAGACGTAAAGACGGCGGCGGGGTTACGTTCATTTCTTCACCCCTCTTTCCCTTTTTCTCCCACGAAGCCCCCCCCCCTCTCCCCTTATCGATGATAAGAGGTAAAGGAGATGATGATGGAAGGTTGACCTTCCCTCCCCTCTTAATGCTCCTTTCCCCCTAGCGAACTTGGGAAAGATGGTGAGAGTTGAAAGGTGCCTCCCATTCACCCCTCTCTCCTCTCATTCCCTTTTCTCAAGGCCGTTTTAATCGCCTTCCTTCTCCTTCTCCCCATTTTCCTCCTTGGCAGGATGACGAGGTAAAGGAATAAGCAAGGATGGCTGCCCGGGCACCTTTCCCTCTTCCTTTCTCTCCTTCCTTTCCCTTTTCCTTCTTCGAACTTCCCCTTCCCCCTCTTGATCGTCGCTTGATGGCGGGATAGGGCTGTGGACAAGGTTGACAGCTCAAGAGGGTCTTGGAAAGGTTATTTCCCCTTCCTTCTTTTTTCCTTCTTCTCTGTTCTCCCTTTCCTTCCCCCTTCAGGTTCAGGTCGCCGTCTACCTTGGTCATAACATCCAGCTCAGGGATGGATGGGATGATAAAGAACTGGGGGTTGTCGGGATACCGTGTAGTCCCCCCCCCTCCTTCTTTCCCTCCTTGTTCCTGGAAGGCCCTCTTCTTTTCCCCCCTTCCTTTCCTCGGAAGCATATCGCAGACGTATAGGATAGAAAAGAGGATGAACTCATCCCGTTCGAAGTCCCTCCCCCTTTCTCCCCTCTTTCTTTTTTTCCTCCTAGGATTCCTTCCCTTCCTCCCATGGGTGGACTCGGTGTGAAATATATATATTTTAAGAAGAAGAAGGGGGTGGTGTGTGTTGTTGAGAGAGATGTCACCCCTCTTTTCCCCCTTTTTCTTCTGGACAGGGCTCCCCTCTTTTCCCCCTCCCCCCGCCAGTTCCCGGGGCCGGTGTTCGGTGGGAAGTAATGGACGCGGATGAGGGGTCCCTCTTTTTTCTATCCCTCTTCTCTCCTTTTCTCTTCCTTTTCTTTTTCTCCAGCTTTTCTTCTCCCCCTTCAATTAACGGCGGCCAGAGAAATGGGAAGTACTCCACGGTTACTAAGAAAACCCCCAGTTCTGGAATCTAGCCAAGCAGCCTTCCTCTTTCTCTCCTTCTTTTTTTTCCTCCCCGAAGGGGCCCTCCCCCTTTTCCCTCCTATCCCGATCCCCGGACCAACCGAGGCTAAAAACCTTTCCAAAAGACAAGATTGAGAGCGTCAAACCTTGTCCCACCTCCCCTCCCCCTCCCTCCCCTCCCCTCCCCTAAGAATTCCCTTTATCCCCCCAGCAAGTGCGAGAAAAGATGCATAAGAGAGCAGCGGCACTTTTCCCTTTCCTCCCTTCTTCTTCCGGAAGCCCCCCTTTCCAAGCAATAAAAAAGGGGAATCAGCCGAGCAGTCTTCTAAGCCTCCTTTTTCTCCGAGATCGAGGATATGGATGGAATGGAGGCACCTCTCCCCCTCTTCCCCCCTTTCCCTTGCGAGGGCCCCCTTCCCCCTCCACCTTTGGTGGACATTTTTCCCCCCCCTTCCCCCTTCCCTCCTCTTTTTTCCCTTTCTCTCTATCAGGGCTTTTCTTGTGAACGGAAAGTAAAGGAAGGTTTGAATGATGAAGGTAACACGCCGCGGTCTTGAGTCGAATTTCCCCTCTTCCCTCTTTTGACTTTCTTTTTCCTCTCTTTCCCCTGCGCCAGGCAGGTGGAAAAGGAATAGGATAAAAAAGGGAAACGAAGGTCGGTCCCCCCACGCGTGCATTCTCTTTTTTTTTTACGCCGGCCTTTCTGAAGTAAAAGGATGGAGGGGTAGAGGTGCGCGTGTTTCCTCCTTTGACTCCCTTTCCCCTCCCCCCTATTCCCCGAATCCGCGTGGAAAAAAAATGGAGGGTTAGGATAACGGTAGTTCGGTTCTCTTTTCCTCCCTTTCCCCACCTCTTTCTTTCTCTTTCCCCTCCATCAAACGGTGGCAGAAAACAGAAAGGAAAAAAATTGGAAGGGTCACGAATCCGAATTGCCTTCTTTTCCACCCCTTTTTCCTCCCTTCCCCCCCTCCGCGCGCAGCACCCCAAACAGGTAGAAAGCGTCAGACGGATGGGTCCACCTGCGCAGATCTCTTTTTCCCTTTCTCCCTTTACTTCTTTTTCCTCGTCCCTTTCTTCTTAGGAGACACCAGTAGGAGCAAAATGGTGAGTGAGAGAGTGAAGGAAGGAAGAATTGTCGATGTCGGCGCCCTTTTTTTCCTTTTTCTTCTCCTCTCTTTTTCTTTTTGAGAAACTCTTTTTCTTCCCGGTGTGATATCGGAAAATGAACACAGAATTTGAAGAGAGGGGCCGTTGATGTCCCCGAACTTTGTCCCTTCTTTTCTTTTCTCCTTTTCTCCGGTAGTCCTTCCCCCTTCTCTTTCTCTCTTAGATGACGAGAGAAAAGGGAAGCCGGGCTGGCAGGGCAATAAGGGAAGGAACCTCCCCTCCCCCCCTCCCCTCTTGCATGGATATTGTTTTTTTCTCCCCTCCTTGTGCCATGGAAGATGCCCGCTGTGATCAGGGGAACAGGCAAGAAAGAGAAGGGTGAACCCGGGCCGCACCTTTCCCTTTCTTTTTTTCTCGTGCTCCTCTTTTTTTTTTTTTTTTTCCCTCCTTTGCACGCGGGACACAACGGCGAAAAAAGGAAGAAGAGGAGGAAGACGGGACCCGAGATTAGATCTTTTTCCCCTCCCTTCTCCCTTTATAAAGTTTTTCTCTTTCCCTTCCCTTACCGTTCAGATGAGTGGGGGTAGAGGATGGACCTCCCGGGTCCTCCCCCCCCCCTCTTCCTCTTTCTCTCGCCGATGGATTTCTTTCCCGCTCGCTGGCTTTACAGGTCCTGGGCAAGAATACAGGTGGAGAAGGAGGATGCGCCCGTGGTTTCTCTCCTTTTCTTCGGCCCCTCTCTCTCCCGTCTTCTTGTGGAGCACGGACGGGTGGTGTAGGGGAAGGGATAAACAGGCGTTGGGGCTTTCCTTTTTTTTTTTTCTATTTCCCCCTAATTTTTTCTTTTCACTGCCTTCGCCGCGGCCGGGGCAGGGCCCGGAATAATATAAACATGTGACTCGGGCTAAATGGTTGGCTGCTTTCTGTCTTTCTTTCTCTTTTTTCTTTCTTTCCCTCGAGTTTTTTCCCCCTTCTCTTCCTCGCTTTCTGGCTTCTGGCGCGGGACAGGAAGATGAGAGGAATCGACCAGGCAGTTCGACGAGATACGATGCCTTCTTCTGTTTTTCCCTCCCCCCCCCTTCCTTGTTTCACTGATCTCGGCCGCCAAGAGGAGGAGGTAGGAGACAATGATAGAGATGTGAGGGAAAATCCGCCTTCGCGATCTTCCCTTTCTCCCTCCTTTTCCCTTTTGAACCCTTCCTTTTTTTTTGTTTGTACCAGGCGGGAGGAGGCAGATAGTAGAGAGAGGGGGTGGAGAACGGGAAGAAGTTGAGACGAAGTTGCACGTATCCCTTCTCTTTTCCTTCCTTCACTTCTTCCCCCTCCCCTTTTTGTTGTTGAGTTTTCCTTTTTTCTTCCTTCCTTCCCTCATCGTCCTCGTTCACGGCGCGCAACTGAGGAAAGGGTAAAAGAAAAAGATTAGAAGAGATGAAGAGAAAGGAATGGTACACCACCACGCCTCGGGCCCTCTCCTTTTTTCCCTCTTTTTTTCTTAGAATTTTTTCTTTTTCTCTTCCCTCACGCTCGAGCAGTATCGACGACCGCCTTAATAGTGGCGGCAGAGATAGAGTACAGGCAGATGTGTCTGCGGTGGACCATCCTCCCTCCTTTCCTCCCTTTTTCCCCCCTCCCTCTCCGGCCCTCCCCCTCTCCTTGCCGCTCCAGAGAGCAAGCACAGAGAGAAGAAGGAAGGTGGAATAATAGAGGTCGCCTGCGCGGCCCTTTTTCTTTTTTTCTGCACTTCCTCTTTCTTTCCATCCATCCGCCCGCAAAGGTAGGAAAGGAGAAAAGGTGGAGATGATGAAGGGCCCGGCCCCTTCCTCTTCCCCTTCCCTCTCTTTCTTTCCCTCCCCCTCCTCCCCCTTGCTTCGCGGGAAGTGGAGGGAGGGAGATAGAACAGAGAGGAATGGGTGATCCCCCCCCCCTTCCCTTTTATCCCCCTCTCTGCTAGCAGAAAAAGTTAAAGAGGGAAAGGAGAGAAAACACGTGTCTCCTCCTCCTTTTCTCCTCTTCTTCCAGCTCCCTCCCTTGAGCTGTCAGTAAGAAGACAGAGGAAGACATAAAGGATAGAGTATTGGGAGGTGTGATGAAAGGGAGGGCCATCCTGCTTCCCCCCCCCCCTCTTGAAAAGGCCTTTTTTTTTCTCACCACTCCTGGATACGCCGCTGGAGGGTGATAGTTAAGTGAAGATGATAATATCTAGGTCCTCCTTCCTTCCTTTTCGACTCTCCTTTTTTTTTCCTTTTTTCCCCTTCTTTCAAAGCAGCACCTCGGCCAGCAAGCAAGCGAGGCGGTGAATGGAAGAAAAAATCCCGTTCCCGTTTTTTTTCCCCCCCTGACCTCCTCTTCCCCTTCGATCACAGCGGGCAAGTAAATGGAAAGATGGGAGAAAGGTAGAGGAAGGGAACAATGCCCCTTTCCTTTTTTTTCTCTTGTTACTCTTCTTCCCGGGGAAAGAAAGGCTTCCCTTTTTCCATCTCTCCCCCTCGCCGCTCGTTCCCCGAATACAGCTCAGTTCATGTTAGAAAGAGAGGTACCGGACAGTTAGGGGACATAACCTCCTTCCTCCCCCTCTTTCTTTCCTCCTTCCCCCCCTTTGGAGGTTTTCTTTTCCCCCCTCGTTCGTACCGGCGATTCTAATCGAAAATATGGAAAGGGAGAGAAATCGACATTCTGCTTCCTGCCTCTCTTTTTCTTTGTCTACTACCCCCTCTCTCCTTTCCGAGCGCTACGGGATCGCGAATCAGGGTACGGTACAAGCTGGTCATAGACTCGATCCTGCCTCATTGTCCCCCTTTTTTCTTCCTTGGGGATCCTTCCTTTTTCCTGTTTGCTGGCGCGCTGAATGAAGGGTAAAGAAGGATGAGGATATCGACCGGCAAGTGCTTCTTCCTTTCCTTTCTTGATGGCTTCCTCTTCGACACGCTGTAAATAAGAGTTAAAAAATAGAAAGCGACAGGTCTCCTCCCCTTCTTCTTCTTTCTGGACATCCTTCCCTTTTCTTTCCCCCCCGCGGCCGGACAGGAAAAAAAAGAGCAAAAAGAAAAGCTCATTCCTTTTTTTTTTTCCCTTCGGATTCCCCCTATTCATTTCATATCAGGAATGAAGAGGAGGAGTTTGAAAAGAAAGGAGTTTTCCTTTTTTCCTTTCCCTCCTTTCGCGGGCCAAGAGATGGAAGAAGAAACGACCAAGCCGACTCTTCCTTCCCTTCTCCCTTTTTTCCAGCTTTTTTCTCCTATGCAAACTGCCTGGATGGACGGTCGAGAAGCCGCGCAGGAAGCCTCCCCCTTCTCCCTCTTTCTTTATTTCCCCCCCCAGGGACCGTGACCTGTTAAACAAGTTGGAATGGCCATTTCCCTCTTCTTTTTCCTCTGGTGATCGTGCAAGGTGAATAAAAGTAAATAAAGAGACGCGAGCTCCTTTCCCTTTTCTTTCCCATTCTTTTTTCCCCTTGGTGATGCTTGGCAGGATGAACGAGGTAAAGGAATTCAGAGGCTGGCTGACAGGCACGTGCGCCTTTTCTCTTCCCCCCCCTTTTCTCCCTCCTTTTCCAGTCGATGATAGTAGATTGGGGGGGGATGGGGGATCTGTGCTGTGGACCCCTTTCCCTCCCCTACCTTTTGTAGGCCCTCGGTCTGTCGGGGATCGGGATCGTCTTGACGTTCTTTTTTTCTTTTTTTTTCCCTCACATCTCTCTTTTTTTTTTCCCGAACGGGGGTTGTCGGAGTACCGGGAGTACGGTAAATTATATTGGCGCCGTTCGTGAGGTGCCTGGAAGGCCACCACCTTTCCTCTTTTTTTTCTTCTTTTTTCCCCCCGTCTTTTTCTCCCTTTTCCCTCATCTCGAGTCATGAAGTACAACGGAACAGTGACATGGCTGGACTGTACATCGCCGAGGATGACGCCGGAAAGTTTCCTCTTTCTTTTTTTTTTGTCCCCCCCCT
>Ga0179593_1606629_pt1 | contig 12270 bp, 15 predicted proteins | sample CZODoug2_1_08_16_FD_185931 | JGI IMG/M metagenome (GOLD analysis project Ga0179593, IMG submission 185931) | Vadose zone soil fungal communities from Angelo Coast Range Reserve, California, USA - CZODoug2_1_08_16fungal (PacBio error correction) | ecosystem: Environmental > Terrestrial > Soil >... | reverse complement strand
TCGGGATGAGCAGCTTCCTCCCCCCCCCTTTCTTTTTTTTTCCGAGAACACTGCACTAGTTGTCATTTAACTCCCGTGTGATTCTATTTTTTCCGCGGCGAATATTGGAGTATTTCATTGCGACTTTTTTTTTTTTGACTTCCTTCGCAAACAACCCCCTCCTTTCCCCCAACCCCCCCGTCCGTCCTCCCCCTTCCTACTCAGGAGCGGGCCGGGGGACTTTTCGAACGTGGTCAAAGCCTTCGTGTGTCTCAAAGCTCTTTTCCCCAGTCCTTACCGGGTACGCGTTGGTGCTCTTTATCCTTTTTTTTTTTTTCCAAGATCCCTATTTAGAACCACCACCCTTTATTTTTTTTTTCGGGTTTCTTTTCCATTAGATTTTCTTTTTTTTTTTTTTCACCCTCCTTTTGTTTTTTTTTTTTTGGTTACTTTGCCAGGTCTCGATTTTGTCTGCGATAGGGCGGACAAGCCTGTGCCCTCCCCCTGGTAACTCGCATTTTGATTGAGGAAAGTCTTGACCCCCTTCCTACCGCCGCGTTCGCCCAGGCCGCAGAAACGTCAGCTTTGGTTCCTTTTCTTTTTGTTTTCTCTTTAAGTTTTTTCACACCCGTGGGTTTTCTTCGGTGTTAAACTTTTTGTCTGGTCAGTTCAAGGAGTGCCCCCCCCGCTCCCTCTTTTTGCTGTGTCCGCCTGACCCGATGATTGCTGCCCATTTAAATGATCGCCGGGTCCTGGCTGCTTCATTCCCCCTTTATGTAGGATTTTTCCTAAGGTGGTCAAGGCGAAGGACGACCTTCCATTGTGTGGGTACAACCCAGTCGGTATAGAGTAAACCCTAACGGACCAATTTCCCCCCCCTTTTGTGATGATTCCAGTGCCACCGTCTCTTTAAGTTCACTTTTTTCACACACTTTTTTCTTTGCCTCTTGAAGATTATTTCGAGAGGTATTTCCCCTGTAAAGTCCTTTCACGTCCACGTTAACGGCGACTTTTTCGTTTCCTACTCTCTTTGGACTATGATGTCAATGCAGTTTTTTCTGCGTGACCCCAGTTTTTTCCTTGACTCACACGGACTAACCGTCATGGGATTGCTTTTTCCCGAGCCCCGGTTAATGTTTTACCAGTTCCTTTCCTGACCTCCATCGTTCTTTTCTTCAGCCCTAAGAACCAGCTTTTTCCCTTCCCAACCCGTTATGACCCAGAGTTTTTTCTGCCGTGCCATTGTTTAGGGGGTTTTATATCCACGTTTTTTTTCGAGCCGAGGACCAGGTTCTCCCAAGGAGACCCCCTCACCTTTTTCACACCCTCGATCCTGGCCGTTTTTCTTTTTTTTCTCTTTTTTAGTTGCGGAGGAGGACCAGTCTCAAACCTCTCGCCTTTCCGGTTTTTCCCCCCCCACCCCCGTTTTGGACCGCCGTGAGCTACTCCCCCCCTTCCTTTTCGGCTGCAAGCCCCCATTTGCTGGATCGATGACCCTCTTTTCTTTTTGCTTCGTTTGGCCTTGGGTGGGTTCGGGGGTTCTGTTCCCCCCCCTGCCCTTTGTTTTTTTTTGGCGACTTGCCAGAGAACGTCCTCCTGCTGGGACACACCCCCCCCGGTTTCCCCCGGCCTTTCTCCAGAAACCGCAAGTCCCCCCCGTTTGTCGCTCAACCCGACCCCCCCCCCCCCCCGACCCCTCCGAGTCGTTTTTCCCTTTTTGCCCTTCCTATTTTTTCCGTGTTTGCTTTTGACCGCCTGTAAGTCTTCTGGCGTCCTCACCCGTTTTTTCCTTTCAAGTGTAGTAGGTTTTTGTTTTTTGCCGTTCCCCCCAAACTTGTTGGCGTTCTCCAACATTTCCCGCGTGCTGCGGCAGGCACGCTGCCCCCTTCCTCTCTTTTACTTCCCCCCCGAGGGACCCTCTCTCGTTGGTGTTTGCATTTCCTCTTCACGGGCGCAATTGCCTTGGCTTTCTTTTTCATTTCCCAGTCTTTTGCGACCAGATAAGACAAGACTGCTCTTTTTTTTTTCAGCCCCCAAAAGAAATACTTCCCCCGATGCCCCCTTTCGTTGCAAGGGACCGATAGAAGAAATGAAGGTTGGCACTCCCCCAATCCCGCCTTTAATTTTGAAAATATTACCTCTTCCTTAGTTGGGACCCTCGGGGCGTTATGCGGTGGTATTTCTCTCTTTTTCATATTTTTTTTTTTTTTTCGTTTGCAGTCGGATGTCGTGGTTTGCCCCAACCATTTTCTCCTTTTTTTTTCCTTGCCACCACCCCCCCAGGGACTTCCCTTCGGCACAGCTTTTCCTCCTGCCCCCCTTTCACCTTTTTTCAGCTTTCGAAGGCGTGTGATTTGTTATATAGAATGCGTCTTCCCTTTTCCTTTTTGTTTGCATGGTGTACCTTATTGTCGGCCAGGATTAAGTATCCCCTGTGCTTTTTGACTGCCCTCAAGAATGGGGCCATATCTTTTTCCCTATTTTCTTTTCTCTTTGGTTGTCGTGAGACTTTGTGTGGGTGTGGCCATTTTACTTTTTTCTAAACCCCCCGAACACAAATTGCTGTTTCTGCTTACTTTGGTCGATTTTTCTTCTGTGCTCCTTTATGGGGGACTGTCACCCCCCCCCCCTCCCCTCTTTTTTTTCTTGTTTTATTGCCGGTACACTGAAATTAGTTGTCTTCTCTCGATATTATCTCCTCCAGTCAGGTTTTTTTTTCGAATTTTATGCAATTTTCCGCGTCTCTGGACCCCTCCCCCAACCTTTTTCTTTCCCCCTTGCCGATTGAAGATTACACGTTAGACCTCACTTTCCATGAGATATAGATTCTTTTAGGTTTCTTTTGTTTTATACAACACTCGAAAAGCTAAAACCTTACGAAATTTAATCCAAACAAAAAAGTAGTGCGGTCCCAGCTGTCTTCCCCTTTTCCCCGGCAGATTTGTTTTTCCTAACTCAGTCCACCCCCTTGGCGTTGGCGCTCGACGCATATTCGTTTTTTTCCCTTTGTTTTTGACCCCCTGGACGAAGAATTTCTTTTTTTTTCCTGATTTCGCGAGCTTCCCCTTGCCTTTGTCGATCATGGGACGGTCCTTGGCTGTTCGGTCTTAACCCTTCTTGACTTTGGTCTTGATTTTTACACCCAGCCCTGTTCAGCCCCGCTAATTCACCTTTGTTTTATGATTCAAACCTTCACAAGACTGGCGTCTTCACCCGCTGACGGGGCTTGGATTTTTCCCCCTTGCCGTGGCGCCGCTTTTTCTTCTTTTTTTTTTTTTTTGTTGCTGGGTCCGTTCACCTCGACCTAGCTGCGCTCGAGAAGGTCCTCTGGATTGCGGAATTGAGCCTACCCCTTTTTTTTGCAACGGTGGTTTTTCCCTAATAGGTATATTGGTCCCACCTCCCCCGGCTTTTCGGCGACCTTTTCACGGCCGGTCCGACGTTTGCCTGAATGTCACCTTTTCAGTTTTTTATTTAGTCTTAACCGTCTCCCTCCCGGCGCCTTTTGCGAGCTTTGGCGATTCTTTTTAAATGCAAGTATTCCGTTTTTTTTTTCTTCTGTCTTTCGAGGTCTTTGCTTTTTTTTGACCCCCTTTTCGCTGGGAAAAGGGGCGCTTTTCCTTTCCGTTTTTATGAGAGTGTTTTCTCCCCCTTTTTTTCAAAGAATGTCCCTTCCCGACGCTTCATCCCCTCTCGTGCTCGTGCGCTGGCATTCGCCCTTCTTCCCCCGTTTTGACGGTTTTTAGGGTGACGTTTTTGACTCTTGCTGTTTGTTTCCTTGGTCCTTTCGCGCCCCCAGGTGTCGGTTTCCACACTTTTTCAATTTTTTTTTCCCCGGGGTTTCGAAAAAACCAGTTTCCCCATTCTCCGGGATCCTTCTTTCCGATCCCTTCGCCTCCCTTTTGTACTCTGACACGGGAGCAAGGGCTTAGCTTGAGGAGCGACCCTCCTTTGTTCCCCTGTCGTTCTAGTTCGTGATCCTCCCCCGGCTCACCCCTCTGTCTGCCACGACACCGGAGCAGTCAAGCCCTCGGTTCCTTTTCCCGTCAGGCAGGCCTTTCCTCCTCCTCCAAAGCCCTCCATTCTCTCCATTTCGACATTCAACCTCCGCTTCCCTTTTCTTTTCTTGTCCGTTCGTTATTGTCCCCCCAAATCTTTCTTTTTTTTTATTGGCTCCCACGCCGGCACTCCCCCCCCCCGTTTGATGCCTCGCTAACTGGAGCCCTTTCCTGAAAAATATGTTCCCCGGTTGTGTTTCCGGCCCAATCTATATTTTTTCTTCTTTACTATACGTTGTTGTTGTTTGTTTGTTTTTGATCTGTCGCCCAGGCGGGAACATGGCCCCCTTCTTTTCCCCCTTCCAATCTTTTTTTGATCCCATAGTTTCGAGGTCTTCCTCCGATCCCCGAGTCAAGGGTTGTTCCTTTTCCCTTGGTTGAGACGCAATAGTTCCTTGATCCCCTGACACCACAATTTTGACCAGTCACACTTCCCCCGGTTGAACAGCCATTTCACGGCCCTCGGGCTCAACTGTTTTTCCGCTTTTGTTTGTTCCGTTGTTTTTCTTGTGATTCCTGTCGGTCCTGTCTTCTGGCGGCTTTCTTTCTTTTGAATTTTCCCTGCTTTTCTCCTGGCAGTTGCTCTTTTTTGTCCCTTTCCAATTTTCTGTGCTCCCTTCCAGGTGGTTCTTCGATCCTGGTGATTTTTTGGTTTTCCTTGCTCCTGCATGCCTTTGACTTGGACTCGTTTCCCCTTTTTTCTTTTTTCCCTGAGACACTTTGCTGTTGTAGATTTCCACCCCTTTTTTTTCCTGGAAGTTTTCGTGCACGTCGGGGCTTTCCTTGCAAGGTCCCTTTTTTTCCGCCCTACCCTGGACTTCCGGCATTTTCAGTCAAAAATTAAGATTTCTTTTTTGCCCGCGAATGACTTAGGAAGATTCCCCATCCCCCCCGAGTACCATTTTTCTGTCGGCTGTGGTACCCCCCCCCCCGGTAATCGCCGCGAGAGGTCCTTTAGTTTTTTTTTTTCGATTGGCTTTCTTGTTGCACGTCGTCCGGCCGTCTTTAGTTTCCCTTTTTTTTCTAGTTTTTCCCCTGAGCAAAAGAAGAATGACTTCAGTTTTTTCCCTTCCGGATTCGTTTGGAGGGAAGTTGTGAGACGGTGTGAAGGGCCCTTGCCCTATCGAGAACCTGCCGCTCCAAAAACGCGTTCTACCACCCTTTCGAGCGTATGCTACTCCTAGGCCCCCGGTGGTATTCCTTTTTTTTTCCCCCCTCGCTCCTGAAAGCTTTTCCGTTCACCCTTCCATGTGAACCAACGTTCTTTTTTTCCCCGGTCGTACGTTTTTCTAAGCATGGATTTTTTTCCTGGTCCTTCTTTTCGGATCCCTTTTCGGAGTACCACCCCCCCCACCTTTTCCATGGAGCTGAGACGGTCGTCCATAAGGGAACCGGCCTTCACTCCGAGATCCGGTGCGGAACGGGAAGGCTAGATCTTTGCAACCCCTTCCTCCCTCTTGTCCCTTTGGATAGGGTTCCGGTGCGGAATTTTACCTCTTCCCGGTGACTGCCGCCCACAGGAAGATCCCCCGTTGAGTTCGTACCGCGATTCCCCTCGGTGGCTCAACAAGCCTATGAGCAAGCCGCAGAACGTTTTTTTGGTGGAAGTTTTCATCACCTTCCCTCCCCGTTGTTATCGGGGCTGGTATGGTTTTGTTCGATTCAGGTAACTGGACCCAGCCTTTTTCCTCCGGGATGGTCCTTTGGCTTCTGACATGTTCTCTTTGTTTGGGTGCCAGGCGCTTTTTTCGCATCTTATTTTGCCGGAGCTCCCAAGTGGGTCACACCCCCCCCCCTCAAATCTTTTCTGCGTCCCTTTCCCTTTTCCAGGCGGTTGCCCAACAAAAGTTTGTTTTTTCTTTACAGTTCGGCGTTTTCCCCTTTTCTTCCCTTCCCAACTTTTTCCACAGCGATCCCTGCCGTCCTTTTCCGATTTTTCTCCTTCCCTTGCGGGAGATAGTCCCGGGGTTTTTGGTACTTTAGTGTTTCCATATTTGCTTGAGTAGAAGGCGGATTCAATTTTCCCCGTCTTCAGTGGCCCCTGGTGGGAACCAGTGCCTCGGTTTTATTTTTTGTTTTTCCTCCTTCCTTTCAAACAGCTCCTCGCTTTCTTCACCCCTTTGTCCCCCTGTACCAGTTACTTTCCCTTTTTTTTGAGGTATTTTCCTTTATTCTTCTTTTTTTCATCTCCTATTGACTTCAGTTTTTACAGGTTTTTAACCAATTTCCCTCGTTTTTCCTTGACCCGGTTCTTTTTCCCCCACCTGTAAGGCCCGAAGGAAGAAAGTACCCTTTTTTTTTTTTTACGACAGTAAGGTGCATTTACCCACTGATTTTCTTTTAAATTTTTCTAGGGTGTTTTTCCCGACCTTTCTTTTTTTCGTTCAGTGATCCTGAAGTGCTAAGACGCCTCAGTCGTCCCTTTCCAACGCATCATCTGGAAAGTTTTTCTTTTTTTTTGGCGTTCTTACACATTTGCAGTTCAACGGTTTCCTTTTTTTTGACTTTTCCCCTTTTTTCTCTTTTACCGATTTAAGGAAATGGTTCTTTTTCTTTCTTTGCCCCCCTCCCCTTTTCGTTTTTTTCTTTCCCGACCAATAGGTCACGCCTTGCAATTCGGCCCGGATAGGGGACTGATTCTTTTTTCCCCCCTTTGGTCTTTCAGGGACTGTGTTCGGGGTTTTTTTTTTTTTTTGAAAGGGTTTCTTGGGTTGAGTCCCCAACATGGCCCCGGAAGGTCCAGTTTTACCCCCGGGCGAACGCCTTCCCCCTCCCTGTGGGACCACAAATGGTTCTTTGGTTCAGCCCCGCCAGAACCCTGCCCCGGTTGGTGAGAAACATATGATCGTGTGCGGTAGGTATGTTTTCCCCGGTTCTTTTCACCGCCTTTTTGTGGCGGCCCGAGTGGCCCTTTCTCCAAGCGGGTTTCCCTCTTGGGTTGTTTTTTTTTTCGGAAGGAACACCCTTTTTTAGGTGGTTGTTTCCCTTGCGTCGCACTCCGCCGTTGCGGCCCCCCCTTCCTAGCTTTGCTCCGAAAGAGGGACCATTATCCTTTCCCTCCCATCCTAGGTTGTTTTTTTTTTTTATATTTTCCTCATTCCTCGTTTTGAATTGAGGCTTCCCCCAATGACGAAGCACGCGTCTGTTTTTTTGTACCCTCAAGATTACCGTCCCTTCATCCTTTTCTTCCATCCCCCGAAACTACTGCAACTCAGTCCCCTCGTGGGTCGGAAAGGACTTTCCTCTTTCCCCTCATCCAGGCGGGCAGCCCCCCCCCTCCAGTCATATTCCCCGTCGAACAATTTCCCATCACTTCTTGTTTGGTTCTACCCTATTTTTTGAGGTGTTATGTCGGTTTGCTCTTGTCCCCTTTTTCTCCTTTTCGCTGGGGAGTTTTCCCCGCAGCTTGGTGCCCTTTTTTGGGCCCCCCCCCCCATCCCTTCCTCCAACCCCCCGAAACACCCCCCCCTGTTCATTCCCTCCCCAGCAGAACTGTCTGTAAGATCTCCGTTGTTTCTGCCTGACGAGTTCGTGACCCCACCTCCTCTAGTGTGTTACCCAGTTGGCGGATTGTTGTTTTGAGGGGCGCCCCCTTTCCTCGCGTCCGCCCCTCTCTGTCTTGGGTCCAGACTCCCCCCCACTCTCCAAACCCACGGAACCGGCCCTTTGTGATCTCCTGTAACGCTCATCTTCTTTTTCCCTGTCTTCGAGGACGAAACCTCTGTATGAACCCCGAAACTTTGCTGTTTTTTTTTTCCCCCCCCCTATTCCTTTGGTTCGTTATGCTTTTTCTACCTTGTCTTCAAATTTCACTCCGATTGTCACTTCCTGGCACATGGTCCTTACCTAGGCTCCGTCTACCCCCGGAAGATGGCGCTTCCCCTCCCCTTCCGGTCCATTCTCTGTTTTTTATTAACCGTGCCCGTTACGAGGATCTTTACCTATATTGCCAATGTTCCTCTCCTCCCCCGCGATGACGATTACGTTCGTGACGATCCGTAATTTTTCCTCAGCCCTTGAAGATGAGGGGTGGTCATCCCCCCAATAACTCGACCTACCAGGATTTCTCCCCGTCCCTAGCCTGGCTTCTCCCGCGGTGGGTGCGGGGTGAAGGGTAAGGAAGCCTGTCGCCGTTTTTTTTTCTCATCCCGTTGGGGGCTTGTGCTCCTTAGTGGGTTCCTGTGTGATTTTGGGAAGGCTTGTGTTCCCCTTTTTTGCCCTTGTCCCCCCGCTTTATCCTATGCGCGGCCCTCAGCCTCGATCATGCTTCAGGCCCTCATTGCGCCTTTTCGTACCTTAGTCTGGGTAGACTGATCGACCCAAAGACCTAGTCCCCCTCTCAACTGGTTGGTTTTTTTGCAACAAGTAATGATGCCAAACCCTTTCCCCGGCCCCCTGCCTGGAGGTCGGAGACATCGCTCGATTCCGCTGGAGGGACGGATACTTCGGCTTTTTTCCCTGTGCCGTTTCAATTTAATTCTTCTCCTCCCCTTTGCCGATCGGGCGGACTTTTTATAAGTTTTCCATGATTCTTTTCTTGCTGCTAATTCTTTTTTAGACGGATGTATCGCCAATTCGGCCTCCACTTTTAGAACGGCCCCCGTCCCACTCCTTTCCGAGTTCTATGACTGTTAAAGGAAGAGGTTTCAGAGTTCGTAACCGTTGATGTAAGTTAGCCCCCCCCCGTAGACCCCTGGAGTCTTATACTTGTCATTTTTTTTTTGTTGTTGCTGGGGATTTCGAAGCTGGAGGATTACTTGGTCCCGTCCCCGACGTCTCCTGCTTGTTAAAATCCTTACACGTTTTCGTATTTTTTCGAGTTCCATCTTTAAACTGTATCAACGTCAGCGACTGGATGATTACCCCTCGCTTTTGAAGTTCTCTTCAAGCCGGCGTTTTTTTTTTTTATTTTTATTTTTCTGGGTGACTTTCCCCTTATTACAGAGACATGGGACTACCTTCCTGTTTCCCCGGGCCTGTTCTTCTTTTCCCCCATTTTGTAGGAACAGCTACTTTCCCCTTTCCGGTTGTGTAACAAGTACGTTACCCCCCCCAGGCCCACGTGCTACTACTTCCCGATTCTACCATTTTTTTTGGTTTTGGGAACGTCTAAACCCTCAAGTTTTCTTCGGCCCTGAGAAAGGGCCCCCCCCCCTTCCGTTTGGTCAAAAGGTCAAGGCAGCTTTAACGGGAACAGACCTCGGAGCACCTCCAAACTTAAGCCCAACGTGACACAGGTTCGAACAGCTTCTTCGCCTCCCCCCACCCAGTTTTTGCGCAGGGAACGTTCCTTGTGTCACTTGCTGCCCCCCCAAGCTCTTCCCCTGGCTTCCTACCCTAAATGTTCAGCATGGCCAGTTGGTGAACGGTTCTTTCTTTTCAATTGATGCGTGTGGCGACTGCCGCACCCCCCCCCGAAAAAAGTCTCGTTTTCTCCCCCGCCAGGTCCCTTTTTCGACGGTTCTCTATTTAGACTTTACCAACCAACCCCCCCCATTTTCTCGGGCGTGGGGCAGACCCCCTGCATCCTACTTTTCTCCTCATCAGTGTTGTGAGATCTTTTGATCCCCCTGGTTTTTTTAGGAAAGGCCAGGTTTCCCCCTTGTGGGCATTTCTTTTTTTTTTTCGCAAAATCCCTGTTCGATTCACAAGCTTCGTTACACTCACCTAGACGTGGTGTCCCGCAGTGTCTCATTCTCTTCATCCACCAGCCTTTTCCCCACAGTACTCTGGTGGACAATCTTACAGGTTTCCACCTGATGTTCGTCCCTTTAGTTGCAGCGCGAGATGCTCGGGGGGGCGATCTTGGGGTGCTGGTTAGGACATCCCCCGTAGCCGTCGTGAACACTACCGGCGCCCGGGTTCCCCGGGTCAAGTTGTGCCTGCTGGTTGTTTTGCTGCCGACCCAAAGATGCTTCTGCTTCCTTCCTGTTTTCGTCCCAGAGTCCCCGTTTACGGGTTGTTTTGCCGTTCGCTCCCAATTTCGGTCTTGCTTGGGACCCCTTTTCTTCGGCTTTCTTCCCCCTTTGCGCCGGGCTTGTCGCCCTCCTTTTTTTTTCAGGCGTTAAACTTGAAGGGTGGCAATGGGATCGAGGGGGTTTTTTTCCCCTCCTTGTATCCTTTTTTCTTTGGTGGAAAACGAACTTCGAAAAGGACTTTACATGTTTTTGACTCCGAAACCTGGGTTTGTGTCCCCCCGAACTGTCACGAGACGGCCCGTCACTGTCGTCAACGGTCGCCTGGTCCCCATAGTTGCGTGGATCCACGATTGCCCAGTAGGCTTTTTTGTTCCATGGCGAGGGCGCGAGGCTGAGTTCCGCTCCCGTTTTGCGAGTTCCCCCGGCGTCACTTTTCCCCAAGACCTGGCCTTGGCCCCTTGGGTTTTGTTGGCTCTTTACCCGAGGTCTTTGGGTTTTAAGACTTCCAGGCTTATCCTCGAATTTCCCGCGGATACCCGAACGCTCTTTTTCAAAGCCCCTGTTTAACGCTTCGCCTTTCTTTCTCCCCCCCGCGCAGTTGGTTCGTCGGTATTCTTTTTCCGCACTGTCCGCTTCCTCCCCTGCTGTCGGTTCCCCCAGTCCCTACCGGTAACTTCGTCCTTTCCGTCCCGTCGTTCCGGTCGTCTAAGATGGGTGCTTCACCCTCCCTTCCCTTCTACCAAACCCAGCTCTTAAGTTCCGCAGTTTTTTTGTCCCCCTCAGGACGGTTCTGTCTGGCTCCATGTTCCTTCCATTTCTTCTTTTCTCTGAAGGCTCCTGATAGTCACTTTGACGAAAGGCGGCTTGAAACGGTCCTTTTTTCCATTGGCGAAAGCCTGGCCGGGGTTTTCTCCTAAGCGGCAGTCCCCCCCCCCTGAGTTCACAACCCCTACTTCATTCTCACGTGACGCCCGTAGTTTTTCTTTGGAAGTGTTTCCCCAGTTTTCCTCCATGTTTCCAGTTTTTTTTCAACGGTGTTTTTGGTCTTTTTTGAAAGGCTTTCTTTTGTTTTCGATCCCTGCTTTCGTTGACCCCGATCAGATTACCCGGTACTTCTTCTTCCTGTCGTCTCCTTGATCATGATCGATGGGTCGGATTTTCCCCCCGTCTTCCCGACCCAGTCTTTTTGCGTTGCGGCCCCGTTGGCCGCCGTCACCTTTGTCGGCCGGCAAAAATTCCTCCTGCTCCGAACCGGGAGGGTGCCTTTTGGTGGTGGCCCCTGTCCATTTAAAGTTCTCGTTGGGTTTGAAAGTAGTCAAGGCACCCTCTCACCCACCCCCCCCCCCCTCAGGGTTTTTTTTGCCGACGGTAAGATATAGAAGCTTTTGATTCGTATCGGCTTACGACGGTTTCCCTTCTTTTTTTTAACTGACTCGGGGTTCCCCTTTTCCTGTTTTTTTTCATTGGTCGGGTTGAACCAAGTGCCCCTTCCCCAGTTTGGGGACCCTAACTACCCTGTTGTCGGTTTTTCCCGCGGCTCTCGATACCTGAACTTCAACTGACCTGAGTGATCCGGGCGTTTGTGCCCTTCGCCCTGGCAAGGGACGCACCCCCAAGCTTCACTCAAAAGGTGACGTGGATCTTGCCTAAGTGTTGCGTTTTGCCCTAACAGCCCTTTCGTTGTTACGGCCCCCTTCGGGTTCGTGGACACGTTAGCAGTACCGGAACTCTAACGCTTCGTCTTCCCCCGCGATCTGGGCAGTTGTTTTATTGGGGCTTTTCCAGGCCTCTCCGGGTCCCCTGGTTGCGCAATAACGTTTTTCTCCCAGGGGAAATTGTTCTCCTTCCTTCGAATGTGGTACCCCGAACCCGTTTTACGGGCTTGGCCCAAGAAGCGGCCCCGGTCTCTTCTCATTTTTCCTGTGAATCGCTGGGTCGCGACGCCTGTTGGGTGGTGTTCTGAAAGGTTGAGATGGTGATGCCCTGACACTGGCCACGGGCACAGTACGCTGTTCATCCGCCGATTGGGTAACCCCATTTTTTATTCCCGACCCGCCAATCCAGCCCGTCCCCGGGGCAAGCCTGGCGTCAGCCCCCCCTTTTCCTCTTGATTTCCGGTAGATATTTTTTGAGACCGCATTTGCTTTTTTTCTTGGTTTGGTGCCTTTCGTCAGCTTGATGGAGTTTTCATTGCCCGCCCTTTCTTCTTTAGTCATGGTTGGCGTGTATGGTCCCCTCCCCAAAGCGCATTCTTAATTTCTGCCCCCCTTCAAGTTGCGGGATGAGGTCCTTTCGCCAGGCTGCAGGCAGTGCGC
>Ga0179593_1584796_pt1 | contig 12270 bp, 13 predicted proteins | sample CZODoug2_1_08_16_FD_185931 | JGI IMG/M metagenome (GOLD analysis project Ga0179593, IMG submission 185931) | Vadose zone soil fungal communities from Angelo Coast Range Reserve, California, USA - CZODoug2_1_08_16fungal (PacBio error correction) | ecosystem: Environmental > Terrestrial > Soil >... | reverse complement strand
CTCTCCCCCTTCCCGGCTGCCACGTTCCTTCCTATCCTGTCCCATTTTCTTTCTTCCCTGATGGGAAAGACCTCCCTTTTCGGAGAGTTTTTTCATTGGACAGATGGTTCCTGCTTCGCCACAATTGCTAGGCGTCCCACTTCCCCAATCGTTTGCCCATTCAACCTTCCGGCCAATGCTGAGGCGTACCCTCTTTCTCCTCATGGCGTCGCAAGTCCTCCCCCTTTTTTAAAGCAGGGACCAATAAGCAAGAGGCTCCTTTTGGAAGAAGGCTTGTGCAGCATCCCCCTCCTTTTGGGGTTGGTACACCTTTTGATGACTTACTGGTTATCAGTTTTTCTTCTTCTCATGGCAAATCCTCGATCAAATTCTTCGGAATATCCCCCACTCCCCTCCGCTGATGCCGGAGTTACTTATCTCGCCCTTCCCCTTATTCTTGGTGGTGGAGGTTTTTTCCTTTTTGTGGAAATCCGCGAAATCTTCATTTTTTCATTGAAGAACTGGACTCGAATCCTTTTCCCCCTTCGATAGGCGCCCTCACCCCACTTCCTGAGGATGATCTTCCACTCTCCCTTCCCCGGCGAGGATTTTTGGGTGTCTCTAGAAATTAGAGGACGTGTCTTTTTTGCAGTCAACGTTTTTTTTTCCAAATCCTTGAGTGCTTTCTTCCTTCGACAGCGACGTCCCTTTCCCCTGGAGGTGCTCGAAAAGAACGCCCTCATGACGCCGAGGCGCGGACTTGGTTTCTTTGCGCGGAATCCCCACACGCCTTACGTTTCCCTAAAGAGGGTTTGTCACAATGCTAGCCCTGATTGATGGGAGGCCCCCTCCCCGATAGCTTTCTTCGGATTGGTCGGGATTCTCCATTCCTTTTTTTCTTCCCTCATCGCCTCCGATCAGGAGTGTCTTAGTGAAGGAGAGAGGCAGCCCCCCCCCCCACATCTAGCCCCGCCTTGGCGGCCACTCCTTGATTCTCCCTTTTCCTCGAATGGCGGTTCACTCTCTTTCGGTCGAGTCGGCACGGAGTCGCGCGCCTGGTTCGAACATAGAAATCGTCGTTTGTCCTCTCGCTCTATTGGTCTAAGCGCGCATCGCATTGTCTCTCTTCTCTCCCCTTCGTTTCAAACATCTGCCGGTCGTTTTGTTTGCGAGCGCAAGTCAGGAATTGGACTTGGTAGTGGGCGTTTTTCTTCTTTGGATGAGTCCGCTGCATGCATTCTTCGTGCCCAGCTTCAACCCTTTCCCCCCCCTTCCTGGAAAATTCAATGGGCCGGTTTCCCCTTTAGCGACTTATTTAACGTGGCTGCAAGTTCCTCCTTCTCCACACACGCTTCTCGGCTCGCCGCCCTTTCGTCAATTCTTCCCTTCCCCTTTTCAATTCCCTATTTGTGTTTATTTTCAAAGCCCGTAAGGACCCATCTCTCTTCAACACGACGCAAAGGCATCTGCTCCCCTCCTTATGGCATCCTCTGTATGTATGCGAACCCTTTTCTAAAAGGAGAGAATTGAACTCCCTCTCTGATCATCGGGCTGAGGGCGCCTTTTTTCCTTTTCAGTTCTCCTTTTCGCATCGCAGAATGAAGCTTCTCCGACGGCGCTTTTCTTGGAAAAACCTCGTTGACGCTGCTGGGCGTTCCCCTCTTCCCCTCATTCGTCTCCTTCCCGAAAAGTTCGACCCCCCCCCGAGTGATAGCGGACGTCCCCATTTTGTTAGCATCTTTTCGGCTACTTTCGTCTAGAAGCCTTTCAAAGACATTTCCCCGCTAGCGGCTCTTCCATTGCGCGAGCTCATCAAAAGCCGACGAATTCTCTTCTCTTGAGTTCTCTGATGACGACGATTTCGCTGAGCGTAGCTTTCCTTTCCGGCGACCCCACTTTTGCTATCGCTCCCTCTTTCGTGGTAGATATCCGAGGCACGGTTACCCTCTCGCCCTCCTCATCCGTGTTGTTTTCTTTTAGATATCGATTTTTCCTTCGCGGGTAGATACTCGACAGGTTTTTTGATTTCGCTAACCTCCTCACTTGGGTTTTTTCCCTACGCTCAGAGTTTCTTTCGAGATCTTCGTCCTCTCTCGAACCTCCCAGATCGTCCCCTGTCGAGTTCGTAGTCTCGAATGGAATTCTCTTTCCGAAGCGAATTGCTTCTCCTCCGAGACCTCGGAGTCCTCCCCTCTCAAGGTATTTGGTTCTTCTTAGAGCGTTCCGTGGTCCCGCCTTTCCAACGCCTGTGCGTCCAGCCGCATCCGCGTTTTGAAACTTTCTTCCCTGTTTCTCCCCGTTGGCGGCGGAGACGATTCCTCGCTTTAGCGTTTATTTGCACGATGTAGACTGTTTCCAGCGCCGCCTTTTGAGATAAATATCTTTTGATTGCGCTCGGCCACCGTCGCTCACCGTTTTGGTGCCCCCAAATTCTCCCGCAACCCCCCAATCTGTCTGTCGCCTCTTACCAAGGCTCGCACGGCAAAGGGATAGTCGGCAGGCTTCGTCCGGCCATGCCATCTAGCTTTTTTTTTTTTGTAGGTCCCTCTCCCCCTTGGAGTGGGTGAAAGCTTGAACGACACGATGGGTCCCTTAAGGGCCTCTCCCTAAAATTTTCTTTCCGATGGCCGACCTTGACGGAATTTTTTTTTTTACAGAAGGAATATCCCGTGGTTTTTCTCGTGCTTGTCATCCCCCTTCGGGGGACACTTTTTCCAATGGCGTTTCTTCCTTTTTTTTTTCAGATTGGTCACTCTTTTTTCTGCCGATACACAAATAATAAACCTTCCCCTTAAAGCCCGAATTGTCTTAAGGCTCTTCTGAGACCTAGATTCTGTTTTCTCGCACTGGTTTTCTCCCCTCCTTTGCTGAGCAATGCGAGGGAGTATTTCCAGTTTTTCTTTGTCTACATCGATTCGCTCTCTTCCCTCCGACACGGCATGCATGACTCAGGAACCCCTAGTTACCCCGGCATGGATGAGGTGACTTCTTTTCCTTCTTTGACAGCCGGAGATCACTTTTCTTTGTCTGCCACTTTTCCTTCGGATCGTGCAGCTATGTGGTTTCTCCTGCATCTAGTCAACGATGTTCTTCCTCTCTTTTTTTTAAGCAGAGAGGCCTTTTTCCCCCTTTTTCTGGAGAGCCAGACCCCTTCCGGATCGATATCTATTCGATTGCCTCTCTCCCCATCATGTTTCTTCTCGTCGACATGTGTTTGAGCCTCTTCTTTCTTCTTCAGATGTTTCTCCTCCGTAGTGGTGTATTTAGCGACCTCTGGCAGATGAGAGGAGGCATGATTCTTTTGCTCCATTCTTTTTTTAGCACCTACATAAATTCATGGCTCCTCCCGGGCCGTAGCCTTCTTCCCCCCTGGTTCTGCTCAAGGATGGCTCGGTACCGCGGCCGCCCCAGACAGACCGCAATCTTATCGGCTGGCCGGCGACACACCACCTCTTTCTCTATCTGGCGCGTCCTCTCCCATCTCTTTGTCAAGCAGCGATGCGCCTTTTTCGAGGGCAAGGGCCCCCGTCTCCCCCGCGTTCCCTCTGCCTGTTCCTTTTTCTTTCCAACAAGATCGGCGAGCCCCAGTTTCTCCCACCACAACGCCTTCTCTTCTCTTTCGCGCAGCGAATCGGCCCCCTTTTTCTGTCATTCAGGTTCATCGCGGGCTCTCTCCTCCCGATGATTTGATCTCTGATGCGTTTTTTTTTTGCAAGCAAAAATTGAGCACTTACTTCTTTTGCCTGTACACATAAACCCCCCCCGCTTTTGCAAAGCCGTGCCCACTTTTTGTCCAACTTATGGACGTCACTTGCTTTCGCAGGTTCCGAACTGATGTGGACCTCCATCGGCCGGTACAGCCTGCACCTTTCCTTCTTTTCTCCCGAGCTTGATATTGGCCGTCCCCCCTCGATGTCGTCGCGAGCAATGGGTTTCTTTTGTAGAACCAGTCGTTAATAGAAGCCATCGTAAATACAAGATTTTTCTGCTCTGTGTGAAATTCGCGTCCTTCCTTCTCTTTTCCTCTCCCCCCTCCTCGTCGTAACGTGGCTCCTTGTCTCTCTCTTTTCCCTCCTCAAGTTTCTATCACGCTGCTAGGCAAGGTAGCACGTTACGAATCTCTTCTTCGCCGCTTCGTCCTCTAGTTTTTTTCCTCCGATGACGGTGCGAGAGCTTTGTCATTTTTTCTCCTTTGCTCGAATGACTTCTCCCCCTGTCCCCCCTCATCTCAATCCGGTCGGCCAGATAAGCTCCCTCCCCTTTTTTTTTTCTTACCGGCCGAGGTTCTGACTTCATGGAGTCTATTCTTTCCCTGCGAAAGCAGGGCACCATTCCTTGTTCTTCGTTGGTCCCCACTTTTTCCTTTGCTAGTAGGCGAAATCGTTGAGATCCGGGACGACGACGGAGCGGTTCTCCCTTTGACTTTTTTCTTTCCTCCCTTGCAAATCATAGATCAAAATCCTCGGGTTCTCCCTTCTTCCTGATGAATAATTCTCTTATCCTCTCCTCGCCTCCGGCGTCAGCCGCTGATGCTTTTTTTTGAAGAGGCTATTGAGTCGCCTCTTTTTGAAATTTCCTTTCAGCACATTGAGGCCTTACTTCCGCCTTTTCCTCCCCTGACCCGTCTCCCCCAGCGTCGAGCCGGCGCTTCTCGGCCTGCGGGATGACGGCGCGCCCGGATCTATCCCCGCCTTTTTTTCGCAGCCAGCGCATCCGCGACTCTTTCCCTTTTTGCGCGCACTCGTCCCCTCCAATCCCGTGAGAGACCTTTTTCCCTACGGCCCGTCTGAACGAATGCTCTTGCGGTGCTCGCACCGCCTTTGGAGCTCCAACCTCTGAGGCAGACCCTGGCCGTAGATGCTTTTTTTCTTTAATACAACACGTTCGGCGCACAGAGACCTTGCTTTTTGTCCGCAAACCACATGTAGCCTTTCCGTTCTCGGTCTTTGATGGGCTCTTTCTCATCGAAGAGGATATTCTTTTCTTCGGATTGGTCGGGCTCTCCAGTAAGCAGCCTGGTGCGGTGTTCCCTGATAGTATATCTGGGCCGTACGACTTTACCTCTCGCTAGAGCGGCCTCACCTCTTCCCCCGCGGCACGATCCTCTTCGCAGGTTTAGAGGAGCCTAATGGCGGTGTTCACCTCCCTCCTTTTGCGGTCGAGCGTCTTTCTTCGACGCTCGATAATGAGACGTGCTTCCTTGGATGGAATAGAGAGAATAGTTTAGCAGGGATTTCTCCCTTTTCATTGATCCGCGAGGTCGTAGACCCCTTTCTTCACTCTGGGAATAGGATTTTTTCCTCTTTTTCCAGGTGACGTGCACTGCCCAGCTTTTAGGTAGTGGGATTTGTTTCCTTTCAGACTCCCCTGTGACCTCCAAAAAGGTCACACAAAAAACGGACTGCCAATTTCCTTTCCCCGGCGGTTTAGCGACTTCCCCTTTTTTCCTGCAGGCTCCACTGCTCCTTTCCTGCTCTTATTCGCTTCCTGGGCGGCCATCGGAAACCCCTGAAATAAAACTGAAGGCGAAAGCCCTTTTTTTTTTTTCTGAACCCCCTCTTTGCTTCAACCCGACTCCCCAAACGGCCTTTTTCTACGGGCGATGGACGATGCCGGCGATCCGCCGGACCTACGTTGCCAGATTCAGACGCGTCTTTTTTGATTTCAGCAATCGTCTACATTCTGGTGCGGGCGAGCTTTTTGCTTATTTCCCTGTGGCAGAGCGCATCCTACGAATTTAATCTTCATTGTCTCGGTGCTGGAAACACCTCTTCGCGTGCTGGAGTCGCTCTCTTTCCCGACAATCTCACGTGGATACCGAAGACCGCGATTAGGCCCCCCCCCCCCCCCCCCATCCCAGTTGACAGGGCGGCTCGACCCTGTTCACCCGCCGTTAGGCACAAGGCGGTTCGAACTTTCTACCCCCTTCCCTGCCGAGATAGCCAGACCATTTCCGGTACTGTGCGATCGGCTCTATCAAGTTCTCTTCCCCGGCGCTGCCCCTTCCGCGCCCTCGAAGCGGCTCTCTCTTTTTCATGGTCGATGTCGATGAGCTGATCTCGCTTCCCTGCGGATTCTTCCGGCGAAAACGCCCATGTTTCCTTCCCAAAGCGTCACACCTCGTTTCTGACCGCCGCGGCGGTTAAACTCTCCTTTCTCTCTCCGGTGTTTGTTTTTTTCTAGATCAGTCTTTCCGGGATGGTCGATATCTCCACGCCTGTTTCTGTCGCGATAGCCGACAAAGCTTTTTCCTTTCTTTTCGGACACCCCCCACTAACCCCGGAAAGATAGCGCCGCCCTCTCTTTCTCTATCAGTAACTCCTTCTCCCCCCGATCGTTGCGCTAGCGAGAGTTTTATGGAATTCCCGGTCCGAAGAATTTTTCCCCGAGCCATCTCCCTCTCAGTCCCCGGAAAGTTCCTCTGGTTCTGATCTTCGGAATAGAGCGTTCCTTCTTTTTCCCAGATTCATGTCGAACCGAATTGTCCGCAGAGGGTGAAAACGTCTTCCTCTTTTCTAAATTTTAGGTTTGCTCGCTTTTTTTTTCGAGCGGACTCCAGCGCAAATTTTTCCCAGAACAGCGCCGTCTTTTCCTCCCATATCGTGCAGCTTCAATCTTCTCTTCTCTTCCACCGTCAGTCGCCGGCCCGGCCACCTTTTTTCCTTCTAATAGGCGATGTTGTCGCAGCGTTGGTGTCATCGGGCCTTCGACACTTGTCCAGGATCAGGCCTTGCGATCCGCCGCGATCATTCTTTTTTTTGGCGTCGGTTGAGCGGCCCCCGATGAGGTTTCCCTATCTTCAAGCCACTTTCCCTTTCGTTTTCTTTTAACGTTTGTCTCTTTTCATTGAAGGAAGGCGTCGATTCCTACCGTGGTGATTTGAGTTTTCTCCCGTTAAAATACTTCCTCTCCTTTGACACGTGTGATAACTTCCCCTTCTCTTCCGGTTTTTTGTGACAATTTTTTTGGAAGATGGTGCCCATGTATGAGTATGCCGTTCCCCCGCCCACTACCCCTTCACACAAGTTCGTCCATTCATTTCTTTTTTCCTTGCTGTCTCCGATCCCTTTTCCAAGGGTATTTCTACGACCTCTCTCGGGAGATCAAGGGCGATTTCATCTATTCGCGCTATTCACCTTTTCTTCGAACGGCGACAGATCTCTCTTCGAAGGCGCCTTACGAGTCTTCAAAAGGCCATGGCCTGCTCTTCTGGCGCCTTTCCCCTCCCGTAGTTGGCCGACTGCGATTTTTGCTATGTGGTTGAGATTTGATGCGCGCTACGGCATCTTCACGATCTACTTCTCTTTTATCAAGGCTCTTCTGGCGCCTTCTTTCTTTCGTGAGATCCCGGAAGCTAGACTTGATATCTCCCTGCCAATCAAGCCGGCGCACCTTTCGCCCCAATGTTGTGGTTCCCCCCTTATTTTTCCCCCCTCTCCCGCTTCGCTGTTTTTTTTTTTTTCTAAGTAGTGGTGTATTCCGCGACCAAGCACATCAGGAATCCCGGATGATTTTGAGTTGTTGCCTCTCACCCATCTTTCCCTACTGGACGTAGATGCTTCTCCCTTCCCCTTTTTTGTCAAGGATGGAGACCTCTCGCTTTAGCTTCCAGACCACGGCCGCCTCTCTTTCGGACACCCCAAAACTCTCGCTTTCCCTGTTTCGCGCAGATCATTTCCCTCCTTTCCCTAGATGCGCGCCGGATCGTCGCTGGTCGGCTTCTCGTCAATTTTCAGCGTTCCGCTGACTCCTTTTCTTTTTTATTTCAACAAATCTGCTTTTTCTTTCTTCCCCTCCCGCCACCCCTTCCGCCGGAGGCGCGCGCCGACCGGCATCATCAAGGATTCCGGGCGCGAGATCCCGATGATTTATTTTTGCGTGAAGCAAACTTGAGAACTCCTTTTTTTCCCCTGCGAAAGAAGGGTCCCCCCATCCCTCGCTGCTAGCAAAGCAGTCTCCACTTTTGTCAGGCCTCTTCTTTAGCAGGGACTCTTTTTCCCTTTGCGAAGCCATTCATCCCCGTCCTGTCTGCCCTGCACATGGACGGAATTTTTTCTTGACCGATTTGATGATGGTAGTCTCCGAGCACTTGGCGAAGTCCCCCGTCGTTCCTTCTCCCAGAGTCGCGCCGCGTCCTGTTTCGCGCATCATCTCCCTCCTTTCTGCCCGTACGTGGCGACTTGCCGAGCAAGTGATCTCTCTCTTTCCCTCCCCGTGTTCCCCGGTCGCACGTTACGGCATATCCCTTCTTTTTTTTCTTTTGCCATGGAGACCCAGAAGGGTCTTTTTCCATCTTCTCCCCTCTTTGATATGAACGCCTTTTTCCCCTTCCTTTTCCGGCGCGCCATCATCAAATCGGTCGGCCAGTCCCAAGCTCTCCCACATGCCGGTTCCCTATGTGATGTTAATGAATGTTCTTTCGAAAGCAGGACCTTTATGTGTTTTTGTCTTCTCTTTGGACACCCCTTTCCTTTCGACATCGGGTTTGTCCCTAGGGACGAAGACGGCTTTTTTTCTTTCAGCCGCTCCAGCGCCCTCCCCTCCTTCCCCTATCCAAATAATAGTTTTCCCTCTTTCCTTTTCCTGATGAATCATTAGCTGATTGAGTTCGCGCGCGGACTCCTGTAAGTTTTGGCTTGGATGGGGAAGAGGCTCTTGTGTTTTTTCTTCTTTCCTGCAAATCTTCAGCCCATTCTCTTCACTCCTTCGCTTGCCTTCTCCCCAGCCGACCAGCTCGAGCCCTGAGAGACGATTGGCTCTACCCCATTCTTCCCAGGTAGATCAACGCGTCTCGCTCGCATACGCGACCTTCGCTTTCCCGTTGGGCGCGAATCTTCCCTTCTTCTCCAATCCTGAGAAAGCCCCCAGGCGTATCCACTGAATGGTATGATTTTAGGTGCTCGGCAACGCTCTTCTCTCACAAATCAGTGTCCTCTTTTGGCCGCGGTCGATGGCTTGGTCGGGGAATACTACGTAGCTGTTTTTAGGAGGTCGCAAAACATTGTCGACTTTGGCTGGATGGGCGATGTCGGTCCTCCTCTCTCTCGAGCACCTTTCTCTTTCGGGCTCTCAGGAAGCATCGTGGTGCTTTCCCAGACTTATCCCCTTCTCTCAGAGGCCGTCCGACAGTTTTTTTTCAGAAATCTCAACCCTTCCCTCTTCGAACATAGCCTGGTTTCCTCTTTTTAGCGGCGCCAGACATGGCGGTGCGCAACCGCCACGCCCATGCTGTTCTTTAGGAGACCTTCGATTTTCCTCACTAGACCCACTTTTGTGTTTTGGATTGAGATTCTCTCTACATTGAGAGCGCCTCGCATTGAGTAGACATACCCTTCTTTCTCCCCTCGGAGGTATCCCGAATTGAGAGAGCCCAGGTGCCCTTTTCATGTCCATGTAGTGGGCGGTGGAGGATTGTTCTCATTTTTACCTCCATCGTGGACCATCCCTCCCCCCCCACCGGCCTGGAACATCCCCTTTTTGTTTTCCCCCGTTCAAGGCATGTTTACGCAGACTTGATGCCCCCCCTTCCCACGGGATAAGTCAGCTCTTAGTCAAGGGCGGTCCTCTTCCCCTTTCCCCTCCCCCCTCTTTTCGTGTGCTTTTTTTCCTCTCCCGTTCAGGACCCATCGTTTTTTTTCACGCTTCCCCTACCCTTGACACGACAGCCTATTTTTTCCTCTGCCGGCCTGATCCTGCCGACCCTCCTCTCTTTTCAGCAGGAGAGCCTTTATCTCCCTTTTGGCGAAAGCGCCTACGGGTGCGGGTAGACTCTTGCTTTTTAGAGGCATTCGGACGAGTTTTCCCCGAGATGATTCACCGACTTTCTCTTTTCCCCCACCTGGTCTACCTTTCCCCCTGAGTCTTCTCGCGCGCCGTCCCTCTTAACAAGGAAAAAGTTCGACCCCCCCCTTTTCAGCGTGATGTCCGGACCCTCCTTTTCTACATGATCGGTGCTTGTTTTCCCCGGCCAGCTCTATTCTCTGTTTTTTTCTTTTTTTTTTTTCTTCTCTTTCCTCTCTCTTCTCGTCTTCTCTTTTTTTTCTCTTTTTTTTTTTTTTTTTTTTTCTCTTCTCTTCTTTTCTTTTTTCATCTTTTTCTTCTCTCTTACTCTTTTTTTTTCCTTTTTTTTTTTTTTTTTTTTTCCCCTTTTCTTTCTTTTCGACGATACTGTGAGGTAATGCTGCGCGATTTTCCTTTTCTATCAATGAGATGTCTCCTTTTTTCCCCGCCAGAAGAAACTAGTCCGAGATGGAGCGGATGGTCTCTTCTTTCTCTTCTCGCTTTCCTCGCCGCTGAGGTCGATCGGGATGTTTGATGCCAATGGACTTTGTCTTTCCCGAGTCACACGGCGTTTATAGACCTCCTCTTTCCCCGATGATATCTCTCATTATTTTTTGGAGTCTCTCCCCTCAAGAGAGGTAGATATAGCCGGTGTCTACTAGCCGACACCGCTTTTCCTTACCGATCCCCGAAAGATCATGACGGTGATCGGTTTCCATAGACAAGGCCGATAAAGCTCTTTTTTTTTTGAGGTTAGTCCGGTCTTTATTGCCTCTCCGGTCCCGAAAGCGCTTGAGAGTTTCCCAGTACCGGAAAGGTTCTTGTTTGGGAAGTGGTAGACGTTTCCTCACCGCCTTGTTGCATTTTCCCCGCGATTCCACCGCTTGACCACACTCCTCCGGCGAACTTTAGGGTGGCTTCCTCCATTTAGGGATCCGCGCGGACCCCCTCCTCTGCAAGATGTAGACGCATTTGGTTTACAGCTGCGCGTCTTTTTGCAGATTCAATTCGTCGAGGCGCCCTTCGAGCAAGGCCCAGTTTTTTTCCCCGATCGCATGTCGCCGAGCGGAGTCCATTTTTCTTCTTTTCCCGTCAACGGGATAGGTAGAAGGATCAGTCTAGGACGTTTATGGCGGTCTGGCCTTTTCAGACCCTCCACGAGGGTCTTTCTTTTTCTCCTTCCAGCACTAAAAATCTCCTTGATGCGCCTTGAAGGCCCTTTGTTTTCAAGAGCATGAATTATCCTCCCTTTTTTTCAGCCACGTTAAATACTCTTTTTTTCTTGTTCTCCCGGCCACCAATGGAATCTTCTTTTAAGATGGTCACGATGGAGGTCACATCACAATCATTACAAAGCCCCCTGTCTTGTGCCATTCCGGCACCTTGCCTTTTTCCTTTCTCCCTCCGAGGCGATGTTTCTCCTCAGTTCTTTTTTTAGCATGCGAGGAGCGCCTTTTTCCCGGCTTAACTTCCTTCCCAATCCGACGATTTGCTATGTTTCTAAGGCGTCTCTAGCTCGAAGGCGAACGAATCCTTCCTTTTTTTTATGCGGGACAACCCATTCCTGAAAGCGGCGAGCCTTCTTTTTCCCCTGCTTGTTCGGATCTTTTTATTGGTTTTTGCCTCTTTTTTTTTTCCCCCTCGTCCACGCTGGTCTCTTTCAGTGGAAGAAGGCGATGCTTTTTCTCCTGGAGAGCCCGTACTTTTCCCTTGCTCGATATATCTTACGATGGCCACATTTTTCCTCCCCGGATGATCTTTTTAGAAAAATGTGTTTGCGACGCCTCCTTTTCCGGACGTCGTGGTTTATTCCCTTTCAATACAATCGGACGTCCAGCCGCTCCTCTTTTTTTCGCTCTAAGCGTTCGTTGCTCTCCTCTTCAGAACGGGAAGTCGCTTCCCACAGAATGGGTTTGCTTTTCTTCCGGTTACGCGTGTCCTCCTTTTTCCCACGGCCCGCCCTCCCCTCGACAACCAACCCTTTTAGACGCGCCGATCATCCGTCCCTCTTTGGTCAAGAGCATGCGCTTCTCGACCTTTTTTCTCTGGTAAGGGCTTCCCCCCCCCGAGTTCCGCTGCCTAAATTTTTCGAGGATTTACAACCCTTTCCCCTCTCCTCGTCACCCATCCTTGCCACACCACGCCTTCTCTTTTTTCCGGAGGTTCGCCGAACTCTTCCTCTTAATCAGGTTCTACGCCGGGATCTCTTTCTTATTTGCAGGAGGAGCTGGAGCGTTTTCCCCCTCGTCTTCTTCCGACAATAGTTCCCCTCCCTTTCTTTTTCTTAGTCAAAGACCTTCTCCCCCTTTTCAGAAGAGGAGGGATGGTTCTTGACTCCCCAGTCAACATCTCCCGCAGTACGCTCCTTTTGCTTCTTTTTTTTATCTGGCCTCCTCTTTCTCTCCCTGCAGTGGGGCGAAGCAGGCGTTTCTCGTGACAAATGACAAAGCTCGAGTCCTTTTTTCGCCGCCTTCCCCTCGCTAGCTGCCCCGATATGCCGTACTTGTTCCC
>Ga0179593_1358478_pt1 | contig 12270 bp, 11 predicted proteins | sample CZODoug2_1_08_16_FD_185931 | JGI IMG/M metagenome (GOLD analysis project Ga0179593, IMG submission 185931) | Vadose zone soil fungal communities from Angelo Coast Range Reserve, California, USA - CZODoug2_1_08_16fungal (PacBio error correction) | ecosystem: Environmental > Terrestrial > Soil >... | reverse complement strand
GTGGAGGTCACCCAAATAACTTTCTTACCGCATGTTTCATTAAGGTGGCACCCCCGTGGCGTCTTCACATATAACATCCGTGAGTGGCGTCATCCTCCCCCGGTATGTTCCCAATTATTGTGTATTTCTGCGCCACTCCTGGATGGGCTAACACACCACCTTCTCCGGGCCCACCCTGTTGCAACCTACTTTTTTGGCCTTTGGATTGGTGGTCCCTGATTTTTTTCCCGGAATCCTCACCAACCACCGGGGCTGGCCGCGTTTTCTGTACGTCGGCTTACATCCAAACCACCATTACCCCCACTAAACTGATCTTACCACCCTTCCCCACGTTCCCACCCCTTACGGGTGTCGTTCGCATGTTTATGAGTTTCGATTTTGTATTGGCCGTCGTTCGGTTTCCTCCTTTTTCTGGTTCCCCCTATTTGGTCCCCCTCACCTTCCTGAAACTTCCCGTCCTCAAATTGTGGAAACAGCGAGTCCCCCCCCTGCCCCCTACGTCTTTGACTCTTTTTTCAAAATCTCCGCTATAACCTTTGGCGGTGTTAATATACTCGATATTTTCGGGCCCCTCACCAAAAATATCGGAAAATCCATTTTTTTTTTTTTGTCCGCCATAGCCCTGAAACTTCTTGACTGTTCCCGTTATGGTGTGGGCACCCCCCGTACTTTGGGTGGCACAGCTTTCCTTTTTTCGCATTTTTTGGCCCGGCTTGTCTGCTTTTTGGTTGCGCCTGATTTTTCAACCCTTAGTCATTTGACGTGCGGGTGGCTTGTCAACCCGCGCCCTAGACATGGTTTTTATTTCACTCTTGAGGTGGTCCCTGTGCCCCCCCCCCGCGAGTCTTGAACTGAAATGAACCCATATACATTGATGAAACGAGTCTTCCCCTTTTGCGTTCTGGCTCTTTTGTTACCCTTTGTGGTTGAGTTGCGAAGCCTCCCATTACCGTCCGCCTTGGCTTGATCTTCCAATAAACAGGGTCTCGCCCCCCCCCACGTTCTTTGGCATGTGACACCCGCCGCCCCCATTGCCCAAGAAATTATCCCACCCCTTCTTTTTCTCTCTTCTACTTTTTTCCTTTCTATCATCCCGTTTGTTTTTTTTTTTTGTTGAGTAGCTCCTATCTGACATTTGTGAACCTGCTTTAGGGGGTTCAGGGTGGAAGGGTTTTCGTAGGACATTGTCTCCCCCTTCTGTCATGTTTTTTTGTGTATCAACGAAGGAGTCTGGTATTTAATTGGGAGTTTGTGTACCTTAACAGGCTTTTTCCCCCCCCCCCGCAATTTGTGCCCACGTTGTGGGGCCCCCCATTTTTTAATCGATAACTTTTCTCCCCCTCACCCCTTATGTTTAGCTCGTTTACGGTGTACCGCCCGCAGTTCTCGACCTAACCCTCCCCACGACAGCGCGACGGGTTGCCTTTCCCTCTGTGCTAACAGAGCGCCTTGGCTTGTGTAGGGTCGTACTATTGTCCTGTTTTTTTTCCACTTCACTAGAAAACATACTTCTTTTTCACCAGGTTTCATTTGCTTTTCGTTTTGCCCACTTGTCTGGGGAGTGCCCTGTTCTCTGACCAGCCAAAGTCTTCTACCCCGTGGGATAGACCCCCCAGCCAGTTGCTCTTTTCTGTTGTTACCCTCATCTTGTGCCACACTCACGTTCTTTGCCCTGTTTGATTCGCCCCCTCTCTTGCGCTATTTTTTGATAGGGGTGACACCGACGTTGTCGGCTTTTATTACTTTTTCCGATTACACCTCACGCCTGTGGCGGAAAATTTTATAACCGTGCTTTTGAACTGGTTCGTTCGATGTTCCTCAAGTTCAATTTCCCCAATACTCTCCCTGTACCCCTTTCACAGTTTCTCCCCATTTGTCCTATTTCCCCTGGTCGTGGCTTGTTTTCTCGCCCCACCCCCCCCACCCATCCCCTTCGGGGTCCCCGTTACACTCTCCCTTTTTCTTTGGGGTTTGTTTCTGTACGCCCCGGGGTCCATGCTTCGACTTCTTTTTTTTTCATTCACTATATCCTTTTGCAGCATGCCGCCCCCACTTGGCGCGACGCCTTTTTGCTAGCTGCAGTATCCCACCAAAGTTCCCGGGTCATACCCTTGTACATTTACCTTTCCCCGTTTGTGCTTTACTCTTTACTTTCTTAGACCAACTCAGCCTTCGGGCGCTCACCGCTTCAACCCCCGACTCCCCCCGAGTTCATGTTTTCGGGGGGGTTTGTACCGGGGGGCACCGGCTGGTCGAATCCTTCTCCAACCCCCTTGCCTTTTAATTGGGCGACCTTCCCCCACCCCCCTTTTTTTTTGAGCGGCACTCAGTCCCCCATCCTACACCCTTTTCTTCTTCTTCCTGATGTTCAGCGCTTTTTGGTCCTGTCTTTTTTTTTAAACAGTTGAGACAGCGACCATTTGTTACACACGTAGATTCCCGTCAACCGATTTTCCGCACCCCTTCTTCACCAATCCACCCCCCGTTTATTTCCTTTCTTGGACCCCGCCCCTGCCTCTTACCAACGCTCAGCAGTCCGGGGAGCCACCCCAAACGTTGCGCCCACTGATTTTTTTTTTTTATTCTTCTGAACCCGGTTTTTTATGCTTTCTTCGAAAAACACAGTCCTGGAGCGATTAAGGGCGTTGGTGTGTCCTTTTTTTTTGCCCATGACTTTTTTTTCTCTTTTTTTTTTTGTTATTGTGGTATATATCAAGTGCGGTCGAGGTCCCCTATACTTTTTAGCCATTCCTCCAAGGCGGGCCGTCCCCGTGTCTTATAGACCACCTTTTTCCCCTTCCCCCAGTTACTCCCTTTCAAACCGCGTTTCATAACCTTCGACACAATGGTCTTGCTTTGGCTCTTGACCAAACCAAATGAGAACGTTCCCCCCATCTTGTTTTTGCCAGTCTCCTTTCTCACCTGTTGTACGTCTATCGGCACACGCTTTGTTCCAAGCACCCCCTACCCTTAACGCCCATTTTATTCCCGAGACACCAATTTTTCGTTCTTAATTCTCCCCCAGTGGTACTCCTTTGCGCCGCGAACTAGTGTTTTACTATATCCTTCACGATTTTTCCTTGGTGATGCCCTCTATGCATCCTTCCCATTTTTGTGGGGAATTCACGGTCTTATTTTGAAGACTGTTCCCCCGAAAGTCGATTTCCGTAAATTCCTAGCGTTACTGGGCATCAACCCGTGGGGTGGGATTACGTTTGCCTCCGGTACCTATTCATTTTGTACGTCTGAGTCCTTCGTTTTGTTATGTCCATGCGCCGGTGCCCCTTATATTTTGCTGCCGGACCCTTTCAACTCCTACCGGTTAGTCGACCGGTTGACTTACGATTTATACGTACCAGTTCCCCCCCGTTTGCAGTTTTCAGAGTTCCCACCTACCCTCAACTGCCTTTTGTCTTCCTTTTTTTTCACTGGGTGAGATTTTTGTTGGGGACCGGTTTTTTTGTCCCCTCCCTTCCCCCTAAGTGGTTTCCTTCCTTTGTGGCGGCCGTTTATTTTTCGCTTATTTTTTCTGTGTCTTAATGGGAAGACCAACAGTGTAAATCGATCCGTCACGTCAGCGTAGTGCCCCACGGGTGGGCGATCGAGAGCGTGTTTGGGAACAGAATTTTCATTTTCGATTCCCAAACCCTTCGATATGGCTCCCTGTTCGGTCGCCCCCCCCCCCGCGGCCCGTGTCTGCGTAGGCTCCCACATGTACTCGAGCGTTTGCTTCCCTTGACTTGTTTATTTTTTTTTTTTTTTTTTTAGTGCAGGGGGCCAACCCCCCTCCCCTTACACCCCCTTGCGCGTGGCCCCAACAGCGGGATGTGCTGCACACTTCTTTCTGTAAGGTTTTTCCCTCTCCTTTTGGTCTCCCCACAACTTTTCTCGCCCACCACACCCTTCCCCCTTCCGTGCTTCGTCCTTGCTTGGTATTGCTGCCGCGGCCCTGTATTAATGCGGCCACAATGAAGGGCCACGTGTATCTCCGTTCCTCCCGGTTACTTTTGACTGCGCCCCGTTTTTACTTCATTCACACTGGACTGCTACCCCTCGTACAGTTGTCTCGTGCCTGAGGTGCCATCGCTAGAATTTTTCCCCTTTTGCAGACTGATTCACAATGTCCTGCCGTTCCCGTGTACTCAAATTGGCTTATTGCCCCCTCTCGTCAATGCCACCTTCGACGTCCGTTGTCATAACTTTTTTTATTCTGTTGTTTTCCCCCGGATGATTTCTTTCCTCCTTCAGCTGAACTTTCAAGAACCGCCACCCCCCCCCTCCGTTATCCCATCCCTGCGAAGCGGAGTCGCCCGTCGTTCCGACACTACATCTACCTTCCCTCTCGCCCTCATTATTTGTCGGCGTGATTCCCGCAAAGCACCCGACCCGCCCTCTCTTTTCATAGCCCAACGTTCCATGACAACGGATCCCCCCTCTTATCCGTTTTTCGGAGACCTTCACCCCCCTTTCCCCGTCTCGGATCCCCTTTCATATAGACCCCCGCGTTGGCTGAAAGCTCATTATAACCTTACAGAGCCCGTCTCTCCTGCACGGCTCCACCCCCACTCTATTTTCGCTGGATTATGTCGGTCTTTCTCTTTTCGGGTTCCCACTTTTTACTTAAAGTAGCTACTCGGAGCCTCCGGGGCTTCCTCTTGAAGCTTCAACTCGCGTTTACCTTTTACCGTTGTCCCTTTCCTGGCTGCCCCCGTTTTAGGGTTTGGGAGTGCCTTTTAGTGCAAAACCTTCTTCTCCGCATAGTCCTCGTGATCTATTAATACTTCCATCCCCTGATACTTAAGATGTCTTGCTTTTTCTTTTCCTTCTCGGGTGCAGCAGGTCTTGTCCGAGTCCCCTGGCAGCTCGACAGCTGCTCGAGACCGTCTCTTGTGCGCGTTTTACTCACTTACAAAAAAACTTTATCCCCCCCCTGGATGATTCGACGAGGTACGTTTTCGATCCCTTCTTTTTTTCTCCTATTTTGACGCCCGCTCGCCCCTTTTCCCCTCCTCACGTCATTTGTGAGTTGGTTCTATTGTATGTATACGCTTTGTGTATGGGTACTAGAGACTTTCTTGAACCCCCTTCTTCTACAGAGCCACGCGACCCTAAGATCCCTTACCTCCCCTTGGATCAGTTGGATTCCATGGACACTCAACGACTAGGGAGTACTCGCTCACACCCTCCCCCCCGTGTTCTTACAACACCGTCCCTTACATCACCTTTTTTTTAACAGCCTATCCACCACGATGTGCCCGAGGGAGGAGCGCCCACATGGCAGAATGCCCCGCCTCCAACTCCAAGCAGCCACGGTTACCCTGTGCTCGATACCTTTCTTTTTCCAGCACCCAAAACTTTCTTGAGGTTTCCTTAAACGGACAAGCTGCCCTTTTTCGCGCTTGTTCTTTGAAAGAATTTTCACTACCCCCTTCAGGTACCATTTTTTCTGTTTCTCCTACACACTCCTATGTACAAAGCTCAGCGTGGCAGCGCAGCTCACTTTTTTTTCCCGATGCTGAAGGTGTCTGTTCTGTCTACCGATGTTTTACCATTTTTTTTATACTCAATGTCCAGCTTGACAGGTGTTCCGGGCTTACGTTCTTTAACACTGCAGACTGTTGGCAGGCTCTGGTGTTTGCGAGCGTTGTCCAACCAGTTAACGATTAGGTGTTAATTCCCTCACCGTGTTGTGTAAACTCACTTCCCCGGCCCGTAACTAGTTTCGGGGTGTCCCATGTGACCCCCTGGCAAATTCGTTTCTCCTATCCGGGCCACACTTACGGGCACAGCCCCCCCTCCTGCCGGCGACTAGAGACTTCCACGCTATTTGATTCATTGTATCCCCAAACTTTATCGAACTAGGGTTTCCGGCTGCCATTTTTGAGGTGGTTTCGTTCAAACCTTCCCAACACCCCCTATCATACCTCACCTATCCTTCGCGGAGGACACCGAGGCCCCGAGACAAAAGTTCCGGTTCCACCACTTGGGTCTTAATGCTTCGCTCTATAGACTAGGAGCAGTTTGTTTGATGCCACAGATGACTTTTTGATCCCTTGTATTTCTTTTGTACCATTTTGCTCATATATAGATACAGTTCCGTTTTCCGACGGGCGGACCCAATTTGATGTTACGTGTTGGGTTTTAGCGACCGATTTTTTTTTTCCCCCGCGACGACTTTTAGCTCTTCCCCACCCGGAAGCTAGTGCATCCTCCACTTGTTTTGACAGTTCGAGTCATTAACATTTGTCACCCCCTCTCCCCCCCGCAACGTAGCACCTCGTTTTATTCTCGCGTGTCTTACCTGCAATCGATCAGAGCCCTGTTTATCCGGCTGTTGCGTTGTGCATCCTCCGTATACCCCTTCCCAGTTTTTCCACCCCGTGTGCCTTTTTACTACAGAACCAGGTTTTTTTTTTCTTTTTCCTTAGGAGTTCGAGACCGTCCATGTTTAATTCCCGGCGCCAACGGCCCCCTTTTTTTTGTTGCTCCCTGGTCTTCATCCTTATTTACCGCTTTCCATCAATGAGGGGCACATTACATTCGCCATGCGTTCTTGAAGGGGTCGCGATTTAAGTTTTCGATCAACTCGCAATTCCGACTCACAATTTTCCCAGATTAAGAGTGTTCCGTGGTCGCTCTTCTTTCAGCCGTGTGTTACAGGCATTGATTCCAGTTCTGAGCTTTATTCTCCCGAGAGCTAGCCGCTTTGTATTTGATCTCATGTTAATTAGTAGCTTTTCTGACATGTCTACTTACAACTTCAGGGTTTGTAGCTATATTGTTGTTGTACTACCTCTTCTTTCATCGTTATAATCTCTCTCTTTAGTTATAGCCTTGGCCCAGCCTTACAGATCTGCTGGGTTGTCATTAGCCAAAGAGAATACTCATCGACTTACAGCGTAGAGTTTTCCCTCTCCAACTACGGCCACGCCCATGGCCGTTAATATTTATTTTTATGGTGTTTGGCATGGGTTTTCTTCATCGGTATGCCCACACATGAGTCCTAGTTTACCCCACCTTCCTCAATCCCATTTTGTCCTATTGGGGTGTACCCATCATACTTTCTCACCCCTTCACAGCGCCATCCGGTGAGATTTTTCACAGTACACCTCATTTGTAGGCACCCCCCCTCACTTTAGGCGGCCACGTGGACCCCAGCAGCCTAGGCTAGACAGTCTTTTTTGTTTGGAATTTCCCCCCCCCACTCGATCTGGTGTTTTGTATCCAACACAATACATTATCGGTCTGCGGACTCTGTCCTTGTCTAGCTTTGTGTTTCCTTTTTCTTTTGTCCAGTGAGGAGCCCTTTCAGTTCAATGTGCCTGTTATGATTCATTTTGTAAGTCGTAATCCTTACCAAAAATGTTTGCCCCTATCCCCGCATCGTTACAGCCCTAGCAAACTTCACCCTCTTTTTGACCCCCCCCCCCCTTCCACTTTTTGAACAGTTAAAAAAGCTGTTTCATACGGATTAGTGTGTTCCAATTTAAAACAGGCAGCATCGGTAATCTTTCTTCTTTTTTTGTCTCCATTTTTTTAGCTTCCTTCTTCTGTGGACGGCACAATTTTTCCCCACAAACGGAGCTGAGCGACGGGCCTATGAAACTTCTTTTGGAGGAACCGGCCAACTACCCCCCCGCCCCCCCCCGTTTTTGTTTGGTTTGTGCCCTTCGCCTGGGCCCGGGCTCGTTTGTGTGGAGATATTTCCCCTCTTTATGTTTTCTGCCCCGGCCCCAAACTCACGGCTTCATTTCTCCAGCTTCCTGTGACGTACGACCGGACCCCGATGTCTCACCAGTTCTTTCCCCCCCCACGCCTCCTTTTTTTTTGATGTATTCGGTACCCCGGTGTGGTTGCTATTTTTCCGCCCCCCAACTCCCCCTAACTTGGGTGTACCTGCAACAGATGTCAGTCTCCCGTTTTGGGTGGTGGACTGTGGAGTATCCCCCTTTTCACTCCGCCTTCAAGCACGCGCCTAGGTTTCTAACACAGTTTGCCTAACGCTCCGTTTCCCTAAAGAGATTTTTCTTTGAGTTCTCCCCAACTGGGTGATCCCCTATAATGCAGGGGTGCTTCCATGTCTTTGCGAATTCCCATGAATCACCGCTTTCCCATTCTCAGAGAGCGTCTTGCCGGATCGAATTTCCATTTTTGTTTGTTCACCCACAGCTGACCGGTGGATACCCCGAACTTTTTCCATGCGCATATTACCGTTTCTTCCCCCCCGGGTCACCCCCGTGGGTTCCCTGTCTTGGAGTTATGCTTGGTTTCGATGTCCGGATAGGAACCCCGTGTCACATGGTTACACCTATTCCGTTCTTTCATTTTCCTCGCCCGGCAAGGTACACCACCTCGAGTCTGTGAGATGCTTTTTGGACAGGGTAACGGGGCGTGAGTACGGAGGCCCTTGGTTTTTCGATGTTCAGTTCGTTCTGTGGTTGAGTCCGTCGTCTTGGGTTGCCACGTCCCCTTTATTGCATACATATCTTTCTCCTAGTGTGTACACACGAGGTGTACATCGTTGTGTAACCCGTGGCACCATGTTTCCCTCCCCGGTTCCAGCTTACCTTTGTGTTCGCTGTCTGTCATCGCACTCACCTGCTAAGTCGACAACCCCACACTGCCGGTCAGTTCTTCCCTGCCCTGTGATTTGTTTCTTTGTTTTGCGCATTCCCGCCGGCCGTTTGTCTTTCTGATTGTGGTTTTTTTTGGGTGAAATACGGGGGCGTCCCCCTCCCCCTCATACCTTTGCACACTTGAGTCACTTTGTGGGCATCCCCAACAATTGACACCTCTGGGAGCGTTTACCCCCTGTACTCCTCTCGGTTAGTTTTTGTATGGGGTGTTCCGACATAGGACGTTTCTTCGAGTGCCCGGTCTTCCCGTTTGCAAGACAGTGGTTCGGGATCGTCGTCGATGTAAGAACCCCTTTCGGATGTTTTCTTCAACAGGTGTTGACGTTCTCGTTCCTTCTTGTGCGTGCCCCCGAGGTCGGCTCTTGTTTCTGGTAGACCGCTTTCTATCCCCTAGTAATGGTAGGCCCGCTAGCCTGCCTGTGTCTAGTTCCCCCTATGGCTCGTCTATTGGCCGTTGGGGGCTAATCCATTGTCCGAAACTTAGGCCCTCTCTCCCTCGAATGCAGAGCTTTAAACCGCTCCATCTTTTTTAGTTTTGACCGCCACGATCGCAAGTTGACGCGCCTATTGTTTTCTATGCATCTAGGGTAGTCCTTGTTTTTGGGGGTGGATCTCTACATTTCATGTCTTTTCTTTTTTCTGTTTACGATCATGGGACTGCGCTAACGCCCCCCCCGTGTTCCCTCCCACATTTTCGCTGTGGTTGCACACAGTTGCCCTCATTCAAATTTTTTCCCCTCTTTTGCTTGATCAAGCGACCAGGGTTTATAGCGCGTACGGTCGGCGGGAAGGATTATGTGCATGCCAGTTTGCCGCCAGCCGGTACCACATTCGTCACCCTGGGGTTCAATAGCTGTCAAGCTCCTGTTTTTTCTTGTTTTCCTCGTCCAAGACTGTTGCTACACCCATTCTGCTTGATGGTATCGCGTCTTATTTAAGGTACCACCATTCCCTCATCATCGTAGGACGTTTTCGCTTTTTGGAGGAGACCGTTTCGTCTGAAGATTTGCCAGTGTCTTTTCTGGGACTCATGCCGTGTTATTTCCCCTTCCTGTGGGTTGAGAAAGAGACACCCTTCGCCGTTGTAGTTCTTCCATTGGATGGTCATATGTTTTCGTTCCCTTTGCACCATTGGCTGTCAAGCCTTTTCCTTTCCTTTTTTCTATAACGCTTCAAGCAACCTGTTTCTCCTTATCTTGGCCCACATTGTCTACCTGGAGTTTTCTGGCACATGTGCTCGTGTACGGTCTGTCTCTCCTTGTTTGATAAGTTTCGCTTCTTGTGGGGCTGTTCCTCGGACCAGCGCCCACCCCTCACTCCTTTCAGTCTGTCTCGAAAGCAACCCCTTATTTAAGGCCGCACTCCCCCCGATTTTTTTTTTTTTTTTTCGTAGCTTTGCTTGTCGCTTCACCTTTTACGATTCTACTGACAGTCCGACTTTCACCGCTGCGTGGATCAATAAGGATCTTATCTCTTTCCTCTTCACGCTCCGTTGAGGTCTGCCTACCCCCGCTCCTGAAGATTTTACCCCGAAAAGTGCTCCTGTGTTGTCGCCGGTTGCTTCCCGACCGCTCATGTTGCTAGTGCCCTCCCGGCCAACGCAGCTCGGCGCCCTTCCGAAGCGACCAGGCTTCTCCCCGAATATATTATTTCGTTCTGTTTGGTTTTGAGTTTGAACGGCATTTCTTGAGTCCTTCAGTGGGTTTGCCGTCTGTCCCTTTGGCGTTCGCAGTACGGGCAGCAAATGTGATTTCCCCCCTCCAGGACACTTTCCGGCCCCGTCTTTAAGAGACGAGGACCAGCTTCTATCCTTCCACCTCTCGTTATGTTTTTTGTGTTCTGACGCACCTTTTTTACTCGTACCCCCCCACCTGAAGGACATGTCACTTCCTTTTCCGGTGTCCCTATATTTTACTCATCTACTTTGTTGTGACGCGGTCTTCCCCTCCCTAAGGAAATAGGCGCAACTGTTTGTAGGGTGGTGCGGTTTACACCATCTCACGATCACTTCTTGACTCCTCGCCTCGTGTCACTCGAGTTTTGATCTTATTCTCTTGCCTCGGAGTCCTTTCGCCTTGGCCGTTTCATTTTTCAGACAAACACCTGTTTCCCATGAGCGTCCTTTTCCATTTTCCTGACACATTCCGGTAGGAAGTCCGCACTCCTGCTTTCTTAAACCCAGACCCCTGACCGTCGACTCAACATTTTTCCGGTTCCTCGACTCTAATGAAGGTTGTCCAACCTGACTTTTTTTAGGGCTGGCGCGATTCCCCTTCGCCCTACGGTCCTTCACAGTCAGGGCTTAGGGTGACCCAGTTATTACGCACCCCCCGAGCTCTCAGGTGTGGCGGCCCTTCTTTCAGCGGCAGAGCGTTCCGCCTGTTGTACCACAACTCCCCGACCCCCTCGTCGCGCTTCCGTCCAAAGCCTCTAAGCCCTCCCTCCCCCAACGGTGGTATACTTCGACTCTGACAGGCCTGCGCTTCTTTTTCACCGATTCCCCACCTTCTCGAGCTGATCTGGACGGTGTGTATCCTTTCCCTCCCTCTGCACGGAGGGTTTGGCACCCATCCCCATTTTCCTACGTCTGTGGACCCTGTAGTTTTCACGGTAACCCCCGTTTCCACGCCCCATTTATATGAGACATCCTTTTGGTTCCCGTTTATTTTCGTGCCCCGCGGCTTCCCCTCTATTATTGTCCTGAGACGAGAGCGCCAAGGCCGCCCCACCGTTTTGGTCCACCGGCCGACAGCCTCTCTGTTTTTTTTTTTTCGCGCCTTATCACGTTTGGCTAAGTGCGCTCACCTCCGCTTCACGCGTTTAGTTCATACCCCATCGTAGGTTTGGAGCGCCTCCCTCCCCCTATTCAACACTCGCCCAGCCGTGATCCATTGAAGTGATCTTGTCGGGACGGCAGGTTTGGGGCAGTGATTTTTTTTCTCTCCCTCTCCCGTATTCCGGATGTCCGTCTTCCTCTTCCTGTGGGGAACGGGGCCCCGCCGTTGCATTTTACACGTTTAAATTAATGCCGCGGTACGGAATTAGTATGTCAGGCGTCTTCACGATTCGCGGTTTGCCTACCTTTTATCCCCCCCCCCGTTCCGTCGTCGCCACCTCTTATATCCTTTATATACCCGGCCCTGTTTCCCCATTCCCTACCGAAGGACCTAGTGGAAGGACTTAGAGGTCGTTATCTTTTCTTCAGAAGCTTGTTTGGCGAGCCCCAATCCTCTGTATATGGCCATGCGCGTTATCCTCCGTAGATCTTGATGCCCAGCAAGGGACTGCTGATCTGTTTTGACCTCGCATCGCGCTCGCCTCCGGCATCTTTAGAGGTGTTTACTAGTTGATCTTTTGGTGTGGGTGGTCCGCACATGCGACTGCCAAAGGTGGGCTTCTTCTCACCTTCCCCAGAACACCTTTGGGCTGCGATTCCTTCCCCCATGTTACGTCATTTTGCGCTGCCTACAGCGTCGACTGGTTTCTATGATTCCTTTTGGCTATCCTCGGGCACTAGCGACCCCAACAGCACGTCAAGAAGATCCAGCAATTCGCCGATTTTCCTCGTGCTGACCGAATTAGTGTTCCCCCGGCTTCGTCTGAGCACCGTGGCTCCGTGTATCCACGCGCAGGC
>Ga0179593_1317091_pt1 | contig 12270 bp, 14 predicted proteins | sample CZODoug2_1_08_16_FD_185931 | JGI IMG/M metagenome (GOLD analysis project Ga0179593, IMG submission 185931) | Vadose zone soil fungal communities from Angelo Coast Range Reserve, California, USA - CZODoug2_1_08_16fungal (PacBio error correction) | ecosystem: Environmental > Terrestrial > Soil >... | reverse complement strand
ATTATTATATCTGCTAGTCCCCCATTAGAATTTTCCCCCTTTTTTTTCTTGATCCGAGACTATCTGTTTGAATTTTCCCTCTGCTCGACCACTCTCGCTCTTCCGATCATTGAGTCCCTTATTTTTTTTTCAGAAACGCCACACTCCCCGAGCGAGGGAGCGAGACCCATCAAGTCCCCAACTCCCCCCCCTTTTTTATTCCTCACAATTTCCACCTCCTTGCAATAAGTTCTTCTCGCGTGTGCTGGTACTTCTTTCCATTTCCTCAATTTATTACTCACCCGGCAGACAAGCGTCTGGCCGTCCCACCTTCCCCCCCCCCTCGTACTTCTTCATTTTTCCTATTTCGTTTCCGGAAACAGGCGTTCCCGGCTTTTTTTTGGATAAAGCACGACGAACCACCCCACCACCATTTCCCCAGACCGTCAAAGCATCTGTCTTATTCACATTCGCCTTTTACGTCAAAAGTTTGACTCTCATGTGTTCCGGCTTCCGCTTAAGCTGGCCTCCCCTGAGTACCCCTCTTCTTCCTCGATATTCCTGGTCCTTTCTGACTGTCCCCCTTTCGAGGATCTTCTCCGGTTTTGTATCCCGATAATCGACTCCTATTGTTCTAAAAAATGATTCAAGGTGATCCTTCCCCTAGTGTTGCCCGTGCGACACCAGTGGCCATACTTTCTCCCTTCTTCCCCTCGGCAGCTTTTTCATCCCCCGAACTACGAGGCTGCCGCTATCTTTCGTAGACCTCTTTTTCTTTCTAGTATAGTGTTCCACGCCGGTGTCCCTGCGACAAAGGGTCCACCCCAAAGCTGAATAACGGATAGGCCGCTCACCGTTCGTTTTTGTTGGTTATCTTTTCCGGCCAAATTTTTTCCAGCTGGACTTCCCCCTCCCCAATGGGAAAACCCCCCCTTTTGTCCGGTGAATCCTTGCTCCCCCTCCGGCTTTACTGACTGGGACTTTAAGCTCGCGTCCCTCCATATATCCGTTCCTTCCTCAGGTTTTGTTTTCTTCAATTTGTCTCGCAACACCCCCCATAAAGTAGACCCCTTTTTTGCCTCCCTAGGCTCCGTATTCAGCCACTATTTCTTCAAGAATTTCGTCCTTAACCATTTAAGCTCTAGCTGAGATGTAGCTCTTGTTACGTGGTTTTCCCATTGGAGATTAATAACCCCACCTTCCTTTCTTCTAATAAGTTCTCTTTCTCTTTACCTTCCATAGTTGCCATGTGTCCTCCATCCTTTGATAATTTTTCCCTCTTCTAATCTGACTAGCCCAAGTGTAGTCAAAAAGTTCAGAATATTTGGACGACGGGGGGTGAGTGGGGCTGGTTTGACGACCTCCCAGCAAGTGTCACTGTCTCCACATGAGTTTTTTTTCCTCTTGTTTCGGAGGGTCCTTTCCTTTGCGGTCCTTCCCTTCTTCAAAACGGACCTTTTACTGTGAGTTGCCGTTCATTCTCCAATCGGCACCGCCCCCTACCTATCGGTGAATCGTTGTCCACCCAGGAAATATTTGCCTGCCCCTTATTGCTCTCGTGCGAACTTCAAGACGTGCGATGATCTTCCCCTCATACCTGCTCGTGTTCTTCCCCTTGACCGAAGTAAATATAAATCTTAGAAAGCGCCCCTTTTCGAACCGGATGATGACTTTCATACTTCCTTTTCCCCGTGCCCCCAAAAAAAAGAAGATTCCCGTCCTGTACGATAAGTGTTCGCACCCGTTTTTGTCTCACTGAACTCACTTATCTTTTCGACGAGCTTCTTTTCTTTTTTTCTCCTCTCTGAGCTTGGAGGCGGCCCTAGTGGAATAGGGATTTTTTAAGCCTTTGACCCTTTTTAAGGCCTTTGCCCCCTCGGGCACTGCGTCCCTCATATTCCTTCTCATTGTCCTTCGTATATCCCTATGCCCCGTTGTAGGCCAATTCTTTCCCTGCCTCGTTTGAGCGAGAGGTAGTCCTTCCTCGAATATTAGAACTTTACTTTCTCTCTCAGAGTCCTATGGCCACCGATTGCTGTTCTGCCACAGGGTCCCTTTTCTCTTCTCGGTTCCCCCCCCGGATCCCCCAGTCCTTCTTTTGATTTAACTTCTTGTTCCCCTCCATCTTGTCCCCCCCCCCTATTTTGGGACTCTCCTTCCTGACAACTTAAAGACCTATGTCCTTCCCTAGAAATGTCCCCTCCCTTGCGTCTTCGAAAGAGTATAACGATTTTTGACGTTGCGCCCCTAACCCAAAGAAAATTCATACCCCCAGCCTCCAATAGATCGAGATCAGGATTCGTCCTCCTACGAAAACAGCAATAAAGCCCTTTTTCGAATAGTTGCGGTCCCCCGGTGTGTTCTCTGGTCGCCTGGGCGATGTCCCTTTCGTCTTTTTCCCCGGGTGTTCCGTCCCCGCCGGTCGCTCAAGAATAGGATAAGGAGGTTAGTCCTCTTTCTCCCCCACTGATCAGTGATTCCTTGAATTTTTTCCTCCCGCACGCGAGCGTTCCTTTTATTTCTTCAGCGGACTGTTTTCCAGTTTTTCTAGCGATCCCCCCTCGGGAGTTGTTCTCCTTTCCCCCTTTATTGTTTTTTTAGTCTTTTTCCCTTTTCAAGAAACGAAGGTAAGCTTGAAGTATCATTTGCTTTCTCGCAACGCTTCATGAAGTCTCGGCGTTGAGGAGCTCTTCACTTTTTTTTCTCCTCTCCAGTTTCCTACGGAGATTTAGCGATTGCCCCTGTCCATCGCCAATTACTCCTTCCCTCTTTACACAACTTTGATTTATCCTGAGCATTTGGACCATCTGGCCCGGTGGTCTTCCTTCCGGTGCGTCCATCGTTTTTTTTCTTGCCCCAATAGCTTAAGCCCGTCCCCATTCCCCTCCGTGCTATTATTGCTTCGCTTCATATATTGGTCCTGCCTTTTTGATACGTCCCAAGCGGAATCCCGCTGCTTCTTTTTGATCGTGTCCAGGATAGATGCCATTTTCCTTCCGAGCACTCTTCCCCTTTCTTTTCACGCACCGTTGGACCGCCAACTTTCTTTCGCCCCGCTGATCGTTTGTTTCTATTAGGATATGTACTGCGAGTTGTACAGGCCCCCCTTTTTTTTTTGGTGTAATTTTCCCCCAACCATCGTTGTCGACAGCCATGACTCCCCCCGACCCCCCCTTCCACATTCCTTCACCATCGCCCTCGCGGTCCTTTTTTTTACGGCCCTAGCAACAGCCCGCTTTTCTTCTTCCTCCGTACACATTTTTTTTTATAAGATGGGGTGTGATTTTTCCCTTCCTTTCCACTGATATTATTAGCCGACGGTATCTCCCTTTAATCCGGAGTTTCTCCCTTTTCTCTTGTTCACAGCTTGCATTTTTGCAGTGTTCGCATTTTCGTAACAATCCTTCGTCTGGCTTGTCCCGACCCTGCTTCCCACTGGCGTCCTCTAGGCGAGTTGCTTTTCCGAAACGGTGGTAGTGCTATCTCCCTTCTATCCCTGGAGCCTCGATTTTTAGTGCTCGGTGGTCAAGTTTCCTGTCAAAGTCTGCGTCTCCCGTAATTCTTTTCCACTCCGATGATATCCTTCCGGCCCTGGAGAGATCAAGTTCCCTCGAAAGTGGAGCTCGTCGGCTATGCGGCTCGCGGATTCTTTTCAGTTTTTTACCAAAAATGGTGTGCCCCCCCCTCGTCATTCGTTTAAATGTTTCTTTTCACGGTGTCCCTTTGCCTGTTACTCGGCAATTACTTTCCCTCCGTCGGTCCGTATCCAGTCGCCTAGGTTCTATTTTAAGTTTCCCTTAAAATTCCTTGCCCTTCTTATTATTTCCCTGGTTACAACGAGTTTTTACTGAGGAGAAGAATTTTCCATTTTTCCCTTGCACATTTTCCCACGGCATTCTTCTCTTCTTTTTTCTTTACGGCCTTTCTGCTACGCAATAGGAACTCCAATTCCCAGTGAGTATAAGATGAGTTTTTAAAATCTCCGTCCCAACTTGTTGCTTTCTGGCAACCGTGTTTTTCACGTGGTTTGCCCCAGCCCCTTCCCCCCTTCGTCCCCCATGGAGATTATTCTCCCTTTTTTCTCTTAGTAACCATTATTTTTTTCCCTTCCCGTGGTTGACTGAATGGCATCTTGCCGGCACTATCATCCCCTTTTGACCCCCTTCTTCCCTCTCTGGACGTTTGACCCCCCATGTGAAAAGAAGAAAGCGACCCTCCCCCTCTTCCCGATTATGCCCCCTGGAGTGTGACGCTTCCCCGGGTGTTCCCGTGAAGACGGCTACTTCTTGTCCCCACGATTTTTTTTACTTTTTTCAGGGTGTCACTTGAAGTACCAGACCTTTCCCTCCCCCCCCGCCGGACATTGCAAGTTTATTCTGTTTTTGCGATTGTTCCCATTCCTTGCTACCGAGGGTTCCAGATTTCCCCTTAAACGTACAAACGGGGTGGTGTCCGCCTGAAGAGTTGTTAAACTCATTCCTTCAAATCGAAAAAAACTTGCGGTTTCTTTTCAACCTTAGCCTGATCCGTTATCCGGGATTCAATCTGATTTTCCCCTTTTGGTCGCGCGATGAACCCCCCCGTCTCTTTCCCTTTTTTCTACTACGAGAAAATCGTCTCTTTGCTCATTCATGCAATCTTTCTTCTTCTTGCGCTGTCTGCCCGATTTTTCATTCCCTTATGACACTCAGGGACCTCTGGCCCCTCCCCCTGAGTCTCTTTAATAGCTTTGTTTTCCCCTAAGTTTAACTCACCTCTCGGTACGGAAAACAATCTCCCCCTCGATGGGTCAGCATGACCATTTCATCTGCTTCCAAGCGCATACCCGTCTTTAGTTTGCTCCCCCAGCTCCTCTGGAGGTTCTCTTCTGCAATTCCTACAAGGCTCATGACAAATCCACGTGGTTTTACCTGACTTCTCCTTTAAGTTAGCCGACGCCCCCAGCTGCTTTGTTTTTTTAACATCATGTTTTTTCCCGGCTTTATCCAAAACGTTGTTACGTCTTTTCCCCTCCTTCCGTCTCTAAATATCATATCCCCCCCGTTTGTACAGTGATTTGTTTTTCTTTTCCGGTCCCTTCGGCACCTCAGGATATTTCCTTTTCTCACCATTCGTATGCAATTTTCCGTTGTTTCTGAACTCCCACCTAATGTGAGGGGTAGGCTTTCTTAGGTCTTACACCCCGCCTTCTTTCTTCTATGAAGTCTTCTTGACTATCCCCTCGGTATGTATATCAGGAAAGCGTTTGCTTTTTTTCTTCCCAGCTTTCCCCTGCTCAACATTTCATCAATCCTTGCGCCTATTGTACGGTCTCCTCGGGTCATATAAAGTTCATCCCTATCTCTCCCCTACTTTTTTTTTTTCGTCTAGTTCAGCGGGACTTTCATCTTTCCCCAAATTCGCAATCTTTCATGAATTTTTTGCTCTTTTTCTTTTCTTGTCTTCCTTTCAATCTTTTCCCTTGATCCCTCCTCTTCTCCTCCTATGGTTCAGTTCCTCAGGAGGACGCTCACTCCCCTACTAACCCAATAAATCCCGCTTTTTGCTTCTTTTTCTTCCGCCTCCCACCTCCCAATCCTTTTTTCTCCTCAACCATGCCCACGATGGAACTCAATCGGATCCTTTGAATTTTTTTCATGTGCGGGTCCGACTTTTTCTTCACCAACTTCCTCAAAAGGTCTGTCCTTCCCCCCCAATTCCCGTCCCCCCGCTTCTACTTTTCTTTCCGGAGACATGGCCTTTCCCCCGGTGATGTTTTTGATAAAGGCAAACGTTTTTAAACGGTTTTTCACCTAGCTTGTCACCAAATGCCTTAACTTCCCCCTCCCCCTTTTTATGTGCCTTCTTCTCCCTTTTGCATTTTTCTCCTTGCACGCAGAGAGAATCTGGTCCATCAAAGTCTTGCTCTTTTCTTTTTCCTTGGACATAGACCGATTCTGTCTTTCTAGGACTTGAGCGGGTCCTTCCGTCGCTATTCTCTCAGCATCTCTCTTCCCTCCTTTGGCTTACGCAGAGATTCTCAAGGGTAGTTTTGAACGGCAAAAAAGTGGCTTATGACCAATGTCGCACGTGCTCTAAAGCTGGTTTTTTTTTTGAGTAAGACGTTCTTTTTCAATGATTCCTCTGCCTCTTTTCTCCCGATCTTCACTTGAATACGTAGGTTGGTCATGACCGCAACCCCCTTCCTCCTTCTTCCCTTTTCAACCTTTCTGAATGATGTTGTTTCTCCCTCCTCCCTCTAAGTTATCCTGCATTGCAGGGACATCTTTTTCCATCCTCCGAGCAAGAGTAACCCCCCCCCTTTTTTTTATACTCGTCTGACTACTTTCACTATCGCGCAAAATCTGCCCCTTTTCCCTTGTTGCGCGACTCAGTCTCCAATGTCCTCACCTCCTCCCCCCCTGTCTCCCCGCTGTGCCTTTCTTTCCCTTTTCTCCTCCAACTCATGTCCTGCGTAATCCTTCCGTCTAGACTGAGATTTTCAGTTGGGAAAATTTGAGCTTTTCCAACACCTCAATTTTGGAGTTTTTCCCGGCCTAGTTTTCCATTTTTCCTCTCTTTTTCTCCCTTGACTTTTGAATTAAGGGTGTGTTTTTCTGGACGAAGCGAAAGTGGTCCTTCCCTCTCCCGTTGGCCAGTGGTCTGGTTTTCCTCCCTTCCCTTTAGACCTTCCCTCTTTTTCGCCACCGGGTGGTCAATTTTGGGTAGTAGAGTCCAACTTTTCCCCGCGACCAGGTACTAAGTTTTTTTTCTTTCCTATGGTATCGCACTGCCGTTCAACGCCCCCCCTTACCCTCCTCTTCCTTTAAGTACGTTTCTAACCCATTTTCGTAATATTAGGGCGCAATGACACCTTAGTTAGCTATCCGTTAGCGCTTACCCTCCCCGTCTATGGGCGCCGAATTTTCCTCGCTTTCAGGGCTTTCTTTCCAGGCAGAAATCTATCCTTCGCCCGTAGAAGCAAATTCTTAAAATTAAGGACATCCTTTTTCAACGTGACCAAAACAGCCTCATTTACCCTCACCATGGGATACTGAGTTTTTACCCCTTTTGTTTTTTAACGAAGATCCAGGTCTTCTAAGAAGTACTGTGTTCCTTCCCTTTGGAGTCTGCCTGATTCTTCCCTGGCCGTATTGAAAATTTTTGATTTTTCCTAAATTTGATTGTTATTTCTTTTTTCGTGTTCCCCGTGTCCACCTAGGCAATTATCCTCGAAACTTTCTTTCCCCTTGGTCTTGGGCTTTCTCTAACCTATGCCCACGTTTAGGGCCATGCCGATCCTCTTTCCCTTGATTTTGATGAGGCCGCCGTTTTTTTCCATTTTTAGTCTTGCACTATTCTGTTCGGCAGAAGTGACGCTTTCCCCACTTTCTAGAAACATTCCTTTCTTGTAAGAGGATTCCCTCCCGCAAAATCTGCTTGTCAGCCTCCCTTTTCATCCTTAGGTACCCTCTTTTTTTCCCCATTTCTCCCTTGATGGTTCCACTAGGGAATAAGTCCCCTTCCCAATTGTCATGCGTTGATGTAAGTTCTTTTCACGATGAGTTCCCAGGTTCTCCCGCCAACTACCCCCTTCCTACCGATGTCGCTTCATGTCTCTGAGTATAGTGTCCCCTCCGCAGACAACAACTTGTTCGATTCTTTTTTCCCCCCCCTGTTTTGAGTCCCTGCGCGGGATCGGGTCCTTCTCCCGGCCGCGTACCCCTTGTGTTATGAGGAACCTTTTGTCGTTCCGATTCCGTGATCCGAACAGTCTCTCTGGGATTCACTGCCCTTTATCTCCTGCCAGGCTTGACTTCTCTTTTGATCAGTAAATCGCCTCTTGACTGGTTCGGCTTCAGCTTTATGTTTCCTTTTTTTGTCGCGAGTCAGCGTCTCCTTTTTTTCGTCTTCCACGCGAGGTGAGGCCATGCTCTTTTTTTCCCCTCTCCGTCTTTAAAGAAGTTACTCTCTGAGTTGGTTGGGGCCTTTTCCGCCAACGCTCCTTTTTGCGTAAGTCCCCTCGGCGTCCTCTTCCTCGCTATTTCACTCCCGTGTTTTTTTTCGAATCTCGGGGCTCCGAGGCGTTCCCCCTTTTCTACCAATGCTGCCCGCCCCCAACTCATACGTCAAGCAACTTCTTTTCTTTCTCAGGGAATAACTCCCCCAGTGAGGCTAACCTGCCGCTTTCTGTAGCGCTGCTCGTCTCCCTCCCGGGCGACCAAAAAATCTTGACCCGAGACCATTCTCCCTTTTCGATTAATTCTTCTTTTTTTTTTAGCTTCACTGATAGATATTTGTTCTCGGCTTCCCGCCGGACCCAGATCGGATGCCCCGCTTTCCCGTTTTCAACACCCAGAGCCTCGGCCTCCCAGTTTCCTCGACCAAGATAGCGCAGTATCCACCACGTGGACAGCACATTTCCCCCTCCACCTCTTCTTTAGTGGGCGCGCCTTCTCGGATCTCCGCTCGCTGTTCTCCCTCGGGAGGTGAGTTTTCCCGGCTACTCTTTTTGCCGGGGAATCCTCAAGTAACCTGTTCCATGGCGGTCCTTTAATTTCCTCGTCTGCAAATCTCCTTTTTTCGATAGAACTTATTCAGTAAAAAGAGTTTCTTTGACCCCCTCTTTGCGCAACCCCCCTTCCGCTCTTTTGCGTGGTCGCCTGAGGTTCCTCGCCCTGATGAAATGTTCTGATGATTTCCCCCCTGCACTTTCCATTTGCTGGCCCCTCCTTTTCTTCCCCAGTCAGTCACCTTCCTTGCCGTAACTCCTCCCGGAGAGCTAAACACTATACCCTAGCAGCCCCCCGCAAGGTTTTTTTCCCGGTGATTTGACTTTTGCATAGACGTTTCTTTCCCTTGTTTGCTTCTCGCCCTTTCCTCCGGGGCTTTCACTTTCTCCTAACCGTACGTTTTTTTTCCCCACCCTCGGCAGACCCTAGGCTTTCTCCAGCGGCAGTTATTAGACTTTTTCTCACTTTCTTTCTTTTCTGTTCTCCTGGATTCCGTAAATCACCCAACCGCTACACGTCGTTCTGAAAGTCCTTGTTCCGTCCCTGCGGGCGTGTGTAAGTGAATTCCTCACGGAATTGTAACTTCCCACTCCGTTTCTTGGCATTTCCGGAACTAGTGGAGTTTTCGTTCCGGTCCTCGCGGATGTCGATCCCCCACTGGTCCCCGAGTCCCCTTTTCATTGCGAGCGATCTGTTCTACATTATCCCGAGACGACAATTTGTCTGCACCCTTGACTTCACCTTTCATCTTGGTGTCGGGCTGCGAAGATCCATCTTTCCACTCACCCCTCACCCCTTATTACCGGTTAACGCTTACGGTTCCGGACTGCTCGTTACTACCCTCTACTGACGGCTTTTCCCCCCTTGTTGCCGTACGGGTGTTTCACCAGCCCACCCCCTGCCCCCATTCGTCCACCTTTCGATGGATTCCTTTTCGCCCTTTTTTCTCCCCGTCAGTCGAGTAGATTATCAACTTCTCCATCAACCTCATGAAACCATTCCAACTATGGCGGGACACTCGCCTTCCTTCATGTTATTCTTTTTGAGGTTTTTTTTCAGTGTCCTTCCCTTACCTAGCCAGGCGCCATAGCATTACCCTCTTTTTGGCCTGTTCGTGCTCGTGAAGACACTCTTGGTTTCCCGAAGAGCCGCCTCAATGTTTTCCCTGGTTGAGATGTGTCCCCCTGCCCCATGCCTTCTCACCCTTACCCTTCGTCTCACTCCCTGGCCCTTTTGCCCTTATGTTTTAGCCGTTTTCACTTCACGTCATATAACGCGACGATTCAAAGTCACGTTAACCCGGGTTGGTCCCTTTAAATTCACTGGAGGACCTTCAATTCTGGCAGAATCTTGATACACCCGGTTATTGGTTCCCCCCAAAACTAACCACCTAGTTTCTCCTTCCGATCCGGGATCAAGTCTTTTGTACACTGGGTCGAGCCCCTCACATTTCGTACCCCTCGTGGATTATCAGATCATGCTGTCAGTGCCTCTTTCCATTTATGGGCTGGCCCGGTACTTCCCAATTTTTCGCACATTCCGATGCACCTTTACGTTCCTTTTAGGTGCCTCCTTGCGATCCTTGTTCTCCAGGCTTGTCATACGATCTTGCTTCCGCTAATCTAATCCCCCCCCCCCTTCTAATCTCCGTGCTTTCCCTTCCGGTCAGCACTGACCCCGAGCGGTTCTCTCCAATTTTTATTCTTCCTTAATGCTTTTTTGATGAGAAGCCTGCTCGTGGCGGCGTTCTTGGCCTTCGCAGTTAGGCCTGCAAAAACCTTGCAGCTTACCAGTGCCGAATTTCAGTTCGCCCCTCCCCAGCTGCTTTTTTGGAACCGACTGTTTTTTTCCGTTGCTTCCCCAAACTCACCCCTTTTGCCTTCTTCCCCTAATGCCCTTCGCGCATATTCTTGGTCTTCGTTTTTTACCCTTTTTGTCTGCCGTTGTTTTGTGAGGTCCTTCGAAACTTAGTAGGTGACCTTCACCTTCGATCTCAAGCCTTTGCGGCGGTGGCCCTTTTTTTTGCACTCCCCCCTGATTTTGGGAGCTCCATTGATGGGTCCTTAGTAGGTATACCCGCGGGCGTTCTTTATTGTGAACTTTTCTACTGGTCGATTACTCCTCACAGAGGCATAGTCCTCTATTGGCAGCGTTTCTGCGCTTTTATTCCTCTTTTCCCTTCTCCTCTCTCGACCAAGATTGCGAATTTACAGTCTTCAGGCTTAACTCGTTATCCATCATCCCTTTATCCTCGTTGTTGTTGTTTCCGATAAGGTTTTTTCTTCCCTTTCTTCGATATCCCCAGTCGGATCCGACTGCTCTACAAGATTCGCAACTTCTTCGAGACGATTTCCTTTGGTAAAAGCTGAATTGTCATCCCCCTTCCTCTCAGAAGTTACTTCATGGCTCTGTAGGTATTATCTCCATCCTCCCCCCCCTTTTAACACCTCACTTTCCCTTCGGCTTGAAGAGTAACGTTTCCAACCTCCATCTTTGGTGCAGAAACAGCCCCCCAGGACCGGCCTGTCCCACCCTACTCCTTTAGTTTGAGATCCCCTTTCCGTTTTTGGTCTTCCTGTTTCCGGTGCGAAGGAACCACCGGCAGACTTTCTTGCCTCCACCAAAGACCTATGAAATTGGAATTCTTTTCTTCCCCCTGCGGCCAATCTCTTCCCCCTTTGCTGGTTGTGATACACGTCAACGTCCGACAAGGCGGTTCCGCCGCCCCCAAGTTCTGCGATTCCGTCCTTCACGGGAAACTCTTCACTTTGATTTGGCCGCCCGAGGTCTGATACGCAGGCGAAGAGACAGTACGCTGGCTTTCCTCCCAAGCTCTTCCCCTCTTCTTTCGATCCGCTTAAATCGATTCTATGTGTTCCAGTTTTTTCTTACGACCTCCTCTTTCCGCCCTTTTTGTTTCCAGTACTATGCGACACCTCCCCCCTCGAAAAACTATGGAGCCCCCCCCTCTCTATTCTCAGGGAGGCCCTCTCCTTTCTCCCAGGCTTGACTTTTCAGATTGTTCCTCGCCCACGTGCGAGCCCCTCGGTGGACGGGTCCAGCCCCTGACCAAGTAGAGTCGCAGCTCCTAAGGCTAAGACATAGTTTGATCTTCTCCCTCATACGCTGTTATTCTCGACCCACAGTTTTCCAATCAAGATCTTGTCTCCCTTCCCTTGCCACGGATCAAAGGCTAACTATCTGTTGTCCCCTCCCCCCCGATCAAGCCCAGCAAAGTTTTTCTCCTCATTCTCCCGTGCTTAATAGTTCCAATCCTCCTTTCGTGAAGAACCCCCCCGTTTGTTTATATTTTATATGGTCTTTCTTTATCGGACTTTCACCGCTACCAGCCTTGAAATTGTTTGACGGTGAGCCCTCCGGCCCCGTTTTACTTTTTAGGTCATTCTCCACATAAAAAAGTACTCCCTTTGCTGCCCTTTCTCAGTATTTCAGAACCTTTCGTTTACGAATAGGTAGTTGTACCCCCTTTCTAGCAGCTGTCCCGTTGGATAGTTAAAGTCCTTAGATTCCAACTTCCCCCTCTCGAATAGTTTCCACTCTTTTCTCTTTTCCCCTTCCGTTGAAATGTTCCATTTTCCTCCTTCTACGTGTCTTTGATATTTTTAATGGTGTGGTGTTTTAATTCCTCCTCCTCCCTTGGCGGTCATCCAGCATGAATAGGGAATGTTGGGAAGGGGTAGGTTCCATTCACCTTCCCTTTCTTCCCAGTCCATCTCTCCACCTGCCGGGTCCTTTCCTTGTAGTCCGACAGGCTTTTCCAAGCAAAATACTCTTACCC
>Ga0179593_1291777_pt1 | contig 12270 bp, 7 predicted proteins | sample CZODoug2_1_08_16_FD_185931 | JGI IMG/M metagenome (GOLD analysis project Ga0179593, IMG submission 185931) | Vadose zone soil fungal communities from Angelo Coast Range Reserve, California, USA - CZODoug2_1_08_16fungal (PacBio error correction) | ecosystem: Environmental > Terrestrial > Soil >... | reverse complement strand
TTGGTGCGGTTGCGGAACTCTTTCTGAGCCGAAACGCGTCCCTTGGGTTGTAATATAGTTGTCCCCATAATGACCCGTCGTCGGCCCCTTACCTCTCTTCTAGTGATGTCTTTTTCCTTTCTTGCTTTTCTTGAGTGTGTCAGGTCGATTGGTCTCCGGTAGTAGCCGATCAGCAGTTTACAATTTTCCCTCTTAAATTTTGTAAGAAGCACGATGCCCATGATCTTGCGCTCCGGTTGGACCGGTGACGACTTGCTTCTCCCCCTTCCTCTTTTAGAGACTTAACGCCTCGTCCGGTAGTCGCCCCCGAACATTATCCAGGAAGGCCGTCAACCAGATCGCCTTGTTCCGTCTGCACTCCCTCCCCTAGATGGTATTCGAGGTTTCCAGAAGATTGTTGTTCTGGATTTCCCCGTTCCGGTCGACTACTCTTTCCTTTTTGCTTGTCTCCCGGGGATAAGGGGCCCCGTACTCTTTTTAACGGCAGGGTTGGTGCCAGTTCGCAACCCTCTCCCCCTCTGTTGACAGTTTAGTGGCCCCGAGAGAACGGGAAATCCCGTCTTCTTTTATTTCCAAAAAGAAATGGCGGATCTTCTACAAGAATTGGACGAAAAATCTCCGGAGCTACGTAATAATGTCACGCCCGTCTTCTCTCTGAGGTATAATAGAAGTTGACCAACTGGGGCCTGGATCACAGCGCTCAACCCGTGTTGCTTGACTCTGCTCCCTTCGCTTCCTTGGAAGTGTTTGGTCCCCTCAGCTTATACTCTTGGATCGCCAGGTGGTTCAGTTTTACATTTGGCTGAGCGCTTAGGTCTCTCTTTATCGTTCGGCTTCGGAAGCCTTCCACGACAACCGCCGCTTCTTTTTCCCCTTTGCTCCCCTCCCATCAATCTCTTCTTTGTTGTTGTCGCCCCCAGGTCAGACCGCTACGATTCTTCCCCAGGTCCTCACCGGTCTCTCCGATCCAATTGTCCCCCCCCCCCATAAGCAAGCCTTCTTTTTCCCTCCTTAGGTTCCTCCCTGCCAGATAGTCTGCTAGGCGAGTTGATGCCCGCTTTCCCCGCGTAGTGGTCTTTTCCTAAGAAACTCTGCGTCGTTACTTTCACCCCGAGCCGTCCCGCCCCCCGAGAATTCCGCTTTTTTTTGGTCACCCCCCCCGGTCGGCGTCCGGTTTTACACCTGATGACGCCCCGTAAACATCGTCGATACGTTCCTTCCGGAACGCGGTCTACGCGAAGATGTCCTCTTCCTTTATTGAGGAATGGGCCAGAGTCGGGCTCGTTGTGGTATATCTCTGACCCGTAAGATCCAAAAGCCCCCCCCCCAATATTGTTGGTCCGGACATGGTCCCATCCCCCTGTCGGTAGAGTAACCTCGCCTTCCAGTTTCTTCCCTCATTGTCGCCTGAATACTTAACATCCTTCTTACACGAACTGTCGTGGCCCAGCTGGCTTGATTTGTCGTACGAGTCCAGGGCCTCTCCTTTCTCCCTGTCCGCGTTCGCCCCCTGTTCACGAGTTTTCCTGCAGCATATGCATGTCGTTCCGCTCTTTGATCCCTCCTGAAAAAGTGCCCATTCGGCGTTCTTCTTTTACCACCATCGAGATGAACACGTTCCGAGAGTGCGAGAGCATCTCGTTCTCCTCCTCATTCATCCTCTTTCCTCTCCTTGTATGGTTGACACGGAGCGCCCCGCTTATGCTCCTCCGCTAGTCTATTACCAAGAAGGCTCGGAAGATTCTCGGACCCCCCCCCCTAATTTCAGCGCATGACGATGTAACATTCCGCGCTTAAGACGGTCAGTGTTGATCTCTCCTTCGTCCTTCTTCAAGAGGGCGCCCCCTTCTTCAGAGCCTCCTTTTCCTGGGTGACATGGAGATGGCTTCGGCGGGGGGCAAGGTGAAGGATCCTTCTAAAACCTTCACCGATACGCACACGAAGGAAACGTTCCTTGACCTCTGGCCGACCATACATGCCCGTTACTCCGGGTCTGTCGTTTCTCTGCTCTTCTCCTTTGGCCCTTTCTTCGTCCCAGAAACTCAAACGCGCCAGCACCCGGGCCCGTAAGAAAGTTTTTTCCTCTCCAGCTCTGTCTCGCTCCTTTTCCGGAGCTTCGGGTTATCTTATGTTTGTGGAACAGGGTTTACTCCCTTCGTCCCTTTGTAGTTTCGGACGCCGACTTACCCACGCCTCTGCTGAAACCGGCGGTTTTTGTCCGGGGACGGCCTGGGTGACCTTCTCCTCCTAAACAAGTTACCCGTTGGTTCCCTCCCCTCCCCCTCCGCCGCCATCTTTTCGTGATGCGGGAGGGCCTCTCCTCGCCGCCCGACGCGTTTTTGGCGGAAGGACTGAATCTGATTCTTGGTTGAATTTGTTCGACGGACAGTTGGGCTCCCCTTCCTTTGCGCAGGTGTTTTCTTTTCGTTATCCATTCTGGCCGACCTGTTAACCTACGGCTGGATGAAGTGTTCGGCCTTTTCCTTTCTTTTCTCCCCCCCCCTCTTAATGGATCATTTCCCCGGGTGGCGCGGCAGACGAAGGGTCTGCGTTATTTAGAAGGCCCGCCGAAACCTGGCTTCTCCCCCCGGAATGGTCGCTTCTTTTCCCTTCCCGTACCTGACCCTTTGCGGTTGGCTATCCCCTGAAGGTTTTCTGTGGGTTTTATTACCTTACCCCCCCAATGGTTTTCAATTCTTCCTTGAAGACTAGTGCGTATCATGGCCTATCTAACATGTCATTTTTTTTTGAATGACCGGTGGTTCCTGTCCATTTTCTTAGGTCTCATTGCTTCTTTTTGTTTGAATCACGCGCTCCCTACGAGGCTTCTTGGAGTCGGGGGAACGCCTGTTCCTCGTGGCCGCGAACTTTTCCCCCCCCCCTCACGCTTCCTTGCCGTTTTCACTCTTCGTCTCTCGCCCCGGTAGTGCGCTTTCAAATTTTTTTTCCTCTCGCCGTGCTACAGACCCCCCGTACCCCCCCCGGGATTTCTCCCTGGACTCGACGCGCGAGGCGGAAGAACGCTTTGGGAGAAGCAGTTCGACTGTCTTTGCACCCGTTCCTTTTTTGTCCCTCCACTAATAATCACCGGTGTGCTCAGCTTGAGAGGGCTTCAACCTTTTCTTGGGATGACCCCAGTTCCTCCTTACCCCAAGCCGTTCTAAGCACCTTTTTGCATGTGTGTCCAGCCACGGCATAAAAGGCGCAGAGAGGTGGACATTCCTCTTTCCTTCAGCGTTGAATGCCCTTCCACTCAGGCAAAAGACAATAGACTTCCATAAAGACACCTCCCTGTCGCTTGCCGAGGATTTTTTCTCCGGTTCCCTCCTTTTTTTCTTAGGTAGACCGCGTAGGACTCTATCCTGAAGTATAGGCCCCCTCTTTCCTTTTCCCAGCAAATTGGTTCTTTCTTAGACCCCTTTTTCCTCCAAACATTTTCTCCCTCCCCTCTGTGCTTGAGATTTGGTGCTGGAGGAGTTTTTTCTTTGTAGAACCTCCCCCCTGGTCCTTTTCTAGTTCGAGATGTTATCGGTCGCTGCATTTTTCTTCCGTTAATCGGTCTCCACTTGAAATGATTGGCACTCGAACCCGCATCGTAAAGCTGGTGAGTTGACTCCGGATGTTGGCGTTGATTTTTAATGAGTGCGTTTGCGAGTTTACAAGTGCCTTCCTTCAGAGCATTTCTTGAAACCTGTCGGCGTCGGACTGTCTGCTTACCCATTTGGTTGCTGGGCTCTCGCCCCTTTCTTATGCAAATTTTAAGTCTTACGGCTTTCTTTGAAGAACTGCCCCCCCTTTACTTTTTTTCTGATCGTCTCCCCTAGTTCTGTGCGTTCCCGGATTAAGGTCTCTTCGGGAGCCCACCCCCCCTCTCTACTTGCTAGCCGGTCCACCCGTCTCTTTTGGGAGATCTTCTTGGTAGACAATATTGGAGGTTTTTTTCCGTGTCACAAGTACCGGTCCCTTCGGGAGTTTCTCCCCTCCGGAGGGCACGATCGACTCTTTCCCCTAGATTGGTCGCCTTTTTTCCTCCTTCGTCATCTCGATGGCAGGGCCTTGATTCCCCCCAGGACCTTTTTTCCCCCTTGTTGTGTACTCAACTGCCCTTGCTCTTCCCTCGCCGGCCCCCTCCCTTTCCCCCCTCCACCGTCTTCAGTGATCGACAGTCATTCGTCACAGGATTGAATTTGCTCACTTATTATATGAGTCAACGAGGCCTACAGGCGCACCTTGCGTGGCGTTAGTGAAATCAATCCCCTCTCGCGTCTTACTTTCTATTCTCCGAAGGACATCTCGAAGTTTCTGATTTTTGTGGTCAGGTCAGGATGTCGCAGTTTTCTCTCTTCTCCTGCGGCGTCCTTCCCTTTACTGTGCCTAGTCCTCAACACAGGCGTTGGCCAAAAGGGTCGGCCCGCCCAGAAAGATCGGGTTGACAGCATTGGTCCGTATCGAACGCTCAAGTCCCTTCTCCCCTTACCGGCGGTTTCCGGTTAAGCCAGACCGGCGTGTACGCCATAATTTCGAATGTTCTGTTCTGCTATTCGTGTCAGATGTGCGTACTCCTGGTGAAGGAGAATTGGAGTCTGTTTGGTAACCACGATGCCTTCCCGCTTCCCTCCCTAGTCCTCTTTCTCTTTTTTTTTTTAGCTCCCCTTGATAGCAGAGGTCGTGCAGTCTTTACACTTTGGGAGAGGATCCCCCTCGTCCAGTCGGCCCCCCGCGACTAGAATACGAAAGCCCTCCCTTCCCCCCCCGACGAGCAGAGTTTCTCGTCGTCATCCTTGCGAAGCGGGAGTTCGTAGCTTTTTCGAAGCGATAGACCCTTCCTCCACTCCCCGTCACTTTTTTCCTTTAGGTTGCACTGAGAACTCTTTCGCGGTGAGAGGGTCAGTCGTCGGTGTTCCCTGTCCGTTGACGCCGGAACATCACCCAAAGAAGATCTTCCCAATGTAGTTTCCCAGACTTGCGGACGGGATGGTTTCATTCCTTTCTCCGGTATCTCCTTAGTTCCCACAGTGACGTTTCTGTCGCAGTACTATTTGATTAGGGAAATTGCTTTGAATAAGACCTTTCTCTTCATACGTCTCTTTTGGTCCCCCCCTTAATAAGTTACCAGTCCTCTTTTGACGCTATTAGGTAGAACATTGCTTATATTCATACATCTGTTTTTGTGATCGGATCATGGTTATTGGACCGTGGCTCCTTCGCCGGAGTTCTTTGAAGGTTGCCACAGAGAATACGTACGGAATAGGCTTTACGGTGTGTTACGGAATTCCCGACTTTTTCCCTCCCCCCGTCTGAGGATACAGGAAACCAGCCGTATTCTTTTGATACCTCGCCCCCTGCCTCCGCTTCGAACCAGGTTGTGCGTGTATCTCCCCCCCCTAGAATCGAACGTCTTTTTCTTGGAGCCGGTGATGTTTACCTCGCACAAGGCGCAACCCGGTGAACGCTTCTACACGCGCGGCCTTTGTCCCGCTTCGCGATCTCCTTTTTTCGCCCCCTCAATGATCCTAGCTCGCCTTCTAGTGAGGAGCGTCCTTTACTTTCTAAAGCACTCCAACGGCGACCTCCCTTCCCTTTCCCCACCCGCCACACGAGGGAGAGAAGATTGTCTTCTTTTTAAGGTTTTCTTATTTTTTAATCTTGTACTTTGATGGTGGCCAAGTTCGTTCAGACCGACGTGATTCTTTTGGTCAGGTTCTTTCCTTCAGCGACAACCCCCTCCCCCTCCGCTGTGATCAATAGGGCTTTCTCTATTTTTATTATTGGTCGTTTACCTTATTGACTACACCACGCGGATTTCGAAGACCTTCCTCCGGGCGTACGCGTCACCCCTTCCCCCAGCGTTGCCCTTATAGATGATTCAGGGTCACTCATCCTTCCCATGCCGAGATTTTCTTGTATGTATTACTTGGGCCTCGCGACGTGTTTGGTTTAAGCATGGCTGCTGAGATTTGGTCAGACCCCGAAGGTAAGACTTTCCTGACTTCATTCTGTAGCCCCCTTCGTTGAGCCTAAGTATGTGGTGTTCGTTTATTCCGTTTCAATCCCGGGGCCCTCTATCCGGAGCGACGATTTTTCGCCCCGTCGGCGAGCCTGTATGTTACACCACCCACATAACGCTTGATTTGTCTCTTCTTTTTTTCGGCACGTCCTACCTGTCGCGCGACCGGTTCTCTTTGATCCTCCCTGGGCGCCTGGTTCCCTTCCCCAATGGTTGGGCAACTGTATCTTCACCTCCTCTTCCTGCGTCTCCCGTCTTTTTTCTGCTGCATGTACTTTCTTAGACTCCTTACGATTTTTCTGTCCCTGTCTGATCGCGAGCTATCGCCATGGATTTCCTTGAGTTACTGTCGTCCTCTCCCGTTTAATGGTGTGGATATCCCTTGTACCCTTTAAGAACTGTCGTTGCGACTGGGTCCCAGAATCTGATGTATTCTCTTCTCGTATTTTCTATTATCCCCCTGGGGGAGGTCTCCGACTTTTGTAATTCTCCGCCTGTAAACTGGCTTTTTTCAAACTCGCCCCAGAGCGGCAGTTTCTCTTTCTCTCTCGGGACTCCTTTTTCGCAACGCCTTTTTTTCCGGTCGCAAGAATCTCACACTTAACCGGAATTCCGTTTACCTTTCAAGGGTTGCTCAGTACCCAGCCGTCTCCTGCATCCTTTTGGTCCATCTTTTTCTCTTAGCCCTAACAGACCCCTCTATGTTCGGACGAAACAGGCGGGCGAATTCATCTTTAGATGACCTGTCCTTTTATGCATTCCCCCCCCACGTAGAGCCCTCTCAGTAGATCCGCCACGTAAATACCCTTTTCAGGAATTTCGCCCGCGACCGAATTCTGGCGGTTCTGCTTCAGGTTCTCGCCCTCTTACCGGACAGAGACATGAACTCCTTTCCCCGAAGGCCCTCCATCCCCCGGTGAGACGTCGCGCTTCGGTGCTTTTACATAGTCGCACTCAGCCCCCATCTCATCTTTTAATTCCTTTTTTTTTTTCTGAGTTGGTGATGTTGGTTTTCGCGTTGAAATCCTCCTTTGGCTGTCATTTTCCCCTTTCTTTCTCTAAGTACCAGGGCGCGGTCCGTATCCCCCGGTCTACGAGATCCCTCGGCACCAAATTCGAGGACTGGCTTTTCACCTGATTGTGTTTTTTTGGCGCGCTGATTTCTGACCCTTTCCCGGTGATGTCCTTCCCTATCCTAGTTGATACCTTCTCCGTTCCGACTTCCTGTAGTACAGCCGGGTATGTTAGTTTCCCGCGATCCCGATGCCCAGCTTTTTCTTTGTTAAGGCTTGAGGTGTGTCGCCCACTGTAAGAGGATTATGCCCCCGTAAAGAACAGTTCTGTTTTGCGTCCCTCCGGTCCTTCATCAGTCTAAGGTTGTCCAAGCTTCGTGGACGCGCGCAAAGTCGGCGCGATGGCGAGTCTTTTTGAGAAATAGGTCCCGACTGTCCTTCTCCTGCCTTTTAGTCCCCGTGCCGTTGGATTACGGTAAAATTGTATCCTAGTTTTTAGAGATAAGAGACTATCCTCCCCCTCTTTCACCAGTTCGTCCCCCCAAATGAGTGTCCCGAGCTTTTCCCTATCCAAAACACACAACCCCGGGAAACTCACTTAGGCTTATACTGAAACCCACTTCCGTGCTCTTTACCCTCCTCGGTTTACCGACATCCCTTTGGCGGACCTGTGGAAGACCTTCCTTGGATGGCTCATATCGAAGTGTCCCAACTTTTGCTTTGAGACCATGAAGGAACATTCCTCATTTCCTCCCCAATAGTTTGTTTCCAGGACCGACTCTGGGAACTCCTTTTACCTCCTCCTCTTATTTCAGAGTTTTCAAGGCACTTTCTTTTCCCAAGTAGGTCGAGACCGTGCGTCGGACTTCCCTCTCCCTGCCGCCCCCAGAGACCACCCAATCATCCCCGGATGTCCCAGGGTCCTACCCATAATCCCCTTTTCGTCGGGGTTTGAAAGGTTCTTTTTCCCATTAACGATACCCCCTGCCCCCGAGATTTCCTTTTTTCGGCCGGTCCATCAGAACCCAGCATCGGTGTTGAAGACCTTCTTTTACGACATGTACAGTTTGCGCGGCGAGGATTCATCGCTTTCGCAGCTCTCTTCTGGAGGAGGAGATCTGGGAAAGTGTTATTTTTCGTCTTTCTCACACCCCACCGTAAATCTACTCACTACATCGATTGATCAGCAGCGCGTGGCTGTTTACGGTCGGTCTCCCGGACCCTGATCCCTGGTCTTTTTCCTTCCCCATGCGAGCGAATCCTTAACTCCCCCCTTACCGGCCGGCATTTCTAGTCTGTTTCGTCATCTCCCTTGCAGGAACGCCTGGTTGAGGGACTTGGCGTGGTCTTGGTTTCTTTTGGCGATCTCATATCCCGTGTCCCCCCTTAAACTCTCTCTGGAACGACCGGTCTTTGACCCACATCGCTTCCGGGTCGAGTTGCGACTTTTTAGTTGTAGGCCTCCCTTTTCTTTGATTTCCCTTTGTACTCCTCTTCTGCTGATCTTAGTAGTAGGCCCCTATGGCGGTACTCTTCTTTCTGCCTCTCCCCTAGTCATTCTCCTCCTACTGCTTCTCCCCTTTGACTGACCGGTGTCACTTCTTTTGACAGCCATTCCCCCCCTTTCCGAAAGGGTTGACGCGCGTGCTTGGTCACTTAGTTTGAAGACTCGGCTCTCGAGACTCTCTTGACCCTTGTAACCTCTCTTTTCCTCCGTGTTGGAGAGATATGCAAGCCTCTTCTTGCGCCCGCTTCAGCTCGGCGGTTTGGGGTGTTTAAAGCTGAGCTATTGCTTTTCAGGTTTTCCCCTCTAATGCGCTTCCGCTCCTGAGGCTGACAATCCCTGAACCGCTTGTTCTCCCTGAGGCGTCTCCCTTGTTTTCATTAAACTAAGCTTACGCTTTCGACAGCGCCGCCTTAATGGAGGTCCGTTTTTGTTCAGTTACATTCCGGTCCCGGGACCCCTTCTTCGCTCCTCCCTAACTAAAGACTGGCTTCATGGCCCCTTCTCAAGATGGCCATGGTCGTACCTGACCCCTACGAGCGAGTGTTTAAGGATTTTACTTGCGCCAACTGTCTGAACCAACGGAACATGCTCCCCCCCTCAATCCGTAGTCAGTTCCTAACTTCTATACCGGCACACCCTGATCGTTCGGAGGGGCTATTTTCTGCTCGGAGGGGGTTGAACGTTCCTGAGCAGTTTTCGTTCCTACATTCGTCCTTCACCGCCTCCCCTGATGCTGAAGTCCTCTTTGTCCCTTAGGAATGTTTTGGGGGGTTGTAACCCTGACTATCCCCCCCAGTTCAGTGATTTCCCTCCTTCCCCCTCTGTCAGAGGCCTACCTGCTAATGTCGACTTAGGCCGGAACTCTGCTCAACATCTTTCTGTGCCCCGTCTTTTGACCTTTTCTCCTTGCTCAGCATGTTCTTTTCCCCCCTGGAAGATGAACTTCCGCTACATAGTCCGATGTCAACCATCAGCCGTGAACTGCACCGTGGGCGCATAAGCTGTTTTCGAGGACTGGCTTTTAATTCGGGTGCGAGAATGGTCTCCCGTATTCTTTGACATACTTCTGCTACCTTCCCGGACAAACCCTTACCCCGGCCTGTTCGAGTAGTTATCTTTCCCCCTCTTGACCCCGCTTTCGCGAGGCAGTGTTTTGACTTTGCAGCAACCGGTGTGCCTTTTGCTCCTTTTCTTCCCCCCCCAGGTGGCAACTCGAGTTGAATAATAGTTTACCTGATTACTGCCCGATCAGACTTGTTCGGTCCTTGTCTTGAGCTTATTTGAGCGCTGACATGGACTTTTTGATACTCCTCTCCTCCTTTTTAAGGGTTTCCCCTTTGGCGCTGGGCCACTCGCTGTCGATTTAGTCGGTAGACCTTGGCCCCGAAAGCTAGAGCCTTTTTCCGTTAGTTCGTAGCTAGTCAGGGGGTCCTTCAGACTCGACCGGTACGTTCTGATAACGAAGTTATATACTCCGGCGGTTTTTTTATCCCCGGCCTACATGCTCTCTCCTGCAGGTTTATTGTTCCCTTGCCGAGCCAGCAGCGAGAAGTTTCAAAGACTTCCTTTCCCTTCCGAAGCACCGGGCGGGCCTTTTTGACCTCGGGGCGATGTCTTTCTTTTCCAAGTGGTGGCACCTCAGCGTTCTTCACGTCAACCGCAAAGCCGTGCCTTCTCTTTTCGTAGCCCCCCTTTAGCACGGTTTTCCTCCTCAAGAGTTCCCGGAACCCGACGCGTACATAACTTCGGCTCTGCTGCTCCACCGAATGTCAACATGCCTCGATGTGCCTCCATCCCTTTCTAGTTCCCATCTCCGAGTACCTCTCTCCTTGTTGTCGGTGTGTCGACTTCCCTCCGTCGAGTACTAATCCTGAATGCAGCTCCTCCCTCTCGTCCCGTCAAATCCCAATTGTGGTCGTCCTCTTTGCCGATCCTCCTCAAAAAATTTTCTTTCTTTTCCTCTCTACTTTTTTGTGTTGATTCGATTGGTGCTTTTTGAATGAGTCGGCTTTGACCTTTGATCAACTGGATGGTATTGCGGTGCCTCTCATAAGTCCAGTATGCGTTTCGCACCCCTTGGCCATCACATATATGTCGCCCTTCCTTGTGCCTTGAAGCCGGATGTGATTTTTCGGGATCAGACTGCTCTTAAGGTCGACTGTTCGACGTGTTTTCATCCCCGAGACGTTTTCTACACCGGTTTCCTGCAGATTTACTGGTGCGTTTTATTTCTCTTTATGTCATTTCTTCCGGAACCCTGGTGATGTCGGGTCCACTGAGTCGCCCGTTGAGTTGGTTTGTGCGCCTCGGTTATTTTCCTCCCCCCTGAGGGCAAGGACCCCTTTTTGTGGCCCTTAGTACTTCTCCCTCTCCCCTTCTGGCGCCTTGGCAGATGAGGAGAATCTCTTTTATGATTTTTTGGTCTCCGGCCCCCGTCCGGTTTCTCTTACGGGCCTGGTCTTCTTTTTTATTGATCCGCGACTCGGGGACAGACCCGGCCGTCTCGGTTTTGTTCCATTCTCCCGGACACAACGCTCATCCGAATTCCTTCGGCCCCCGCATAGCAAGGCCCCCTCCCGGCGTTTTACCCCAAAACCGCCCGGCAATGAGCTACTGATCCCCTTCTCAATTACAGAAACCCCCTTCTTTTAGGAGCGACCTGACACTCCTGTCAGAAAGATATTTGAGCCGAGTTGTATTTATTCCGAAGTTCCCTTTCATTGCCTCCTTAACCCGTGCTTCTCCTTCTTTTCCCTGATATCCCCTTCTCTCGTGAAGTCCTTCAGTGAAGTTGGATTAGACGAATGACCTATCGGGTAGCATTTTTTTTTGTTTTGATCTGTCCTTATGTGTCTCCGGCTTCTAGGAGCGAATAGAAACCCTTTTCTCCATGCCAAAACAGCAGAGAAGGATGCGGCCACAGGTTTCGAAAGAATGTACCTTCGACGTGGGTTAAAGGGATTTTCTCCTTACTTCGCTTTTTTTTGCCTTTTTTCCCTCCTCTCCCCAGAGAGGCATGTTCCTAATTCCGACAAATATTTCGGCGTGACCGTCCTTGTATACAGCAAGGTTGTCTCGTTTTCTCTCTTCTTCGGATCACTGCAGCTGGCTCTGACATAAGAGGAAAGTTGTGTCGGTTCCTTTCGGTTTCCCTCTACGCCCTCTACTCAAGCTCCCTTTTCAGAGATGTGGCGGTTGTGGTAAACGTGCTGACTCCGGACTCTTAGAACCTGGAGGAAACCTAGTCCACCCCCCTCGTCTGCCTTCCCCGAGCCCAGGCCCCATTTCCCGGACCCCTCGTCCGGTTTAGTAAGTAGTTTCTTGCTTTCTTGTTTCCCTTTTTTTTTTTTGGACCGATCCATGTAAGGACCTTTCCAATCCCTCGTACTGAAACTCTTAACCCGCGCGTAGGTTTGAGAGCGGATCCTTCATCCGACGCGCCCGAGGTCAGCCCTTTCTTTTTATGGATGGACAGCGTTTTTCCTGGTTTTTCTGACCTTACGACACTTCTTCCACGCCTACCATAGAATTTCTCTTCCCCCCGTGTTGCGTCACCGTTACCTTGTTTGCCTGCGCATGAGTAGATTAGTTCTCCCTTTTTGCCTGTCCTTTTGCCGTGCCGGTTTTCAGATATGCGCTTACCTTTAATTGCCGAGCCCCTGTATGGCGCTGAAGTCATGTTCTTTTTTACCTTTGCACCAAGGAAAACAAGGGCGGTCGCGCGAGAGATTCTACGCCCTTAT
>Ga0179593_1755098_pt1 | contig 12271 bp, 16 predicted proteins | sample CZODoug2_1_08_16_FD_185931 | JGI IMG/M metagenome (GOLD analysis project Ga0179593, IMG submission 185931) | Vadose zone soil fungal communities from Angelo Coast Range Reserve, California, USA - CZODoug2_1_08_16fungal (PacBio error correction) | ecosystem: Environmental > Terrestrial > Soil >... | reverse complement strand
TTGCCGTTTTCTCTGCGCCGGTGATTCCCTCAGGCGGTGAAAACATCGAATCTCGCCCTTTCTCCCTTTCCTACGCTCTTTTGGCAAGCCGAGGACTATTTCCTCTATTCGCGCTAATTGTATTTGTGCGGCGTTTCTGCTATGAGCTGCATTGACCCCCCGTCCCTCCGGAACCTAGCGCACAGTTGCTCCTCCCGTTCTCCCTTTTCCTTTGACGCCCGCGACGAGAGGAAGCAAGTTGCCTGCTGCCTCCACCTCAATCCGAAGTTCGCCTCCCGTTTTTTTCCTATCGCATTTTGCGCGAAGTTTACGAAGCCCCTTCCCTTCCTTGGTTTTTTTGTATCCCTCACCCCTCTTTTTTTTTTAAGTACCAGTGTGCCTGGGGAACGTTACTTCGCGCTATGCGCCCCTCTCTCGTTGGACAGACCTCTCCTTTTTGCGCCATATTCCCCCATCTCGCGAGAAGCGACATGTCTCCCATCCGAGCAGTGGCTCGCCAAATTATTCCTTTTGTGGTGCGCCTTTCGTAAATGACCTTTTGCTCAGCTTTCTCCGTACATCAGTCGCCCCCCCCCCTCAACCATTGTTTTTTTCATCAACCCCCCCCACAATACACCAAGCCCGTTCCGCTTTCTCTTCAAACCACCCCCATTCCAGACCCCATTTTTCTTCCTTGCCCGTTCTTTCGAACCGCCAGGGTCCGGATGCATGTCCACCCCCCGCAAAACTTCTTAGCCAAATGCCGTTTCTGCAACGCTCAACACCCCCTGGTTTTTTCCCGACCCCCCTGCCGAGAGATGTTACGTTTAACTCGTTCTTTCGATTTTTGCAAATGGTTTTTTTTCTGACCAGGTGTAAGTACGTTTGAACGATTTTGCGTTGATGATTGACCACCTTCCGCCTATTCTGACCTCTGTTTCTCCGAATGTGTAGTACCCCAACCGTTCCTTCTGGAGTTACCTCTCCCTTCGACCTCGCTGTTTCTTTGATAGGGCGACGTTGGGAACTCCCCTGAGAGCATTTTTCCCAAAAGACTTCCATGTAATTTTTTCCTTTTCGCATACGGTGTCTCTCTTTCCCAAGCCCCAAAAGGTTCAGGCCAAGCGTTTGCTCTGTTTTTTTCCCAGATCAGGGAAAAAGTGCCGACCGGCCCTACTTTTCCCATTGTCAAAAGAGTTTTTCCCTTCCTCCAGCGCCTGGAAAGAGGCAACGCTGAAAGCCGGTGCGCCTGATACTCTTACCCGAAAGAGCTCAGCAGCTTCGTCGTGTTTTTATTCGAACTCTTCCGTTAGGCGAGTCAGTCCGCGTCTTTTTCCCCCCTTTTTGAAGTTGATCATGACACACACAGTAGGTACCTTTACCCCCGGACCTCCCTCAGCTCTTTGTCACAATCACCCATTTAAGTCCCCTGGAATGGCTCGTTGAGGCCCCTGACCGGCATCTTTCTTCAAACGGGCGCTCTTCGACGGGAACGATGGTCCGTTCCCCCGTAGCAATGATTCTACTTACGTTGCGGACCGGTCGACTGCGAAATTGCTCCCGCGCTTAGAAATTAGAATCTTTGCCCTTCTTCTCCGTTTAATGCGGTTTTTTTCCGGACCAAGCCTCATGCGTGTCCGTCTTTTCAGCATCTTCAGTTTGATCTCCCATACCCCGACCGTGAGCCTCTCGCGAACTTTCCCTCTCCCGAATTAGTGACTTTTTAATTGTTCCCAGCTGGTCACTTCACACGGACGTCTTTTCATCCCCTTTTTTGTTGATCTAGATTCTTCGTACGTTCATTTAAAAACGCATGCCTACCCCCCCACCTTTTTCTCTTCGGCGCCAGCTTATTTCCACCTTTTTTGCACCCTGGCGTTTCTCCATAGGAATTTTGTAGATCCACGCGCGGTGTTGGTGTCCCCGACAAGATGCTCGATGCTGACAAAATTTTATGAAGCCTCCAGTGCGAACCTGCTTTCGCGCTTTTCCATTTGGAATGTCGCTGCGTTTCCGCGAAAATTTTTTTTTTTTAATTCTGCATGAGAAATGACGTGGGTCCATTTTCGTTCGGTCCGCCCCTAGTTTTTTGGGCTACCTGCTAGCATGGGTCTACCTGAGCCATTGGAAACTTTCTCCCCCCCTCGACTGGTGTGTGACAACCTCACCCTTCGTCTTGTGCTCCCCTCAGTGAATGGGTGGTGCAGTCCTTCCTCCCTGACATTTTGCAGTGGTCCCCTGGCATGTCCCCGCTGTGTTTCTCCACCTGTGCCTGAAATGTCGAAGAATGGTCCTGCCCCCGAAGATGTTTCGATCTGCGCTATTTCGTTTTTCTTGCCCCTTTTCTTATCCAACTGTTTGCGCACGGCTCCGCGCGTGATTCCGTTTTTGTATACTTAAATTTAGAACTGCAACCCTTCGACATGCCACACTTCGCGTGCCTTGTTTTGTGAGTCAAGCGTTCCCTGCACGTTTTCCCTTTCCCTTCCGTTTCACGCTCCACAGCCACCTCTTGTGTTTCACCCTGTTTGCGTGACAAGCGTCCTCTGCTCCCCCACTCCAGAAAATTCCACATGTTCGGCCCAGTTGCCCTCCGCCCCCTTGCTCCTTTTCTCCCCCCTACCTGACCACCAAAAAGCGCTCCTGCCTTAGCCAGGTTTTTTGGTGTCCCAAGTTCATTCCCCGGCCCCCCTTCCGTTTTGCTTCCCGGGAGGTTTTCTCACCGCGATGTTGAATTCCTCCGGTGCCCCCCCACGCTCTGCGCAAAACAACTTTCCTCAATTCTTCCCAAACTCCTCCATCGCTATGCATGTTTTCTCCACCCTGTTCTCCGAAGGGACAAAGCCGCAGAGGTCATTTCAGGGGTGCTTCTTGGCTCCCTGGCTTTGGACAATGGTGGTCTCCTGTGGCTTCAGATTGTGGAAATTGTTTTTCCACTCATCTACAGTCCCCTCCTCACGGAGTAGTTCTTCCTTTTTTTTTTTTCTTTTTCTTCCAAACTTTCTTTTTTCGTGAGGGGGGGGTACGCAGTACGTCGAGTTTTTTTATTTCTCGAAGGTCCTCCATCATATCTCACATGCTCTTAGGTTCCTTCTTCCATGAGCTCTCCCCTCTTTCTCCTCTTTAGGGCTTTGGCACCGCGATTTTATTTTTCCGCACCAACAACTTATTCTTGTCGCTGAGTCACGTGCGGAGGTTCGCGCTGTCCTTCTACGCGTGATACCACCTTTGCTTCACGCGATAACCTTCGCGCCAATTTCCATTTCCCCCCTTTTTTCAACCTCCTGGAAAAGTGAGTGCTTCGGATTGATTTGTGCTTTTGTTTTGCTAATTGCTTCGCGGCTGGCTCTCAAGGCAATGTTTGACAACTGTGCTATTTCGGTCCCTGAAAATGTTTACGTCCTCATTGTCCCCTTCCCCTTCCCCTCGCCCTCAAATACGCAATGCAAATCGTTTCGCCCAGTCTGCCTCTTCCTCTGCTTTTTATTCCTGCTCCTTGCGAAATTCTCGTCTTTTTTTCCTGCTTCTCCCCGCTCTAAATGCGGGCGCTCCTCTTTTCCTCACTCGTTTTTTTGAGTCTCTGGTGAGCTCCTCTTTTTCGAAAGCATGGTTCCAAACATCGAGAATTTCGCGTTTTGAGCTTTTTTCTTAGTGGTCCAAAGAGAAGATGCAGACGCGCGTCTTTCATGATTCTTTCTTTCGATGAGAACTGCTGCTTAGACTTCCCATTCGTTTCCACCAATAAGCTCACAGTTTTTCCTCACCTGCATTCGCCCCGCGCCCCTGAAGCGCATCGTTTTTTCTCTCCTCCTTCAGGCCCCAGCAATCCCTCGTAGAACTGTCCAATTCTTTTTTTTTCCCCCTTTACTTTTTTGCGCGCTGAATCGAGTACTTGCCCGGACAAAAGGTTTTTGTATCCATATTCTTCCCCCCTTTTTTGAGCGCCAACCTGCCCAGCACTTGTCTCGCGCCTCGCGCGAATTCCGATGCTGCCAGACCTCGGTGCTCCCCTAGGTGACCATCGACGATCGTGCAGCGCCATGGGCCCTCGAGCGTGCTAGAAAATTCTTCCGGTCTTTGCGGGTAGAACCAAGTTTCAGTCAGAGCGGGCACAGCTCCTAGTACATCAGTCGATTCCCCCCTTTCTGAACCCGTCCCTCCCAACCATACCAGCAGTTCTTGTCTGAACAAACAATTTCCAGATCCCCGTTTCTCCACGGGGTCCACCATCCCTAAGCCCCGTTCTGATGAATGCCACAATTTTCCGCAGCCACCCTGACGGCACCTTAGGTTCCCCCCCTGAAGCGAACACTCTCCGGGGTACCCCACTTCCCCACCCCGCCCCCACGCGCGGTTTTATGGTTTCTTCTGCTTTCTTTCTCAAATTTTTTTCTCAGAGAGTTTAGCGTTCGCGAATCGATCCCTCTGAAAACGCATAGAAGCACGCTCTATTTCTCACCAGACGTGGCGCAACCCCACATTTCCTCCCGGCTCCCCTCATCGCTTTCCCCTCCCCTTGCTTTTCGTTTTGCAGGCTCTGTTCGCGGTGGGGCCCCCGAACCTCACGCGTTCAAGTGAGACTGCGCCTCACTCCTGTATTCCGGTTGGCCCCCCCCGCTTCCAGCGCCCTCTTTAGCCATTGTTTGCCTGTAGCGGTGGGGTCCAACGGCAGTTTCCTTCAGGTTCAGTCGACTCGCAGCAAGTTTAATTCAACTAAGGTTTCCCTTAGAAATTTACCTTTCCTGCCGCCTCCTCCTCTCTCACTTTCCCACAGTTGACTTTGAGCACCGGCCATTCCCGAAACTCAAGCGTCACAGCTTCGTCCAGTTCTCCCCTTCCCAAGGTCGGGTCATCTTGAATGCCCCCCCCCCCCCTTTCCCTTGCGGTGGGCTTACTTACTTACACATCGACTCAAGTCACTCCTCGAGATTTCCTCACCATCAACCTCAGAACTTCCTGGATCGGAGAACCCTTTTTTGTTTTTTTCAAGCCTCACACCCCCAACGGCGCTTTTTTACCTTCGGTAACCCCCCCTTTCCTTCGGGCAGGTTTGCGAGAATGATGCTTACCCTTCCGGAAACTTCGACGCGAACATTCAGCCACCTGCATTTCTACCCCAAATTTCTCATTTGCATCCTAAAAGCGTTGGTCACTTCCCTTAAACCTTTCCCCGGTGGTCGTTTAAGGCTGAATCTTCCAGCTGTTTTTCTTTCCAGGCACCCAAGAGCAACGCCTGTTGTCCTCCCCTGTTATTCCGAACTGCACGCGGCCGACTTTTTCTTTGCGTGAATTTTTGACTCCTCTTTTTTCCTTCCTGAGACGACGTTCTCTCACCCTCCTTCTGAGAGATTCGCGTTCCTCGCTGGATTACCAAAGCTTGCAGTCACCCAATTTTTGCCCAATGTCCCCCCCCCTTAAGCGCTGACCCAAAGTTTTTCAAGCCACGCTGGCGTTGCTCGATGTGGGCTAACACCGCGAGTTCCGCCGGAAACAGCTTGCTGCTCTTTTTTTCCCTTCTTCGCTTTTCTTTGATGAGAAGCAAATCGCCTTGCGAAATTCGATATTTAGGATTCTTTTCGCGTTCGACTTCCCTTGTTACCGCATATTGCCGAGCCCTGCCTTGCCGTCTTTTCGATGCGAAGTTTTTGAGACTCCCCAGGTCAAGCATGTTTGTTCGACTTTCCGATTCGGGTTGTTTTTTCCTGCCCAGTCCTCTCCTCCTCTGGCGGTTCTGCTCTTTCGAAGGGTGTGCAGTAAGGCCTCCCTTCCCTTACTAAGTGGAAAAAGGCACCAGTCTTGCCGCCCACCTTTCCCAGCCTTTCGTCATCCATGTTTTCCTCCGAAGACGCTGTTTTTTACGATCTTGAAGTTTCCTCCGATCAACTGTGCGCCCTGCTTTTCGAGCCTTTCCCGTTTCCCTGCCCCTTTTGACAATTGCTTTCGCCACTTTTCGCGTGAATTTGCTGCGCGTACGCACTTTGTATCCTGGAACTTTCCTTCCTGCTCTCCCTGAACCTGTTCGTGTGCGGTGTGCTGCAATCCCACAATGCTGCCGCCCATCCACAATTCACATGGCGCCCCCTTTCCGAGCGCAAGGCTCTCGTTCTGTTCCAGTACCTTGAGTTCCAAACTCTCACCTCCATCGATCCCTTCGCCGTCTCGGAAGGTTCCTTTTCGAACAAGTGTTCGCACCGGCCTTTTCCTTTTTTTTTTGTTTCCCCATTCCGCCGAGTTACACGTCTTGCCCAAACGTTCGGCGGGATTCAACAAGCTCGACTTCTCCGCCCACTTTTAACTCCCTGACTAGCCTTATGCTGTTTTTCGTCAACCTCGAGCCTAAAACCCCGGCCATTTGCGTTCTTTCTTCTGAATGCTCGTGTCCGACTTGCGTTCTTTCCGTCCCAATGTGGGAGAAAACACCAGTTTATGCTGTTTTTCTACGAATCTACAAGAAGAGCACGGCGTGTATGTTTTTATTGTCCCTTCCATTTTCGGGGTGTGTTAGTGATGTCCCGAATGCATGCCAGTTTTTCTTTCCCTTTTTTTTCTCTCACGCCCGGGACTTTGCAGTCACCGGCTAAGGCGGTATGTCTTCATGGCGACGATATCGTTTCACCGAGATTTTATATGCCCCCCCCCCAAATCTGATTTTTTCGCGCATATCGGGGTCAAGTAGCTTCCTTGTTTGGAGCACCCCCTTTTCACTTTCTCCTCGTTCTGTTTATACAAACACCATGCTTTTTTCACTTCTGCCGACAAAAGGAGAAGGCGTAAGAATTTGAATTGGGTTCTTGGATCATGAAAGGAGGTCCTCCCTCACCCCCTCCTTTTTGATCGGATGGAAGCGACGTCGCGAACACTGTGTCCGTTATTTCGGCAGCGAAAATGTTTCAAACTTCCATCCTAAGAAGATCGACCCCCTCTAAGCCCCCCTTCCGTGGCATTTTTTGGCACTATCTCGTCACGCGCTCGCTGCGCCCCTGAAATTATTTGGTCGTACCCTCGACTCACCCTTACTCTCTCTTCTCCTCTCCGTGTGTTGTTTGCTTCTTCTCTCCCCCCCCTTTGTTCGGCGCGCTTATGACGCAACGAAGGTTGGGAAACCTCGAGAATTTGCGCCTTCTGATTAGGTCCGCAGAGGAAGATGCGACTTGCGCCCTGTACTTCGGCTTTTTCTGACTGACGCTGCCCGAAGTAAATTTTTACCCTCTGCCCTCAGCGTCCTCCTTAAGTTTTCCTCTCTTCGACAGGGCCGAAGCGGCATGTCTGCTCTTTTTTTCCCGTAATCCAATCAATACGCCGTCTCTTTTATTGTCAACTGCGCATTCCCCTTTTGCGGCGTTCTAGTTTCATCCGAGTAATTCTTCCAACGTTTTGCTTCCTTCTCATTCACCAGAAGTGGATAGCGCCCCTGCCGCACGTCCCGCCTCCTTGAATTTTTCGATTTTTGTGCGGCCCTGCCATGTGCTCCATAGGTTTCTTTTGCATCGGATGGCCACATCCGAGCGCTGTCTAGGTGCCCTGCCCCCTTTTCCTTTGTGGCGCGCAAAACCTGAACTTTGCCGGCGCGGGCCCCACGTATTTTACAACCCCCGCACGAACAATTTTTCCTTCACCAGTCAGACCACAATCCACCCAGTAAAGGGACTTTGCTTGCTTTCTGCTTCCTGAAAAAACCCTTCAAGATCCAGCGTCTGCCACGGTTGGTTATCCTTGGTTTTCCGGATGCATTGTCCAAATTTCCGACCTTGCCCCACATGACCGGTTGTACCGGCAGCGTCCCTCCTCGTGGCACGCCCGCAATGAGCGAGATCTAGTTTCTATTGTATGTACTTGTTTTGCCAAATGTCTTCTTTTGAACTGCTCGAGCAGTGTACATCGGGTTGGATGCTGGAAAAAACTTCTCTCGACATCCCTCTCAGCCTTTTTTCCCCCCAACCTCTTCTCCGGCTACGAATCTCTTGAGTGAGTTTGTAAGGATAGGCGCTGAACGCCCATGTAGAGCCCTTGTTTCGCGTGCCCGAAGACTTTTTTTTTTTTTTTTTCTCCCATTTCCTTTTTCTTTTGCGAATCTTTTTTCGCTTGCAGAGCACGAAGCCGTGCATAGCTTTTTCCGCCGTGTTTACACCGGCGTTCCCTGCAGAAAATGCGACTTTAGGCCTGCAGCCCTTCAAGCGAGTGTTCTCCATCTTGGTGAATTCGAAATTTTCCTGTACCTCCCTGATGGGACCTTTTCTCGACTTCCTCGCCAGGTGCACAACCGACAAGCCTCCCGATTCGATACACAGCTCGCCCGTTTCTCCCATTTCCCCGACATGTCTGCCCATGGTTTAGCCTCAGCGGCATGCTTTTCCACTGGCCTGAAGCTTTCCGGCCAACTTACGGAAAGTCTCGAATCTTCGATCTTCAGGTTTTACACAACAGCCATCACCTGTCTTCATTGTTCTTTGAGACACATATGACCTGGGCTCCAAACTGGCGCTATTCTCACTGAGGGCAAACCCTCTTTTCTGGCCCGGCGCGCGAGCAAGCATTGCGCGCCGTATGGAACCCCATTAATTCCCAAATGTGCAAGCGCGCCATCTCTGGCTTCTTCATCTCCCCCTCACAGCTTTTTGCCCTGCCCAATCCAGAAGAAGTGTCCTCTTTCCCAGAGCGGTGTGATCTATTACCGATGCACGCGTTGCGCCCGTTTTTTCGAGGACTTGCCTCTCGACGTTCGTGAATGAGTGTTCCCTTTTTGGCCACTCTTTGGTCCTTACAACGCGCGGGCTTTGTGTGTTTTCTTGGTGTTTTATACTCCTTGTCCCTCTTTGGTGTTGGAGGGTTAGAGATTCGGTGTCGAGTGTCCCTACCACAGTGGAAGGGCAACCCCAATTCATAATAAAATTCCGTTCCTCGCCCGTTCGCGACAGCAGACGATGAGCAACTCGATTGGTTGTGGCTGGTTCGAGCGGAATGATGAGCCGTTACCATCCAGATGTGGAGGCCTGGAAAAGGTGGCAATACCTGCGTGAGACATTGCTCCTTTTATTTCCTTTAAGGAATGTCGAGTAGACCTAAGAGTGGGTGGCATAATTGCTCGCGCCTGCCTTTGTGTTGCGACCGTTCCCGCAGGCTTGTCTGAGCGTTTTTGGAGGACCGCTTCTCAAGCCTTTTTTTATCCATGACTTCGGACATTCCTCGGTTTTACCCGCAAAAGGCTCGCATTCTTGCCGGTTCTTTTTCTCCTTTTTTGGAGGAAGGACCCCCCGACGATCCCAGTGGACATGCCTGTCCCCCGCTTTCCTAACCTGTGCTGCATTTCGCAGTTCCTTTTCGCCTAAGCTGAGGACTATCGATATTCGTTTGCTTTGGGGTGTTGCTCTATAAAAGGTGCTCTTTTTTTGCCCTCGCTGCGGTTTTACAGGTATCTCTCTTTTGACCTTGCTTTCGAACTTCGCTCCGCTTGTCGGGGTCGTCACGTGTCATTCCTGGGCCTGCCGAACGTCGACCGCAAACTTTGGACAATCGCCCCTGCTTTTGGGTCCACGGATGCGCCCATACTGCTGCAATCTGGCATTGTGTCAACGCCCGCTATCTTTCTTTCCCCCCGCCGGATTCCTGCACCCCCTCACCATCGAGCGAACGATTCAGTGCCCGTCTCGGTTCGCCCCAGGTCTATTCACCGGCCCTCTTTCAGGGAGTTTCTTCCATTCCCGCGATGTACCCGCTTTTCGCGAAGCGCTCAAACAGCTCGGACCCCACCCCTCCGGCTCGTTCATCTCACGAACCCGAAACCCTCGTTTTTCGTCACCCGTTCCCGCGCTTGTTTCGTGCCTGGAACCAAGCGCACTTTTTTCGTTTTTCCTGGAAACTTTTTCCTGTCCTCCTTCCCCCCTGTTTTTCTAGGACCTTTTTTTTCGACACCACTCCGGAAGAGCCTGGGCACCTTTTTTTTGACGACTATCCGCCGAGCACGGGTTTTGTTTGTTGCCCGGAAAGAGGTTGGTTACGTCCTGAGTACGTCGAGCTTCGCTCTTCTTTCTTTCTAAGGCGAGCAAAGCCCTGAATAATTGGCCGAGCACCCCATTCCATGGAGTCTCGACGCGATTCCTGGTACTTTCTTCTGGCGAACGGACTCGTGCGGAATATTCGAGCCTTCCTTCCCTTTGTCATTTTTTCTCCTGCATTTTTGCCCCCCGAGGGGCTACAAAATTGCCGGCCTGATTACGCCTTGAATCTTTTCTGCCTGAACCGCGCTGTGAAACAAGAATCCTGACTCGAATTCGGAGCTTGCCCTTGCTGAGGAGAATAGGACCAGATTGATCCGCGCTTCGCGCTGTCTGCTTAGGGCGGCCGGAAATTTGAGGCCACTTTGCTATGTCGGCAGCAAATTTCGTGCTCCCTATCGCAGCGGCCAGCAATCCAAACTCCCATGACCCTCGAGCTCTCATGCTTTTCAACTACCACGCGCTCGTGCCTCAGCGCGAAATTCTCGATGTTTTCACTTCTTGGGCATCCCCCCTCCAATGCGGGGAGCATATCTTTCCTCCTCCTCGTTGTTTATTTTTCTTTTTTCCGCCCTTGGTGAGCCTCCCCGGTTATTGGCCGCAAGCAGTGTTTAAATCATTCTGTGAGCTTCACCTCATTTTTCCTCTCTAAGATGCAGCTGCGCGTCCTAGTTTTTATGTCCGCTCTTGGATTTTTTTTTCGCTGTGCAAATTTTAGTAAACACATCTGTTTCCATTCACAGCCTCCAGAAATTTTCCCGTTGCTTTTCCTTCGGTCCAGGTTCATCGTATCTCCCACCTTCCACCTCCCCCGTTCGCTTTAAAATTCTTTCAACAGCGCCTTCTGCTTGCTTCTTCTTTCTTACTAGGAGGCAAAGTGTTTTGTATCCTCGGATGTGAGTTCCCATCAGTGGATTTTTTCCCTACACCCTGCACGACGTCCTTCCCTCTCCTCTCGGGGCGCCCCTTTTCATCTGATGTTTGGCGGAAAGATAACCGGTGTTCCATCCATCTGCCCAATGGGCTCCTACCTGATCCTGCTTGCTCTCGACTCTGCGTGGCTGGCTTTTTTCGAGTCAAACTGAAAGCAGTGCGGGCCGCTCGCTCCCTCTTTCGTAACCCCCAACGCATCCATTTTTCCTTCCCAAACCCCAACAAGTCCTGCGTCTTTTTATGATAGTCGGGTTCCCCCCCAAACCCCAATCCTTCTCTTCCTTCCTTTTTTTTTCTCCCCCCCATTGTTCCTCGCGCCAGTCCTTATGCATGAACCACTCCGAGCAACCCGACCCAATCTGACCCGCGAAACACGCGGTGGGGCCCTGGTCCAAAGCGCTCGAGGTTGGCGCTCTATTGTCGAGAGATTCCGAGCTTTTCAATGGAGAGGTTTTGCGCGCTTCGCGAAGTCATCGGCTCCCCAACCACCTCGTCCTATGAACTGCATCGGGTCGGTTTTCATGCCTTTTTACGACCAAACATCATTATAAGGAAACTGAAGCGTCTTTCTCCTTCTTCTAGTTTTCAGGATCGGGGCGGGTGGTGCCCAACTTTCTCGAGTGACTTTGAAGGACTGCGCCGACGAATTTTCTGTCGCACTTATGCAGCCGACCCAGCGAATCGTTCCTTGAAATTCTTTTTTGTTCGGCGAGTGGGCCCAGGCCTTTCTTTCCCTTCACTGTGCGACCACCGGCTTGACATAGCAGCATCACCGTGTCCCAGACGAGGTGCAAGGGAAATTTTTTACCCCGCATCTATGTCCGCGCACTCTCCTGTCCCATCCAGTTGCGCACGTGATCCCAAACCCTTTAGAAAAAAGAGATCACAGATTCTTCGTCCCTGTTTTCCGGCCACATCTCGAATGCTGCACCCCTGTTAGGCGGCAGCCCCCCTCTTTCGCTTCTTTCCCACTGGCTAGGCATGCGGTTGGTGCCCCCCCACATTCGGAAAGCAAGATCGAAGCGACCTCTTAGTTTTCCCACCCAGCATCCTTTCCGAAGTTCCCCGTGATTGACCGCAGCGTCTCCCCAAACGGCGCCTGCTTAAAGATGGTTTCTTGCCAGCTTTCTTCAGTCGCAATACTGCGCGCTTCCCGTTCGTTTGGCATCGATTTCCTTCCACATGTTGAAATTGAGCAATCGCACGCGTTCTCATATCCCTAAAAGAGTTTTTCCGCCTCAGATGAAAGATGTGTACGGCGCAGCATCTTCATTCGTGATTCTGACCAGCAACAATCGCCGGTCTCCTGCTTCTTCGTCTACCCCTTTGCCGGCAGAATCGTTCTTGACCGGCAGATTTGTTCATTC
>Ga0179593_1514349_pt1 | contig 12271 bp, 10 predicted proteins | sample CZODoug2_1_08_16_FD_185931 | JGI IMG/M metagenome (GOLD analysis project Ga0179593, IMG submission 185931) | Vadose zone soil fungal communities from Angelo Coast Range Reserve, California, USA - CZODoug2_1_08_16fungal (PacBio error correction) | ecosystem: Environmental > Terrestrial > Soil >... | reverse complement strand
GTCAAGCGGGTAAGTCCCCCTTATGACACCTCTCTACTAAGCCTTGTTCGGTTCTCGAGTGATTCCTCCCCCTTACGACCCTGCCCCCAGTTTTGTTAAATTTTCTTCTTATCCCCCCTTTTTTTCCTTTATTGTAAACCTTTCCGACCTATACCGTTCCAGGTTGACCCCCGAATCCACCCCTTTCATGGAAAACAGTGACCCCCCCCCCTTACATCCTTTGCACCCTGAAGTTTCTTTGGCCGGTAGTTTAGCCGAGAATCCAGTTGGAATCTAGTTTCATCTTCATACCTTTTTAGTGTTGGCGACGTTTCTAGGTGATAAAGCGAAAAAGGGTCCCGGTATGACAAGAAGGTCACGGCTCCTATGCTGGAGCTTTGCGATAACAACATATATGATTCAGGACTGGGCTGCACCTTTACCTTCAGCCATTAATATTCCCCCTGGAATGTTTCCTGCTTGAGCAGCAAACGTCCGACGTCCTCTGAATCACTCCCCCTTGGACAGAATACCTTCCCTCTTACTTCTGGTCAAATTCACTTCATACAGTGAATGGCAGTTAATCCTCTGGGGGGATGGGACGCACGTCTGTTGAGACACAGGCTTTTAGTTGGTTCTTGTCAACGGTCTTACCAGTGGGTTTTGTTTTAAATCTCCGGCTTTCTGTGCGGAGACCGTCTCCCCCGTTTTGCGCCTCTACCTCTCTTTCCCATGTTTACAAAGATCCCTCTAACAGCCTTTTCTCCTTACGTTTATATTCTCTCGTCCCCACCCGCGTCTTTTTTTCGATCCAGGGTGCAGAGTTTCTCCTTTTTCTATGAACCAACCCTCTACTGGATTGAACCCCCAATTCCCCGCTACACCAACCTACCCCCCTCCTCAGTTCAAGTGAGAGATCGAGGCTTTCTGTGTTCTTCCGCAGTACCAAAAACGCAGGTGAATTGTTTATTTGCTTTATTTTTTTGCTTCGTCTTTACTTTCCCCATTTCCCCCCCTGCTGCGGAAGTCTAGCAAAGGACACCTCAATCACACTGAGTCGTCCCTTTCACCCGCCAACTATCTGGGTCTCCTCTCGTTTATTTTTTTTTCTTTTCATCAAAGTCACCCTTTCTTTAACAGAGGATCCTGTGTTGGTCCTCCGATAAGCCTCCCTCACCTCCCCCACCCCGCCCGCCACGTAGGTTCTCCCTCCCCCCTGGGATTCAAGGGCCTGAACCTGGTTATGTTTTGATATTGCTCCTACTTGTAGCTGCTCCGTTGCCTTCCCTGATTTTTTGGTGTTGCTCTCTAACCTCTTGGTTGCGCCTCGTGTTTCTTCGCGCTGCCGCCCAAAGTTTTCGATCTTTCCTCCATTACCCTTTGAGTTTCATTCATTTTCTTGCTGTCTTTTCACTGAGGGAGACGGAATTTCTAGGGGGAACTTCTCATTCCTTCTAGGTCGGAATCCCAGACTTAGCCTTGGTGAACGCGTCCTAACCCTCTGTGCGGAGCCTATGGCGATTTTTTGGCGTACCCTCGGTTGTCTGCCATCTCGACAGTATGTTCTCTCCCCCCTAGCTTCACATTATTCCTGATGATGTACGCCCTGGGAAGCATTCTTCCGGGACATCTACGTTTTCCTCCCGAAGTTAGTCTTCCCCCTTTGGTCCCGGTAGAGAAATTTGAGGTCTTTTTCCCTGAGATCTCACGACCCCTTCCGGTGCGGACCTTACCGGACCCCTACATCCTTGCGTTTTTCGCAGTAGATTGAAATTCCCCTTCGTCCATTTTTCCAGCCGTCTCCCTTTAGATTTTGCTCCTGGGCCTATCCACCCCGTCCTTTTTCTCCGCGCCTTTGCGCGAATTCCCTGCCTTTTCCCGGAGCATGGACTCACTTTCCTTTCGGGAACCCTTCTCAAGTCTCGGACATTGTTTTCTTGTCCTTCTGCCGTTATATTCAGGGCGGGCCGTCCGGTTCTTTGTCCTCCCTTTATCTCTTGCTCATCTTGAATGAGGAAATTTCTATCGTTTTCGCGGAGTCAGGTCTCCCACGAGGGAGTACTTTAAGTATCTTTTGAAATCGCATTTGGCAGTCAGTGACGTCTGGCCTTTTAACTCCCCTCTGAATATTCGCAATAGTGGCCGGCAAAACCGCTCTTTATATTCAAATTCAAGTACCATTCGATTCCCGATACCCCAATGAGGTATTTCTTGCTTTGAGGCAATGTCCTTCAGAACTTCCTCCTCACTTAAGAAAGTTTTCCCCCCTCCCCTCTCGTTCTCGTGTCATTTGCCTAGGCGAGACGGTTAGTCTCCTCTCTGCCCTTACTTTTCCTTTCAGAGCTTACTACCATTTCTCGCCGGTAGGAAGTCCCTGATCTGGTGCGTTCCCCCTTTTCTTCCCCCGTATAAAAAGCAGCTTTGATACCGATTGACCCCTACGGAGGCGAGGTGGTCCCTCGAAGAACTGCACCCCCTACGCTTTTTTTCCTCCTCTTGACTCTTCCTAACTCCTCTTCTGTGCAAGCTGGCAGAAAACATTTTCAGCCTTTTTTTTCTCTGTCCACTGGGTCCTGGCGAAACGTTTGATGTCATAGATGTCCCAATGTCACACTTTATTCCCGCAAACTCTGGATTTGCATCTCTTCTTTTCCCCTTCTTTGTTCTTCTTTTATCTTCAAGAGCTCAACCCTCCCTTCTTTTCTTTTTATACTGGTGACAATGTGTAAGCGCTGTCAAGCAGTTTCCCCTTTCCCTTTTCCTCTCAAGATGGCTAAGAAGGTTTTCCTAAGCTGGAAAGAGAAGAGTTTTCCTTCCTCCTCCGTTTTTTTCCCCTTCGGATTGCGTTACCGTGAAGTCTCTGAAACACGATTCCTTTTCCCCTTTCTAAAGGCGATGCGGAGTGTTTTCCTCCCTCTTTTCCCCATTTCGGGCTACATGCGACGCCCCACCCAGTCTACGGAAGCTGGTGGACCTTAACAGTCCCTTTAGGCTTCTCCGACCTCATAGATCCTTATTTCCCGTCCCACCCCCTTCTGCTGGCGGAACTTTGATTTTTCCGGACGCGGCGGAAAGACATATGTCTCGCACTCACCTTCTCGTTGTTGGTAAGGCTTCGTTCCTTCCTGCGGGACTTTCGGATAAATGAGGTAGGTTTTGGAGCCCCCTAAATTGCATGTATTTAGGGAATTGTGCTTTTAGACTTGACCCTGTATAACCCAGATGATACCCCCCTGGAACTTCCTCCTCTTTTTAGCCAGAGGTCCCGGGGGTGACTCGGTTGTCAGGCTCTTTCGGCTGGCCGCCCCTCTTTCGCAAGATAGTGCATCCTTTTACCCCCTTCTCTTCCCTCTTCTTATATGTGCCCTACCCCTGTAAATTTCTCACTCTTCATTTCGGCTTTCCGTTCCATGTCGCGAGTGCGACACGCTCTACACGTCACGGGGGCTGTCTAGCCTCTTTCGCGGATTCACATTTGTAGTTTTTTTTTTTAACTTTCCCGTTCTTGCGTGCCTTCGAAATCCACGTGTCTCCCCCCGGTTATTGCAACAGGGATTTAATGTGTGCTCTTTCGGACAGACTTTCCTCTACTTACAAGGCCACTGTTGCCCCCATTCAACGATTCTGAACCCCTTCCTTCTAGTCCCCCTGAGGTCATCGTAGCCTAGATCTCCCAAGTGTTCTCCAGAGTTATTTACCTTCCCCCTCTTTCTGGAACTTTTCCCCTAGACGTGCGATGCGACTTCAGGCTAACCTGTGTCCTATTCTCATTTCCCCCTGCCCTTCCAAATTCGGATTCATTTCCCCTTCTCTCCTCGCCTAATAGTTCAACCCAGGACTTGCTTTTAGCCTTTTTCGTAGCTCTCATCGGACCACACTCAATACGGGTAGATTCGCCCCCCCCCCCGCTCGCCCCCCACAGTCGTCACGGAGCAAGAGCCCCTCTCAGAGCCCACCAAGGGATTTTCCGCCCTTGTGAATCACCGGGAAGGTATAAGTTCTTTCGCTTTTTTTCGTTCTTTGTTGATCGTTTTCGCGACACACGGATGACCAGAAGGTGTCTGTCCTTCTGTCTCAAGCAGACGCTATCTCCCGGTTTTTTGAGATTCTGACTGTGTTTCCGTTTACTCTCTTTGTTTCTCTCTTTCCCTTGGCTCTTAGGTTCCTCTCGGTAGGGTCAGTCATTCCCCTGATCACGCGCACCCCTAATCCGTCCATTGACGTCCCCAATCCCCCGTAAGTTTTGTGTTGCGCGGCCCTCTCCTCTCCCGGAGCAACGTTCGCTTCTGTTTTTTTCTCATTGGGTCCCTGTTGCCGCCAGCTTAGTTTTTGTCTGCTCTCCCCCTTGGCGCTACAAACCCCGGTGAATTGTTTGACCAAGGTGAGCTCTTCTGGTCTAGATCCCCCCTTCCCCCAATTTTACCCAAAAGGTCCAGTATCTGCTCGCTTTGGTTTTCCCCAGGCAGACTATGACTACTGCGCCGACACGGGTACGCCGCAGCACACCACGACTTCTGCGTCTTTCTCTTTCCGCTCGGGCACTCCTCCGGGTTTATCCAAAACACCAAAATATCCTTGCTGCGGCGAAGCGTGTCAAACACTAGCATACCCTTTTACGCAGTCTTTTCCAGTGTCCTTCTTCCATACAGTGAACAGGACCACATTCCCCTCACACCTCTTGGCTGGCACAAGTCCTTCCGTTCTTTTGGAGTTCAGGGCACTCCAGGACATTGACGGAATTGGTTTCAGTTTAGCTTCCCGAAGTGCTGGCCAGCGGCCAAATTACTTCCCTTATCTTTCGGTTACTAGACGCCTAACGGTGAATAGCTGCGTTGCCTCTCTGCAACATTCCTCAAGAATTCCCCGACCCCTTCCACTTGACCGTTCTTCTATCATTCTCCACCTTGAAGGCAATTTAATTTATTGTTGTAAATTTCACTGATCGTTTTTGTCCACGTTTCTGGGGGATTGGTCCGTGCTTCCGGTGTCAAATTTGGGAGTTTTGTGTTTTTTAATTCAAGGAAGCACAAGTCTTCTTTTGCCGTAGCGCCCTTCCCCTCCTCCCTTTTTCGGGGTTCGCTCCTCGTGGCCCCGAAATTCTTCTTTCACAAGCTGTCTGTTTCATTCTTCTCGTCTTTCCCCTATATCTTTTTCCCCTCCTCCTTGTGAGAGGAGACCGCCGCTCCCCCTGACCCCTTCTTTTCTACTCTTCCTTTCTTGTCGTTGCGAGATCTTAAAAGCATCCCCATTTCCCAATCAGGGCGCTACGGCCCTCCGCGTTGTGGACTTTCTTTTTCCCCCCCATTCCGTCTCCAGCGGTCTGCCACCTTTCTCAAAAACAGACTTTAACCCCGTTTTGACCAAAAATCTTGTTTCCTCCCCCCCCGGAAGGTCCCTCGTGGCTTCCGGTTAATCGTCTGCAGCTCATACTTCATCTGAGTTAATCCCCGTTCTTATTGAGTTCGGGTCCTTCGTTTCTTTTTTTTCAAGCTTACTCACGTAGATTTAAAGAAGGTTCCCTCTCTTGAGTTAGCATTGTCTCCCTATATCTTCTGAAGTGAGCTTGGTCCCCGAAGTCCATCAAATTTAGGCTTTCTTCTTCCGGATCATGTCCCTTTTTTCGATTCCCCTCTCCTCACTCTGAATGCCTTTTAAATCCTTTTTTTTCCTGGAACTGTGTCTTTTCTTCTTGTCAATGGAGTTTCGTAGACTCGGCGTGGTATTGCACGTCTTCCCCTAGCTTCCTAGCAGATTAGTTTTTGGATTCTTGTCAAGTTGATACCAACCGGCCCCTCGGATTGCCGTGTCAACTGCCAATTTAAGATCTTTTCCCCTTCCGTATCCGTGTCTTTCGAGCTTCCCCTGAGATAGGATACTACCCCAGTCGAGATCCTCAATTGTCAATATTTACGTTGAATCTTGTATCAGAGATTCTTTTTGGTATGTATCTCAGATCGGCCTTCCTTATTTTTGAGCTAACGGTGAGTTTCCCTTCCCCCCCGAAGATTTAATCCCCTACCCACTTTCGGCTAAACAACTCGCTGTGCTTTTTCGTATAGGGCTTCGTTAACCCCACCCCCTTCACTTCTCCTTCGGCCGTCTTTGAAAGGTGATTTTTTTAGTTTCTTGATTCTCCAATACGTTCTTCCCTTCGCCGAATTCTCCCCGGATCTTTTCTCCCTCCGTGAGCCCCTCGCCCCCTTCAAAGATTTATCTGCGGTTCTCTCACTCGTCTTTTTCTTTCACTTCCTTGACCCAACCTTGAACCTTTGGACCAGATCCTCACCACACACCACCCCGCCCCTGACCCGTATTCCCGTTCGGTTCCTGATTCAAGGCGCTGTTTTCAGTCCTTCGGCAAAAATTGCTGGTCCGTTGCCCCTGACGTATGTTGGACTGTGTATTCTCGTTCTACCCGCTACCTCTTGTTTTCCCCTTTGGTAGAGCCGCAAGACTATTGTCCCGCAAATCGATTGTCCTCCGCGCCCGGTTTTGCTAGGTTGCGTGCAGGGTTCACTTCTCTCCCGCTTTCTTTTCTTCTGGAAGAACAGTGTCCTGAACTTTCCCCCTCTGACAACGATCCAGGTGTCCCTCTTTTTAAGGTCAAAACGCAAGGAATCGAGACCTTCCGGTTTTCTATGCCCTCCTCCCCATCATTTTTCCCCCCCCCCTTCTAACACTTTTTTAGATCTTACTTGCACCTTTTAATAAATATTTCCTTTTGTCCAGACGGTGAAGTGGACTTTGTAATGAGTTCCTCACTTTACCTAGTTCTGACGCCGCCTCTCTTCACACGTACGAAGGCCCTAGGTTAGATTACCTTAAAGTCACATGAACTACGGTAGTAGTTCAGACACGCCTGCGTTCCCTCCGCTTCCCGCATTCCCTCCTTCTGTTCCCGCTCCCCGGTGCTCTCCCACGTCCCGTGGCCTCTTTTCTCCGCGCGTCCCAATGTGCCGGTGCCCCGAAGTCTAATTTCTTTGTTTTTTCTCAATTTTGTTCTGCAACTGTAGAAGAGACCTTGCTTGATTCCTGTGAGTTTGTTAAGGATTTGCCTCTGAGTTTTTCTCCCAGCCGGGCATTTGCCGTTCCGTAATCGTGGACGGGACCTTTTCCTCTTTCCGATTTTCCTTTTTGCGCGAGGAGTTCCCTTAAATTTGCGTTAGCATCGTAATCTTTGCGTCTGTCTCTCCTTGCTTCACTCCCCGCTTCCCGTACCCTCGGCTGGCGTCAAAATCCCCCCTCTTTTTCGGGCCAGGACATTCCTAGTACCACAGTATTGATCCCAATCGAGGCGTCTGCGAGGTACATGATCGGAATGATTCCTGCTACGCCTGGTCTTCCCGCGCCTTTCCCCTTGATCCATTTATGGCGGACTAAGTTGAGCGACCGTTTTACGCCGCTTCCTCTGTACCAAGTGCGGACCGGCGCTCTTTTGTAGCTTCCCCTCTTTTTGTGTAGTGTCCTTCCCCGAGTGTCTTCCCTCTCAACGTTCCTCAATCCCTGTAGAATTGAATCTCACTTCCAATCTCAAGATGACAGCCCGCGCGGAGGCTTAGCTGCGTTTTTTCCCACGCGACTTTCCTCCTTCCCGGACCAACGTCGAAGCCTTTGATCAGTCCGGTTCCTGTATTTCCTCAACCGGGGCTGTCATCTCGTGTACCCCTCACCCTTTAAGATAGGATTTGTGAGAGGCATATCTTTTTCCTCCCCCCTCTTTTTGTGTTAGATATTCCTCTTCCTTATTTTTACGTTCGAGTGTTGAAATGTTTGAACCTCCCGGTTCGGCCAGGTAGTCCCAACCAGTCCCTTTCCTCTCACGCTGGATTCTTCGTGACTGCCAGGGGTTAACTAATTCTCTTTTTTTTTTTTCATGCTCCTCCCCAGTGAGGAGCACCGGCGGATAGCTTTTCCCATTCTTCGAGCGCTACACTCGCGCAACGTCTTCCTTTCTTTTTCTTCTTTCGTTGCGTCTACAGCCCTTTTACGGCACTCCAAGATCGTGGGGCCCAGGCGACCCTTCCATTGTTCCTCTCCGGTTCTTTTGCCGGAAGTCAGTGTCCCCTTTATTTTCTACAGTTATTCCTCTTCATTCACTAATCGAGACCCTGTCGTTTACTTTTAGCTTTGTCTTCCGGTCTGCCGCCTCTGACTCTTCTTCTTTTCAGACGCATCAGTACTTTGCTCTCGAATGGTTCTTGCATGTCCCCCTTCGGCTTCACGCGTTAGTACAGAAAATTGAGATTTTTTTCCAGCTTTTCGTTTCTTACACCTCTTCCCTTTCCTGAATCCGCTTGCTCACCGAGAAGGTCTTAGTTTTCGTTTTCCTTTGAGGTATTTTTTTTTTTTTTTTTTTCCGACCCTGCATAGTTTTCATTTAGCTTCGCACAGGCCCCCGGTGGCCTAAAACCTGGCGTCGTCTCCCCCTGACCTCTCCCGTCATGGTAACACCTTTCCACTTTTTTCTATGTCTGCCATTTTAAACGAACCTCGGGCAGGACCGGCAAACTCCCATTTGTCCCTTTCGTTAAACTTCCTTGTTTTTCTCGCCCAGTTCCCTGATTTTCCCTTGACCCAACATTGTGTGCGACGGCGTCTCCAGGTCATTCTTTTCTTCCTAATTTTTAGTTCTGACCCTGTTACGTGCTTCCAACATTTGTCTGGTGAGCTTTCGTAGTTGCGGACCTCTTCTTTCAGGTCCACAGTCTAAAATTTTACCATCCTTCTGCTACCAAGGGGATCTTTTTTTCGCCGTGATTCGGCCATATTTTCTTCTTTGTACATTGAACCCGCGTCGTGTCGATTCTTAATCGCCGTTTCACTGTTCCCCATCGACTAGTTGAAGTATTTAAGGATTACTGCCGCCCTCTATACTTTAATGTTTTGCCTGCGCATTTCCCCTCGCAATCGGTTTCCATCGTTTTATTTCTATATGGCATCCCCTGGACGGATTTCGGCACGCTCGTCTTTTTCTCGGCCCCCTCGGTCCCACAATCTTCCTCCCGTCTTGGTTTCTTTCAATGCCACCAAATTCATTATAAACCCTCTTTTCGCACAGCGCCCTTTGGCCGATATCAGTACCAAAACTTTCCCCTGACCCCCCCTTTCTCTTGTGCCGAGGTATCATTGGTTGGGTTTTTAGTTTATTCTCGTCTTCCCCTCTTCAAGCACACACGGATTTTTTTGCGCCGTCTCAGTTTATGTCCTTTTCCAAGCCCTCCCTGTCCTCTCTTCTCCCTCGTTTGTGAGAAGATTTCCTTTTGGACCGTCGCTCGATCTTGATTTCGGATGTTCCGTTAACTCCTCGCTTTTTCTTTGTAGAAGCCTTCCCCCTCCCGGTGCACAATCCTTTCCGCCTTCACGTTGGATAGTTGACCGTTTTGGGTTACCGCCAATCCGTTTCCGTTATTTTCTGTAGCCGAACGTTTTCGAGTTTTTTCGCTGCATTGTTTTGCAGGTTCCTAACGGAGCTGAACACAACGTCGTGAAGTCCGCCCCAACCAATTGCTCTTTTCCCTTCCCTTCTCAACTTTCCCGGGAGTATAGTATTGGTCAAGGCCCTTTTTGACGATTTTCCGTACTTTTACTCGCCTCCACTTACGCACCAGCTTCCTTTTTTCTTTTGATTTTCTCATAGGGACCTCCCTCTCGGGTTTATTTCCCGTTGACAATTCAAATCTTTGTTGGTAATTCGCCTCCCCGGTCCAACGACCTCGTTCTCAGCTCCCCATTATCTCACGTGATTCAACATTCCCACTTTTGTGCCCTTTTAACCAAAAGTCTTTGCCCCCAGGCTATTTATCTTAATGCGTTGCGGCCTGTCCTGGCACGAGTTGCACTCTGGCCCGCCGTTTGATGTTTCAGTTTGAGGCAGTTTCAATACCCCGCAGAGCTTCTTCTCTCTGCCCTGATTCGCTGGACCGCTTGAACCGTCAGTGAGTTCTTTTTCCTCCTCTCCCTTCACGAAAACTCCTCTTACTCTTTCCTGACAGCAGATTACTCTCTTCTCTTTTTAACCGAAGGCCCCCCGGAAGTCCGTTTGTCGGGAAGGTCAACTTATATTGTTTTTTACTTTCCCTGTGGCTTTGTTTTCTGTGCTGTATTTTTTGGAATACGGGTTTGTCGTATTTTTTTTTCCAGTGGTGACTTTTTTTAAAATCAGGAAGTCCCCATGGGAGCGCCTATTCTCCTGCCTTCGCAAGTAGGGAGTGTTCTATCTCCTCTCCCTCCATCCTTATGATTACCCTTTTTTTCTGTTTTCCTTCCCTCTCTTTCGCATCTCTCTTTCCTCCTCCGTTTTTTTTTTAGATCTCTGAGAGTCTCTCTTCCGACATCTCTGGCCTTCCCCCCCCCAATTTTCCTAGGTAGACGGTCGGTGGAGGTATCACAATCTCCCCAAGTAGGTGCGCTACCTTTTCGCTCCTCCCGACAATGTGAGTTACCCTTCTCTCCTATACCCTCCCTTCTGCCCAAACTCGCTACCATCCCTTTGCCCCCCCCCCAGTTGCAAACAACCGTTGCTTCTCACCGTTACCAAACAAGTCGGGCATTTTTCAGCTTTCTGCAGACCTCTCCCCTCAGTTTCATAGTGCCTTTTTCCTCTTTGTATTAGTTCCCTGTGACGCTTCGGGATAAAGAGGCTCACGTTTCAAGCCCCGGCGCCTTCTTATTCTAGACCGAACACTTCCATGCCATTCTTGCTTCCCCTCCTCCCTTTACGGAAGCTCACTCTGCATTTTTTCGGCCGGTCCCTGTCTCTTTTTTCATTTTGCCACGCCCTGAAAGTCTCTTTCCCAGTTCTACTATGTTTTTTGTCCTTTTCTGTTCCATCACGTTCTCTATACTTGCCGGCTCTTGAGCTAAGGACCGCGGCTTTTCTGAGCCTCTTTTCCGCTATTCCATTGCAGTCAAGGATTCCGTTTACCAAAATTTTGATGAAGACCACTGCGCATTACAGAGCGTTGGATGCGGCCCGATCTTTTGGCGGCCTGATTTTTTTCCATAAAGCTCTTCCTTTCCCCCTGTGTCATCCCAGCTCCGATTCCTAGTCCTCACCTCTTTGGTATTGATCTGTTCGTGGGCCATATGTTGCCGGCAGTTTCATCCGGTGCGATGCCCTGACCCAAGCGCCCCCACTGGCATCCTGAAACCACTTTCATAACCCATCTCCCGTGGATTTTAGTTTTTTCCGATGACTTACGGAGTCTTCTCACCACGATCTTCAGGGGCCGTCCTCTTTTTACTTCGTGAGTTGATCGGCATGGCCTCAATTTTTTTGCGTATCCGTAGCAAACGCCCTAGATCACACTCGCACCTTTTACAAAGTACCCTTTCCCCCCCCCTTTTCTCGAAGAATAAGCTTGGTTTTGCCCTCATCCAAGTCCTCCACGGCATCATCCTTTTTTCCCTTCCCTAGAACCCCTTCCAACTGACGCGCCAACGCAACTCCCCCTTTTAATTCCTTTTTTTCTTCTTTCAAGTTCGCGCCCGTGGTTCTTTTCCTTCTTCGCCTGGCGCTTCTCCTTTTCACGGTTTTTTTTGCTTTTTTGTTTCGGGCTACCCGGTGAAGCGCCTCGTTGAACGATGTCCTTTCGTTCATCCGAGTTTCCTCCCCAATTACAGTATTTTTGGTCTTTGACCATTCTTTCTTGCCCTTGCTGCTTAGAATTTCTGAGGTTGCATTTTCCCCATTGATCCTATAGGTCGTACTCTGACCACATTACCCTCCACTTCCGCTGCTCTCCCCTATTTTCCGATTCTGGTACCTGTCCCCAGCTGCGCCCCTTAATCCCGCTCCCGTCACATTTCACTGCTGTCCATTACATCTTTAAGTGTTTACCTCCCCGGCTCCTTCCATTCCCCCGCACGGTAAGCAATACTGGAGGTCCCTTTTTCCTTCGGCCTGTGGTTCCATTTTAGCCCCTCCCGTCCCTTTCCGTCCCTATCGCACCTTACGCTGACAAAGCGTTTGGGTAGTCATTACTTCTATACCTTTCCTCTGAATGTTTCGACGCCAAGAACTTGACCCTGGCCCGACCCCTCCTTCGCCAGAAATCTCTCCCGGGCCGAACGGGTCCGATAATAAAACTAAAGTGTCGTGTCCTGCCGCGGCCCTCCCCTTGTGCTTCCCCGTTGCACAGGCAGTCTTTCCGGCGAAAGTTGCCTTACCGTGTCGCGACCCTCCCAACCTACGAGCCTGGGCCTTTAGTTTCAATGATGCTCGTTGCTCGTTTACGGCTTCCTTTTGTTTGTTCCGTTTGACCTGCGAGTACTTTTGAACGAGGATTCCCGA
>Ga0179593_1419151_pt1 | contig 12271 bp, 11 predicted proteins | sample CZODoug2_1_08_16_FD_185931 | JGI IMG/M metagenome (GOLD analysis project Ga0179593, IMG submission 185931) | Vadose zone soil fungal communities from Angelo Coast Range Reserve, California, USA - CZODoug2_1_08_16fungal (PacBio error correction) | ecosystem: Environmental > Terrestrial > Soil >... | reverse complement strand
GACCATTTCCAATGCCGACTTCTTTTCTTGGTCGTCTTTTTGGCTTGAAGAGGGCGGCTGGCGGGAGTGCTGGCCTACCATCATTGTGTCCCCTCCTACTCAAACCCTCTAAGCTCGGATTCGCGAACTGATTTTCTTTCCGATAACATTTTCTCTGGTAACTCGAGTACTAGGGGTTTGCGTCTGGTAGTGCGAAGATGTTGGCTTTTCAGCGAACCTTCCTCACATGCTCGTCCTCGTCTAGTCTTTCCGTAGAATCCGAGAGTGTATTGTTCACCACAACATTAATCTCTTCTCCTCTACTGTTGACTGATGTTTTACATGCCTCTTTTTTTCCTGGTAGGGATTCCTCCAGGAGGCTTTCCAAAGGCGCCTGCCTGGGAATTTCTCGACCATCCACACCTCCGATGCATCTCCCCCCGACAGCGGAGTTTTTTTTTTCAACTCTCCACTCCCCCAGCCGCCCCCGTTTGGTGGGAGGAACCTGTATCCCTCCTACCTTAAAACTGAGATCTCTTTGGCCTTTTTCAATTCATATTCGCCTTTCCCCCAAGCGAGGTGGCATACGCCCCGCATCTCGTCCCTCTATGCGGGATCTTTGGCGGTTTCTCAGCCCTCTATAAGTTGAGGGTACAAGCCCTTGGAGTGCTCTGCACCCCCGTGGTAGCGTCCGGTTCCTGTTTCAACCCAACAAGATAATGCACACGAGACTTGGCCGCGGGGTATTCTCCCCTCACCCCCTGCCCTCTTCTCTATTCATATATAATGTTTACTAAAAAAGTCTTCTCTTCCAACTCGCCCCAGCCCTTCATCGTTAGACGCAGCAGGGTCCGGACCCAATCTACGTCAAGACGATTTCCGCACGTCCCCCGCCCCACGATGCCCCCCCCCCAACATTGCCTGTCGTCCGCCCCTCCCCCTTGTTCGGGGTGAACCGCCACACCCCTTCATTTACAAATTCGAACTATTTTGTTTTCTTGCGAGGTCGACATTGCCCCACAGCGGGCTTCCCAAGGACTACGTTGCGCAGACGGAGGGTAGCCGTTTGCTGAGAGGAGCATGTGCATTGATCTTTGAGATCATTTCGGTTCTTTTCGAACGTAGAGACACTCTGCGTCAGCCCACTTCCCTTTAGGCTAGCCTTCCCACAGAGGATACCCATTTTTATAAGACCGTTTTTCTCCTTCTCGATTAGCGCTTGCGTGCGGACGTTATCCCCCGCATCCGGCTTGCTGCCCTAGTCTTGCGGCCGTTTCGCGACAACCTGTGAACTTTTTTGTTACGCATCGCCCCTGCCGACGGACCCAGAATAGTTAATTCGTTTCTCTGCCGGCTTGATCAAGTCCCTTTCCGGAACGCTTCTCCCAGATCCATTTATCCGTGAGTGCCATTCTTCCCAACACAACCCTTGCATGCCCGGAAACCTGTTGAAACCCCTTACATGAGGCCTTCAGGCTTTTCTTTTCTTTTTCTATACCACATTTCGACGTGGCCCCCAAAGACGGTACCTACACCCCTTCATCTAAAGAACTGTTAATCGATTTCTCACCATGCCCCCCTCTGACAGCACCACTTTGAATGTTAGTACCCCAATTCCTTTCGCCCTCCCCGGCGCGTGGGTTGAGACCCTTTTACAGGTAGGTTGAGTCGGGTTCTGGGGCGCGGTGGCGAGTCCTAACCGCCGCAGCTTTGCTTGCGTTTTGTTTGTAGGTTCGCCTCCCAACCGACTAACCCTAACGTGTGAGCTCATAGCCGTTTATCCCGGTCGTCTGTTTCGAATGCCCACCATTTTTTATTGCGTGGTTTGTTTTTGCCGCCTGTTTCTCATTACAGTTAGCCCTTTTCGCTTTCATTCAATTCAATGCCCTTGTTTTTTAAACCGCAATCTTCCGTCCCAGTTTGAGCGGCTATGCCCACCCTGCTAAGCTTACCTTCCCTTCCCTTTCTTGGCTTTTGTCCTAAAGACCCTCCTTGAAACTTTCCCCTCCTTCCCCCGAGGTCAGTTTTGATCCACCCCCTACAAGTATTTCCACACGTTTTCGTACATGATCCCTTCTTCCCATTGCTTTGCCATAGCGCAGGTTTTTGCCCCCCCCCCCCTTACCGCGTTTCTACTGGGAAGAACTGCTTCCACATGTTAGAGTCCAAGACCTTTTTCTCGGCAGCACGTATCTTCCAAGCATCGCGACCCCATTCAAAGATGCTACCCTCCCAAGCCCGCAAAATTTTTTGCGCTCTCCTTTCTACTTTGCCTTAGGCAGATTACATTCGAGCGTTCTGTTCTTACTGATATTGACATCTTATTAGCTCATTCGCGTTTTGATCTCTATATCTTTTAGATTCGATCCCGTTAATGAAGATTTTCCCTTCTGTACAAAGAATGTGTCCCTTCACTCCTACCTTATCCTTGGACTGAGGAATCAAAGGCTACCTGATAAGCGCAGCCCCTTCCGCTTGTGGGTCAATCACCGACTTTTCGTTCGTTCTTCGTTCTTCTTACTTTGAAGTAATTTATTTGAAAATTAGACCATGTCAGACTGTGTTGCTCCGACAACCTGTACTTTGCCCCGGTGATTATGTAATCCCCCTCCCTTTCCGGACATGGTTCACTTACTGTCACTGACTGTTTTCTGAACATCTGGGTGATTCATACTTTCCCCCTTTTGAGTACTTCACGGCCACTTTCGATTTAATAGGTCCCACGACTTACAGGGATGACGTAGCCTTAACCGTCACCCTTGCTCGCGTCAGCTTTTACCCAAACCATTACCTTTCATTTCATGATCTTACTTTTCTCCTGTTAACGTTGCTAACACCACCCCGCCTTCTCACAAGTTCCCCCACTTTTTTTCTACCCGCGACGAAACTAGGGCCCCATACTTATGCCTTTCCCCCTTTTGGTTCGTATTGTTATTATCGTTTTACGTAATACACCCCCCCCACTTAATCCATCTGCGGTTCTTCCTCCCCCCTCCTACTTCTCCGCATACCCCCCCCCCACTCTTTAAAAACTTCCCGAACGAGAGTTTTCCGCCGTACGCCCGAGATTTGTGTCGAATCGTCCCCCGTGTTGCCGTCTTTTCAGCGTCGGTGTTTTTGGCGCGCTCCCATGTTCTTTATTAAGTTTACGTGATGTGAGGTGACGTTTCTTTCATAGTTTTGATTTAGATACCGTACTACCCAGCCTTGACGTCTTTTCCTTTCTTATATTCCTCCCTCGGTGCCTTGGACTCACTTTGGCCCGTATGGCGACAATGTTATTTTTCCTCCTGCTCGGCCTCATCCCCAGATGCCCGCGTTCTTCCTCACGTTTAACGATTTTTGCCGTCTGGAGATGGGATCGTTTGACCACGACATCCATTGTTTCATCCTTTTTCCTCAACTGTAGCGGCATGTTTCTCCTGGCCTTGTCGCGTAAGACCTGAGCACGCTGAGCATCGCGTACAGTCCCCTCCCCCCTCTTGGCCTCCCCTTGTTTTTTTTCCCTATATCCCCGACGTTAGTGCGCGATGTGCTCGGACTTTATGAACTCCACGACTTCGTCAGCCCTCCCCCCGCCCCCTCTCACCATCCCGCCGCGTCCGCTTAAATTCCCTAAGCTTTTTCTTATATTGCCGACTCCTTTCCCATTTTGTTTTTCGATTTCCCCAATTTCCCCAAATTCAAAAACCCTTCTCTTTTTTTCTCCTCTCGAATTTTTGTTATGACTTGACTTCTCCCAGAAGGTGGTTGTCGCAAGTTTCACCTCAACGTTAGTGTTGGATGCGTTGGACGAGGTTTCCTTTGTTGACGCCTTCCTTTTTTTTCATTTTTCCCAAATTGTGAAAGTCTATGCCCCGATTTGTAGTCACTTCTCGGGGCCATTTTTTTTTGGGCGATTTTGGCACAAACGAGCCCCTGGTCCAACAGGGCTTGTTTACCGCTCCCCCATGCGAAAGTAATTCCTTTTTTCCCTGCATCGTGTTCACTTTTTTTTCACCCCGCACGAGAGTACGCGGGCATCTCTCCCCGCGACATATTATTTCGTCTTGAGAAGAAACTTTACCCTTTCGCGTACTCCTTGATTAGCGGGGTATGCCCCCTCTGTGTTCCCTTCTCCACTCCTCCTGAGGTGCCGCCTGCCGTTATGCTCTCTCTTTTGATGTTTTTTTTCTGATTTAATACCCATCGACCACCTTCCCTTGCCTGGGACTTGATTATGATAATATCCGGTCGGGTTCTCTTTCTTTGGTTTTAGGTGTTGATGCCCGACTCCCTCCGGCGCGACGGGACGTTAAGCGCAGTCTGTAGCACTCCACGTGCACCAACTCGTGAACCCATTGGGATAGTTCAACCTCGAGGACTCTCTGATCGTGTTGAAGCCCCGTATGCCCTGCTGCGGTAAATTTTTGATACGCAGCTCTTGCTCGTCTTTTTTTTGAGAACGCTGCAACAATTCTTTCACCGTAGAAACCTGAGGTCTTCTATTCCCTCCCTGCACTGGACCAATGCCGGCCCCCTCAAAGCCCGTCTGTACTTCTCTTCCCCACTCCATCAGTGTCCAATTAGCGATCCTAAATCCTCCGCCGACGGCCTCCCATCGCTCTCCTGTAAAGCGCTTTCCTGCTTGTTTTCATTTTTTATTTTCTCTCCTCCGTTGTGCGAGAGAGCTCTGACCTTTCAAACTCTCCCTGCGGATCGTTCCAACCCTTAGTGTAGAGGTTGGGAGAAGACCGGGCTTCTTCGGGCAGTGCTTGATATGCCTTGGCAAATTCTTGTTGATCCCCGCTACCAGCTGCGCCTTTGCGGCACAATGTCTAGTGCCTTCGCTCCCCAGACGCGGGAATTAGCCTTTCTGTTTGTCTTTGACGGATTTTTGTGTGCTCACGGAAAAGCCTCGCCGACGCCGAGGATCGGCCGTTGAGTTGTACTTCGCATCTCTCATATATGAACACCCCCAAGATCTTTTCGCTGACTCACTTTGTTCCCAAGTAATGAATCCGGACGTTTGGGCGATTGAGCAGATTGCTTTGAATCTTACGTATGCTGAACCCCGAATTCCGATTCCGGCAACGGTGACGTCGTGTCACATCATCCCCGACCCCCCCCCCCAGATTCACCAACGATATAGCCGAAACGCTGTATCATACAGCATACAGGTCCTCCCTATTCCCCCCCCCCCAAGTCCCCACTCGTTTTTGCAGGGAAATGGTCCGACCCCTAACGTTCCCCGCAAAAGAGATTCCGTCCCTTCTTGGTTAAAACCGGCAATCCTTATTAACCCAGAGATTAATTATAACGCACCTCGAGTATTGCCGTTTTTTTTTTTTTTGTCCTAGACCTGATTTCTTAATTTGAAATGAAGGGTGATGCTTCACCGCGTTTTCTCGCTTCCGAGTTTGCACCCAAAACGAATCACACTGTAAGGGCAGAGCGTTTTCACCAGTACTTTACCATTCATCGGTTTTTAAGATTTAAGTGCCCTTTTGGTGACCAGGCTATTCAAACCCTTCCCGCGATGACATCTTGTGCCCGCTTTGACTCTTGCACAGAATCTGGCAGATGTCCTGTGAAAACACGGATGTAACTCCGATACCTTTTCTTTTCCCTTTCTAACCACGCCCCCCCCTCATCAACCGCCCCCCAGAGCCGGCGTGCGATTGTTGCCAGTGCCCACTCTCTGTTTTCTTTCGGTGTTGCAATTACACACATTCTCTGTTGACCAAAAGCTCCATATTTGATTTCGTAGGTCTCTTCTCAATTTTCTTTCATGGTAAAACCGCAGTGTTATTTTGCCCCGGCTCGAGGCTACTGAATTGTAGCAGAAGGTCGGATTTGCTATTGCTTTGCGTGGCCTCCTTGAGATGGACGCTTCGCGCGGGGTAGGTCGTCCGTAGTTGGTTTCTTCCTTACTTTTCTTTCTAGACCCCCCCCCATGCGCATCGATCCGTTTAGTCTTAGTATATTTCAAACACTTGGAGTTTATTCCCTTCCTCGTGTTTTTCAGCCCACCGTACTTTTCCGCCTATATAGTCGCTTTCTCTTAGGCGGCGCCAGCATCGCGCACTCAGGCTAGCAGTTTGGGCCCTTTATCGTCGGCCACCTTTAGTTTTCTCAGCTGTAACCGCGCCCGCCGGAAAGAACCTCCCCCGTTTCCAGTCTTGGACCAGGGCTTGATTCTTAACCTGCACGGCCGTAAAATGCCATGTCCGGCGATTGAGCTTTCCCCAAATTTGCCCCCCCTCCTTCCCCTTCCATTCGTATAACTTCCCTCTATCATTGCTTTCTGCACCTGTATCTTTAGCCCGTTTCGACTCGCCAAATCACCGTCCCCCCCTTACCCCCCCCCCATCACGTCATTCAACCCCCGATGGGAGGACCTAGAAGTCTCCCCCCCACCAGCACCATCGCAAGCCACTTTTTTTTACAGTCCCACCCATCCGGGCGTCGGTTCAAGCGTTTGATTGCAGGCCCCCCTTTTTTCCCCCGGTTTCGTATGAGGTGGGAGTTTATGGTTTTAGGTTAGGTCTCCAAGAGTTAACCGAGCAGATTGAGAGTGTTTATAAGTCCGATAATCACCCTACGAACCCTTTGAGTTTGAGAATTGCCATAAAGATCGCCTCGCGTGTTTCCCTTCTGGTTTTTTTTGAAAGATTGGTTGTACATTTTGACCAAATTGTGCCAGATGGCACGGGTTTTGTAATTTCTGTAGACTATTTGGCCACCACGGTTAACCAGCACCCCATGCTCAGTGACTTCAAATTAACTTCAAAATATCACGCCCTTGCCCCCCCCACCCCCGACACGCATTTCTGATAAGTGTGGAATAGGTACCAGAAAAGATCATAACCGTCAAGGTTTTCTTTTTCTTTCGGAACCACAATAGTCCATAATTACCAATTTATCCACTCCACTTTTACCAAACGGCAGATGTTTTTTCGTTTCTAGGAGAAAAACCCCATAAGGAGCTGCGTTGAAGGTGGGTTGTTTTTTTTTTTTATGGGACGACCGATCCTCCGTCAATCTTCCTTTATGAGTGCATTACGACCGAAGTGTTGTGGACAAAACTTCTGTTAATCCGCACACGGCCTTCTTAATTTCCTCAGAAATTTTCATCCCCTTTTTTCTCGGAAGCGTTCACATCCTCGACCCACTTATTTTCCAGATTGGATTCCTTTGCCTCCAAGCGTAAGTTTTGGCTACGTCTGCGTTCCTCATCGTCCGAGTTTTACTTCCCCTTCTCCGAGTCTGTCCGTATTCCTATATTTTTGAAAGGGCTCCAGAATGAGGCCTCTCTTTCTCCTCCCTTTTTGTTGTCTCTAGATCCCCTCATGTATGAAACTTTTTTCACCCAAAAGTCTTTATCCGGACATCATCGTCCTCTTCCTTTCATGACTTTCACCGGCGAGCAGCTATCAACTAGTTTTTGGTTTTCATCTCCCCCCCCTCTTTGCACCTAATCCTATTTTGTTCCTCCCCCTCTGATTCCGCTTCCCCCGGGAGTGCCCATCGCCACCCATTAAGAGCCCCGTTCTCCCCGTTTACCCACCCTTCGGATTATCCCTTTTTGTACCGGACGCGTTCCTGACTCAGTCCCCCCCCCCCCTGTCCAGCAATGCTCCTTTTTTTCTTTTGATCCCCTCTCCGCTTTCCCCTTTTTTAGGAGGATCCTTTCATTTTTCATGATGGTATAGGCCCAACTCCCAAGAAATTCTGGACGGTCTTTTCGATTGAAGGCCCCATTCTCACAGTGACTCTGCTGTTCAAAATCAGTACCTTAATTTCAATTCCACCTATCGACTTTATCGTCTCCGTTACCCGCCCCCCAGTCAGGACCCTCACGATTCCCCACTTTTTTCTCCCTGACGTCAGGGAAAACTACCCCCCTCCTCTTCGCCCTTCCTCCCCATATTCTGTTTCTAGGGTGGATCTCCTCCACGATAATCCACCACCAGCTGCCAATACAATCTGAGGTTTGTTACGTTGTCAAACCCGCCAATGGCCCCCACTCTTCCCCTATTGGCACACATTGCTCGCCCCCTCGCGTTCTTAGAGAACCGCGAATTGTTGTTCAGGACCTAGTTTTTTCTTTCGATTTGCGTGAGGGGTTTGAGGAATCTCCTTCCCAGTATTTATGAAGTACAGTCGTGATGTTTATTCCCCCTGTCTTGTGGCTTTGTCTACCGTTTGTCTTAAGCCTCGGGCTGCAGTCCCATGATCGCGGCCTCTCCGATGTGCGTTTTCATTCTTTTTCCCTCCCCCTGTTCATCCCCGTGAATGGATCTGGGCGAAGGCCCGTCGTCCGTTGAATCAATTATTGCCTGTTCCTCTGCCGAACTTCACGATCCCGCCTTCGGGGTGCGCCTGCTAACTCTTTTTTCCCACAGTAATTCAACGTCCCGACGCTACGGGTCAAGATTCCGCTTTCTGCGCGATGGCTTCCTCCCGTACGAGCAATTGTCGTCGCCGGTGCCGGGACTTTTCAACTTCCTGGTTCCCTCCCCCATTTGGTTGGCTTTTCCTGCTATCCGCAACGGATCGATGCGCTTTGGTTCGGGGGCACGAACTTCACTACACTGTCTTCGCCCTCCCTCCATCGCAATCTCCCAGCCCGCGCCTACCCCCCATCCCCCGTTTCCTCCCGCTGCGCCCGGCTGCTCCCCTGGCGCCGCCGGGGGCACATCATTTCTGTTTTTGGACCCCCTATGTCATCTACGAAACCACACCACCCTTAGCTCTTACGTAGCGTTTTGTTTTAGACTTTGCCTCCCTAAAGTGAGGGCGTTGCCCCGCACTCCAGAGAGGTGTTGTGAGGTTTTGAGCTTTTGAGTGCGTGACTCATTCTGCCGTTTTGCTCTGGCCTTTAAAGCAGGGGGCTTCTCCTATTTTTTCATTGGCGGTACATCTCCTCGTCCCGGATGGTGGTCAACCCGTTCATTTGGCTCAGTGCGTACCCTCATGCCGTAACAAACTTTTTTCGGGAACCAGGCGGGATATCCGTCCCTTATGCCGCTTGTGCATATCGTGCCCCCCCCGCCCGCGCTTGCCACGCGTTTGAAGTCCTCGCATTCTTCAATGCGGCCCCTTAGGGCGTAAACACTTTCCCAACTCCCGCTCAGAATCTCGCGCTTTCGGGGTCCTGCCCCTCTTTTTTTGTACATTAGAATAGGAATGCACTTGTGTGCAGACTTGAGGAGCTCTCTTCGCGTAGGATTTCACCTTCTTCCCACCTTCACTTTCTCTTGTTGGTCCCTTTGACTTCCTGTGCCTTGCTCCCTCGGCTAGAGTTATGGGAGGCATTTCAACATTACTGAGGAGATCCTGTTTTTTCCGCCTTGATTTTAGCACTACACCTGCCCCAACCTGTGACTCTGATCTTTACACTTCCGCTTCCGATCGAGCGGAGTTTTGGTTGCCAGTTTTACGCTGCTAGACCGGAAACCTCACACAAGAACGTTGACGTGTTGGTTTCTCTTGTCGTTTTTCTCCACAAGCAATACCGTCTACTCTGAAGGAGACTCTTCCCGCGCCCCCTTTATCCTAGGGACCAAATAGTGTTTTTTCGCCACGTTTGCCCCTTAGGGTAGTTTCCCGGTTTCCCCACTTCATTGCGGTTCCACCAAATGATCAGAACCAGCCCTTTCCCGGCCTCCGCCCAGTCGTCACACCCCGCGCTTTTTGCGCCCTCGTCCCGAGATTTGCTTCCCTCCCTCTCCTATATTTCATCCCAGTTTGATAGAGATGATCTGAACAGCCCATCGCCGCGCGGTGCTTCAAATTATAGGGCCTGGGTCTTGCCTCGTAGAGGAGCTTTGGAAGTGTCGTGATCCGCTTTCAATTTACTTCAATAGGGTGACTGCACCTACCATCTCGCCTCGCTCGCGCCCCGGCTTATTGGTTTTTCAGCTCCTTTAACCCTTGTAGGGCTGAATACAGAGCATTTGGTCGTCCTGCGGATCTTTGTTTGTGCAGCTTGAGCAAGTGTGAACCTGCCGAAGCCCGGCGAGTGTTTCTTTTTTTCCCGCGGCACTGCGCTCACTGGTCGCCCCCCACTTCCCGCTCCTTCACTCTCATAGACGAGCTTCACGATTCACCCACTGAAGACGTGAGGGTTGATGTCTTGGACTTTTCTTAGTTTCCAATGGAGAGACGGAGGACGGAGCACTGTTTACCTTTAAACAGAGATTACCCTCTCCCTCACCTGCTGATCTTGAAGCCGTCATATTTCGAGTTGTCAATCAAGGCCCAGTTTGCCATTCGTTTGTGTCTGAAATGGTTAAGACCTTCCCCACGCCAAAACTCCCGGCCGGCTTCGTACACCCTCCCCCATTCACCTGAATGTTTCAAAAATCGTCTGCTACGCATACTCTCGTTCTCCGGTCCGAGCCCGAGCTTTTGCGTTTTTTTTTGCCCCTCCTCTCCTTCAGAGGGCGCTGGACAGTGGGTGTCTACCCGCGTTCCTCGCGTTCCCCTGGTTTGCACAAACGATAATCCCCCGAGCATCACGAGCGAGGAATAGCCGTAACTTTCCCCTGTCGCGATTGTACGTTTATTCCGCTCTCCCCTTTTAGGACAAGGCAGCTTTTCCACCTCGCCCGACCGTCGAGGATGAGCCCCCCCTCCTTTAGGGCGTCATTGCCCAACTGCCGTGTCACGCAGAGTAGCATTCGTCACCCAGTCCTTTTCACCCCTCGCCAAGATAACACGAGAGTTCGTTTCCGTTGCTCAGAAAATATGTAGTTTCTCCCCAGGTCCCCCTTCATAACCAAACCACTCGCCCTTCGTCACTGTGAAATCTTTTTGATTTCTCGGTTTCCCCAGATTACAAGAAAAAAAGTAATACTTTCCGGTATTAAGCTCCGAAGGGCGATCGTGAGTGTTTGAGTTTCTGCAGGCGTCTTCGGGAGGTCTTTCGCTTGCGTTTGAGTGACTTTAAGAGGTGAGTGTTGTGCTGTTAGTCAAGACCTTAGACCCCCATCGGCAGCTCTCCTTTTGGAAGTAACAAGGGATTTATACACCTACGTTTTCCTGGGACGTCTCTTTTCTCCCCGTTTGCTTCTTGCCCCCCCCCCCTCTGTCTTTCAGGAGAAGCCAACTCTCCGCACGTAGAATCCGAAGAGTTTTTCCGTTACTGGAATTCTTCGTGTCGTGCACTCTCCCTACTTGCACGACCTCTTATTCGGACAGCCTTCACAGTCGTGCATCTATCTTCACCCGGCCTTCCCTTCCGCTTCTCACCCTTTTCTCCTTAGAGAGACCACAATTTCGTCCACACACTTCCGTACCGGACATCGCGAACTCTCAGCCGATAAAGAGTCGCTTCCCCGTCGTTATTGACGTCTCATAGGAAAACCCCCAAGAACCGTGACCCCCCCATCACTTTTTTCTTCCTCAACGTTCAACGGGCCGTTAGAGTTCGCCAACCTCCCTAGAACACGACGTTCGTCAACCCCACTACGGGCAGTCGACAGGCGGTCCTCTTTATTCGTTTTTTTTTCTTTTTTACCCCAGAGTTTGTCGGTCTCTGATTAGGAGTGGATTGTTACAGCCGTCAGTAACCCGACGCAGATTTCTTTTTCCTATTTGTTTTGGATTACATAGTACATCCCCCCCCCCCCCTCAGTAAAAGTAATAGTGTGTAGAATACATCTACGGTCTTTTTACCGGGGTCGTGTTCTTTGAGGTGGTAGCCTCGAAAATTTGTTTTTGGTTGCCTCATTGTTTTTCAGTAAAGATATCCCTATACTTATGAATTGAATTCAATTAACCTTACATCTGCTTTCCTCCCTATTCCCCCCCCCCCTGCTCCAGGGTCAATGCAACGACCCCCATTAAAGTAAATGTCTTGTTGTTTTTGGTCCCCTCGACCCCAATCTCCTTTCCTGAATTTGATCCTACCTTTCTTGTCTTCAGTTACTTCCCCCTCCCGGAGGTCTTCGGTGAACATAATTAAATACACGTGGCAATCTCCTTTTTATTCTTGGACATAAACTCGACGTGGCAACTCCCCGCGTTGTCGTACGGTCCTTACAACGGCTTCCCGGGTTTTTTGTGGGGGTTTGGTAATTGTTCGAATTTGCAGAACCCTTCCTTTCCGGTCTTCCGCCTTCCCGCTAGCCACCCTGCCCTCGCCGACAGTCTTTCCAAGCTTTGGATGATGACTGCCAATAAGTTTCTGGCGCTCTCCCCAGTTCGCCCGTCATTCCTTCTTCCCTCTTCCATGAAACCTACGGGATCTGTTTATGTCTCATTGCCTCTTTTTTTGCCCGAGCTTTCTACACATGCTTTGTCT
>Ga0179593_1285796_pt1 | contig 12271 bp, 5 predicted proteins | sample CZODoug2_1_08_16_FD_185931 | JGI IMG/M metagenome (GOLD analysis project Ga0179593, IMG submission 185931) | Vadose zone soil fungal communities from Angelo Coast Range Reserve, California, USA - CZODoug2_1_08_16fungal (PacBio error correction) | ecosystem: Environmental > Terrestrial > Soil >... | reverse complement strand
CTACGTAGACGCTCTATTAAAGCAGACCGCTAGCCAGTGTTTCCCACCCGGCCGGTACTCTAATCCACCTTCCAATACCCCCTTATCAGCTGCACCGTGCGGCTGTTGCTAGTGTCCTAAGGAATTTTCCTACGTCTTGTTTCTTTCCGCCTTACCCTATTTGGCTGATAAGGGAAAGAAACGTGCAGACCCTGTTCGTTGAATACCCTCTCCTTTCCTTGGAACCTAGGCGAAGGGTCCTCCCCCTTTTTTTCATATAAGGAAAATAACGACTCTAGCCCCTTACCCTTTCCGAAAAAGACCCCGTCTTTTCGTTACTCTATTGCTCCTACATCATTGCTGAAATCTGTCCAGCTTGCTTTTCTACTCTCTTCGCCCCCCTTTGGTCCGAAATTCCCCTCAGTCGCACTTTCATGAACAAGACAGCTTTCAGTCAGTGGGCCTGCTCAAGTTCCTCGCCTTTAAGTTACCGCCTTCATTTTTTCCCGGCTTTTAATGTAGTCAAGTCAAGCTTCTTCGTCGAGATAACCGATGACCGGAGCGTCCCGTCATTTCATCTCCCTCTTTTTCCTTGGATACGGTTAGCGTTTTTCCCTTATGAATAAGTCCCTTGTTGGATATTTTACAGTATGGTGTTTCCGTGAGTAATGAAGGAGTGCTTCCGCGGCCGATGAACTGTTCCTGTCCTGGAGCGGCTCCCACGGCCTCTTCTCTCCAGTCCCTGTCATTAACCTGCAGGCTGTTCTACCGGAGCCTCTGTAGTTTCCTGTCGAGCTGTCATAACTCGGTGCACTTCAACAGGACTCCAGCGCGCCTTGCTCCCTCAAAACTAGGGATCTTGCGCCTGTGATGCCCTGCGTCGCTTCACGGCAAAAAGCTGAGCGTCAGCCTTCTCTCCATCGGAGTAATTCGGTCTAGTAGCACGTGTATTAGACGTTCAGGCTACTCCACGCTCCCTTCCCACGGATACCTCGGTGTATTGGTTCTCCTGCCAGGCATGCTCCCTCCCGTATGATAACTTCGCCCCTTTTCCTCTCTTTTAGTGTCCTTCCTCTTCCTCAAGGCACAGCCGTAGTTTGGCCGCCCCTGGATCCTACGTCACCGACCCTACTCACTATACTGGTGGACCCCTGCACGTGCCCGATCCCTCTCTGAGCCAATTGTTCTCTCCCGAGTGACCCAACCCTCATCTCCATTCAGAACCGTATTCTGGAATGGTGCTCTGAATCGGCAGGGCTGTCTCTCCCTTGCCCGGCCTCCCCTTTTGGTCTGCAGTAGGTTCGAATGTTAACACGACATCAGCCTTCTCAGCTTTTCAAATCTGATCCCCTTGATCGAGAGCCCTTTTTCAAGCCTTGTTCCATTGCTCTCCTTAGAGCTGCCGACAAACGTTGTTCCCTGTTGGTTCTTGAGAATTAAATAGGACACAGAAAGATTTTTGCTCCGGTACTCGTCAGACCCCCATGACTTTACAAAAAACGGACTACAACTCCCAACTTCCTCCCTACTCTATATGAACAGAATCGGACCGTTGAGCCGGAACGGCGATAGTCCTCGTAGACACTCTTTTTTTGCTTTTTTATCTTTGTTTCTTTTTTTTTTCCGTTTCTTTTTTTCTTCTTTTGTTCGTTTTTTTTTTGTTTTGTTTGTTTTTTTTTTTCGCTCTTTTTCTTTTTTGTTTTTCTTCTTTTTTTTTGTTTGTTTCTTTTTGGGGTTTTTTTCTTTTTTTTTTTTTTTTTTTTTTTTTTTTTTCTTTTTTTTTTTTTTTTTGTCTTTTTTTTGTTTTTTCTTTCAGGAACTTTAGGAGTATCAGTCACCTTGCTTCGAGAGATATTACCCCCCCAGTCCTTTCCGTTTTCCCACATGGACTGTCCGAGGTCCGCTCTCGTTGGTGTTCTAGTAACCCTACCCCCCAGCGTTCTTTTTAACGAGGTTGCGGTCAATTCCACTTGATGATCCCCAAAGGCCCCCATTCCCTTTCCGAAGTTAATCGCAGTGAACTCCCGCTGGAGAAACATCTTTTTTCTTTTTTCTTTTCAGGGTCAGTTGGACCCTTCTCCCCTCTCCGTTTCCCTTAACACGGCGGGTCTAACCTGTCCACCCATCCGACTCCTCCGTATGGTTCCTTTAAGTTCTTTCCGGGTTCTTGTACTAGTTTCTTTGGACCCGTGATCCATGCGCATACGCGTCGTCGTCATGGTTAAGCGACCTTGTCTTTGCGAATGGGTGACCGTCCCCGGGGAACTCTACCCGGAGATAGGCTGCCGGAGGGGTCCGTCTCCTCACCATCTCGCGTCAGCCCCGGGCTCCTTTTTTCCCCTGTAATGGATAAGAGGGACTCCTTCCTGAGGCCAATTTCTCGGCGTTCTCTTCGTGAACATCAGACCTGGATCCAGTGATTCACACCTGAGTTCCCGCTCTTGTATTGCTCTGCCCTTTGAGACTCCAGTCATCCCCCCTTTCCGATTTCTCTGCAAGAAACCCCAAAACTGTCTCTTTCGGCTTGCAGTTTAACCTACGGGTTTATATCTTCCAGGTCCTCGTAATGTCCGGGTTCTGCATCGACGTCGGCTGCCCCAGGTCCTTGTAGATGGGGTTTCATCATTCTCTGCCTTCAGCCCATCCAAGCACCACTCATTTTCAGCATCACGTTGATTTGCGCGGTAGGCGCTCAGAGCCTGAGCCCTGTCCCCCGCCGTTCGCGGCTTGAAGTGGACGCTGCTATCCAGCCCATTTCCCCTCTGAGAAAAACTCGTTTTTCCTTTCCCCTGTTTTGCCAGGACTTCCTACATACCTGCCTATGTATTTATGGGTTAATGCTGAGTCTTTCCTGTGCCTCATACTTCCTGAGTAAGGTTCCGGAGTCTTCCCAGTAATGAAGTTCTCCAGCAGCGTAGGTCACACGACATACGGACCGATTTGCCGGTAAGTCGGCCCCCTTCTGACCAAGGATGCGCCCCCTTGTAACGTATCGTCTTCATCACCGGACACGCCCTCGTCACTCTTCGTGACTTTTGATCGTGAGTAGCCGAGGGCTTCCCTTGAAGATGAGGTTTCCGTCGTATTGTCATGTTTGGGTTCTTGGCGGGCACCAACTCGGAGCCTTGGCGGGCCATTTCTGCTTCTTGCTATCGGGCTGGCGAGGGCAGTCGGGCCCTGCCTTTCGAGAATTTTTTCATGCGGTTTTTACCCGGGTCCGGCGTTAACCCTGGGCCGATCTGGTTTTTTTCAGGCTTGGCGGGCGGCTTGCTCTTTGTGACCCATTCGGAAATAGGGCTTGTATTCCTCTGAGTTTCGGTCGAGCAAGGCCCTGTGTGGGGCTATCACCCCCTGACGCCCTTCTCTGGTCATTTTCGAGCTTTTTCAGAGTCCAGAAGAGCTCATATGACTATTTGTAAGGGAGGGGGGACTTTACCCCCAGGTCCGTCTTACAACCCCCCCTACTCTTTCTTTTCCTTCAATCACCTTTTTTTTTTTTGCTCGCAGACTGTCCTTCACCGTTGTTAGTTAAAGTCACCCCTCCCTTACACACTCTCATATTGCTGCGGTTCCCCAGCGGAATCTCCCCCCGATGAAAATTGGAATTTCTCGTTCTCTACCCTCAGGGCCCTTTGTATCTACTACCCCTAGCGTCCACCCTCACCTTGGCCTGCTGTGTCCTCCCGATCAACCGCCCGCCGCAGCCTGCACCCCCCCCCTTTCCCCCCATCGGTCCCAGGGTCCCCCCGCAGTTGCAAAAGGGCACTCCCCCGGACCAGTTCCCCGCAGTGAACCCGACGCCCCGCTCCCCTCCCCCGATCCCCCCCATCAACCCGATCCCTCTTTTCCCCTCAAGGCAAGAGGGGTTCCGACACAATGACCTCCCTCACCCTACCCTGACCTCCCCCAGCATCGTTCCCTTTCCTGGCCCCTTCTTTTGCAGTGCCGAAGAGAATTCCCCCCTTACAGTTGGAATGATTTTTCCTGTGATGACCCCGCAGATCAGGTACCAGGGTTCTCTTTTCTCCCCCCACTTTTCAAGCTGTCCCTTTTAACTTCCCGGCAACCTTTCTTCTTTCTCCCTGCCTGCTGCTTCCTTGCACAGAGTAAATGACCTATCCTATCTCCCTGACTGACCGCCTCTCCCCCATCGCCCATCTGTCCTGTGCGATCAGAATCTTCCGCATCCCCCCTCCCCCCCCCAGCCCCTTCACCCTGCCTAATTAGGATGTTTCCATCGAAAGAGAAGTTCCAGAATTTCGATCCCGCATACCCCAGGGTCCTGTCCCGTGAAGGATCTTAACCCTCACTTTTCCACTCCCGTTTCGCTGAAATAGTTTGTGGATGTTTGAGCATCATGGACCCCCTTCTGCGCCCCAGTCTCAACGCCTCCCGAAGCTTCTACCTTCCCCCTTTCCGCCTGGATTATAATGGAGTTCACTCCCCCTGGAAGTACCTGTTTTTTTCTGTTTCTTCATACGCGCATGGGTCTTACGTATAAGGAGCCCTCCGTAAGCCAGCCGGCCTCAGGTGCTCTTTCTTCTCCCTTTTCCCTTACTGTTTCCGCTCTCTCCCGGCTGGCCTGCGCCGTGCTTACCCTCTTTTCTACTTTAGCCGGCACGCCTGCGAACTGTTTCTTCGAAGAGATGGCTTGATCGAGGCCCCAAGACCCGGGCCTCCGGTAGTCCTTTCGATTTTTTCCTTACTCTTTCCCTCTCCCCAAGTACCGCCTCCCTATTCCCGCCTTTCGGGTTACGACCGACTAGTCGCTGCATTTCCTTCCCCTTTCCACTCCCCCTCGTCCTCCCCCCAGGCCCGCATGCCTTCGCCAGATAGCTGCCCGCTGATTTTTTACCTATACTCCCTCAGTTGGTTCCTTTGGATCCTGGGCGTCTTTGCCACCTCCCCCTTTGAAAGACAAAGACTTTTCTCGATGAGTCACGCGATTACTAGGGAACGTGACTTGGGCCTTCTTCCCTTCCTGTTCTTCTTCCCGCCGCGTGTTCCACCCAACTTAAGGGGAGCTCAATTCTCCACCCCGCCTCTCGTCCCCAACGTCCCATTTTTGTACGTAAACCCCTCCCTTTTCCCCCCCTTTTTTCGTACCGACCTGATCCTATCCGTCAATTTCCCGAAGAGAAGCGGACCAAAAATCTTTGTTTATAGAGGAGATCGAGGGCCGTTCTCGACTGTTTTTCTCTTCGCTTCTTTCCCTCTTCGGGTTCTTGATGTCTTGACCTGGTCTTTCCCCCTCCCCCCGTTTTAGCGATTTGTCGGGAATGACCATAGTCTTTTCCTTTCTTTCGTCTTCAGCCCCCCCTTGACCCACCTTTGTAGCGCTTTTCCGTCTAGAAATCCCCCGTCCCCTGACTGATTTAAGGCCCCCTATAACCGGCCTTCAGAGGGTTTATTTATATTCTTTTTTCACAGTCCTCCCCATTTCATCCCCCTTCTGTGCGTCATTTTCGCTTCCATCGTACCCCAGCAGTTTCTTTACCACCCTGCAGCGATACCTGCGCAGTTTCGTGTCACTCCTTGGTGTGCTCTCTTGTCTGAGCCTCTTCTCGTCTCCGGTTGGGAATTTTTGGAAAAAAATTGGTTCCGTCCGTTTGGTCGTGGGTTTCCCGCCGTCCGGCATTTTTTTTCACTTCCACCTACGGCTGGTTCGGGCCTGGATATCGATGCTAGTGCGCCGTTAACCTTTCCTTGGTCTTTCGTCTGTTAGCCTCAGGCACCCACTTACCACCTTCATTTCTTCCCCTTTTTAAGCGTCATCTGTCACAAACAACAATTGCTAGGCCTCAAGTCGATTACACGTGAGCTGCCCTCTCCTTCCCTCTTCCTTTGTATTTTTCTCCGTACGCTTGTGCCCGTGACCTTTTTGGAAAAAGATCCCTGCGCATAGACCAATTTGCTGTTTGCGTTGTCCTTGTCGCCGATGTTCCTTCGGTTCCTGCACCCGCCCCCTTTATGTGAACGGATCGGCCACCGACCTCGGCCTTTCCGAGTTTCCCCTCTTCCCTTTTGCCTCCCTGTTCTTTTTCCTCTAAGGGGGGTCACCTTCTCCTTCTTTTTCCCCCACGTTCATCGGAAGCACGAGAGCCCAACTTTTCATTTAAATACAGGCCCCTACTTCACCCTGCTCCACATTTTTCCCTCCTATTCGCCCATGACCCGAGCCCCTTTTCCCCGCTGTCGATATTGACCATTTTGTAGGAACTCCTTAGTAGTTTTTAGCTCGCTTCCTGCTACTCTGTGAACTTTTTTACTTACCCGCTTGGTATGCGCTCTTGACGTCTTTTTTTTCCCTTCCTTGTCCCCCATGACTCTGTTTGTCTTCCCCTTTCTTTTGCCTGCATCAGTAAAACTCTAGTTCCTCCTTTTTTTTGATTTCTTGGAGGCGTCATCTATCTGCTGTATGGGACCAGCGCGTCCTGCCCACTCCTTGGCGTTTTCCTTTATTTCGATCTGTTATTCCCTGTGCGAGTCGCGTCCCAAGCGTTTTCGTCTCTTGGCTCTTCTCCGATGTTTAACCTCAAAGGTCTGCTCCGTGCCCTTTCCCCAAATCATCCTTTTTCACTCAGACAGGAAAAATCCCCCTGCAATTCGATGCACGTTCACCCGCTTACCCCCCGGTGACGCTGCTAGCGGTCCTGTTCTTTTCCTGTTCTGTCCCCCCCCCGTTAGCTTACCCCTTTTTTTTCTTTTTAAAACTGCTCGTCTTTGGATCTTTGCCCCAAGTATTCCCTTGAGAGTTTTTAGCTAGATCTGTTCATACCGACCCCTGCGTTTTTGTTGGCGATTTTCTACGTTCTCTCTGATTGCCTTCCTCCGGACTTGTCCTTTCCCCCCACTTTTCCGGACTTTGCTTACTCACAAAAAAATCATCAGCGACCCAGTGTGCGTCTTTGATAGTTCCTCCTCCCTTTGACTCGCTGTGTGCTGTCCCTGCTTTTTTAGCCTCCTTTTTTCACAGACCAAGTGTACCCCTTTTCCTGGAAGAAATCGTTGACGGAGAGACGATCATGTGACCTTTTCCTCTTGTATCGACTTCCCCCCCCCTTATTTTTTTCCCCTGTTCACTTCTCCCCGCCCTTCGTTGATTGACTGCGATTGTTTACCCAACCAGTGATTGCCTTGACAGTGGTCTGTTCCCCTTCCTTCTTCCTGGGCTCTTGTGTCTCCCTGCTCTGGACTTGCTGAACCATTTCGTGGTCTTTGTACATTTTTTTCTTGGCATCCGTAATGACTCTGCCCTGGTGTTTTCTAATGGTTTAAATTTACCGCTTACCTAGAGCCCTTTAACCGATCTGGCTGGCCTTACCCCTTTCTCAGCGATGGGATCTTGATCCGGTGCGGACTGCTGGAATTTCTCCTTTAGCGGACCGTCTTTTTTCCGTGCTTTCGGCTTCTTTTCCCCGCTCCCCCTCTACATTTGCCTGCTTTTGGACGGTCCCAGGAGTTTCCCTAAAGTCATTCACTTCCTTTGACGCCGCGGTCAGGTCCGCGCTGGTATTCCCTCTTTGTCGTTGACGACCACTGCGACAACCTGCTTCTCCTCCCCTATAGGGCCCGTTTCTGTGCTGCGTTTTTAATTTCTTCATTTGCCCACTCGCGTGATTTGCCCCTCTTTGAAATTTAGTAAATATCTTTCTATTGGTGCAAGTATTTCGTTGACGGCCTGGCCAAGCTTTTGATTTTTACATTTTTCGACCCCCTGGTTCTTGGTGCAGGAGATACTCCCCGGAGTTGACCCTTGGACCCCTTTCTAGCATGTCTACCCCCGGACCGCCCTTGACTACCACCCCTGTAGCTTCCCGACACACCGATCCCCCCCCGGGACACGTGTTACCTATCCCGTATCATCCCAGGCCCTCCTCCACACGACTCCTCCTTCCCCCTCATCTATCTGGCGGCGCGGACCTTCCTGCTTCGAAATAAGAATCTTTTCTTCCTGAGGTTCTTTCCCCGTCACCTAATCAGCTTTCCCGTCTTCATGTGTGGCCTTCCTCGCCGGAATTTGCGCCCCCTGCTCTTTTCGCTCTCCAAGTGCGCCCTTTTTTTGTTGCTTACTACGTTCACCACTTATGTAATTCCACTGTAAAGCGAGCTCACGTGCTCGCACCTCAACACGGCCTCACTCCCCGACTCGTAGTGAAGGCCCTAGCGAATCTTCGACGGTCGGCGCTCCCAGTTCGCACTCGTTTTGGCTTTCCGATTTCTTACGGAGCCCTACTCCCAGTCCTTCTCAGAGAATAGCAACCCGTCTGTACCAGTTCTAGTAGTGTACCTTTTTTGGCGTCCCCACCAGACACGGTAGTTTTCTTTTCTGCTTTGAGGAACCCCGTAACGTAGATCAAATCAACGCACCACCTCCCCCTGTGTAACCGAGATGGCCCCAAACTTTTCTTTTTATGACCAGTTTCCCTTTGCCACATCCCGCCCGTCAGGCCCCCTTACCGTCCGATAGTACCCCTCCCGACGCCGTTCTGCCCTTCCGGAAGGGAGTGCACTTTTCTTAAAGTAGTTGTCCCCCTTCATGACCTTTGCATACCTATTTTCGGCCCCCGTTCCCAGCCGAGCGCTGGTCTGCGCCATAGTTTTTGACTTTTTCCCCAAACTAGTAAACGTGCGATCCTTTGCTAGGTTTTCTCTGCAAAATTAGGTCCCCAGAACTTTTCCGCCTTATACGGTCTTAATGGTACTTTTCTCTTTTGCACCGATTGATCGACCGACATAATTCTTTTTTTTTTCCTTCCTCACGAGGAAACTTCCGCGGGGGAGGAGCTTTTTTTTCTGGAGACGCACTGCTCTGAAGCCCACACTCCGTTTTGAACTTCTGTAGATTCCAGTACAGACGTCGGCGGTATGGATTTCTTGTGTCTACAGAGGACTCTGCACATCCACGTCCCATCTTCTTTCCAAATTATTTTTTAGATTTGTTGCCCTCTAAGGCGCGCCAGTCACTCCGTTTCGTATCGGCCGGCGCAATCGTACCTCCCGCTCCCAATTCGGGTGTGCGGTGGCGTCGATTAGCCGACTTTTTTTGTTTTAGAGTGAGGTTCAGTTTTTTCCTTCTGTCCTCCAGTCCAGTACTTTTTCTTAGATTCTTCTATCACGCACCCCGGTTTGTTCCGTCGTTTTCCCCCCGCCTTGCCCAATTTAGAGCCCCCGTTTTCCCCCGGACGGTACTCCGGGCACTCCGAGTACAGATTGACGTGGTTTTACTGCTCCCCGATTTTCTTTTGGCCCTTGCCGTTCTTTTCAAGGAGGAGCTTCTTGGTTGTTTTGAAACCTTTTTTTGGCGTTGAACCCCCTTGGCATGTCCTTTACGGGTTGTCCCAGAAGGGAGAGTGACAACCTTCGGATTGGGACCGGGTGGTCCCAAGGTCTGCGTTGAAAACTGGTTCCCTATCCTTTTGTGTTAAGGTAGTCGTGGTCGTTCGCGAGTCCCCATCGCAGCTCTTGGTTTAATCTGTTTTTTTTTCTGGTTAGGTCACCAGCTCCGTCTATTTGGCCCCCTCCTCTTTCCTGTCACTCAGGAAATTGACTTTCTTTTTTGGGGCATTGACCAGCGTTTAAGGAGGGACCCACTCATCAATACCCCCTCAAGTTGTTTGTTGTTGCTATAGTCTTTTTTTTTCCTTCCGTACCCCTTTGTCCACAAGTCCCACTCCCCTTCCTTGCTCCTGAGTCTGCGGTCATTACAGGACAGAGATAATTCATTTAAGGCATGTTGCTTTCGGTTTCTCAGACTGTTCACGGCGAGACCACCTATTTACCCACCCGTCCTTTTCTGAGCCTTGTTCGCGACCACGAAGACTGACCCTTTTTTAACCCCCCCCCGTCCTCCTTTCAAAAGTTTTCCCTTGGCCTTTCCCAGTTGTTCCGTTTTTTTCCCATCCTTAAACGACGGCGTCCCACGAGTTCATCCTTCCCCCCTAGTGGCCTCCCCTGCCCGGTTTGTCAAGAAACCCGCCCAGTCCAGACTACCTCTCCACCGATACGGTCAATGGAAAGAACTAGGGTGCTCCTATCCTTTCCACCTTCATCTTCCTGAGTTGCGTGGGTGCCGGACCTCCTGTAAACTGGTTTTCCATCTTTTCCTCCATTTGGCCCGGAAAAAGGAAGTAGGCTTTTGGTCTTTTTCCTATGCGAAGTCATTTTACGTGGACCTTCACCTGCCTTGATTCTCCAACAGCCTGCATGCTTCTCCCCGAATCAATAGGCTTGGGCTGATATACCTTCCGAGCAACTCCCGCCCGCCCCTGTGTTCACTCACCTTTTGTGCTTAGATCCCTTGAGCAATATTAATATCCTCTCCGCCCGGCTACTTTCTCGTCCTGAGATTCCCAACCATCAGCGCACCCCAAAATTCTTGAAACTCTTGGGTTTCTTTCTTTTTATCTCTTTTATCATAATGATTCTCCCCCCTCGACCTTCCCCGCAATCCAGCCGACTTTCTACCGTGACTTCTCCTGCATGATCCACTATCACGTTATTGGCCTCCTGCCTATACCTTGGTGGTGTTACTTTTAACGGCAAGTTTATGCTTTCTTTGTCGATGGGAACCCGTACTGCCATTCTTACCGGTCACTCGTTTTTTTTATCTTCGGATTCCATTTCCTGGGATGTTCCTTCGCTCATTTTTTCCAACCCCAACCCAATGTGGGGATGGCAGTCTTCTTCCTTCCGATTATCCCCGGGACAGGAAAGCTTAGTCCCCTGGGGATTTGCCTTTTACAGATGTGGATCGAGGCAAATTCGGAATCCTTTATCGTCCTGTCTGAGGTTCTGCAGGGTAACCCTCTGATCCCCTACCCTTCCTTGACGTACCTACTGTCGCCGATGTTGAGTTTCCGGCACGTTTCACCGAAAAGAGGACCTCCCATTCCGACACTGCCGAGTTTTGCAGAGCTTACTTTTTTAGCGTGGGGTGCCTGCGTCGGCTTGGAGGATCGACGCGGGTTGACGCCTCACACTTTGGCCCCTAACCTCTAGAAAATCTCAATTCCCCCCCCTCCCTTCCTCGCGATTTTCCACTCTATCCTTGGAACCTTGACTTGTCTTTGCCCCACTGATTCCCTTCCTTGCCGGGACGACCCCGCTGAAACCCCAACGACAAGTGGCTCTGTTAACTCACCAACCGCGATAGCCAGCCCCCGGACACTTGTCCTACAAGAACTTCGCAGATCCCTATTCAGGCCCGAATTCACACATACCGTTCCAGCACCCCGCGCTCATGTCACCACACTTCCCCCGTTTGTTCCTTCGGCCCCGGGACCCCCCCTTGAGAACTTAGCCTTGCCCCCCTTTCGGTACGACTTCGTGGTCGGTGTCTTCGGGCCGTTCCGTTTTTTTTTTTCTTGGCCGACCGTCGACTATAGTCGATGAACAATTTTCCGTGTAATATGTCTTCCTCCCAGACCCAACCCCCCTGGACACCACTTGGGTCCTGAGCCTTTTTTTCTTACTCGCACTGGCCACTCCCTTTAAGGCTCCCGGCTCTCACCCGTCCCTCCACCGGCGGAGGACCTGAGGGGATGCTTGTCCAAGGCAGTCCCTCTGCATTCCACGGCGGGATTGGTGCTCTTCCATCAGTTGGCCCCCCCCCGGGCGAGTTCCTGCGCACCAGGCAATGATAAATCTCGCAGGTTTATGTTTTCCTTGTAGGGCCGTGCTCTTTACCTTCTGATCGTGGCACGTCTCTATGTTGCACCATTATCGTTCATCTTTCTGGGACTGTCCTTCGCCCTGCTCGCATTTACTCCTTAAGTCTGTAGATTAGAGATGACGGCAGTGAGTACAAGTCCGTAGTTCTCTCTCTGGAGCTCTATCCCAAAATGTACACTTAGGTTTCTGGCCCCCTCCCCTCGTCAAGATTGCCTCCTGCAGTTACCCCGATTCCAAGTTCTCTTAGGACCGCTTCTAATCATATCAGTTCGTGCGGAACCTGTGCCCGTGACCAGTCGAGAAAAAAGCCAACCCCCCTTCGAGGCGCCCTAGACTGTGCCCCGGCTCCTTCGCTTTTTTCGGTTGGCCCCACTATTATGATTGGCTTAGCCTTACCGACTCTTTGGTTCTCTTGAACCCCTGCCGTCACGGAGTGCTCCCCGGCGGTGGACCCGGTCCGACAGGTATAGGCTTCGAGGAAGAAGACCTTAACTACTCCACGTTCCAAAGGGCTCTTCAACCCCACTGGTCCGCTTCTTTCAGCATGTCCCCCGCGTCACCTCAAGTTTTCCCCTGATATCGCTGATCCCATTTCGGCAGTCCCTGATAGTTTCTTCGC
>Ga0179593_1711451_pt1 | contig 12272 bp, 16 predicted proteins | sample CZODoug2_1_08_16_FD_185931 | JGI IMG/M metagenome (GOLD analysis project Ga0179593, IMG submission 185931) | Vadose zone soil fungal communities from Angelo Coast Range Reserve, California, USA - CZODoug2_1_08_16fungal (PacBio error correction) | ecosystem: Environmental > Terrestrial > Soil >... | reverse complement strand
TGGCCCCCCGTTTTCTATGATCTTGTCCGCCCTCTCCTGTCCCGCTTTCCTCATACTTCTTTTTTAGTCCGGGTTTTGTCTTTGTTCTTGACTTTATTCGCGGTAGACTCCTGTCGACACGGAGTCCTCCTACTTCTCAATTCTTCGATTCCCTGTCCTTTCTGTCCCCCTCTCTTTCCTCGCTTTTTGCTCCCACACTCCGGTAAATTTAGTCTGTCCTAGCAGGGTCAAAATCTCGTCGCACTCTCATCCAAATTTACTGTACCTCGCTCTTTTTCCACGAATATGAATATCACGTCCATCCTTTCCTCTACCCTCGGGTCCCCACTGGTGTCCCCCCCCACCCTGACCCCCGGCACCGGACAAGACGCAACTCCCTTCTTTCTTTCACTTTGTTATTTATTTTTGGTTAGGCCTTTTCCCCTTTTTTTTTCACGAGTTACCGGGTCCCATACAGAATCTGCGGATCTATTTCTTGACTTCCTTCCCCCCCTCCCATTTCCTTTCCGCGGTGTTGCCCGTTGCTGTTGCCCACCCCTTTTTTCTTTTTTTCACATGCCGGCTGAGGCGGACGTTTTCCTTAGTCCCGCTATGACCTCTTTCGTGCGATCGTTCGAGGTGCCCCCCCTCATCTTCATCTTCACTCCAGTAGCCCCACCCTTTTATCTTTTCATTGCACTTTCTCCTCTGTCGGCGCTCCGGTATGCAGCATTCACTTCTTCCTCTTCCCTTCTCGTGGTGATCTGTAAACCGCGATCGTTTTCCAAGTTTTCAATGTCCTAAGTATTGATTCACCCCTTATAGCGCCCTTTCCCTCGGTTGATTTGGTACGTAAAATGAACTTTCTCTTGAGCGTTTTCTCGCCACCAAGCAGCTTGCGCGAACTCATAGCCAACCCTTTTTAGTGTTTTCTCCCTTAGGATGGAGGTGTTCACGGCTTTTTTCCGTCGTGGTTCCCCTGGGAGTCCGCGGTCCCTAACGACTTCCTCGGCGTCTCGGCTATTCTTTTTCGTCCCTCCCCCTTTTGCCTCTCCCCCCTGTTTTCGCAGCTCTTTCTGCGTGAGAGCCGATCCCCTCCTTCCCAGATCCCTTTTGTTCTTCTTGCGAAGGGTCATCGGCTGGTGCGGCTCCTGCCTCCGAACCTCCTGTAGCATCTATATTTCTATCTGAAATCTCCTTTTCCCTCTTTCCCGCGGGCCCCTTCGCCCCTTTGTCTGCGGGACAGAGTATCAGGAAAAGTCTTTGGCGTGTCACTCTTGTATTGACCGGTTGGCTGATCGAGTCCGGTCGAAATTCTTTTTTTTACAGCTGGGTGTTGCGTTTGTTTAATCCCCGTTTGTCTCCCTTTATACGGGACCCAGACTGTGCGAAGGCGATAGGTCACCCTTTCCTCTTTTCTTTCACTAAATCCTCTACCATTTGTTCCCCCCTGACTTTTTCGGAGACGAATCGGGCGCTAAGGATTATACCTTTCCTTCTTTTTTTTTCTCTTTATCGGAACCTGAACCCCTTGGAGGACTTGTAACCTTTTTCTCGGTGCCCCCTGTAATTAGCCCTTCACGTTTTATGCGGCATTTTTACTCCCCCTGCGTGCATCCCGTTCCCCCCAGACCGAATTTTCTTGTCGATAGCCTTTGCCCGCCTGTTCTTGTTGCGTTTCCCTGCCGTTCCTTCCTTCGATTCAAGTGGGTTTTGGTCACTTTTCTCAATGGTGGCGACGCTTTTGGCCAGCCCTCCCTCTATGACACAACTTGTCTTCCCCCCTAAGATCTAGCCCGGTGTGGGACCTGTTTGTTTCTATGCCGCTTCTAGTTTGTTTTCTTCTCCATCCACTGACGAACGCATCGCGGCGCTGTTCGCTCCCCCCCGTTTTTTTTTCGATTAGCGTCCCGCCCGCGCCCCCTGCATACGCGCTTCCTGGGGCGAACTATCTGAAACTGATCGAGTTCCTTCTGTCTCCTTTTTCCCCCACGGTCCCAAGTTGTATTCCGTCCGCTTACAGGATGCATCGCGGCCATCCCTCCTTCTTTTTTTTTCCCTCTTTCTCTAGGGAGCTTTTTTCGTGCGCCAACTATTTAAGGTCTCCCCGTCCCTTGGTTCGATGTGGATCGCTGCAGTTTTCCCCTTTCCTCTGATTTTGAAATTCCGGTTCCCCGAGGCTCAATTTCGATTCGGTTTTTCGACAGGCTGGAGCCGCAGCCGAGGTTTCCTCTTCTTCGAATTTGGTTGCCTTCACTTTTCCGTAGCTGCTTTCCCCTTTTCAACCTCCCCTTTCTGTGAGAGACTCTGTCGCAAAGTTTTCTCGCCCTATGATTTTTTTCCCCCCGATGCCGTCCATCAAACCCCTTCCAAGAGCATGGTCTTTGCACTCTCCCTTTTCTGTCCTCTTATTCCCGGAATCTTGGATCAGCCATCTTGCTTCTTGCCTTTAATATAAAAAACCCGCCGATTGCGCGCCCTCGTCTTTAGACTCTCCTATCGCAACGGATGATACACTTCAAATACAGTTGAATGCTCTCTCCCTGAAGACACGACCCTTGGCTCTTCAGAGCAGATTCAGCTAATAAGTTCCAGCGCTTTTCCCCCGTCCTCGAGACTCTCCGGCATCTGGAGATTCTCCCTTCAGTATACCTACGAACCCAGTAGCGCGAATGCCCGCTATTCGTTCCTTTTCGTCTTCCTCATTCCCCATCCAAGGCAGCGCCCCCCCACACCCCCTTTCCCCGACAACCTTTGATTGTCGGTTTTTTCCAATTTGTTGCTCGATGCGAACTTCACCTTCTTTTCCCCAGGCCGCTTCGTTGTACCCACACCAAGCGTTCGATCATCCTTCCCCCCTACTCTTTGGTTTTTTTTTTTTTTTCCCTGGGACCCACTCCGCCCCTAAAGCCTTTCGGTCCAATTATTTCCCCCTGACCCTTCGTCGTTGGCAAGCACGGTCACGATCGTCTTCAGAAAGGACCCCCACTGAACTTAGTAAAGTGGTCCGAACCCCTCGTCTTGTCACCTAACCGGTTCTCTGAACGGGCTAGCAGCCAGGCCCCCCTTATACAGTAGCTCTTCTTCGAAGTCGCCCCACTAGTTCCAAGCGATTGGCAGATTTTGTCAAGGGTAGAGGGGGAAATTTTATTTGATTTCGTGTCTGCTGAGCTTCGCAGGCCTTTTTGAATTTTATTTCAGCGTCGTTCATAGGACCGCGGAGGCCTTCCAGTCGTACCAATCCGCATTCATAACGTGTCCCAAACGACTCTTTTTGATGTCACCCTGCCGCACATTTTCCCAGAACAGTCCACCTTACCCGCCAACCGACTTTTTTCCCCCGTCCAGCGTTTCCCCTGTCCGCCCATACGGCCCCCAGCGCAATTCATCCTATGACCAAAGAGATTACATCTAGAAATGCGAGGTCTTTCTCCTGTTCTCCCCTTATCTTTTTTGCCGAATCCCTCTTGACGATCCATTAGCGAAGTCTTTAACCGCAGAAGCGGTTCTCCTCCCTGCCCCTAAGACAGCTCGAAAGTTTGCGCCTCTTCACAATTGTGGACTTTTTTCCCCTTTTTTCCTGCGGCCCCCCCCCCCCCTCCGCGGAAGATTCGAATGCCCCACCTCGATTAGAATTTCTTTTCCCACCTTTCAACGTCCTCTCATTACCAAAATCCAGTCTCGAGGTTTACCCTTGCCCTAGTTTTCTCCGGGAACAACCTGTCCTTCCTTAGTTCTCCAACTTTCCTAGTTTAGCCTTTTCCTAATTTAGTCCCCCCATTGCGTTTGTTATTGACCGTATCTAGGTTCCCCTCCGCCCGACCTTACCCTAACTTGCACGTTCTGTGCGTGCGTCGGGGTACACGTTTCTCTCCCCTGTACTCCCTTTTGACATTTGCAGACGACTCCGTGCGGCCTGGCCGTTCTAATCCAGTTAGCTCGGTGGTAGAAGTCGACGCCAATCGCACTGATTTCCATAGTCTCCAACCCGCCCGCAAGACTTTTCCCGCTCCCAGCCGGCCTTCTTTTACCAAAGAACTAGGTGTTCTCCTTCCCCTTCCCCTTCCTCGAGACCAACCATCCTTTGGCAGTCAGATTCGACACTTCTTCACCAGATTTCTTCCCTTTTCTATTGACTCACCCGTACCCCCTTTTGCAAGTCCTAATCCCCACCCCTTGTGGTCGTTTTTTCCCCCCCTTTTTGGGGTGCAGTGAGCGAGTTTTCTTTTTTTCTCCCTCCCTGGTTTCTTCTCCTCCTACCATAATAAGCTTGGCCTTCCTTTCCGGGAACCAGGGATGTGGATGGATCGACGTAGATATAATGTACACTTTGATTTTATTTTGCTGTGACGCTAAGGAGCCCTCCTTGACCTGCCTGCGATGATTATATTTCTCGATCTCAATTTTCAGTGGTATAATTTATTTTCATGATGTGAATAAGTGCCGAACTTCCCAATTGGAGTCGAGGCCCTTACAACCTCCAAAAAAAAACTCTCCATCCCTACGAGAACATTACGGCCTCCTGCAGCTGGTTTTTTAAATCTTGTATTGATCTCCAATAATGGGCATAATATCTTATACTAATAATTTTTTGTCGTCGTATTGCTTTTTACAAACTCCCGGTCCCCATTGCTGAGCCTTTCCCAGATTGTAATCAATTAAGCTTTATACTCCTGATTGATCGGAGAGGACTGATGATTTCATTGCACTTTGAATCGCTTTTTTTCCAGCCCATGCTCCCCCTGTCCTCCATTCGGAAATAAGCACTTCCCCTTGCTCTTGCTTGCCGGTCCACCTCGATGTTTCTACCTTCCCCTCTTCTTGAACTACGTATCCTTCCCCTTTAACTCCGTAGATCTTTTTCCTCAAAGCAGATCCCCCCTCTTTTCTAGTATCGAGCCATCGACGGTTCTCATCCCCCCTCTGTTCCCCTCTATATTCTGAATCACCCTTTTTTATGACCCGAACTGATTACAGCACCCTTTTTGATAGATTCCCCCCCCCCCCCAAATCGCGCACCCACCCAGAGCCACCGCGAAGTTGGGTAAACAAACTCTGTGGGTTCTTATTTCTCAGCGGTTTTGGACTAAGTACGGTTCCTTCTAAACCGGCGAGGTGATTGACCTTCCCAGAGACCATCGGGTTGAACTCTGGGATTCTATTTTAGTACTGACTTCTTGTCTCGGAAGTTTTTTTTTTTAAATGTTTCTTCTTGTGTGCCCATCGGTGCTGGTCATGGACATGCCCCGGGAGTCGCAATCGTTTTCTAGCAGCATGGAATTGATCAGATTCGTTTTTCGGGAGGACCCCTTTCTGTGTTCATCCTTTCGATAAAGGATCCAGCCTTATAGTGTAGTCCCTTCGATCCGTTCAAGGTCTGTCTGCTCGTGTTAATTAGTTTCCGCCCGTCGTCACCCTCCGTTTTCTTGCGTTCAACCGACCCTGATCCTGAAGAATTTTCCACGCCTTCAATTAAGTATTGATTCACCTTCTCGATCTGAATGAGGTTTTCTCCCATCGAGCAATGGAGACCGGCTTTCCCCCAACCAGCATGAGCCCCAACCTTCCCAGGGACTGTTTCCTTTTTTTTTTCCCACTCTGTCTCTTTTCCCCCCCCCCTTTTGATATTTAACGAGTCAGTAGGTGGTAATTCTTTTGGGCCTTCTTTCTACTCCAGTCTGACTCGCTTGGTTTTCTTTTTTCTCATAGATGCGTTTTCCCCCACCCCTTGAATTGTCGAGAGGCGCACCCCGGTGGCCGGAGTCCTCCGCTCTTCTTTTTTTACCCCGATTTTCCGAGACGAGCGTTGAGTTTTGACGCCTTTTTGACTCCTTACTTTCATTGGTGACAAGCCCGCGACGTAAAGCTCATCCTGTCTCATCTGATCGCCTTTCTTCCCTTGAGCTTTTTCTTTTCCCGATGGTAAGACTTTTTTAATGGAGACTTTTCCCTTCTTTTTTCCTGCGGCTCAAAACCTGTAGGTTGGATTTCCTTTTATTCTTTCCCTTTTCTGTCTGCTCTCGAGGTAATTTTTTTTTGGAAGCCCGCCTTTCCTTTTACCGAGGGGTATGGGTCTAGCCCGTACATCACTATGCACCCCTCTCGAGCTTTTCTCCCGAATCGGACCTTGAGAGGAGGATTTTCTCTAAGACCCCCAGTAAGAGTCTAAAGAACCAGTAATCCCAATGAAAGTGTGCCACCTACCCTCGATCAGCCGCGCTCTTCTTTTATGCCCTAGTCGAGGACTTCAAGTAGTTTAGATTCTGCTCTTTTTTTCCTAGCCATGAAGAGATCACCCTTGCTGAGCATTTTTTCGGCAACCATGAGAAGTCCACCTATTTGTCTTTTTTCTTTTTCCTCCCCCTTTTACTTAGATGAGATCCCTCACCCACTTTTATAGATAGGACTTTTTAGTAACCTTAGATCGAGTACTTCCCACAGACATAGTAGTGTTTTTAGCCCAATCCTTGCGTTGTGGCGTTCCAATAGACGGTTTGTGGAGAAGTTGCTTTACTCCCATCCCTGTCCTCACCCTTTCCGAAGATCTACAATTGGGCGGTGGGACTTTTGTTTTTCGGCTGTCGATGGTGCTTCCCGCTGTGCACTTAATGCCCCTTCCAATCACGACGTCGCTGTTAGAGAGACCGTTAGAGTTGGTCCCCATCCATGGCCTTTTTCTGGCCCCGGAAGGCCCCCCCTCGGTTTTCGTGAACGCGCTGGAAACGATCGATGAATGCGCTTTGACATTTCGCCGGTGAAAGTTTCCTTCCGTACTTTTTCCCCCACCCCCCCCCTTGCAGGTCTGACAAGCGTCTTTTCTCTCTGCGGGGTAAGTTCGTCGCAAGATCAGCCGCCCTGGTCTGCGGTCAGCTTTTTTCTTTCTCCTGACCTGTATCCGTCCGGCCGGATCCTCGCTCTTGATTTTCTCCCTGAGCCTCCTTTTACTCTGTCCTCTGCCCTCAAATGATTGTCTCGGTCGAGAATGGTTTGACTCGACCAGGTTTTCGGATGGGTTCTGCGGCCTGCAGAATAGGGTCCCCCCGTCGCCTTGCAAGCTTTCCCCTGTTCGCTTTTTCCCTTTTCCCCTTCTCTTTCCCCTCCGTTGTTTTGAGAGAGGTCACGTTTTTTTTCCCGTTCCCGTGCCGTTTTGCCACTCGGATGGCACAGCTTGCAGGGCCGTATCCCCCCCGGCGTGTTTTCCCCCGCTTTTTTTTTTCTTCTACGAAAATAATTTGAGTGGCATCGAGGAAGGTCTTCATTCCTGTGCCTTCTGCACCCTTTTTTCCGGATAATTCCTCCCCAACAAACCTCCGTCCTTGCTTTCCTTCCTGCTGAGTTCCCACGCTACTCGGAGCAGACGAGCGAAGGCTTTCGTCCCAACTCCTTTCCTTTTTTTTCACGGTTTAAGCCTTTTCTTTCAGACCCACGTTTTCCCCCGGCCCTTTGAGCTCTTCCATCCTGATTCCGTCGATAAGTCGTCCTAAACGTCCTCAAGGACGCGATCGCGTCCTCGCGAATTTGGCTCCCACAATTTTTTTCCAGCGCTTCGTGCAGGAGTGTCAAGCGTTGCTTCCACCTTTTTTTTTGCAACCCCCCCCGTCCCACAGCACCCCTTTTCTTTCGTCCTGCCTCCGCAGAAGCCTTTTCTGCCTTTTTGAGCAAGCGTCGCACATTGCCGCCCCGCTTCTGTTTACCCCCAAGGTTCGATATCTTCAAGCCGACCTGTTCTTGAATTCCTTTCCCCTTTTCGCGATCCCAGAAAAGTTAGTTTGGCAAGCGGTCAGCGAAGTCATACGACCTTTTTACACACTCCCGCTGCCATATCTTGGTACTTGCTAGACAGGTGCGCGCAACCCCTCGAGTTTTCCCTCGAAAAGTCACTTTTCTCTCCCTGTTCTTCTTGAGCTGTCCCGTAGACGCAGCGGAAGTCACAATTCCACGAACCCACGCGAGAAGCCACGGTTCCCGTGGCAATTGTGGACGTGTTTCGAAGTTCTCGTAGTGACCCTCCTTCCCAGGTCCTGTGCGTCAAGAATCGCTTTAGCCATAATGATGGTTTTTCGACGGCGCCCTGCGACTTTCCCAAAACTGCCCTCCGCATCCTCGGTACACGAATGACCGTGGCCAGTTTCCCCATTCCAGAACCTGGTTAGCCCAATAACTATCCTACATTGACCTCCCCACCCGTTCCTTTTCCTGATACTCGAGTCATCAGACGGACCCTGGCGTGGCCCATTGCACGCGCTTCAGATTTTTCAATGCGAGCCCTTGATGCGCCTTCCGGTACGTCGGGCTCTATCCGATTCCCCTCCCCCTAGATCCATTCTCATCGAGACTTTTTCTTCAATGGGGCACGAGTTTTGCTCTCCTTTTCCGCTTCTAATGCGCAGAAAGATCGCACCCTTTTTGGGGCATTCTCCATGTTAAGGTGGGCACCGAAACCCCCTTCTTTCCCAGGATCCCAACAGAGGAAGCCTTTTGTGCTTTTACCCAGAGAAGCGGCCGGAATCTGGGACAACCCTGACTGACTCTTTTCCCATCCTTTTTTCAGTTTCCCCCATAAAGTATTCTGATTGTCTCCTTTTCGTAAACTTGTGGTTGTGAGCTGCGCTCAAGTGCTAGACTTCCTTTCCCCCCCCCCCCCACCACAAAACCCCCCCCCCCCCCACACCCCAAAACCCCCCCCCCCCCCCCCAACCCCACCGTGGGACATATACCGCCTTACTGATGTTCATTCAATACGTCTTTCCTTCTTGCCGCTCTTCTCACCCCCCGCCCCCTCCTCTTTTTCCTACCCTATGCCCGCCAGAAATATGACCTGGGCACGTTCTTGGTGCGTGCGTCTTTACCTTCGGGCCCCAGATGCAACTTTTGCAGCGGACTTCCTATCATGAGGTAGACCTGGTTTTATCCCAATTTACCCCGAGCTCGGTGTCGTCCCTCCGCATCGGCACGCTCTTAATTTTTTCGCGCCCGACGAGTTCGCCTCATCTCTTTCCGACACGCAACAGAATTTTTTCCTTCCCCCTCCCCCCTCTTTCTGCCAGACGGTCAGTTCGAAATAGAATCCCAGACCTTCACCGAGGGCAGTCCTCGCAGGAAACCTTTCTCTTTGAAGTCCCGTTTTCCTTCAACCCACCCCCCAGAATGAATTGGTTTTTCTTGGACCTAACTTCTCCTTTCTTGTGCGTTTGCCCCGCCCTAGTCCCCCGTTTCTACGTCGTTCCTTTTTGAATCCCTACTCCCTTTCTTCCTTTCTGGACAGCGGGACAGTGGAATGGGGATGGATCGTCCCGTCGCGCTTCGGTACGAGTCTTGGTTCGCTTCTGCCGTAAGGAATTCCTGTTTCTTTCTTGTAGACTATCGATCTTTTCCCTCAAGCAGCTCTTGCCCTCAGAATTTCTGTTGATGGGCCTCCCCCGTGTAGACCCTTTCCCTTAGATGGGAGAGATCCCCCGTCCTAACGGGTCCCACCCGACCAATCCCGCTCCGTTTTTTTCCTTTTCCGGACTTTCTTCGCTTTGCGACAATTCCTGGAGAGCAGCAGCATCTTCGTTTACTTTTCCTTCCTTTTTTTGTGAATCGATTGGCCCAAGTAATTTCCTAATTCTGTCTGCGCCACGGATTGTCCTCGCTTACTCCTTTCTTGGCCAGGAGAGTCTTTTTTTTTGATGATTGATAGCGTCCTCCCTTCTCCCCCCCTTTCCTTCTCTTTTCGACATTTTTCTTCTCCCCTCATAAATTTCGAGCTCATCTGACTTCTTGCACCGCCTTCTCTCTCTCTTTTCCCCCTTGGCAATAAGACCTTCACTCCGAGCCGCTACAAGAAGAAGCCCTCCCCCCCCGAGTTTGTTCCGTAACTAGGCAATAGACGTCGTTTACCCCCATCCCTTGTAACCTTACCCCTATACTGAATACCCCTTTTCTATGCGCGTCCTGAAAGGTCCCTCCCAGGGATCCAAATAGATCGAGAAACGCCCGACCCGCGCAACGACTTGGGGCCCCCATCATTATGTTTTTCTTCTCTTTTTGGGGTCTGCATTGTACTGTTTTCCTGCCGCTTCCCTCTTTACTAATCTTCTATTTCGAACTGACTGCCCACCTCCTTTGTGCTCGCGGAAGCGTTTCGTAGGTTTCCCCCCCCTCGGTCGTTTTGTCGAGAACTTTTTTGAGGCGGTCAAACTTTTCTCTTTTTTTTTTCTGAATTAATTGGCTTCGCGTAGATCACAGCTTTTTCATTCAGGGAGATTCAAGGAAATCTTTCCCCTCCCTTGATCGTTGACTAATTATCGCCTTTCCCCCTTTTTCCTCCCTTTTTGTCGGCGGAGCGGACGCAAGCCCCCCGAACGTGACGTTTTCTGTCTGTTTTGTGTGGCCCAACCGCCCGGATCGAGGTCCTCCCCGAGCTTTAGAACTGGCCTCTTATTTTCCTTTTTGGTTCCTAGTAATAGTCAATGAGGTTCGGGGTCCTCCTCCATGCCTTTTGAGATGCCTGAGACCCCCTCCCCCACGCAGCGAGTCCCCTTAAAGAAACCCTTGATGGCCCTTCTCACTATAGGAATACATGCTAGTGTTAAAGAGTCCCCTCGCTCCATCTTTTTGCACGACTCTCTGGACTTCAGGACCTTAGTTTCCCTCTCAACCCGTGTTTTTCCTCCTCTTCTTCCCTTGGTTCCCTTTCACAAGTCGATTTTCGATTTTGGCGCACCACGGTGAGATTCCTTGAGCTTTCTGCGTCCGAGGTCCCTCTTGCGATGGGAGCAGATGGCGAAGGTACTTTCGTCATCCCTCTGGATCCATCCGCCGAACTGAACAGTCGCCCCTGTTTCTCTTCCTTTTCAGCATTTGCTCCCCGAGGAAGAGCGTTCTGAAGGTCTCCTGGCTGGTATCTTGTGGTTGCCCTCCCTCTGCTTCTGGGAAACCTTTCTTTTTTCATTATTGCGAGTATTGTTTTGGTTTGGGTTGTCTGCCTTATGCTAGATTCGGTGGTTCGTGATGTTTGTACCGCGTTTTTTCCTTCGCTTTGCGAATTTCCTTTGGGTTTACGCTTCGAGTTTGCATATGCCTTCAGCTGGCAATCTCTGAATTTCATTAGGCTCCAAGGGCCGTTTTTTCCCCCCCCCCACTTCAAGGTCCACTAACCCCGGGCCTGGCGATGATGCCTCGCTGGCATTTTTCGTGTTCTGGACTCGTCTGCCATTGCGCTTTGACGTTCCTCCCTTTCGTTGCGCGGCTGTCCTTTTTCAGAGCCCCATTGTGGATGGGTTCTCCCACAACCTTTTTCTTCTCCCAGGGTGTGAGGCCAACCCCTGCCTAGATGCCAGATGGCCTCGGAGGATGTCCTTTGCTGTAGAGGATTGAAGGGGTTGGACCACCGCCTTTTTCAGATTATCTTGTGCAGCCTTTCTTAGAGTGGTTCGTACCATCGTCCTTTTTCGATGAGAGTCCCTCTTGCGGTGTTTTTCAACTATCATCCGGGGCGCCTGCATTCCAGCCTTCTAGCGGCTTCTTCCCCCAATTGTGCAACCTGACTCTCGTCCCCTTTTGGACCTTTTTTTTTTCTCTTCGCTGGCTTTCTCGGTGATCACCCTTCTTGCACGAACGGCATTCGGCCTTTTTTTTCGCTTTACCTTTCTCTTTTCCAGCCCCTTTTCCGCCTTCTGTCCCCCCGCTTTGCATCGCGCTCATTTTCCTTCTTTTGACGGGGGCTTCGCTTTTTTTCCATTCCTCTGACGATCATGGCTCTGTCATCTCCCCCGCGTGAATTTTTCTCCGGTTTCACCGTCTTAAAGGGCATCGCTGGTCTTCACTCTTTTTCTTCGCCTTTTCTCGTAGGAGCTTCCCTTCCGCTTTGAACATCCTCCTGACATTTCTTTTTTCCGTGGTTTGTCTCAGAGGCCTTGATCGCTAGGATCCTTCCTCGACCCCTGGGTGACTCTGGGAACAGTAAGAGCTCCCCCTCCAACTTTTGTCGATTTCGTACTGTGTGAATCGTATTTGAGGAGTCTCTTGATTGCCATTGCCCCTTTTCCTCAATTTGTGCCATCAATCTTCGCATTTGGCCTGCGGTTTGCTGGGTTTTTTCTTTGTGGTGGGTTTTTAACTTGCGCTATCCTCTGTTGGGTTTTAGCGAGTCGACCCGCCCCCCCCCCCTTTTTACATCGGCCGACTCTAAAAGGAGAGACATTGTATTGGTTTCCACCCTCTTTTCGTCGACCTCTTTTGTCCCCGCTACTGGTAGTTTTAACCCATTCTCGACCCCCCTTCTCATTGCCCTGAGCAGGTTTCATCAG
>Ga0179593_1632734_pt1 | contig 12272 bp, 10 predicted proteins | sample CZODoug2_1_08_16_FD_185931 | JGI IMG/M metagenome (GOLD analysis project Ga0179593, IMG submission 185931) | Vadose zone soil fungal communities from Angelo Coast Range Reserve, California, USA - CZODoug2_1_08_16fungal (PacBio error correction) | ecosystem: Environmental > Terrestrial > Soil >... | reverse complement strand
AACCCTTTTTCCTCGCGGGGAGAAGGAGGGAAGTGCTTTTTCTAATTTTCTTTTCTCCTTTTATCTGTAGGTTCCCCCTTTCCCAAATGATCCGGTCCGGCCTCCTTGGCTTTTTCATCAGTTGTTCCTTCCGCCTTTTGGTGTTGCTTCTCCCGCCCCAGGGCTCCTCCCTTTTCAAAGGTAAGGATTCCCCAAACCAAGACGGCCTTCTTCTATTCCCCTCCTTCTGCGGGTCACGGACATTACATAAATTCTACTCCTACACCCCCTCTTTCCTTTCTAGGGCGGAGCAAAGATCCGACACTTTCCCATTCCGCTCTTACAGAATCTTCTTTCTTGTTGATGTATCTCACTTCAGGGATTGCTTTCTTGGGTGGACTGTCCCTCCTTTCTGGGATACGCGGTTTTCCCCCTCCCTTTTGCAGGTTGGACTTTCTTTTTTCGGCCGCGTCCCTTGCTCCCTTAAGATCCCATCTATAGTGTTGGTATCCCTTTTCTAATCATACTTGCCGGCCTTTTTCCGGTTTGTCTTTCTTTAAAACGCCAACTTTTCGTCCCGCGCGGCTCCGGTTTTTTCCCAACCCTCTCTTTTTCGGCACGAAGAAAGCGTTTTTTTCTTCGTTTCCTCTTTCCGGAACGGGACGGCCCCCTCCCTGGACGAACCCTTTTCTTTTGTTTTTCTTTAGGTATTTTTTCTATGCTTTTTATTGAGTGTAGTCTGTATCCCTTCGGCGGTGGTTGCTTTTTTGACGATGTTTTGGTTAAAGGATTCAACCTACCGGATAGGCCCATTCCCCCCTTTTGGAAGACTCGTCTGGAGGCAGGGGCGGTCACTTTTTTGTTTTCTCGACCGGTACCCCCTCTTTTCTCTTTTTCGGTATGCTTTTTCGCGCCCTCAGCCCATCTCCATTCCGCTTTCATTCAGGCTAATCAGGCCTTTTTCTCATCCCCCTTTTTTTCCTGAAGCTGTGAGATGTCCCCTTGCACAGGGGACTTTCCCTTCGGATTAAACGCTGTTCCCATGGCGGTGACCCCTCATTCTTTTTTGAGTCGGGTGGGACCGTTCATCTTTTTGTTCAAACTTTTCTGTCTCCTTCTTTCTGCACTTCCCTTTCTTTTGCATACGCGCCGGCCCTTTTTCGTTTTTCTGAGATTAAGCAGCTGAAAATATTTCCTTCGCGACCTTTTTCCCCCCTTCTTTTCTATGTGGGGTTTTCTTCCCGAAACAAATCTACATGAAAGGGCCTCTATCGATCTCTCCCTTTTTTTCCGAAAGAGGAGCTTCCCCCGATTGATCTTTTTGCTTCCCGTCCTCCTTTTCCGAGGAGATGAAACGTTTTTCTTTTCTTCTTTCGATATTCTTAATGGGTATCTAGATGGTCCCTCTTTTCTCCCTTTTCTTTCGCTCTGTCATACTTGGCATGAAGCCGTGCTCTTCAATTTCGGTAAAGGTTCTTTTCCGGTGATCAGCGCGGCCTTTTCGGTTTTAAGGACTTGTAGAAGTTTTTTCCGCCCCGGGGATTTTCTTTTCCGCAATAACAGAGGCCGGACTTTTTTTTTCCTGTTGTATCAATCCCCTTTCCTTTCAACCACCTTTAATGCCGATCGTTCTGACCTTTCCGTCGTACCTTTTCCCTTCATAGTAAGGTAGTACTCCCCTGGACCGCTCTGCGTCTCTTCCCGCTGGTTTTAAATCGATAGATGATTTCTTACGATTTTCTCCTTCTTTCCCAGAAACAAGGAAGAAGGGGCGCTCTCTCATCCTCTCCGTCTCCCATTTCCCCCTTTCTACTTTGGTTTTTGTGCGGGGGGGGGGGGTCGCTTTCTTCTTTTTTTTTTTCAACTCTTTTCCTCTTTTTTCACTTGTCTCGGGGCCTGCTGTTTCCAGTGGTAGTTCCCCCCTCTTTCCTTTGGAAAGGGGCAGGGAGGAGCTGTTGTCCAAAGGCACAAGCCTTAAAGTTCAGATGTTTTTTTTTCTCTTTCTTCTCTATATTTTACTCATAATCAGTTTTTGTTTCCGCTGTCGCAAACGGCTACCTTTTTCCCTGATGAACACGTTTAGAGAGTTTACGTGCCCTTCTTTTCATATTCTCTCCTTAACTTGTCTGTCCTTTTCCCTTGCGGTCACCCCTGATGCGTTCATTCTGGATAAGATTTCCTTGGGAAAAGCTTCTCCAAAGGAGGATTCCGGGTTGCACTTTTACGAGTCGCCCATCTTTTTCCTCGTGTTGATTTCGTTGAGAAGCGAGGATTCTTACGCGCACCTTTTTTCGGCGTCGAGGAATCCCTTTTCTCGGTGGTACTCTCTCCCCGTGCAGGGCTTTCCGAGCGGATTGAAGGCCCCTCTCCTTTCCCCGCCATTATGCCTTTTTCCCCCTTCAAAGCGGAACTGTGGACCATTTTCCTTTTCGGTCCCCTCAGTTTTCTCTTTTCCAAATTCTTAGTAGAAGTTTTTCTCTTTCCCCCAGTCACTCCGTTTTTAAAAAGGAGTCTTTTCTTCTAAAAGCAGCGCCTTTCCGATTAGAGCTTTTGTCCAGAAGTTATTCGTGCTCCCCCCTTCAGAACTCTTTCACCCCAAAACGTCACGAAGACCATACAGTGCCACGGGACTTTTAGCTTTCTCGACAAACAAGTAATTTTGAACTCCCCCCCCCTTACCGGTAAGGCCTCTTTCTAAGGGCGTATGGAGTGGCCCCTTTCGCAAATCCCCTTGATTATACATTTTTTGGTAGAGGTAAGATTTTCTCACCACAACCATCTTCATCCCTAGAGGGAAAAAGGTCGTCTCCTCGGTCCTTATTCTTCATCCCTTTTACCGTGTGGACAAGTTGGCCCCTTCAGGCTTTCTTCCTTCCCGATGGTGAGAACGGGTCTTTCTCGTCGACGTCCCCCAACTCCGAAGGGCTAGATGAGTCCCCGCATTTCGAAACGGAACTTCTTCTCCTCCTTTTGTAAGAAATGGGAACTTCGCGTTTTCATTGCCCCCCTTACTTTTTCCCCTCTCCCCTTTGTTAAGGGAGATTGTTTGACCCTCCCATCTTTTTTTTCTATGGTTTTTTTTTTCGGTGCGAGAGGCATTGTCCTCAACCACCTCTTTACTTTATCGTTTTCAGCGAAAAAAGACGTACGGGCCTGGATGGTTCTGCTTTTTTTCCTGAAAGAAGGATATAAGTCGTCAAGATTACCCAAAAGATTTCCGCATTCCCCCTTTGATGGAGCATCACTGCGTTCTAAGAGGTAGCTTTTTCTGGTGCTTCTCTCTTTCTTCAGGTAGTAGGAAGGCGTCTTCCGGCACCTCCCCTTTCTCTTTTCCAAACGCGTTTTTTTTTTACGGGCGTTACTCCTTCCCTTTCTGACTCTTTTTTTTTTTTTAAAAGGTCGAATTTTCCCACAAAGCCAGGCCTGTCTTTTTTCCCTTGCTAAGTTACATTTTATTAGTCTTACCCACCTCCCCCACTATTTCTCTTCTCTTACCTTGAGCGCGTGCCTCCTCTTAGAGCATCCCCCCGAAGTTCTCTGGCGAAGGAGGTCCGGCCTCACTTTCTGGGGTCCCCCCTTCTAAGGAAACTAAGAAGCACTTTCCATTATTTTTATAGCTCATTCTTCAAGTATTGTATTCGTGAAACAAGGTAGGCAACTAGTGTTTCCTTTTTTTTAAACAACTTCATGTAACGTCAGCAGGGCTCTTCTCTGCGGATACGCCATTTATTCCTTGCCTTAATCAGTCAAATCTTCTCTTCTCGTCCGGCGAACTTTCTCCCCTTCAAAAGGCTCTCTTCTCCCCGGGGAAAGGAGGCGAGGAGAGGAACCTTCTTTCTTTATCGGCCAACCTACCGCCCCTTCTCCCCTTTTTCGAGGAAAGGGGGAACCAGAGGATTGTGTTCCCAGAAATTGTTGATACTTCCCTTCCCGTTGTGTGTGATGAGAGCTACTGGAGCCTTCTGGTTAAGTGTAGGAGTCCTTTGGAGGGAATGTATCTGTAGCCTAATGTAGGCCATCTTACGGTTTTCCTATCTGCTCAAAGGCGGTTCATTAGTAGTGCTTCTTTTTTGTTGTTGGGGCCGTCTTCCCCTCCGAGGGGAACGAACAGGCTCAGTCCCCAGTTCACGGCGGTGTCCTCTTCCTGAATTTCCTCTTTTTCTGGACGGACATTAAATTCCCTTTCCCCCTCCGACCCCTTTTTCCGGTCGGCCCTAGGGGGCGAGTTCCGAGTTTTTCCTGCAGATCTCCCCCTCATGTCTTGATCGCTTGTTTAGCGGCCCGTTTTCTTCCTTATTGAACTGCATAGCCAATTTAACCCCCTCTTTTTAATGGAGATAAGCTAGGACAGAGTCAATTTTCGAATTTCACCCTGCTCTATTTCTCTTTCGGTTGAGACTTTCTTCGGCGACTCTCCCCTCTTCCGGGGTGACGGGGAAGGGCCTCCCCCGAAAAGTCGAAACTTGTGCTCTAGTTTCCCCCTGTGCCAGATAGACGTCTGCCCTCCCTTCTTTTCTCTTTGAATCCTCCGGTGCCCCTTACGACGGCCGGCTCTTAACCGTTAATTCTCTTTTTCCTTTCCCCCGAGACTTCCGCTGATGTGCAGTCTTCCTTTTGGTTTTCCCTTAGGAGCCAGGCGGTAGCCTTCATTCTTCCCATCATTACGCGGCTTTCGTACGTTTCGAGGATAACTCCCTTCCTTACAGCTGTGTGGTACCTTTTTCCATGTCAGATCTGTCCCCCCTTTTCCTCTGAAGGAGCTCCCCCATCAGGCCTTACGCCGTCCTCGGTTTTATCTTCTTTATTCAATTCCTCTTTTCTTGACGATTTGCCTTTCCCTCTTTCCGGAAAGGTTCATTACGTCCTTTTGCTGATCACCCCCCCCCCAATTGCGGAGCTTTTTCTTGTTCGCCTGAGTTAGGGTGGTTGGCTGCACTGTGTGTTGCTCCCCTTTTACGGACGGACGCGTTTTTTCCGAGACGAGGAGAAGGCTCCCCCCTCTTTCCGGAGCTTTCTTCCCCTTTTTTTCGGAATGGGCAAAACGTCCTTTACGGAGTATTCCCGCCCCCTTCCTCTACTCTTCGTGACCCCTCCCTCCCGACATCTTTCTCTGGGGGGTCCTAGAAGACCTCCCTCTCCTTGCCGCCTGGAAGGTTCTATAGATTTCTTGATGGCGGCACCGCTGCTCTCCTCTGAACCTCGAGGCCGAACGTGAGCTGGCTTTTTGTGTTCGCCCCTCCCCTTTCTCTCCTTCGATTTCTATTTCGATCTCCTTTCTCGTGGTCCTTCCGCTGACGCCTTCTTAAATGTACCTTTTAAGAACGTCTGGATATCGGAACTTCTAAGCCCTTCCCTTTATTAGGATGAGGTGTTTTTATCAGGACTGTCGGTCCCCCCTTCTGAGGACTTTTTTCCCCTTTTTTCCGAATTTGTACGAAGGGGCCCCGTCCAGGATCGTTTTACGAGGGAACGGAATTTTATGGAGCTTCTGTTCTTTTTAATAAGGTCCTCCCTTCTTTCCGTCAATCGATAGAGGACGGAGTCAAATCTCTCTTCCCATCTTTTTTAGTACAAAACAAGGAGGAAGCTTCTCTGGCCGCCTCCCTTCCTTTATTTCCATCATTTCCTCCTTTCTAAGGTTGAACACGCCCCCTTCCTGGATTGGCTTCGGGATAGTATTCTCCTTTGATTTCAAGCCGGTGGTCGCTGTTGAACCTCTGATTGCAGTTCTTTCTCTATGACAGATGCGATTCTCTTCTGGAGACGGGTGCAAGCTGTTCCTTCGGAAAGGGCAGGGGAGGAAAGAGAATATGGTACCTCCCCCCAGTTTCACACGGAACTCGCTTAATTCTTTATGGTTCTTTAGCGTTGCAGACGAAACGATCTCTCTCTTTTCTTTTGATGAGAGATCGTTTCCTTCCTTCTCTTTTCCCCGGACACAGAATTCAACTTTCCCCCCCCTCCAGTCGTAAATTCTTCTTCCTTTTTTTTTTCATCGACTAACGTTTGCTCCCTCTACGAAGAGAGTTCGTAATTTTTTTTTTTTTCTCAGGCCCCCCCTTTTTCCTTTCCCTCTTCAAAAAGGACAGGAACGATTCGAGCTAACTTCTCTCCTGGGAGTCCGAACTTGGATTAAAGGGTAGTGTTCAGGTTCTTCTTCGTCAAGAGAGTCCCTCCTCCTTTGACGAGAAAGGCGTTTAGGGGAACTGTCGCCTCTTCCCCCCGATCTACATGACGAATTTCTCTTTGGACATTTCCTTCCCCGTCGAAGAGGAGGGATTTTATTAGCCCTGATGCCTTTTCCTGTCAATTTGGCGTTTTCTGCGGTAAAGAAGTTAGGTACGCCTTCGTACAAGTGTAGTAATTTTTCTAAGCGTACCACGCCGTTCGACCCCCAAGTATGAGACCCCCCCGCCTACGCCGACTACCTTTCTAGCACGGTTTAAGAAGACTTCCTGACGAACCTCACACCTTTTCGCTCTCCTCCATCTCGATGATACCCATCTTTTCTCTCTCAGAACCTCTCGCACGAAGTCCGGGCATCCCCACCCGTCATTGCTCACGTTACCCCCTCTGCTCTTCTTTTTCCAGCTCTCCCGCGTGCGAAATCAAGGTTCTTGAAATAAGGGGCTCAGGCCGATTTTCTTTTACCAAAACACCCCTTTTTCTCTAGAGTGAAAGTTTTTCCTTCCTGGGGAAAATCGTAGTAGTCTTTTAGTAACGGTTTTCGCCCATGCGAGGGATTCGGCTTTTTTGAAGAGGTGAGACGGGGTCTTTTAGCACACTCTTTCCCGTCTTCTCGTTGTAGCTTCTTTGATAGCTTTCCTGACGAGCCTATTTTTGTCAGAATGGGGAACGGTGCCTCCGTACTTCATTTTCCTCGGGGGCGAGGAACCTTCCTTCGTAGGGCGAGCAAGTGTATGATCTTGATAGCGGAATGACCGTTTTTCTTAGCTCTTTTTCGTCGAGAGCGGAAATTGGCGGAAGAATCCAACGGCGGTGTTAATCCCTTCTCTATTCCATTCTCCACGAAGTAAAGAAGAAGCTAGTTTCTTAGCTAATGAAGGGCTTCCTCCCTTATCCGTCTCAGGAGGTGAGCCCACAAAAACGTATTTCAGCTTTTGAGGCTCAATGCTCCTCCCAGGCGAAAGAGGACTGCCGGATGACCTGAGTTCTTTTCACCGGTAGCCGTCGTCGTAAGTAGGTCTCCGTTACGGCTTCACGTGCAACTTAGGCCTCTCGGAGTGGAGAACCCCTCGGCTAGCGGGGCCGGCTCCTTTACAGAAGTGGCGGTTAATCCATACTGGCCGGCAACGTTATTCTCTTCGCCGGAATCGTTTTTTCGCCACTAGGAGATTGTTTATGCGAAAACATTTTTTCCTAACCTTCTTATTTATTAGACTTCCTTCCCTGCAAAGAGGGTAGGGACGTCCTTGGAGAATTTCTTTTTGCCAGACAACTGAAGGGCGGGCCCAGTCCGAGCGAATTTCAACTCTATGGCGGATCTTTCTGGGGCTCGTTTGTCGGAGTTTGAAACCCCTCTTTTTCTGAGGCTCCCCCTCATCCCCTTTGGATCGAAGTGCGGCTGTTGCCCTTTTCAAGTTATTTTCTTGTATCCTTAGTCCGCGAAACGTGACCCCGGAACCGCGCCCTGCCTTCTTACCGTTTACCTTTTTTCGAGAGGACTATTGTGGCCGGACGTACTCTTCGACAGTCACGACGTCTGGGAAGCTCTTTTCCCATTCACCGAGGCCTCCCTTCCCCCATTTTCAATTCCTCTCTTTTTCCTTACTCCCTGTTGAGGAAAAACAAACTGTGCGGGGAGAAGACTCGTTTCGCGCTTTCCAGCGGAGATCCCGTCGTAGTGGATGTCTTTGGAATGCTCCCGAGCATCGCGCCGAAGGTCCTTTTTAATCGGTCCGGCGCGTTGTCTCCTTTTTGTGCGGCCGGAATTACCCGGGGCTCAGCCCCACTGAGAGAAAGAGCTACGCTGGCAACATCCCTTCATTTTTCTCGAAGTTTTGTCGGGCATCGAAGCCCCGAACTCCTGGAACATTTAAATTATCTTTCTTTCGGCAACCTTGCCGTATCAAAACTCGTCGCCCACTTGGTCGGCCAGGGTGGTTCGTTTTATACGGGTTTCCGCCGAGTTAGAAATCCTCCAAAGAAGAAGATCTGCCTTGGCGTGCCTACGTATTCCTGGCTGCACCAGGATGGTCTTTTTTACTTTGCTCTTCCTCCGCCCAGGGATACGGCCTTTATTTTGTACCGTGTTTTGGTCCCCTTCATTGCAGATACTTGGGCCGCCGTCACTCCTCCGCCAGGTTGCGCCTTTGGGCGCCACCGTTGTTGAAAGGACTTCCCGTTAGAAGGCACTGGTTGGGCTTTTTGGCTTGTAGCTCTTTGCGGCGTGATTTAAGCTGATTCAAGGGGTATTCGCTTTAGCCGTCTTGTTTCCAAGTCGTTGTTTTTTTTACGAAAAGCCCCCTTTTGCCTTGGGCGAAGACATGACCCTCCGGACTTGAATCGGCTCCCTTTACATCTCTTATTCGCTGATGCGGAAATTCCCAAGTGTGTGGTTCCCCTTTCTCCGCGAAAGGATTTTCCTCTCACTGTCGCATTCATGACCTCCGCGTACCCCTTCTTGCGGTGTGACTTCTTTCCTTACCCGCGCAACTTTTTCACAGAAGTCACCCTTTCTTCTCTTTTGATCTTCCGGGCCAATGCTCTCTCCACTCAGGCCACTGACAAGATTGCCGTCCGGGACGCCTTTTGGCTGCCCTTTCCGATTATTTCCCTTCCGGTCACTATGGATTGCCCTTGACCGCTGTGCCTTTCTGCGGTTCCTAAGGGGAGGTCACATTACGGGACCCCCTTTCGCGTGCAGCGTCGCCTTCTTTAGTGGCTTGGCACGACGGGCGGTCGTTTTTTGGGGACCGTCATTCGAGGCTTTTTTGAAAGGCGGTTGGCTTACAACTATTTATGGCAGAGACGAGCGCCAGGCACGTGTCCCAACCATGTCGACAAGTCTTTTTTCCCTACGGTCCTTAGGCTTCGGTTTATACGGCCGCGACGCGATTCGTGTTCGAGAACGGTTCCCTTTCCAACTATTTCCTTTTTTTTCTTACTCAGCAGAACGAATTAGAACGAAACCCCCAATTACCCGGGCGGGCCGACCTGGCTGGTCCTGGTATCTCACACATTTTTTTCAGCGATTCGAGCGCCCCTTCTACTCGCCGGCCTGACGTTCTTCTCACTTACCGGGGCGCCGGGGGTGGTTACGCCGAGTTGAAAATGGCTTCTAATGCACTTCGATTAATACTGGACCCCACCGCTATTCTGTAAGATGGTAAGGTCACCTGGACGTCCCACCTTTTCGCTTGTTTCCTCCTCCCTGTAGCTGCCAGCTCCCAAAAGTCTGGGCTCTCGGTACTTTTCATGCTCCTTGATCTCAATTTTCTCCGGAGCTTGCTGCATCAGGGGGTTTCTTTCAGCGTTCAGGGCTTGGTGGGCTCACTGGTTTGGCTGATTTCTCGAAGGACTTGTACTGGACCTTTGCACCTGGAGGCCTTCTTGAATCTGGGACTGAGGGACCCGCCCCATCACGAGGTCCATTCCTCATCCCCCAACGGGCTTTATTATCCGACATTGATCCAGGGAGGGAAATCAATTCGTTGCCCCTTCAATCCGTCCCTCCTTGTGCGCCGCCCAGAGAGCCTAATAAAGTTTCCCCTCTTTGGGTAGTAACACAAGAGTTTGCTCGCGTGTTAACCTTAGTTTACTCTCCCTCCGTACGTTCCTTTGCATCATGGTGCTCTTCGATCTGCATTTTTTTCGAGGACAGATAAGTGTCCCCCTCCTTCTTCGTTGACGGATGAGCTATGAGAATAGTTTTCTTTCCCCCGTGCCAACTTTTTAATCAGCCCTTCGCGTCTTTTTCTTTTTTTGCTTTGTCCCGCGTCGACCCTTTTCTCTGATTGCCAGAGGGACCTCCTTTCGTTATTTTTGCCTCCGGTCAAGCGGTCACTTTTCCTTTGAGGGGAGAAAGAGAATATTCAGTCTTTAGAAGAACTTTCCACGGACTCTTCCCTTTTTTTAGTAGGCAAGGCTTTAGCGTGCCCCTCCCTCTACTCTCTTTTTTTTCCCTACTTCCGTTGTTTTTTTTTTCTTTTCCTTCTTCAGCCGTGGCCCTTTTTTCTTTCCGTGTCATTGTGGCCCATCCACCGTCTTCCTCCCCCTCCCCTCCCCCTGTCCGGTCCTCGCCTTTTGCGACTCCAGCCGAGAGAAGGGGTCGTCCTTAATTTCCCCAGCAGATCGGCCCCATTTTCCCCGCATGGGGGACCAAGTCAGGCCACGCGACCACCGGCGGGATTCCCTTACTATTTTTTTTCTTTTCCTAACCGGTCTCCTCTCTAGGTCTAGCCTGGCCGTTTAATTTTTTTCCGGACAGACCCTGTGTCCTCCAGCGGATGCGCTTCCTTCCGAGGACGGACGGAAGATTATCCCACCGGCACAGTTTCTTCTCCTGTTTGTCGACCTTTCTTTTAGAGGAAGTCGCCGCATTGACGAGTTGGATGTCCGCTTCCCCATGTGTTATAAGCCATTTGGTTTCTCATTTCGTTGTACTTAGTCACGAGATTGTTTGTCTTTCCCCCTTTTTTTTTTTAGGCCAAGAAGGATGCTCGGATTCGGGTACGCTTCGCTTCAACCACGAAGAGCGGTATATGGGGATTGAAGGCCCTACTTCCTCTCGCCCTGATGACTTTTTTCTCAGATTCATCAGCGGGGCCCTGTGGATCACCTTCTTCTTTCAGATATTTGTCCGGGCCCTTTCCTTCTTCTCCCCCTTCATGGCCCCAGTTCAAGCAGGGTACACCCCTCTCCCCCTCTCCTGGCCCCCCGCTGAAAGCACTTGTTTCTTTATAGCGCGCCTCCCGTACTTTCGTAAGATGGTAAGTGTTTTTTTATGACGACTTCGACTCGGGACGTTTTTTCGTTTTCTGGCGCCCACACCCGGCCGCACGGCTTGGCGCATCATAAGAATTCATTTTTCCCCCGAGACCCCTTTTGACGATATAGAAGATCCTTCCCTCTCCTTTTCATCGCCGCGGACAGAACCCCTTCCTTTCGGCGCAAGCTCACTCTTCCCCTTTCTTTAGGGGTTATGGATGGGACGATCTACCCCGCGTGACCATTAGCCCCTTTTTTCTCCTCGATAGACATCAGGTCTGGCCTTTCGTAGATTCCGTTCTGGCATAGCTTTCCATAGCTGAAAAGATGGCGTGTGGAATTTTCCCCTGGTCTCTCCCCTTCCTCTCCTGCTGTAGTAGTCTGATAGTTATCGTCGGAAACTCAGTAATTGTTTATTTTTTCCAGCCCATGACTTCCTCTCCGGCGAAGATGGTGAGACCGCTGCTCCTCTAGCCGTTCCCACTAGGTCCGTCGTCTCCCACGTTCTTTGGCCGATTTCAACCCTTGCAGACTTACTTTACGCCCCCTTCAAAAGAAAGGAGACACGGCTCATCAGCTCCCCCTCCCTTTTCCATGGACAGGTGCCGCACCGTTATTGTTAATGGCCTTTCCTCCTTTGCTCTGGCCACCGGCCATTTCTGTCTATCAAGTCCCCTTTGATGATGACGGATGCAATGGATCTTCCCCTGATCCTTTTTTCGGCGGATGGTACCGCGCTTGTTTGCTCTCTCTATCGGTTGCGCCTCCCCCTCCCCACGATTGCCTTGACTCTGTTTCTCTTTCTGTGTTTCGATTCCGCGACAACGGACGTCCATTCTGCCTGTCGGATGGAGGTCGGCTTAGTCTTCGAAACGACTGGCTTTTAGCGGGACCCCTAAACACGATTAGTCAGTATTCGGGTATTGTCTTCCTACAGCTTCCGCAGCAATGTGGCACGTACTCGGATCTTTTGATCGTGCAGGCTGGAGGAGTTCGGTAAGGTTTCGCCGGGGCGTCTTCCCTTTTGCACCCGCGTTTTCGGTGATCCAGCCGCGACACAACCCCCGTTTTCCCCCATGCGTGCAGTCCCCGTCGGGCTTCACTGATACCCCTTCGTTGATAGCGGCTCCGCTGTACCCTTCGGACGTTGCTCGAACCAAGCCAGTGGGCGATCCCAAGGGCCTTCCTCGCTAGCGGCATCTATTCGCGCATGCCTCGTCTACCTGTCGAAGTATTTGCATGCGAACCTTTTTCTTTTGGAGAAACTCTGACTATCTCACTCGGGCAGGACTTACGTGACCCACACCTTCCAAAAAGAGGATTGGGGGAACAGGACCTAGTGA
>Ga0179593_1419588_pt1 | contig 12272 bp, 19 predicted proteins | sample CZODoug2_1_08_16_FD_185931 | JGI IMG/M metagenome (GOLD analysis project Ga0179593, IMG submission 185931) | Vadose zone soil fungal communities from Angelo Coast Range Reserve, California, USA - CZODoug2_1_08_16fungal (PacBio error correction) | ecosystem: Environmental > Terrestrial > Soil >... | reverse complement strand
TTATCCTGCGCCTGCCCACAAAACAACAGGAGTTCTGCCCCTTTTTTGCCCCCCTTGGTTGAACCCAGACTTACTTTTTCTCCCTTTTTTCTAGGAGGGCCAAGGGGGTTGAGAGCGTCGGGTTTGGAAGGTTGATTCTTGTTTTCTCGATTTCCTTGTTGTCTCTTTCCCCCCCTCGGGCCAGGATTTATTCTTTTCCTTTTTCATTTTAAGATCCTGGGTTTTCCTTTCCTTTGCCCGAAAGGGTGGTTCTAATTATTTGTCCCTTTTTCCTCACACTATTTGTGTGATTCTTTTGTCAGGATTGCCGGCTTGCCAGAGGTTCCTTTCTTGCATTTTCTTTTTCCCAGATCCTGAGTTTAAGCGAAGTACCCTCCCTTCTTTCGCTCTTTTCGAGACCAGTTCCTTCTTTCCTTTTTCAAATTGTTTTGTTCCTCTTGTTTTATTGTTTAATAGGTCTCCCCCCATGGTGCAGCCATATTTCAAATTTGACCGGTCCCTGTGGTGTTTTCCGGTGGGGTTTAAACCCAGTAGTCCTTCTTGGTACTCTTTTTTTGCTCGTTTTTTTTTTCCCTTGTTTGTCCCAGGTTTTTTCTTTTTCTAATTCCGTGTTCCGGGTTGTTTATAACCAAATGTTTTTCTTCCCTTTTCTGCTATAGTCACTCTCTCTGCAGAACCTGTTGCCTTTTTTTTTTTGACTTTTTTTAGGCTTTTGTTTTGGTTTGTTTCCCTTCCTCCTTAGCTCGCCGGGACTTTCCCACCCCCGTGTCCTTTTCCGGGGTTCTTCCAAAGTTTCCTCACCCCAAGGTCAACCACCGTTTGGGGCATTATGGGGAGTTTTTCTCTACAGCATGTATTTTTGCGTTGTCTGTTTTTTTTTTCGGCCCATTTTCGCAGGAACCCCACCCTTGTATTCTTTTTGATGTTACGTACGTTTTGCCCTCCTGGAATTCGCTCCTGACTCGGACCGTCGTTTTTCTGCATTCTGAGATGCCACAAAGTAGACTCCCTCTCCGTTCTTCGGAAATTCCCTTCCCCCCCCCTTTTCATCCATTCCCCCAACGTATCACTGTTTTTTCGTGGTCCCTTTTTTTCAAGGCGTCTGGGCGTTTCTCCCCCTTCTCTTTTTCCCTTCCACAAAAAATGGCTTCCCCCCACAATGCGGTCGGTACTGTCTGCTTTTCCTTTCCGTCGCTTCCCGTTGTACCAAGGTTGCTCTTGTACCCCCTGACCCCGTCGGGCTTTTTCTTTTTTTCTGCACAAGCAAACCGTTCTTTTTTTGCCCCAAAGAGTCTGTTAGTTTGTTTGTTATTGGTGCCACTTTTCCCACTTTCAAACATGTAGTTTTTACTTTGAGCCCCTGCGTTTGTGTAAAAAACCATCTTTTGTTCCCCCTTTCCTCATGTTCTCTTGCGGCCATGGTTCCCATTTTTCTACACATTTCCCCTTCAGTTTGTTTTTTTTTTATTTTTCTTCCAACATTTGTCGTTTCCTTTAACCCAGAGAACTTTCCCGCGCTCTTCCCCACCACCTGCGTGAGACGTTAGGGTTCTGCTTCTTTTTCCCAGGGGAAAGATTTTTGGGTTTCATGTGAATAGGGGTGGTTTTTCTCTTTTTACAAGGTACGTAGTTCTTTTGTATCCCACTTGGTGCTGTTGGTGGTTTATTTGTTTCCTTTATGTCTTTGGAGTTTTCCTTTTTTTTGGTCCAAAATCAGGTCCACTTTAAAGTTTCAAGTTCCTATGTCACCCTTTTTCCGAAGCCGGCAGTGTTAGATTTCCCCTTTCCACCTTTTTTTCCAAGTTTTACGTATTTGCTCCCCTCCACGAAAAAAATCGATTTCTTTTATTTGGTTCCGAATGTACAAAGAGTTTCGTCTCTTACTTCTTTTCCTTTTATTCAAATTTAGGTCCTTTTAACCAAGAAGAAAATCCCACCGCCTAACCCGTTCGCCTTTGATCAAGTGTGTAGTTGTTGTTCTTCCTGTATCCCCCCCCTTCGGCAAAATTTGTAGTTCAAAAGCTCCCATTCTCCCCGTGGTTGATATTTTAAACACCGTTTTCCAGCCCCAATCTCTCTATTTTATTACTAATCTTTTTTTTTTCTCTCTTTCTTTTTCAGTGGCGTTTGCGTTCGCCCCTTCTCCCGGTTTTCTGTGGGCTATTTGTAAAATTGTTTTTTTCCCCCCCCCCAATAACATGATCCATTTCCCAAATCCGTGCGATGTTACTGATTTTCTTGTGTCTATCCCTCCCCTTCTTTTTTTATTCCTCTCACCTTCGTTGAAATCTCCTTTTTTTTTCCACCACCACGGACATGGCGTGGCGATTTTTTTTTTTTTCCCTGGACCTTTTTTCCACGTAACCTACCCCACCCCCCACAGCCGGTTGCTAGTGTCCCTCCCCCCCTCCTCTTTCCTTTTCAATGGATATTTTCCCCTTTTCCCACTGGGTGACCCCCATCCCTTATTCACTACAAACGAAGCCCCCCCGACCTTTCTACCCCACATGTCCCCACTCACCCCTGGTAACCGCCCCAGTTTCCCCTCCCTCCCCCTTTCCTTGCAGTTGACGCCAGCGCCTTCACGTCGACACTTTTTTGTTTTTAAGAATACTTTTTCATTTTTTGGGTTAATTTTTAAAGAAACTTTTACCCTCCCCCCCCCTTCCCCCCTTCCCCTCCGCTCGGATCAGGTCCTCTTGTTCACCCCTTTCCGTCCCCTCGTCCACTTTTTCATGTGTTGACCGATTTTGGCCCGATTCCAAACTAAAGTTTTTGAAAAGGGGGTGTTTACACACCACCTTGGCAAAACCACATTCACCTCCTTTTTAGTTTTGTCTTGTCCTTCCTGAGGCGTTTTCCCCCAGTCGGTTCGGCGTTACAGCCCAACCCTGTTTTTTTCGGGCAGTTCTCTCCGGGAACCAGTCCGTCCCCATTTTTTGCACTTGAAAACTTGTTGCCATGTTGACGATACTTTCTCCCCCCTTTTCTCTAACCGGCATTGACATTCCTTTTGCGTCTCCCGGGGAGTCCAAAGTAACTCTTTTTTTCTCCAGTTTTGGCCTATGTGCTGGCAACAAACTCTCGTGGCTGGCACAATTCTCATTTTTTCTTTCCCCTTTTCTTTCTTTTTTCTACAAACTAAAAGTGATGTGCTGTCCTGCCGCTGTTCCCCTCACAACCAACACAACCACATTCCACCCAACCCACTACCAAAAATGTTGGGTTTTTTTTTTTTTTTTTTTGGGACCCCCGTTTGTTTGATGTTTCCTTGGGAATTGCCCTTGTTTTTCCCCCCCCCCCTACCTTTGTTGTATAAAGGTGCTTTTTCTACGGGTTAATCGAAAACACGTACAACCACACCTGGTTGCCAGATTCTTGACATGTACCCCCTTCCCCCCTGTCCTACCCAAATTTTACCCCGGCCCCCCCCCACTCGTAATTAAGGGACGCTCCTTTCAACCCGGCTCCCGAGGGCACTTTCCCCCCCCCACCACACTTTTTTTCCCCGCCCCCCCCCCAAAGTGATTTCTCGTTTCTGTTGCGGCTCCCCCCCCCCTTTTTCGTTGCACCGATTACAATAATCAAAAAGTCCATTTGTCCAACTGGTTTTGATCGGTCGAACTGGCTCAGGTACAAATATGGATGCTATTCCTTTTCCTCTTAACTCGCTGCCGACGATCCCCCCTCCTTCCCTTCTTTTCGCTGTGCAAATCCTTTTCCCAAAGGAATCTCCAATAGGTCGAAACCCCCAATCCTTGGCGCCCATTTCTTTTCCTTTTCTATTTCTTTCCCCTTAGATGGGACGGTTAATCCTTCCCCTCTTCTTCACTTGGAGGTACATTTTTTGTTTTAAATTGAAGATTTTGCGCGGTCCACTTCCGGGAACTTTAATTTTTCTCTTACGTCCTTTTTTTATTAACCCCAACCCCTTCATGAAAAGTTTTGTTTTTTCTTCTTTTGCCCCAGAGCCTGAATATCTCTTTCATATCCATAAGTTGTTTTTTTTGTGGCTGAGTTCCCCCTCAGCCCCCCTGTGCGCTAAAACACCACCCCCACACGGAGTTTTTACTTCAGTGTTGTTTTTTTCTTTGGTTTGACTCCAAAGGACTATCCCCTCGGTCTCTTGCTTTCAATGAAGGGTTTTTTTCCCGTCCCTTAACTCTGTTGGTAGTGCTGTCTTAATTGGTAGATGTTTTTTAACCCCAAGAGACCAATGCCCTTTCTTTTTTCCCCCGGTCCTTAGCCTTTTATCCCCTCCCCTTGAAATGAGCGTGCCGCCGGACAGGATCTGGCATTTTGTCTTTTCCCGTCTTGGTAGTATATCCTTTTGTTTTAAGGGAATTTTGTGAAGTGCCGTTTTCTTTCTTTTTTTTTTTCTCCCAACCTGAGTGTCCTGATTGATCGTTTTTTCTGAAGGCCTCTTCCCTCTCTTTTGCAGTGTGAGTCCTACGTACTGCTTTTTTTTTCGCGAATTGCTCCATCCAATGTTTTCGTATCCTCCATTTGGTTGTGTGTTCCTTTTCTTACTTTTATTTTTTCGGGATTCTTTTTTTCCTCCCTTTGGAGCAGGCCACAACTTCTCCCCAGACACTGGTTTTTGTTTTTTTGATTGTTGCCCCCCCTATTGTGGAATTTGGGATGGCCTTTTGACGGCTTCTTTTTTTCAATTGAACGGTTGCCATCTTCTATACTGCCCTAGTTTGGTTTTGTTACCAGTTGCTGTTGGTAAACAGTCACGAGTTCCAACTCCCCCTTTTTTTTCCCCGGATGTTGGGTTGATTTTTCCACCAAAATGCCCTCCCGTCTGAACAAACCAAAAAAAGGTCCGTGTTAAAGGTTTTTTTTCCCCCCCTCCCCCCCCCTTCCCCACAACGGTGGGCCAACGTTTTTCCTCGTTGGAGATTTTTTCTCCCAGATTGTAGTTTTTGACTCGGTTTTATGTTTTCCCCCCACCCATCTGTAGTTTTCTCCTTTACTTACACCAAGGTTCGTGTGCCCACTTTTCCGATTTTTTTGGTTGTCTTGCTGAACAAGCTGCTTTTCCCCCCAACTTTCCTTACAACGTCTTTCGTTCCCTCCCCCCCCTTAGTAAGACCCACCACGAATTCCAATTTTTGAGGGAGATTCTTTCTTTAGCCCGAGTATTCTCTTCCCCTTCCACATGAGGGCCCCTTGCGTTCTTTGCCCACCTGGACTGCTTGGTCCTTTCCCTTTTCCCTTTGTTACTCCCCCCCCCTTTGGTTACGTGTGCACCCCCCCTTTTTTTCTTTGGTTGCCTCCTCCAGGCAACAAAAAGTAAGGGACCCCGGAACCCCCCTCTTTTCCACTCGTTGGATTTTTTTCCACTTATTTTATTACACCAAACTGTAGGTTTTCTTTTTAATGCTTCCGTTGGCAACCCCCCAATTTAGGAACCCCGAACTTTTGGCTTTTGCTTTCCCTTTTCCCCCTTCCTTGATTCGCGATGATTTTCTTTTTTTCCTTTTCCTTTTGCCATTTTTTTTTGGGTTGGTCGTTCCAGTTCCCAACGTAGCTACATTTCCCCCTTTTCTCTGTGAAAAACACCGGCATGGGTTTTTTTGTTCGTTTCGTTCCTTTGCTGGGCTTTTTTCATGCAGTGATTTTTCCGGGGGCTTTTCCCTTTGGTTTTCTTTTCCCGGTAGTTTTTTGTTGTTAGCCAATTTCGGGCTTTTGGAGGGCCTTACCTTTTTTTTTGGTTTTTCAAATTCAATTTGAAGTTTTTTCACTTTCTTATATATTCCTCCCCCCCCCTCTCCCCGGTTCCTAGTTCTTGAACACCACGGTTATTTAACTGGATCTTTGCTTTTGTCTGACGGCCCTCCCCATCCTCCCCTGTAACATGCCATTCTACGCCTTCTTTTTTTTTTCTTTAATCGTAATCTTCGGTACGAGTTGTTGATTTATGTTCTTCCCCCAATAGATTCAAGTATCATTCCCCCCTTCAAGATACGAAGGTGCCTCCCCCTTTCGCCCGGATAGGTCTTTTGGGCGTTTTTTCCTTTTTCCCCCCATTTTCCATTTTTTTAGGTTCACAACAGATACAAGCCGAAAAAGGGTTTGTTTTCCCTCCCACCAGCGCAACGACACACTCTCCTTTTTCTCTTTTCTTCCCTTCCTTGAATGCTCCCCTTTTTCTTTTCGATGTTATTCACCGGGGTGGCGTGTCTGGTATTTGAACTACCCAAATGTTGCTACGGTTCCCCCCCCTCTTCCCACCTCCACATCTGTTCTCCCCTTTTTTAGTTTCCTTTTTTATTAGTTACCTTCGCCGATTTTTTTTTCTCCCTTCCCACTTACTAGAGACCATTCGACTTTTGTGCCCACCCCTACTTTTTTTTTCCGTCTGTGTTTTTTTTAGTCTTTTCCTCCTCTCCTGGAAAAACCTGGGTCTTTTCCACTGCACTCGAACACCGCGCTCGTGGGATGAGAATCGTACTTCCCATAAATATGACCACACCTTTCCCTTTCCCATTTGGCCTGCACAACTCCCTCCCACACTTTTTCCTTGTTTGATCAACAGGGACTTCCCCCCTTGTTTAAAGCCACCCTAATTTTCCCCTTCCCCCCCCCCCCAATAGGCATTCCTCGTGCGACCCCCCTTCCTGTCAGCAAATTCCCCCCCCCCCCCCCCCCCCCCCCCTTTTTTTTTTCCTCCTTTCCCCCCGGGCCCACTATCAGTCGTGGTGCGAGAACGCACCTCCGCCCTTTTCCCCCAAATCCTCGATCAGTGTTTTTGGTCGATGTTGAACATGGTGCCTCTTCTCCCTTTTTCTATGTCGAATTTTTTTTTTGTTTCGCATTTTTCATTTTCACCCCAAGGCTGGAAACCCTGCCACCCCCACTCCCCCACGCTCTTGTTTTCCTTTGCCTTTTTTGCTTGGCGAGTTCCTTTCCCTCCTGCCCAGACAACTTTCCTTCCCTTCCCACTGCCGTGTGTCTGCGGCGGAACGGGTAAGGGGACTTACCAGTTCCCAATTTTCCCCCCTCAACGCCTTCCCCCCCTTTTGGCCCCTGGTGCAATTGTTGCAGTGCCTATCCGTTTTCCTTAATAACTCGCGCACCTCCCCCCTTGGCATTCGTTGGGGGATGTCGGAGTTTCTTCTTTCCCCCCCCGTACAAACCGAACGTGTTGTCGGCTTTTTTTTTTCTTACTTTCCAACCCCCCAATTACTCTCGTTTCCGTTTGAGTCACCAGGCGCAGGCCGGATTTTCTGCCTGTCGTCTAATACATTTGATTCTCCGACCTGTTTCCTTTCCCCCAACGTTCCCCAAAACCATCCCCCCTGATGCCTCCCCAAAACTCCCTCGTTTTTTCAAATTTTCCCCCAACCGTGTGCTGGTCTTTGTTTTCCTCCCCATTTCACAATGACCGGTTTGTAGCTGCCTCCCTTTTGGATCCCCCTTCCTTTTTTCCGTTCCCATTCCTGTGCAAATGTTGATGTATCTCCTTACACCAGACACGTTCCCTACCCACAATTGAAACCCAGGCCCCAACCCCCCTTTCCTTCGAGCAAGTCTTACAAACCCTTCCCTTCCCCTCTTGGAATTCTTTCACCTTCTTTTTTTTTTTTTTTTTTCCCTCCTACACACCCCCGTGAACTCGTTGAAATTTGTTGTCGCACCCACCATTCTTCCCCGATTTTTGTTCCCTGCCATCCTTTTCCCCCTTTCCGAACAACCCAAGGAATATTCCCTTCCCACCCACGGGATTTCTGCGAAACTTCTTTTCTTCCCTTTTTTCTTCATAGCGAATACGTGCTCCTCCCGTCCAATAGGACCCCCCTATGTCCATCCGTCTTCCCAATCCCGTCCCAAGTTCTCCCCTTCCCCCACGGGACCCCCTGGTCATCCCCCCCCTTCTATCTGGGCGTCCTGGAGTTAAGGGACTAGCCTCCGGTCTTTCTTTGTATAACGCTCTACCAGTCCCCCCCCGCCTTTCCCCGTGGAATATGCATTTTTCCCCCCTTCACTTTTCCCCTATACCTTCAAGTCCCTTTCCCCCCGGCCCCCACACACTGTCCTGTTACTCTTTTTTTGTTTTCAAGGATTCGCAGGAATCTCTTTACCCCCCCCCCTTTCTTTGTGTTAGCTTCCCTGGCCACCCGGCTTTCTGAAACCAAACACCCCCTTCATTCCGCCCCCCCTTTTTTTTTTTTTTGGTTGAATCTACTTCTTCAACGTGTTTTTTTAGTCTTTTTTCCCTGGTATGATGGACCCCTCTTTCCCCCCAATCGGCGTTTCAGTTACTTTTTTTCCACACTTGTCATGGGATTTTCTTTTTTTTCTTCCCAAAACAGATTGCCCTCCTTTTCTTCTCATTCATTCCAGTCTTTTTCCCTTTCCTCCCTGATTGACCCGTTTTGGTTGGCTGTTTTCACTTTCTTGGCTTTTTCCGTTTTTCGTACTTCCCTTTGCTTTCCGTTGACAATGGAATTTTTACACTTGCCCCTCTTTTCCGGAGACGGTCTTTGCAGCATTGATACCCACCTTTCTTTTCCTCGTTGAGTCCCTTACACCTCTTTGGGTGAGGGTTACGTTCCCGACCAGTTTTTTCCTTATTTCTTCCAATTTTTTTTTTTGGTAGTGTCCCCTCCTTTCGTCATCAGGGGCACCATTCCCCCCCTTTTTTTTTCTGATTAATTTCCTTTTTTCCAATTTTGTTTGTGTTTGGTGGGCGACCCCCCCCGAAATTTTTTTTTTTTTTTTTTTTTTTCCCTTTTTCTGTTTCTTCCCCTCTTCTTGCTGGGGTTTGAACTGTCCTTTTCATGTCCTTTCGATAATCGCGTTTTTCTTCCCCCCCTTCCCCCAGGTTTTTTGTGTTGTAACAAGTTGGAGGGCCCCTGTGCCCCTGGTTTCACATTCTTTGAATCCACATGGTTGCTTTTTTTTGTATCTTTTTGTTAACTAAGGCTCTATGACCTCCCTCCGATTACGTCCGTTTTTTTTTTTTCCCCTTTCCTTTCAAACCCTCCCCCTCACCCACATATGGGTGGCCACCGTTGGGTTCCCCTTCTTGGGGAGGTATTTTTTTTTTTTTTGTCTCTTAAAGACCCTTTTTTTTTGTTTGGTAGTTGTTACCCCTGGCCCTGGGGTTCATTTTCAAGAACTACATTTTTATGAGCCAGTATTTTTTTGTACGGACTACACAACGCCGGTAGAATGTTGACATCCAGGCCCCTCTCAGTTTCGTTTTTTTTATTTTGTGACCCCAATGGAAGTCCCCGACACCGTTTTCTTTCGGCCAATTCCTGTCTTCACTCCAATACTGTACCTTTTTTTGTGTTGACCGATTCTGTTTTGTTAGTTTTCTCTGATAATCGGTTCCTGCACCCATGTCCTTTGGCACCCCCCCCCCTGCGGTGACCACTTTCTTTTGATGGAATTCTACTTTCTTCCGGTCAGAAAACCCCGGGTTTCTGTTTCTATGCCGACAACCGTTCTGGCTTTGCCTAGTCTCCCCCTCTCTCTCCCCGCCACCACACCCCCCTGGAAGTGTTCCACCTCCCAAGTCGATTCGGTATTTTTTCCCCCCTTTTCTTTGTCAACCACTGAGTTCTTTTTACATGCCAAAGTCTCCCCTTCGGCACCCATGCGGTGTCTGGATCCCCATTTTTTCCCCCCGTCTCAAATGATCCGAGGCGTATTTCTTTTCTCTTTTTGTCCCCCCCAGGTATAATGAACATTTTTCCCCCCTTTTTCCCTAACAGTCATTGACCTAGAGGGACTTCCACCCCGGCCCAAAGTTGGTCCCCCTTTTCCCGTTTCGTCGGGTATTTTCTTGTTTAGATTGGAGTTAATTTCCCGAATTTGGACTTGTGGAGGCGGTGGTGGAGTTTTTCCCCCTGGTTCCGTAGCCGTTCATTGTGTTAGCCAAGGCTTGCTCAGTTAGGATGTTTTTTGATTCAGTGGATGTGGGCGTTTGGTTTCGGGCCACCTTTCATGGGAACTTTTCCATCATTGACCACTTCCTTCTTCGTCGTCCCGTAAGGCCCCGGCGTAGTCTTTCCGGTTCGTTAAACCCTACCCCTTTTCCGATTCCTCGATGAAGAAAAAATTTTCCAAGTTCACTTTTCTCATTCTTGGTGTACGCCGGTGCTTTCCTCCTCTTTTTCTTTCGATTCTTTAGTAACCAATTCCCCTCCTGTCCTGTGATACTGAAACGACCAAAGCCCCCCCCCCCCCCTTAGACAGGGATTATTTTTGTTGATTTTTTTCCGGAAGTTTATTGTCCCTCGGCCACTTTCTATAAACCGAGCCCTTTGAGCCCCCCCTTGTTTGCACCCCCTTTGTTGACATTAGCCCCACTTCTGTCACGCCAACGCCTCCCATATCTCTTATATTTTCCCTCGTTGTTGGTTTTTTGATTTTAGGGGGAAATTTTTTTTTTTTTCTCTTTTTTTTTTCCTGAATCCCACCCCGTTGGCGTTCCTTTTTGACACTACAATGTTTTGAAAGCCCCCTTCCCCCCTTTCTTCCCCACCTCCCATCCTATCGGCTCCCTTTTTTTAGGCCCCTTCCTTTAGTTCTGCTTCTTTTTTTGTCCGCTCAATTCATTTTTTTCCCGCGTCTTACGTCGTGTCACTCCCCTCGCGTGTCTGTTTTGTTTTTTTTCTTTTCTTTCGTTGTCGCAACTTTCTTTCCAAACGACTCGGCACCCCTTTGCTCTTTTGGTTTCTGTTCCTATCCCCATTTCGAAAATGGTTACCCCCCACACCTGACATTGGGGACCCCCCTTTCCACTTTTTTTCTTCCCCTCCCTGCGCCGCCTTTCCCCCCCCACTTTTGTTTTTTTCCCCTATGACACCCCCTTTTGGAAAATCCTTCACTAAAATGGCATTTCCCTCCCCGCCTTCCCCGAACCGTCGCAAACCCTTCTTTTTTTTTCAAGATCCCCGGGATCCTCGTTTCTGGGCGGGAAAAAACCTGTCCCCTTTCCCACTCATTACGGCACCCCCTTCCCCTTTTTACTCGCCTTAGGACTCCGTCCTTCTTTCCCCCATGTGCTCCCCCTCTCCTTTTCCTTTGGCGATTTTTGATTTGCACTTCCCCCCTCACAAGTTGCCCGGTTTTGGTCACCTGTGACCATTCCCCCCCCGCTTTTTTTCTTTTTCCCTGATTTTGTGAGCTCTTCGACACGCCATAATTTCTTTCCAATCCCCCCTTTGGTCTGGCCGGACTCTCCTTTTAATGAAACCCAGCACGGCAGTGACCCCGCACCTTGGTTTTGTTCCCCCCCCCCTGTCACTTCATACTCGGCTAACCCCCCTTCTTTTCCCACCTGCAAACCATGGAATTAGTTGGATTTCCTGGAGTTATGTTTCAAACCCCCCCCTCCGGATTGTTTTTTGCCTCGGCTGGCAAACCCCCTTCTTTTCTTTTCCTTGAGTTGCCCACTTCCTTCCGGTTTCGTTTATTTTCGCTTCTCCCTCCCCAACAGGGCGTTCTCTCCCGGCGTCACCTTTTTTTTACCCTCCACCAATAACTGGCGGCGGTGCCCCCCCCCCCCCTCCCCCAGGCCCCCTTGGCCCCCCGTGTGGTTGGCGGGGCTTTTTTCCGGACCCTTTGGAACACTGTTAGGGGTTTTTTAGTTCTTGCTCTTCCGGCACGTTATGCTTTCCGGCCCCTGGTCTATCATGTTTTTTCACCTAGTCAACCGGCTCACTTCCCTCCCATACACCGTCACCCACAAGCTTTCTTTTCCTCCGTCACGCTGCAAAGTCCCACTTTTCAACCCCTGCTCTCCGAGGTCCTCCCCACAATTTGAAAGCTTTTTCGCCCCCACCAGTGTTAGTTTTTTGACTTTTCTTCTCCCAACATTTTGGAGGCCTCTTTTCACTCCTCATTTTTGTGGCTGTAAACCCCCAAATGGAGATTTTTCACCCCCCCCCCTGGATTTTTTCCCAAGATACTGTTTTCTTCGTTTTTCATAGATTATCGGCTTTTCCTTTTGAACGATCAAATCTTTTTGGGGGCCCTTCCCTTTTCCCCACCATTCATTTTTTTTCATCCCTAACACCGTCTTGTGAAACCCCTCCCCCCCTTTTAGAGACACCTCGGGCGTTCGAAGGATATGAAGTCCTTGAAGCCTACGCTTGTCCCCCTCCCCTTACCCAGTGTTTGAACGGGCCCCCCGACGAATTTGCCTTTTTAAACTTTTCAGCCTCTCTCCCTCTTTTCTCCCGTCTTGTATTACCCCGGTTTTTGCAACCAATTGTCCTCCTTAAGTTGGGGTTTTTTTACAGCTTGTA
>Ga0179593_1715352_pt1 | contig 12273 bp, 13 predicted proteins | sample CZODoug2_1_08_16_FD_185931 | JGI IMG/M metagenome (GOLD analysis project Ga0179593, IMG submission 185931) | Vadose zone soil fungal communities from Angelo Coast Range Reserve, California, USA - CZODoug2_1_08_16fungal (PacBio error correction) | ecosystem: Environmental > Terrestrial > Soil >... | reverse complement strand
TAGGCTTCCCGTCTCCTAAGGTCTTTTCTTGTCGCCGGATTCCGGTGTCTCAAGGGGAAACGTCCCCCCAGTGACCGTCTCCCCGTCTTCCTCATCGCAGGGAGAATAAAGAGCGTAGCAATTCCAGTTTTCCTCATCGCCGTGCCTCTTCCCGATGCCCTTTTCCCTGGCCTTCCCGACGACCGGCGCTCCTGTAATCACATCACCTTGATCCTCTCTTTGTTAGTAGAACTCTTCTTCATTCAGTTGTCTGATTCGTTCCACCCCTCCCCCTTGAGTTTTTACCAACGGGGGCGGAATTGTCTTAATCCCCCTTTACCTCAACGATAACCCTAAGACGTCATGGGGTAAAACCGGCTGGGCTTGAATTCTCTTCTTTATTCTCCCTTGCCCCAGACGGCGCTTGCTGTGACGGGCGCTCTCCCGTTCCCTGTCGATTGCTGGGAAGCCAGTCTTTCTTTTTTTCGACCTCCCCCTTCTCGAGCCGTCCGGCAAGCAGTAATAGCGTCCCCCAGATCGCAACCCTTCCTTTGATTACTTCTCTTATGAGATTGCGTGAAAGAAGTCGCAGTAAATTTTTTTTTTTTGACGTTTTTCTTCCCGGCGACATCAGACGACTCCCCCCGGCCACCGCCCTTTCCCGTTGCTTCCAGAGGCTCCCGGCGGGAGCCGTCTACTCTTTTAGCCCGTAAGATTTTTCAACTTCCCGATGTTGGCACTGGTACCGACCGTTTTTTAGCCTTCCCCGTTTGCCCCGAGTCTTTTCTCTCCTTTAGTTTATGTCCCCCTCCTTCTTTTCCTTTTTCTAGTCCCAACCCCCGTTTGCGCTCCTGTTCCTTGAGAGATTCGGACCCTTCAGGTGTCCAGTGGTTCATATTGCAACTTAGTTCCTAGCTTCCCCCCCCTTAGACGGCTTTTCCGCTGACACTACTTCAGCGACTGCAGCAGCGCAGCCAACCTTCTGTGTTTGAACGTTGCCACATTCTTTCACATTTTTTGTTGATGCTCCTTTCCGACGTCTGGAGTGAGTTTTAGAACCCAAGACTTTTTCACTTCTCGAAAAGTGATCGCATTACAAAGACTCGCGAACCTTTCCTCTTTTTTACTGGCTTTCCAGGTTTCATCCGCCGCACTCTCCCCTCACTGCCATTTCTCTTTTAGATGCCCCTGGCTTCTTTTTTTCCCTGGTTTTGCGCTGACCCAATCTCAAGAGTCGTTGCCCCTTAAACCCTCGCTTGCTCCCCCTTTTACACCAGGATTGTTTACACTTTTTTTAGCCCTTTTCCCTGGTAGCGCCCCGTGGTCGCACAGCTAAATTCCGTCGTCGTCGAACACTTGGTTTTTTTTTTTTTTTTTGGGGGTTTGGGGGGGGGGTGGTTTTTGTTTCATCCGGATGTTGTCTTTTTTCGCCAGGGGCCTTCCTTTCGCGCTATACCCCCCAGTCGACAAGGATCGTGGAGGTCTTTGCTCACCCGGTCCTTTTTTTTTTTCCTGGTGTTCGCCTGACCTTTTTTCCCCCCGATGATCCTTTTTCGTGAGCTGAATATCCTACAAATGTTTTTTTTTCCGGACGCTCTTTTCTTGGCTGTCGGCGGCTCGAACCCCCCACTAAGCGACCCGCCCAAGCACCTCGGCGCTTTCCCTCATAAATTTTTTGAGGTTTGAGCGATATCCCTTCAACCCCCACGGTTCGTTGGGGCTCTTTTTTTTCAAGCCCTTCAGATTTGACTTGAATTGCGGGTTGCAGCCCAAATTCTCCCCAGTTTGCCATGCATTTTTTTGGTTCACGTATCGTCAGACGAGCCAGCAAGTCATGGCCCTTACATGTTCTCCCTTCTTTTTTTTCTTGGATCACCCGTTGTCACGCGTTGAACTTCCTTTTTTGCTCCAGCGTGTTTATTCCCCCCTTCACACATAGGTCAGCCACATCGTTGCTTTTTTAGGCTCTTTAAAGGCCCAACCATTTTTGCCCCCCTGAAGAGATCCTGTCTTTTCCCCCGGAGTCTCTTCATTTGTTGATTTTTTCTTCTTCTAGCGCACTTGCCGTCGCCGGCGGCCCCTCCAGCCTTGTTCCCGAGACCCCCCCCCCCCCCCCGAGGACTTTTTTCCCCCCTTGTCCCCACCCGGACAACCCGATCCCTCCCTTTAACACGTGTCTTTTTTTTGCGGAACCGTCCGCCGGGGCTGGTCGGCGACGATGGCTTCCCACTCCTTTCTCCCTTTTTGAGCTCCCCTGAATGCTCGACGACGGCCCATCCAAGCGACCCTTTTTCCTTTTTGAACTTCCGCCCATCCATTCCACGCAGTGTTCTGTGACTCCTTTACAAATCTCGTCCCACCGGAAGGGACAACCCCCAGTACTTTTTTCTTCATCGATCTCGCGGACACCACCAGAGCGTCCTACCGTGCCCAGCCCCTTAAACGCGATCTTCGCCATTTATGCCAATTTTTTCTTCTCTCACCCCCCTGCACCCAAATATGAAAACATCCCCCTCCCCCTCCGTTTTTCCCCCCAGAGATTTCAAAGCGGCGATATCTGACTATTTCTCACGGTGAGCGGTCATGGTTCCAGGTGTACTGTCTCCTTTCCTTCCTCCTCTCGGCATTCTGGTCGACCTCTTTTGGTGCCGGATTGCAAGTCATCCGAACGTTGCCACGCCGCCATGCTCTCTTTTTGTCTGTCTTTTTTTGCAAAAGACCCGGTCGGCGTCTTCCCCTTGGCCCTTTCACAAACAGATGGTGACCGCTCAGGAGATATTGCATTTTTTTTTACGGATACTTTACAATTTCCTGCTTTGCGTGTCGGGTGTCATCAGACACCTCTCCCTTTCAGACCCTTCAATTCCCCCTCCCCTTAGGTTCACATCCCCGCGCGTGATCCGCGAACACAGACCTTCTCCCTTTTCTTTTCCAACGTTGTGGAAGATCTGTTGATCTCCTCCCAGTTTTGTCATTGCGACTTCAGACATCCGCCAGTCCACGGAACCGGCTAGCCCAGGAGAAGTTCCTTTCAGCATTTTTTCATCCTCGCGACCCACTACTTTAAACTCAAGGGACCGTCCCCCAGCAAGCTCTTTTAACCCTTTTTTTTGAGATTATTTCCCCTCCCTCGCGGTCTGTTCTGACTGTCGTTTTTCCTGGCCTTTCATGTCCTCGATGCTCTTCCTCCTTTTCAATCATTGTCCTGGTCTCGGTACGTTTCTTTCCTTTTTGTTTTTTTTTTTTTTTTCTGTCCCTCCCCCCCTTGTTTCGGCAACTGCGTGCTACCAATCATTACAACGGTCCTTTTCAATGTCTTCTTTGTTTCATCGTTGCGCTGGGCTTCCTAGCTGTGCCTTCTCCATGAACTCTTGTGAATGGCAGGCCGTACCTTTTTTCCTTGGTCGGCCCGGTTCTTCCCCCCCGTTTTTTTTTTCTCTTCTTGATTTTCAATTGTCTTCCTCCACTTCCCGTCCTTTTGCACCTTCTGTGTGATCGACCTTGATCCCTTCTGCATCTTTTCCCCACTTTGAAAACGACAAGCCCCATCCTTCTTCCCCCGTAACCCCCTTTTCTTTTTTCTTTTTTTTGCGCTGACAGCAGGGTCATAAGAGAGCGTTCGACCTCTCCCTTCTTCTTCGGACCTCCAGGAAACTGGACCCCACCCGGATTGGCTTCCCCTCTTTTCCGAGGGTTGGTTATTCGCCCCTTGGAAATAGTCTTTTCCCCCCCCCTTTTAGTTTTTCTTTTTCCTTCCCCGGCTTTGCCTCCTTTTTTTTTCATGTTTTTAGTCGCACATCCTTGTTCATCAGGAAATGTTAAGATCCCCCTTTTTGTGGATAATGGCTGTCTTTCAGGACTGTTTCCCTCGTTACCATTCCTTTCCCTTTGGTATTTACGGATCCGGTGCTTTCCCCCCCTTTTTTTCTATTTTCCTCTTCCTCGTCCTCCTCTTTGACACCTTTGATTTGCTGCCTCCCATGTTTTTTGATTGTTTTTTTGCTCGCTGCGGCTGCCGGCGGCTTTAGTCTTTCCCCCCGTCAGCACGCATTCTGAAAATCGAAGCCCCTTTTTTTCTTTGGTGAAATCCGTCCCGCAACGGGTCTCTTTCTTTTCCTTGAAGTCCTTAGCCGCGAAGCCTTTGTTTGGTGGTTTAGGGTCTGCACTTTTTAGGTTATTCTCTTTTCTCGGTTGTTGTATCAGGGGGGCTCCTGCAAAGCGTCGTCTTTTTTCTTTTTTTCCGACGTTTCCTCCTTGCGGAGGCCGTTCACCCCCAAAAACCCCCCCCCCCCCCTTCCGGCCCAATGCCGATCAAGCAGGATGCCTTTCGCGTATGTCTTTTTTTTTTGTCCTTTCCGCCGCCGAGAACTAGTTTTCTTGTGTTCCCCCCACTTCGGAAGTGCCAAGCCCTTTCCTTTGACCCGTTAAACTGGGATGAAGCAACACTTTCAAAAGTCCTCGCATCCCCCCCCGATTTCCTCCCCCCCCCATCTTCTGAACGATCTCCCCCTCTTGCGCAACCCCCCCCCTTTTCCCTGATAACTTGGATGGATCATGCCAATTCACTGGTCGAAGTAGGCTTTTCCCGCTCCGGCGGTTCCGCACGCCTTACCATTGGGGGTTAAAAATGGACTATTCCCCAGTTCCCAGCCTCCTCCTTTTTTCTTGGGATTATTTGTCGCTTTATTTGACAGTTGCATTCCCAGCCAATTTTCTTTTTCTCGCCAGATCCCTTTTTTTTTCCCCATTTCAAGGATGGAATAGGAACTTCATTCTACCCCACTCGGTTGCGATCCCCTCCCCCCCCAAATTAATTTCACAAAGCCCGGTTGCCGATAGCCTTTTCCCTTTTTTTTTATTCTTTTTCCTGGCTCGACAGAAACGGGAATCTCTCAACAAAAGTCGATCCTCTTTTTTTGAACTTGGGTCTTTTCCTTTTCTCATTTTATCCCAACGGTTGGCTCCCCCCCATTCTTCCCTTCGATGTGTGCCCCCCCCATGGTGGCACCCGCAGTCCAAAATGTATTTGTTTTTTCCCACGACTTTTTTCTTCTGGTGGTCCTGCGCGCAACCCAACCCCCCTCTTTTCCCCCCCCTTACTTCCTCTGTCTCAATCTATCCGACCCTCTTTTTCTCGTTCATCTTCTCGAACTTTTTCCCTCGTGGAAGGTGTTAAGTACACCTTGACAAACTCTGCCCCTTCGATCCTTTCTCCAACCGGACTTTAAATTGTCTGCCCCAACTTACCCGATTTACAACCCTCTGAGCCATAAAACTCCTAAACCTTCTTTACCTTTCTTCTTCAGGATTCCGTTCCGACTTTCCCCTTGCCAGTTGAGATGACGGTACATTTCTATAGGCGCCCTTCCGAACCGCCCCTTTTCCCTTTCTTCGATAGAGAAAACTATCCGCTTGAACCTTTCTCAAACATGTTCCCCTGCTGATTCATCGACTTTTTTCTCTCACCTGTACCTCCCTTTGTTTGCGGGTCGAGAGGGTTTTTTAAGGTTCCCGTACATAAGCCCTTCTTGCTTCGATGATTCTTCTTAACTTCCCCTTCCTTCCGCCGTAAAGTCTGCTCCCCAAAAGGATTTTCCTTTTTTGTCTTCCCCTGGATACTCAATCGAGGACTCTCCACGTCTTTGAACGCGCCCCTAATGGGTTTTCTTTTCTCCGTGAGTCACCTGGCCAGCAGTTTCCCACTGTAGAGGAGTTGTAGTCCTCCATACGATTCCTTTTCTTTCACCACTCCGGTTACTTTTCCTTGGTATGAAGTTCCCTTTTCCGGCGAAGGCGTTAGAACGTGGAATTTTCCCCGTCAACCTCCCCGGGGGATCATAGGATAGTTGCCTCGGACCGATATTTCCGCCCCCAAGCTTTGTTTTTCACGAGGCTTTGAGATGGAGGGGATGTTCCCGGTTCACCGTTTTCTTTTTAGGAGTTCTGCGGTTTCTGTTCCCCACGGAACAAGTTCTCTGGAAGGGGCCTTTGCCAATTATCCCCCCTGTTGTGGTCACCCGTAGCAAAGATCTAGGAGACCCATACTTTTTTTTTTTCCTCCTCGACGGTTCCGAACGTTCTGCGCTCGCCCCACTTGTTTGATCTCTTCTGTTCGGCAGGCCCGCTTTACTCGTAAGATACCCTCAGTTTTCTCGGACGCCTTACGTCCTCTGCGGTTTCCTTTTGATGAAGTGTTGATGACGGTAAGGGGATGGGTTTTTTTGGTTTCCTTTTTTCGTTTGCCCCTCGCCTAGACATTAAGACGTGCCCTCCTGTCGGCCTTTTTCCCTTTTGAGCGTCCCCGGAAACGCTTAGCCTCTCTTTTGACGTGTTGTCTTTTTTTCTTTTGGTTTTTGTTCCCGTCCCATCGTCATGCCTCCTTTGCTCTATCGTCTCCTTTCGTTTTACGTGTACGGGGAACTATCCCCCTGACCGCATCGAGCATAGCGCATTTTTCTTTCTTTCCCGCTTACTTCATTTCCTCGTCGTCTAGAAGTCGGGACGATTTACAATGAAGCCCTCCGGACTTTCCCCCTCATCCCTAGAGTTGGAGAATCCTCCTCTGAGTCTTTCTTTCCTTCCAGTCTAACTAGGACCCTGGAGTATCCGTTCCACTTTTGCCCCCCCCCCCCCCGGTTTTCGAATGATTTCATCCATCCCTTTTTTTTTTGTTTTTTTTTACTTACACTTCACGGACGGGCACGGCAGGTCCTATCCAGAAGGATGAGCCGCGGGACCCTTTGTGAATTGCGTTTTTTTTTTTTTGAATGCCCCGTTCTTTCCCCTCTGCTTTCCCCATGTTCTTTCCTGGAAGCAGGAGTAGAGCTTCCCCGCAATTGTGTTCCGTCTCCAGGAATCACCGGTCATATCTTCCCTATCTCCCCTATCTTCCTTTGACCGCCGCGGGAGGATCGTCACGTGCACCTTTTTGAAACCTTTTTTTTTTTTCCTGGCTCCCTTTTCCCGCAAGTTTGTACATCTCCTAACCTTTTTCCCCCCACTGTGATCGGAGGATTCGTGTTTCGTATTTTTATCCCCGGCTTCCCTTTTAGCAGTGAAGAAGATGCTGGTTCCCCGTTTTCGAATCCAGTACGCTGAGAAATGTACTTCCTCGACTTGATGCGGCTTCCCCCTTTTTCCGTGTTTTTTTTCCCGCCCCCCTTTGCTTTCGCGTGTGATTGGGAACCCCGTAGAAACAAAACGACTTTTTCCTTTCAATTTCTTTCTCTCTCGTCACAAGTAGAGTCGGCAAGTGCAGACCATACAAGATCTCTTTCAGGCGCGTGGTCGGAAAGTTGGCACATCGTCTCATCACATCTTCTTTTCACTTTTCAGATCTTCTTTGAGTGAGTTGGCAGCCTCCCCCCCATTTTCTTTTTTCACCGATTTTAAAACCTTCCTTTCTTTTGGGTTTCCTTCTTGAGCTCCGCGGTTTTTCCCCATTCCTGATGCAGGTTCCGATTTTTTTCAATTTCCTGGAGTTTTAAGATGAGCGATTTAGTTCCCTCTTTTGAGCGTATTTTTGGTAATACTGGTTTTTCGCGAAACCCAGGTGTGTTGCACCATAACAGCTTTTTTTTCCCGATTTTCCCCCAATTCTGGTTTTTTCTCACCCCTGACCTTGGTTTTCTCGAGTTTTTTACCTTTAGCGCGCCCCGTTGTAGACATAATTCTACGATTTGTGAATCTACTTATATTGTTTTTTGAATGTGTCTCGCACTGGATTTTCCTCAACTATTTCGTTGAGAGTCGGGGCTTTTTTGCTAATTTTTTCTTGAGAGCCCAAAATAGCTTTTTCTCTGATACTTATTTATTTCTTATTTTCGCTGCAGTATCCGTGACGTCCCCACACAAGCGCTCCGAATTTCCCCCTCAATCTCGGGCATCCATACTTCCCAGAGACGTCTGCAGCGATTCAATTTGTAACTGCGTCGTGCCGCTTTTCCGCGCTCTTCTTTACAATGCTGGGTGACAGTGAATCCACCTTGTATTTCCCTGTCCCTGTGATTTCCTTCTTATGGCTGAGGACGTATCGTCGATTGGCACCCTCTGAATTTAATTTTTCCTCGGGGGGGCACCCCACCCTGATGGGTCCTCCCCTCTATTGAAATTCATTGCTCCACATTGTGTTTCCCCACGCTGAAGCACCTCCGGGATCTCCGTAGTTCTCTTCCAGAACCGAAAACCATGAAAAAACCTGGCCCGGTGGCTGCGTTGTTTTTTCTTCCGGCCTCTCTCCCCTCCTCCTGTCGGTCCCCCCATTCTTGTTTTGCGTGGTGGACGGCGGACAGTGCAACACGATTTTCTCCTATAACTCCGATAAGAAACCTTTCCCGGAATCCTACCATCTCCGGCCCCTTCCCTTCCCAAAACCCCTCTACAATGCTTCGCTGCTAGAAGGGTGCCTTGTTTTTTCCTGTCCTCACCACGTTTTTGTTCGGATCCTTCTCCCTGCAACCCCCTGCTCGATTTAGATTTCGTTCCCGAATTTCCTCAGCCATAGCCTCTTGAGTTTTTCGAATTTTGACCAATGTTCTCCTCCCTCCCATTTGCAGCATCGACTTGCTTGATGGCCGTCCCCTCCCATGACGCCCCCCCAGCTGAGGCCCCCACCCTTACAAGCCAATAAAGGCCAAGTGATAGGTCGAGCAAAGCCTCGTTTTTGGCCCTTTTCCTTGAACCGCCCCGGAAATTACCGCGCTTCTTCTCCCATTTTTTCCATTCGCACCCCAACAACGGCATGGGCACTATCCCCGCACCTTTCACTAGCTCCCTTCGGGAGCTACCCCCCCCCGGATCCCTTATAGGCCTCCCGACGATCCCGGATGCAATTCTTTTTAGTTTTCTGAGCGACCGCCTAGAGGTTTTCCAAATTTTCCCCCTTCTTTTTTTGCTTTGCTCATCCGCGAGACGGCCCCCAATGCGCATTTTTTTTTTTGCCCCCCCTCGGCCGTCTTGACAGTGGTTATGGACCCGTTCCGAGCCACTATTTACTGCAACTTGCGGCGGAAGCTCCCTTCCCCCTTGCGTGTCGTTTGAATCAACCCTCCGCCCCGCCCCTTCCTTAAATTCTTTTTCCCCTACTGCATGAGTCACATCATCCCGCGTATCCCCCGCCTGAAACTTCTTCTTAGACCTTTTCCGTCCCCGGTTTAAGAATTAGCTGTTTGCTGATTTTAAGCCGTTCTCATTTTCTTTTTTTCTTTCCCGAAGCTTCCGTCCGAAACCTTTACAGCTAGCGCCGTTACATGCTCCCCCCTTCCTCGCCCCTCTCGGATTCCCCCCCCCTCTTCCAACTACATCTGAACTCTCCCGCTCGCGTCATCTACATAATGGTTGTGAGAGAGATGCGTGCGAGCGTCCTACGTGCGTGTTTTCCATCTTTTTTATCGTTTTCTCCCGAGCGCACTTCATGTCCGGCTCTTTCGTCCGGTTTTTCTTTTTGGGGTGATTGCTTTTATGTCGTTCGCCCTTTAACCCGGGATGCTCTTTCTCCTCATGTCAATTCCAAACCAATTTTCTCATGTACTGAATCTTGTTCCCTTGTTTCTGATAACGCTCGTGATGTGATCCCTTCACCTTGTTTTTCCTTCCCAGTGTGACCTTGGGGTAGGACTTTATATCCACTACCCTCACACTTGTTTTTCACTTTTTACGGCGCGCATCGACCCCTCCCTTGCATCTGTTGTGCCAACGATGGCAATCTCCCCTTCCGACTTCTTACCACGTGAACCCGACAAGCCCAAGTCGTAAAGTTCATTCTGGCTGGGGTCCTACCACCATTTTTGTCCCAATTTGTCCTTTGTCGATGTCGAGGACTCCCTTTCCACCTTACCCCCTTTCCTGTAGCTTTTTTGAGGCCCCTTTTTCTTCGCACGCTTTTTTTCTGACCCCGCAGCGTTTTCTTTTTCTTGTGACCCCCTTTGCTATGACAGTTTGGTTTTGAATGTCTTTCTCCTTCCTACTCCTTTCGACCTCGCGTAAATTGTATAAATGGGCTCCTGTTCTTTTTGAAATTTCCCCCTCCTTTTTCAGATGACTCATCTTTTAACTGTTTGTTATGCTCTTCATTGGTGGACCTTTCCATTTGGGTTCATCAGCATCAGTCGTAAGCTGATTTTTCCCTTAGGGTCGTCCATCGCTTTTTCCTTCTCCTTCTTGCCTATTCCATTCGTTGACACGTCATTATCCCCCCCCGAATCAGTTGAATTGTTCCCTCCACTCCCCCGAGGGGGCTTCCCTTGGCTTTTCCTCCTTTTAAGCTTTTGTGGGTCTCCCCCTTTTCTTCCCCTCCTGTGGTAGTATCCTTTGGGCGGATAGTATTCCCGGCGTCGTGGTGTGTTCCTTCTCTCCTTTTGCGCTTCCGGCAGTCCGACCCACCCAACTCCAAATTCCCCCTCTGATAACGAGACCTCTCTTTTCTTAATTGGTTTCTTCCTTTCTGGATTAGAAGGATACGCTCTCGTCGGTGGACCGATCTCCTACACCGAGTGTGTTCCGAAAAAAGCCATTATTGCCTTTTTTTCTTTTCCACCTTGTGATGAGCAAACTTCGGCATTTTTAAATAAACCTCACAACCCAGATTGCTGGTTAATCTGGACGCGACGTCTCTCAAGTTTCTTCATTCCTTATAAACTTGTCTTGTCTGGCACCTTCTGATTCACTCTTTTTCTTTCGCGTCGCCTCCCTCCCCATTGGTTGTACCCCATGGCCGTGAATCCCTTTGTCCCCGAGCGCCTCCTTTTTTTCAGGATGCGGTTTCACGCGATCATCCCCGGAGACGTCCTCTTTTCTGCGTCCCATTTTCAAGTCTCGTGCGCATATCCCCCCGATGGGTTTCTGGTGAGACATCACCTCCCCCCAACATGCCCCCTCCCTTGAGCACGCCGAGTCAGCATTTGCCTGCTTTTCGGACGAAAAAGATTTTCCATCGTGCGTCACCCCGTAACCCCCCTCTGTCCCCAAGGTTTCTAGATTCGGAAGATTTTTCCTTACAAGTTCCCCCCCCATTACGTCTCGTCCCCTTTCAGATGTGGTGGCCCACATTTTTGTTTAAATCCTTTCTTTGCGTCCGTGCCCTTGGAGGAGGTGGTTCAGGCTCCCAACCCCCTCCAAATAATGTTCCCGCTAAATCTATAAGATTCCCGCTCCCTTCTTCGTCTTTTTGACCCCTGCATCATGCACCCCCCCGGCTTTCGGGGTTTTAAGGTTGAAAGGGATCGCAACAATGATATCTATCAGGGGGCCGCCTCTGCTCTTAACATTTTCACTCATCCGAAGATCTGAACCAACTTCTCCGACTCACCTTTCCGTCTGATCTAAGTTCCCATGTGAAAATTTTAGGACCCAGCTCCCAGTTTTCCACCCTTTCTCCCCGTCGCGTTCCCTTGCCGCGAATTTTTCGGCCTCTAGCTCTACCCCTTATGAACTTTCTCTGATTGTTTTACCCTTGCCCATCATCTATAAAGAGAACAGGGCGCAACCCTGGTTTTGGATACGAGATGCCATACTATTCCTTTCCATGCCCTTCGGAGGACATTTTTCCTTCCGGGGCATCTCCGACCGTCGGGACCGTAGGGCTTTGTCCCCTTCTCCCGGGTGTAATGCCTCTCCTTAGAACCCTTTACGCTGACCGTCTCCGCCCCCTTTTTTTTGGTTCCGTCTCTTCTGAGTCTCCCGTGCCTCCATCGCCTTTTTGTCCACGTTTCCCCACTCTTTCCTTTAGTCAGTTTCTTCCGCGGTTACCCATCAGGGTTCTTTGAGATCTCTGGGCCGCTGAAGGTTTTCGTTGCCCCTCTCAAGCGACCTTCCCTGACTATCTTGCTTACCCAGGCCATCGAATGTATATTTTTTTCTTAAACTTCCCACCATTTCCTCCTCTCCAGGCGGTGTCACTCTTCCAATCTTTCTTTTGGACGGGCCTTGCTTAAGGTTGAGGGTATCCAAAAGTCTTTCGCTTTTGCAGGTTTAGCGATCAATGGCCACCCGTTGTTGGGTCCCTTGCTCACCGTCCCGATCCGTCTCGAAGCAATATCTTCTCCTGGCAGGATCCTCTTTTCCTGCTTTTTTCGCCCAACTTTCTTCTGGATGAAAGGCTGCGACTTCGTAGGGCCGGTTTCTAATTGATCTCCTCCCCTGAGAGGAAAAGAGTCCTGACGAGCTTGAATTATCCCCTTCTGCGATCTTTTCCCGCGACGGGGGACTGCGCTCGACTCCAGGTTTTCTTAGGTCAACAATTGAATCGTCGCCGCTGAACGGAGCTTCGGTCCCCCTACGCTTGTGAGCGGCCCCCTG
>Ga0179593_1572005_pt1 | contig 12273 bp, 17 predicted proteins | sample CZODoug2_1_08_16_FD_185931 | JGI IMG/M metagenome (GOLD analysis project Ga0179593, IMG submission 185931) | Vadose zone soil fungal communities from Angelo Coast Range Reserve, California, USA - CZODoug2_1_08_16fungal (PacBio error correction) | ecosystem: Environmental > Terrestrial > Soil >... | reverse complement strand
GCTCCCCGGGATCGCGCCCCACAAGAGACTGGCGGCGATCTTTTTACCTAGACTCGAGCCTTTTTCCTTTTTTTTTTCTTTTTTTTTTTTTTTTTTTTCCGCTTGTATCGCCTCGGTTGTTAATGATCATTTTGATTCCCCCCGTCGGAACTAAGGCCCTTGGCTTCTGGATGGTTTTGGGTGTTTTTTTTTTTGTTTTTCTTTTTTTTGCTCGCATCCTCGGCGACTCCTTCCCTCCCCCCCCCTCTCCAGACATACAGTTCCATGATGCTGCGCGTTCGCCGAATCGCACCCCCCCCCCCCCTAGCGGGCTCCCCCTGGTTTATTTGTTCGTCCAGTGCAGCCATCGAGATCGCTGGCGGGCTGAACTCCCCTTCTCCTAGTATTCTTTTCTTCCCTCCCCGCTCCCCCCCCCCCCAGTACTCGAAGCTTTCCCCATGGACCAAGAGGCTTGGTCCCCCCCCCATCCCCTTCGAACGTGACAATTTTTTTTTCGGCCCCTCTTTCACAGTGGTGCACGCTGAGTCGGTTTTCCTCCTTACCTTCGGCGTGTTCCCACGCTTCCATAATCTCTTGATTCTTTCCGAGTTTTTACCTTTTTTTCCAATATCCTGAAAGGTGGCTTGTAAACATTCTCGTTCGGGGTCTTCCCCTTTTCCCTGCTCCAATTCGCACTGAGCTCATGCATCCCTAGCGTGGCTGCCTCGAGCCTCCTTTTCTATTTCCCCTTTTCCAAGTTTCCCCCAGGGGTTGTGGTATTTTTTCAATTCTTTTTTTTTTGGTGCTCTCACACCCCCCCCCACAAACCCCCCCCCACCCCACCCCCCCCCCCCAACCACCCAACCCACCCCCCCCACCCCCCCCCCCCCCCCCAAACCCCCCCAACCAAACCCCACACAACCCCCCTCCCATTTGGTATACCGCCCCCGACCCTGTCTTCTCGGCCGAGGATTGCGTCGTCTTCGTACCCCAGTAGACTCTTCAACCAAGAACAACGCCTTCTTTTGCGCCTGCCATCAGCATACCCCCCTTGGACCTTTCTTTCATTAGGTCCCGGACGCAGAGTCAACTTTCCGTTACGCTCGCAACCTTTGAAACCTTCAACAACGGACGGATTGCGCCCTCCGTTCGGTTGTCCCCGGTTTCCCCCCAACCTATTTTTCTTGCTTCCCTCTCGCCTAACTTTTCCTCTTTAGGGTTTAGAGGGTGAACCTGATGATCGTTGTTCATCTTTTTTTGTGGCTTTGTGGCGGCGAGCTCGGGTTTCTACAATCAGCTGTCCTTTCACTCTCCCCCTGGCGTTCGGCGCCGACCATCGCTCCCCCAGCATTCTCGGATCCGTCTCCCCCCAGAATTCCAATGTCTTTAGAGTTACTCCCGTTTTTACGGATCCCCAAAAGCCAAATAGAAGATTTTCTCCCCATTTGCTCTCATCTTCTCTCCTTTTTTTTTGATTTGTCGTGAAGAGACGACAGACTTTCACCTCTTCCGGCCCCTCTCCGAGGAAGATAGCCTCTATGGGTGCGATCCGGCGCAGATGTTTTTTCAACCTTTCAGATGCGTAGTTTCCCCTCAAGACTTCACACGCTCTGCTCCCCCCCTCTAGACCACGCCGACGGAAGGTCCGCTCCCTTGCGACTTCTTTTCTTTCACAGTGCACAATCCAATTTTCACCCTTCCTGTTTTTCTATTTTTCCTCGCATGATCGAACGTTTCAATCCCTCCGTCGCGACCCTTTCCTTCGGCTGCTGAGCGAGTCGATTAGGAGTAGTTACTGTCCCGAGACCACGCTCATTTCTGCGTATTTTTTAGAAGCGTTTGTCCGCGTCCCTTTGAAGGTGTCTCGTATTTTCCCTTGATCCACTAGATTGGCCTCTTCACCCTCATCCAGACTCCCCAGGATTGCGCTGGCCGGCGTTCCTTTTTGCTCTAGAACAACGATAGCCTCTCCGATTTTCCCCCTATCGAGGGGCCTTTCTCCCCTTTACCCAAAGGAAGGTCCGCGCGCTTTATTTTTTCCTTGTTCTTAGAGCGGCTAGTAAACTTCCTCTCCTATTTTTTTTCCTCCCGATTTCGGCCCGAACGTCCTTGGCTACGCTTTTAGGCCCCCCAGTACGATCCTCTCCCGCACACCTCACCGCACCTACGACAACCTCCTCCACGATTCATCAGCGGCACCCCCCTCCCGACACGATGATCGGAATTTTTCTCGACCTTTTCTCGTGTTTTCCTACGTTGAACTCAGGCCTCTCTTCCGCAGCTCCCACACGTACTGGGGGTTGCGCCGGTTCTTTTTGACTTTGTCCTGACCCGTTCCCACCCTCCAGGAACTTCAGGCCCCCCTGGATTTTTTCATCTTTACCTTTTGGCCGACCTCTCTCTCGCCGTTTTGTTATGGGTGAAGATCTCTCGTCTGGACGCGGTCGATTTTTCTTGAGCCTTTCTCCTTTTTTTGTCTGGAGAACTGTCGACCCACCCCCCAGACTTCCCCCTCTTTGCGGCTTCCCATTGGCGATCAGTTTTCTCCCGATAATGGTTTTTTACTCCCCCTTTTCTCGATAGGAAGGAACCTGGCTCTCTTCTATGCCCTGCCCGCCCCTTGTGGAACTCCTTCCCACCCGTCCGCGAGCTCCAGCTCACCCCCTTTATGTCCCCCAAACGATTGAGATTTACAAGAAGCCTGACTCTCTCTTTTTTGGGAGTTTTAACTTATGTGCAAAGTAATCGTGGTATTAACGTTCTCTCTTCATTTCATCTTTTTCCTTTTGCTCTTTTTTCTCTTAGCCCCTTTCGGCTGCATAGCGACCACTGGGTCACTTTTTTTTCCGGATGCTCATCGAGGTAGAAACGGGGATTCCGATCCAGAGGTCCTTTCTCCGTTTTTGGGCCCCGAGATGGTCCTCCTTAGGTCCATCAACTCACCTTCCCACTTCATGGTCGGCTTTATGGCTTCCTCCCTTTAGAGTGGCCAGGTTTGATGTTCTCGAGCCGAGGACTCTTCGTTTCCCTGCCGCTGGCCCCATGAAACTAGGGATGCAGGTGGAACTCTTTCCCCCCCGGATAATTTCCGGTCGAGCTCTATAGACTTTTTGTTGCCGATCTCTAAGTGTTGCGCGCGATTTCGGTTTCCCCCCCCCTCCCCTTCTTTTTTGTGTTGAGAGAATACCGAAGCCCCTTTCTCTCCCTTAGGCTCTTTCTCCCCTCCTTATCGAAGCGAGCGAGAGAGGGACCCCGTCCTCGGATGTTCTTCCAAGTCTGCATCTGTGACCCTTCCCAGGTCCGAGAGAGGGAGTTAATCGCCTTTAATAGTGTTCGAACATTTCCACCCCTTCCTTCCCCCTTTCCTCCTTCCTCCGAGCCAGCTTTTCCCCCATCCCCAGAATACCGTTCCCTGGTTTCTTTCGCATCCCAGAGGGCTACATCCTGTTTTCCAACGACCCTCTTGACTCCAGGACCCCATACCTTTCCGATTGGAACTCCAGTAGGACCTTTATGGGTTCTTCCTGATTTCCCTTTTTTCCAATAGTCTCGATGTTATCCCCAACAAACTGATTAACCGAGAATTTCGCTCCCGGCTTTCTCTAATTGATTGATTGATGACTACCCCGAGGAGTGTTTTTCTACTCACATGCATCCCCCCCTTTAATGCGTCTGTTTCCCCGATGCCGGTTCGTTCTCAATTTGTTCCTTTCCTTGTCCCCCCTCCGCGGTTCGGGTTGCCTGAATGGTGTCCGTCTCCCCCCCCCCTGGCTCAGCCCTCCCCTCGCTGTCTTTCCTGCCCTTCTAGACGGGTGGTCGGTTCTTTCTTTTTCCCCTTCATCCTCTCGAAAGTCCCGTGCCGTCATTTTTTTTTCGCTGCAGTGTAGACCCTGGACCAGGTAGAGCCTACCTCCTCTCTCTTTTTTTCGCTTCCCCTTCCCCCCCCCCTCGATTTCACCCAGAACTGGGCGTTATTTGTCATCGCCCCAAGTAACTGCCCTCCCTCCTTTTACTCTTTTTTTGCGACGGTCCCCCCCACTACTCGCTCTTTTTTCCCCCCCAACTTCTGCAACCTCCCCGCAACCCACCTCGGTTTTCTGGCGCGACGGGCGGCTGCCCGCCGCCTAAGCCCCCCCTCATGGTGCAGGCCCCCCCAGCTATCGGCCGCAACCTTCCTCCTTTCTTTGGGCGTTTTTCCCTTCGCTTGGCGACGGTTTTGAGCTTTTCTGTTCGTTGTTCGCCCTCTTTTAGGTCATCAAGTCGAATCTTTCTCGCCATTCCCTTTTCTTGAGACTTAAATCTTCCCACTTGACGTGCCCCTCTTATTGCCCTCCAATTATGATGAGTTAGGAGAGTCCTTCCATTTTCTTTGTCCCCCCCACCCGATTCTAGAGGTGACAGTACCCGCCGACTGTGGTCATCGCTCCCCAGTTCCCTAGTCGTTCTGCTCCAGACCTCCTTGATGTCCCCCTTCTTTCTCGCCATCTGCCGCATATTCCTTTGACATGAGGGAGCCGATCTTTTCCTTTTTGAACTTTCTTCGTATGACAAGACGCTTGCATTCTTTCGCATTCCTCCCGACACTATCATACGTGACCTCTTCCTGAAGCCTCCGAACCGGGTACTAGCTGTCCTTTTCAGATCCCCTGTCCCACTCTCTCTCTTTAATAATCCTCTGTTTTGTCTAGTCATGGTGGAAAGTGAATCCCCCTTCCCTTTTATAGTGACCCCTGTGGCTCCCCTTTTTGATGTAGGTCAGGCCCTTTTTCGTGAGGCGTTTGACAGCAACGAATTGGCCCATCTTTTTGACCTCCCCTCAGGCGCCGATCGGTGATCGTCCGGTTTACAGACGCTCCTTGGGCCGCGCTCCCCCTTCGAACCCCTCTTGAAATTGAGATGTCCTCCTTTTTCTGCCCAACTGACCCCACATCTTTCCAGTTTCTTCCGGATACTTGACAAACTCCCTCGTTTGAGCTTCGGTGGTCTCCCCCCCCCAATCTCCTCGCCTATAGAGAAGAACTGCTTCAGTTCCCCCCGTCTTAGAAATCTTTCCGATTCTCTAAGCATTGCCTGCTTACCCTTTATTAGGACCCCTTTTCCATCTGAGCGCTGCTCCAGTCCAACAACCCCCGCCAAATCCTCCCCCCCCCACGTTCAACGATGAATTCAGATTCCCCTCTTTAGCCCATGATAGGACGGTCCGAAGCCCTTTCACCAGTGTTGGGTATTAATGTGAAGGCGGCCTCCCCCGTATCTTTGCACGCAATCCCCCCATTAGGTGTTGCTCTCGTATCCCCCCCTTTTTTTTTCCCCGGTTGAAATGCCGTGCCATCAGTCCACTGGTCCCACTTTCCTTTCCTTCAGACCCGACATATCGCAGTCCGCTTTGTCTTTTGCTCTCGATTTTTCATTTTTCCCCCCCCAATTACCCAGAGATCGTCGGGCTAGACCGTCCTTTCCCTCCCCCACTTGCCCCCCATCACGCCCTACCCCAGAATTCCGGCCCCGATTGGCGCTCTTCTGCCGAGGGCGGGCTCCTTTCCAGATAGGTAGTTTGCAAGTCCCCCTCGCTCGTTCTTGGATGCATTCGGCAGTGCGTTCCCTTTTTTCTTTCTGAACTTTCCCCCCCCCCCCCGCGAGCTTCAACATCATTTTTTTCAGGTTCCGTGGCCCTTCATGATAGATGTCCTTGCTTTTTAATAGGCCCGCCAAGGCCCTGTTAGTTCCTTTTCCTCCTTTTTCTAATATTCATGTGAGATTTTTTAAGCCTTGGAGGCATTTACCCCTTAATCTCCCCCGCCTTTTTCTTCTTAAGGTTGGAGCTGTCATGTTCCTGAAGGTCTTTTTGGGAGCAGCTCCTCTATCCGTGCTCCGTTTTTTCCCCCTTATTAGGCCCAGAGTAGGTAAAGGCTCCGCTTGAATCATTTCTCCTTTCTCTCTGTTCTGTTTTCTTCGCCGCGATGATCTTTTCCTTTGTGCCCTCTAGGAAGATGCCCGCGCTTCCCTTTTTTACCCCCTTTTCAGGGACGGGCACAGCGTGTTCCCCCCGGATCATGAAGGCCTCTGTCTGAAGACTGCTGCGCATCTCTCTCGAAGCCAGTCCTTGTTTTCCGCGCTTCCCTCCCGTGTGTTGTTCCCCTTCAGCCCTTTTCCCCCCCAGGATGGGTCGAGATCTTCGCCGCCTGATTTGTCTCTTTTCCCCCTTTTTGACACGCTTCACCGCCTCCCGACCCCCAAGGCTCGCGTGACGCGCATCTCTTTTCCTCTGAACCCTCCCCTCGTCCTTTTTAAGCGCAGAACACGATTCCCCGAATACAGGACCATGTTTGCGTCCCTGCCTCCGCTACCTCGGTTCCCAACGACACTGATCGTTTGCGCCTTCGTTTCCGGGAAACCCCCCTTTTTAGTTACCTTTCTCGCTCCAGGGCTCTAGATCACAATTTCTGGGACTTTTTTTTTTTTTCCTCTCTGATGTACCTCAACAAATACGCCTCTCTCCCCGACGCCGATGACTTCGTTTTTTTTTCTCCCCGAGTAGTGTCTTTTCCTTGATTAACCGCCCCGAGAAAATCGAGACGATTGTTTTCCGCGCATAGGGTTTTTCCTTTTCTCTTTTTGTTGACCCCTGCTCTTGTTCACGCTAGCAGGTGTTGGTTGTTCTCCAAGTTTGCACTTCCCTTTGCACTCTCCCGCTTTCCTTTACCAGATTCCTTTACGAGAGAGAAGGCGTGGCTCGATCACCGTTTGCCCCGACCCTCCTTTCCCCCGGTGCGCCGGAGGGTGCCGGAACTGGGGTGGCTGCGAGGCCCCAAGGAAACGGACGCTAAAGGCCGTCAGAAGTTGGGTCCCGCGTCAGACAGGAAAAACCCCAAAATCAACACCAAAAAACAAAACACCCCCCAAAACAAAACCCACCAAAATCCAAAACCCCCAAACCAAAAAAAAAACCACAAAAACACCCCCCCCCAAAACCCCCCCCCCCCCCCCAAAACCCCCCACAAAAAAAAACAACCAACCCCCAACCACCCCCCCCCCCCCCCCCCACCCCCCCAACCCCCACCCCACAACATTTCGTAAGTCCCCCATCCCTTTCTTTCGCGAGCGTCGCCATGCAAGCAATTATTCACACCTTGTTCAGCGCGGGCTTTTATCGCCTATAGTGTTCCCAGGCAAACTTTCGCCCCCGTCCCCCCCCTTCTCTTCGCTCTTCGGGGTTGAGGCTTCCTTTCTTTTTTAATCCACCCCGATTTGCTCTCGACTTTCCTCTTATTCAGTTAGTGGTAGGGGGTCCTATGCCCTTAATCCTTTCTCCTGTTTTGGTGTATCGTTTGCTGGTTTGCCTGGCGGCCGATGTGCCTTTAAATCAAGGCGATTCCGCTCGGCTTTCCCTCCCCATCGAGGCCCCTCTCTGCACGACTTTCGATGTACGCTCCCCTTTTTCCTTTTCCTTTCCATACACTTCTTGAGTGTTACGGGTTCACCCCTCCCTTCTGAGCGTCGTAATGGCCAGTCCGGCGTATTTCTATTTTTTTTCTTTTACCTACCCTTAGGATGAGGTCTCGCCAGGTCCCCGAAGTTCATGGTCTTTGTCTCGTCGCTCGTAAGATGATGGCTGGGAAGACTACCGAGACTTGCTCTTTTTCTAGCTCTCCGTTGCCGTTTGCGGTCGCAGGACATTCTCCTTTTCCACATGATAGATCCCCTGCCAACGAAGCTCAGGGCCTTGTCGAGCTCGTCGTCCCTGAACCGTGGCACACCTCTTCGCTATCACCGTGTTGGTTTCCCGTTCCCTTTTCCAGCGTCAAGGGTCTTGATCCCTTTCGTGGTAAGGAGAGTATCTCTCATTATCGTTTCATCGCAGTTCCCACGAATTGGAAGGTTTTTTTAGTGTTTTCCCTTTTCATCCTAGGCTCGGTGAGAGCCAGCCTTTTCCCTAGCCCTTTTTAAGACTCTCCTTTTTTCCCAATCAGCCATGACCTTCGGCTCGAGTTTCTTTCGCCCTTTCTTTCCCCCCCTATACAGAGATCGCGCGGCATTCACGGATTCACTTTTCATACCGGAGATCTAGGTTTCCCTCCCTCACCTTGGCCCCTCCTCCGAGGCCTTTACCCGGTTTCTCCGCCTTCTGAAACTCTTCCTTTTTGGCGACTTCTGTTTTAAAGCCTTTGTCGGGCTTCTCCAATTGCCTTGATTCCTTCCTAGGCGCGAGCGGTCTCCCCCCCCCTCCAAATAACCAACGATACCCCACCTCCCCCACTTCCTAAGAGGAACCGCTCCCTCCCTCCTGATCCTCTTTGCGTAGATACTTATAAATCGTGTTTTTTTACTGTTTTTCCGCCAGAGTCTCCCCCCGACCCTTCTTTGGCTTCTTTGTTGGACTCTTGCAATTTACGGCTTTACTTCTTACCTTGCCGGCCAATAAGGCCAAGCTGTATGTCTAACTTTATTAGTTACGAAGCTTCGCCGTTTTTTTCCTATCTTTGCTTGTTGTACTTTTTGAATTAGACCACCCTTCACTATCTTTTTCTTCTAAAGTCCTGGTCCTTGGCTACACTTGCGAGTGGGTACCCCCCGCCTCCCCCCAAGAATTAAGAACCATTGGCGACGTTCTTTTTTCCTTGTTAGAAAATCCTTCTCCGATCGGCAGGCCCCCGTTTTGCTCCGGCTTCCGCAGTGCCGAACTTTTCCGTTTGATTTCCCCCCTTTCTCCCCCCCGAACGCTCTACGTGGAATGGCACAAGCGAAGTTCCCCCCCTTTTCTTTTTTCCCCTTTGCCCTCTACCCGCGCATTCGTTGCCTTGCTGCCCGTCCGCAGGGTGAGTCCCCTCCCTTTTTTTAGCGTGAGAGGTGACGACGGTGCTTCTCTCCATCGTTCTCTTCTCCACAGCACCCCCTTGGATCTTCGGAGCCGGTTTTTCAGGATTGGAAGGAACTCCATCCTCGACTTTTTAACTTCTTTCACGATACGCTCTTTCCCCCCGATTCTTTCACGTTCGTTACCCCCCCCGTTTGCGCTTTTCTTTCCCTAATTCCTCCGCATTAATTTTCGGTATTAGGTGATATGTTTGTTCCGCCTCTCCTCTTTTTGAGTTCCCTCTCCCTCTTTCAATCTGCGCGTCCCGGCTCGTTTTTTTTGATTTAGGCGGTGCTGCCACTGGATCTCTCTGGTCCCCTTCACTTGTAGCTCGCGAGCTACGATCAGCTTTAGTCTCCCCCTTCCTTGTTCCTCCTCAATTGTCTTCCAAATCGATCTCTTTTCCTACGCCTTGGATATGATGATACCGAACCTTCCCCTCGCAACAATTTTCCCCTTTTTCTTTTATCTTTTTCTTCGCAGCTTCCGGAGAGCTACGGTTCGACCTTCCTTCTCTTTTACACCTTTTCCTTTCTCCCCTAACTTCATTTCCAATTCAAGTTCGGGTGAATCCCCCTTTTTTTGCTTTGGGGTTGTTTTGTGGTTGGGGGGGTTTTTTTTGGGATCGAGAACATCAACCGGGCCCCTTCATCGCGGAGCAGACGCCAGACCCCCTCCCCCCCGTGACCTTGCGTGGAATTCTGGTTTCTCTTATCGGGTTCCCAACTCCTTTCATCGGTTCCTCCCCTCGTGTTTCTTCAATCCCCAGACTTCGAGTCTTCACGCCTCCCTTCCCCACCCCCCTTTTCGTTTGATGCGGAACTCACCCATTCGAGCACGTTGTCCTAGGCTCTTCAAGTTTTTGAGGTTTTGACTACCAGAGGCGTGTCGGGCCTCCATTTTTCCCCTTACGTCTTTCGCGAACGGTCGAACAATCCTCTTCATCACTTCTTTCGGGTTCCTTTTCCTTCTCAATCCCCTTTCTTTTTTCATGCGTTCCCTCCTGTCCTCGCACGTCGTGCCAGGTTTTTTTATTTTTGGCCTCCCCTTCAGGCGAAACGATCGCCAAGCCATCTGTTTCCTTTTTGGAATTTGGTGGATTTTTTTCTCCTCCCCGGCCTTTTTTTTTCTGCTCCACTATCGCGTGACGGGGTGTTTCGAAGGTTTTTTCCCCTTCTTTTCTTCCAACCTGAGATTTCCCCACCAAACGTCATGCTGCCCTCCCCCAGCTCCAAGGAATAAAGCTTGCATGAGGTGCTTTTTTTTCGTAGTGACCCGGCCAAAGCTCCATTCCATTTTTGCCAACCCCCCGGATTGTCCTTTCCTTTCAGGGCCTTTCCCCCTGGTTTTATTCACCTTAATACACAACGCCCTCTCCCTCCCTATCGACTCCCCCCCCATCTAATGTTCTAGTGTCTGGAGAGGGTGCCTTGATTTCTATCTTTTATCAGGTTATAGATAGTTTGCTGTTGTTTCCCCCCCCCGAGAGCTCTCTTCCCGACGGCCCCATAAAGGGTTAGCTCTCCGCACCCCTGGCGCTACGAAATCGCCCCCTACTCCCGTTTTCTCCGACCTGCCCCCGAAACTTCCGAGATCGGCGCGTACGTCCTTTTCTTTTCTTCTTTCCCAATCACGATCGGTGTTGGGGCCAGTTTCAGTCCTTGACGATCTCGGAGAGGAGAGCTCGTTTTTCTCTAACCCTTTTCCCGAGCAATGTGTTTTGGACGGATCCCCCGGAATAGCCTGGACGGACCATTATTTCTTTTTGAATCCGACGCGATTCTTTTCACAAGGAGTGGACCAGTTGGCCGCCTATATGCCCCGCAAATTCCCCACGCCGCCTGTTTTTTTTTAGCGATGGCTTCTTCCTGAACGTGCACAATATATCCCTCCGTTTTTTCTCGTATTTGTGACCTTGGAAGTGACTCTTTCCCTCCCATTTTTTTCCCCCCCCCTTTTTCAATCTAATTTCCTTCGGCTTTTTTTTCCGGGATGATCCCCGTCATTTCTCTCTAGGAGCCCGCAAACATTGGAAAGCGCCTCTCCTCCCTTTCCCCCCCCCTCGCGTTTTTTTTTAAGAGCACCCCCCACCCCAGGTGATTGTCCCCCCCCGGGAACCCACCCGCCCACTTCTCTTCCTTCCCTAGCGAGTACCACCTTAATGGGCGCTGAGCGCTTCCTTTTTTTCCTTTCTTCTCGATCGATCTTTTTCCGTTCTTCCCCTCATACTGGACCCGACCTCGGCTGCGACTTGGCCCTCGACACTCCATGGTCTTTTTACGCTCTCGCGAAGCACGGTTCGTGTGTTTAGTTCTCTAAATAGCACGAGCCGGCCTCGATTGCGCCCCTTTTTGTCCTCCTGCTTCAGTCGTTCCTTTTCCTGCGCGCGCTCCCCCAAATCACCAGCACATCCCCCTTTACCAAACCGATCAAGATGACTCTTTTCCCCGCGCCCCCCTCCCCCCTTCAAGCCATGATCGGTAAGGTTGCGTTTCCGTAGCGTCGCACTAGTCTTGAACTTCCCCCCCTTCCAGTCGTTGGCAGACTCATCCCGTCCGGTTTGCGCATTCCCTTCCTTTTGCACGAGTTGCGATCCCGCAAAGTTGGGCCTTCTTCCTGGCTTTCCGTTCCTGACTTTCCTTTTCATCGCGCGATGCTTTGTTAGGGTTGAAAGAAAGATCGAGGTTGTCCTGCTCCCTTCTCCCCTCCCCCCCAGCTAGATAGGTGTATGCAGAGAGCCTTTTTTTCCCCAGAACCCCCCCTCCTTCAGTTTACCAGCCGGGCGACCTTTGCGCCCTTTTTGATGACGATAGCGGGCTCTGACCCCGTTTCTTCTTCCGCCGGCCGCGCTCGTGCCGGATTGCCTTTCTTTTTCGCTTCTCCCCCCGACAAGCTTTGGGAAAAAGAGCCCCTGTTCAACAACGCGTGTTCTTCCTGCGCTTTTGACACTCTTTTTTACGCCTCTAGTCTCGATGTGCTCGTTCAATCTTGTCCCCCTGCCTAGTTTTTCTTTGACCCCACTCATGTAGATTCCGCCTTGACGACGTGCCTCTTCTGTATTCTCCCCTAGCTTTTCGCCCTTGGTCACAGACTTGTGATAGTCGGACCTGGTGTCTTTTTTCTTATGATTCCCCCCCCCTTTCGACTGGGGAGTTCCCGATTCCCGCGATGTGGCCTGCACCCTTTTTTTTTTCTCTCATTTTAGACCTTCTTTCATGGAACGCCCTCCCCACGCCAGAATCATTCGGTCTTCGGTGTCTCCTCTGGCGTTATTCCGCGCTTGGAGCTGGTTTCGTTTAATTCCCTCGTCTTTCCCTCTTTGTCCTCCCTTTCGCCGAGATTTATTTGTCCGAAGTGGATGGTTTACTTACTACCCCTCCTCTTTTGAGGTCAGTAGTAGGTCAGCTCGATCCCGGTTCGACCAGTCGGCTTGCTCCTTG
>Ga0179593_1492204_pt1 | contig 12273 bp, 8 predicted proteins | sample CZODoug2_1_08_16_FD_185931 | JGI IMG/M metagenome (GOLD analysis project Ga0179593, IMG submission 185931) | Vadose zone soil fungal communities from Angelo Coast Range Reserve, California, USA - CZODoug2_1_08_16fungal (PacBio error correction) | ecosystem: Environmental > Terrestrial > Soil >... | reverse complement strand
GGGCGGAGCCCTTGGCGCGGATTAGCAGTGTAGGACCCCCATCTCTTCGCGCGGGCAGTATTGGCATTCGAGGCATGTTTCCCTTAGATCAGAATGCCCGACTCAGCTTTTTCTGTCGCCCACACTGGGTAGTTCCTTCTTCTACTGAGCACCTGTCGCCCTGCCTGGACTACGGGGATTCGGAAGATTGCGGCTAGGCCTGCTCGCTAGAGAAATTTTTCTTGTCCCCAAGATATCGGTCGGAAAGGTAGTACCAACTCTGCTATTCCGAGGATTTTTGCTCCCTTAGCCTGCATTCTTTCTTTCCTGTGGCTGGACGCTCGCACCTTTCTCATTTTTTACGCAATCGTAGACGCCCGTTGCTCAGGATCGGAGAATTATGCTCTCTCCTCAGGCAAAGAGTTACTACTTATAAGTTGTTTTTTTTTCTAGATTTCCCTCCCGCTAGCCGTTGTTTGCTCCTCGGAAGGAAGAGCATTTAATTCTCCCGCGCCTTCTGTGCCCGGCTTCGTTACTAGGCGTACGCTCTGGGTTGCGCGCGTCGCCAGTCCTTCTCTTAAGTTGGGAGATGCAAGGCCCCATTTCCCAACCTTTATCGTAGGTTTCCCCGTGGGAAAGACCTCCAAGACGAGATTCTCCGTCTTTTCATTCGCGACCTTCATCTTCGCGCCCGGCCGGCACAGCATCGACGATGCTCGTCTGAGCCTTGTCCCTTGATGTAGGTGCGTTTTTCGCAGTTTGCCCCATCTAGTACCCTTCCTTATTATCTTTCCCAGTCTACGAAAAGACAGGGGAAAGAGAGGTACTAGAGTATAAAAGGATTCTCCCCCAATCCGCCACCCTTCCGCCCCTACGTGCTGCCTGGTCATGGAAGCGATCGGAGCTTTCTTCGGATCTGATCGGCTTGGCCCTAGTCAGTCTCCTTTATTCCCTTCCTCTGAAATAGAAAGTTTGTAGGTACAACCCAAATCCTGGATCATGACAGAGGATTCGTGGCGCGCGCGGCTTGGTTTTTTTTTTTTCACGGGCGGCCCCCGGTGGTGATTGCTCTTTTCTAGATCTCCAATAAAGAATTTCTGATCTGTCTTCCTCCTTTCAATTACTCTCTCCCGGGATTCGGGAAAGCTTGTCTGCGTAATTCTGGCCTCCGTCCTGTTGGTACTCTCTGAAGAGAGTTCCCCGGACCTCCTTGTAGCTCGTCGACGTCATTTTCCTGTTTAGTGTACTCTTGAAGTAAGGGGCGCCCTTGGAGCCTCTCTTGAGCCCCCCGCCGAGGTCCCCGGTCCCCACGCGAGAATCGCTAGGTCGTCGCGATGGCACACTTTACAGGGATTAAGCCGGTCCTGGTGGTAAGAGCAGTTACCTCTTCTGTGGACGTACATTTGCCGAATTCCAAAAAAACTTTCCGATGTTATCCGGTAAGGGTTTGTCTTTTCCGCGTGGTCGTCCCGGAACGAACCCCCCTCAGAGAAGTAAGTAATTCCGGTACTTCCTTACCCCTATCGTCCTCCTTCCCCACCAGTCAATCGTCACGCCAAGCCCCCCCGTTCCCCCCTTTTAAATTTCGATGATAATTCTTCGAAGATACGTCCCTCCAAGAAGATGTTACTCTCCTGAGGGCTTTCTAATCGGTGGCCGTTTTTCTCTCCACCTTCCATCATCCACCCGATTTTTTGACGCTCGTGCCTTCAGATCCTCCCTGGAGCCGGTGCCCCCCGAGACCGTAGGTTCACTCTCTCTATAAGGTTTTCCTTTTTTTGAGCTTCGTCGATTTGGAAGAGGAACTGACCCCAGATGACGATTTTTTCCTGGTGCTGGTTTTCCCTTCCCTACAACCACTCTCCCGCGAGCTCGCTTCACACGATATTTATTTTTCCCCCGCTGGTGCTCCTGACGGTCCGGTACTGCTGAACTTCGCTTCTCCCCACTCGAAACGCTGAAAAGAAGAGATGGTATTTCCCTGCTCACTTTGAGGCTGGCGTCCCTTATGATTCCCTCGCCGTATTCTTAGCGCCTGACGCATAGAGACAGTCCCCCCCGCGCTTTGGTCACCACCCCCTTTTTCACCCCTCTTGTGATAAAGGGTAGGCACCGTTATCACCCTCCTGTCCCGTAGCGCCCGACGATCGTTTGGTGACCACTTCTTCTTGACCCTGGTACGTCTGACGCTCCTTGGCTGCGCGACGGCTCGGTTTCCCACGCGCCGATTGCCCAAGGAGTTATCCCCCCTCCTTTTTCGGGTGACCACGCTGATCTTTTGCTTCTCTGTTTCGGACATTCCCCCCTCTGATTTAGCCTTGTTTCGCGAGTGCCTCATTTTTCCACCGAACAGGTTTTTACGTTTGCGTAAGTGAAGTCGGACCCCCCCCCCCCAACCCCCCCTCACGGCCCCAAGAAATCTTGTTTTTGAGACTAATTTTTCTTCCTCTAGGTAGTATGCTCGTCGAGGGGGCGGTCAAGACGCTTCGTCCCCAGGTCCCCCAGAACGGGCTCCCCCATTTGATTGCCGTAAAGTTTCTTCTGTCTCAGTGATAGTACGAGATGTTTCATTCGAGCTACCACTACAAGCACTTCCTTTCTCTTTCCCTGACATTTTCTGCTCGCGGACATCGGTATCCTAGTTAGATGATCGACGGCATCCTTCGTCACGGTCATAGAGTTGCGACTGACCGCCGATATGGAAGGAGAGGCCCTTTACTAATAGACGGCGTGGGGGTGCAAAATACCCCTGAGTTTTTTTCCCTGATTGAATACAAACTTCCCCCTCCCCGTGTTTGTTGTATAAGTCGACTGTCGACTTCACACTACTCCCATACACGCTTCATCGGCCGTCCGAGGAAGTAAAACCATCTATGATTAAATTAGCATTTTAGCCTGAATTCTTCCTGGAACAATCGTGACTTTCACTCCTTTCGCAGTACGTCATCTCCTCGAGCCTGAGGTCCGCTCTCTTAGGTAACCTTGACTTACTCTCCTCAGTAGATTCTTTCCCTGACGGAACCTTCTAATACAGAAACCTCCTGTAATAGGTCCGTTGATGTCACCGTCTCAATTTCTCTGAGTTCCCTTTTACGAAGCACGTATTTCCCGAGACCCCAGTTCCGCTTTCAACCACGTTTACTCGTCGGGCAGAGCGTAATTGAAGGGAGTTCATCCAGAATCTCTTTTCTTTTTTTCTTCGTGGATCTTCTTTCTTTCCCTTAACCCGTGATCGTCACCCCCTTTTGTTTTCTTATGTGTCTCTCCCCGTTCGGCCAAGGCTGTTGATAACCTTTTTCTCGAGAAAAGAGCCGACCAAGTTAGAGAGAGTTCACCCCTGCCGAGAGTGCCGGTAGACTTCAGTGTTCCTGCGAGAGAGGCCCATCTCGCGAGAGCCCAAAGGGAGACGGTTCACCTCCCTTACAAGGTCACCCTTATTTTCCCCCCCTTGGGGTATCGAGGACTTTGTTCAGTTTTCTCGTCGGATCGACACTTGCGCCCTGAGCAAAGATTACGACCTGTAAGTGCACGAGCTTTCCTTTCTCGTCTGGGCCTTCGCTGATATACATTTAGCCAGGAGGTCCTAGCTCTCGCAGATGTGCGGCCGAGTTTCTCCCAGCGCGCTTTGGAGCTACGTGAGAGTGGCCCCCGGTGAAGTTACGATCAGAATGCTAGCTTTCGTCGAGCACCATTTGACTGGCGAAGATCCTTGGCGACGACCTGGGGATGATGTGTTGGATTTTTTCTTTGAGGACCTCTCAAAGGAACCAAAGAGAGGCAAGCGTCACGTTCCCCCTGCCATGCTCGTATTATCCTTTAGCGGAGTTCATTTAGAGAAGACTACAGAGACTTTCTCCAACAAGGATTTCCTCGCTTCCTTTTTCACTGATAGTCGCGACCTCATCGTTTTTGATTTCTTTTTGGCTTTGTTCCTTCGTTCCAGAGCCAACGGTTGAATTTGAATCGCCGTAGTGAGTTAATGCTTTCGACTGGTTTGCCGACGGTAGCCTGCGTTCTATTGAGCAGCCGAAGCTTTCCATTGTGCTTTTCTGTGTTTCTTGGGCGCCTTCTGGGTGGCGAATACGATTCGCTGAAGCACATCGTCCACGCGCGGACTTTAGGCGTAGGGTCCCTCCGATCTGTCACCGGCCCCCCGGAAAGTCCCCTTTCCACGGACATTGACGATCGTTTTGCCAAGGATTCCAAATGTAGTAGGCCCACATCATATCTCCAACGCGGGGGCAGTTAGCTTTTTCCCCCCTCTTCGGGAAGAAATGAAGGCCATGCTCCTCCGACTTCCGATTTAGTATTCTCCGCTGCTCTTCTTCCCTCTCGGCGCCCACTTGACCCCCCCTTTTAAGAGAAGTTCCACTCCACCCGAAAAATGAGAACTTTAGCCCGGCACTGATCTCATTCTAGTGCCGTTTCGGATGCCAGTTTTACGTCGGGATGGACCGCTTTCCGGCCTTCTCTCCTTTGATTACCGGTTATTTTCGCCTTCCGACACAAGGAGAAAACGAGCACCAGATGCGATTTTGCGGAGAAGGCCCCTTTCGTCACCACCTTGACGGGGGGGCCCTACACACCACCACCAAAACGCCCCGAGAGAAAGCTTTGTGTGGTTCTGAAGGGATGTTGACGAACTTCCGACCTATAAACCCAGATTTCCATTTAGTTGCCGCGCAGGTCCCCATTTACTAGCTTTCGATGGGCCCTTTGACTATAGAGAGGTAGTTTTTCCCTCCTAGGCGCTGACCAAGAAGAAAGTACCCCCTTCTTGTTTTAGATGGTGAGAAAGTAGATTATTCTCAGGTCTCCCTTTTCTTCCATCAGCGGGCAATTTCCTTGAACTCCTGGGGCTGGGCATGCACGTAAGAATGCCGCCTTCCTCTGGCCTCTCTAACCCACATCACGGGGTCTGCCGGTACTCTGTACGAGGAGATGAAGCTTTTTGGGCGCGAAGATCGTAGGAAATGTATGAGGAGACTCTCTTTTCTCGTGACGTCGGTTTTTGTTTTCGCATCTCCCCGACCCGAGGGAGACGGACTAGTCCTTTCGTTGAATTCCATACTAAGGCGAGAGGTGAAGTTTCTAAATTTCCCCCCTAGTACCCGAATAGGAGAAGCTGGAGAATTTGATCTTACTCCCTTCTGGTCCCTTCACTCCTTTCCCAGATGGAGGTCTCTCTCTTCTTTTTGTGTTTGATGAGTCCAACCGCCCGTCGGAAGGCGTGTCCGGGCAGTGCCGGACGCGAGTCAGTTCTAAATTCCCCTTGCACTGCTCGTCTACGAGGCTTCCCCGAGTTCCTTGGTGTCTTTTTCGACCATTTTTCACGATCGAATTATACGTGGAGAGGTTAAAACAATCTTCTTCGTTGCCCATGGATCTTTCTATTCGCGACGTGGGACCCAGACCTCCCGACGTGCGCTAGCCTCCCACTACCTGTTCTCTTGCTCTCTTTTTTTCGGCTTTCCGCCGCATCTTCGCGGCCTACCGGCAAGTGAGAAATCCCTCCGTCTCTCCTCGCCCCGGGCCGACCCCGTTTCTGTTTTTTTTTTTTTCAAGCTCTTCTTTTCATTCTTTCGTCTGCCGCCACTTTGCATTGAAAATCGAATTTTCTCCCAGGCCCGTTGCGTTACGCTAGGTAACTTTTTATCTGCCTTCTTATAACCCTCAGAGACACGTTTCCTTTCCCCTGTAGCCTCTCTCTCCTCGTTTCTTTTTGGCCCATTTCCCCCTCCCTCCGGTCGATGCCCTCATGGTCCCCCCTACGTGTCGCGGATCCCTTTCGTCACAATCCTCGGTCTTTAGAGTCTTTTTTAGTTGGGGGTGGAAAGGGATTAAATGTTTCCTTCCTTTCCGTCCTTTTTTTTCCTCGCCCACCTCCCTTTCTCTCCCGGTTTCGTGTCGCCTTGTGTTGCTCGCGGATTACCTGGTCAATTCCCTCACTGGAGATTCCTGGAAAACCGATTGTTCCTGTTTTCCCCGTTTCCAAGTAATGTTTCTGATTCTTCCCTTTTCGAGTCGTTTCCGCGATGTCGTGGTGGCTGCACTGTCGTGCACGTTTGACGCAATGTGCCCCTCTGCGGGGCACGACCCTTTCAGTCTTTGTCACCGCCAAAGTATCCAGCCCTTTTCGCTGTCCCTGTAAGTTTTTCCGCCGACGGTCCGCCTCCCGGCACTCTTTTCCCGCTGATTGACTATCCTTTGCCCTTAAAAAAGCGTGATCTAATTTTTTTTCATTTCGGGCCTCTTGTTTTTTCCTCGTGTTCCTCCCTACGCGAATTCCGCCGTCGGATCACGACTCTTTCTCGCCGTTGTCAGACTTCCCCACCCCCCATCGTCCCGCACGCTCACGGGAACTAGTAGTGCTGTCCTGATTCGCCTGATCCTTCTTCACCCCCCCCCCCCACCACTGATCCGCGCTGCTGTCGCGTGCGCCGCGTTTCGATGGCGGAATCAGGCGACTTTTTTTGTTCACCGTCGCGCCCCCCGCCCAGATCGTTTTTTTCCCCCTCTGGAAGAAAAGAACTTTTGCGAGCCTGCCTGCGCGATATCGCGCTTTTCCCTCGCGCTCTCTACGAGCTGGCCGGGTTCCCCCGTGACGATGTTTTACTCGGTGGTTGGCCGCGGGCTGTCCCCCTCTCCCTGTAAAATAAAACCCCACTTGATTTAGCAAAGATATTAGTCCAAGTAAGTTTTTGCTCCTCCTCCTCCGATATGACCTTCTTCTGTCCCCCACATCTCGCGGGAGGCGCCAGCTCCCGCGCTGTTTTCCAGACTGTACCCCTTATTCTTGGCGCGGCCCTCGGGTTGACCCTTTACCGATCTCAAAGAAGCCCTGAGGCCTACGACCCCCCCTCCTTCTTCAATTTTTCTCCTTTTTGGCGCACCAGTTTATCTGCCTATCCTGAGAGCCCCCCGTCTCTATAACAGACCTTTTACTTTTATGTTTTGTTCCGCTTCTCAGAGGAATCCGGAGCCTTCGATCTCAGGCGGGACCCCTCAGAACTCCCCTTTTGACTTTAGTATCCACGGCTGGCGGTGACACGCTTCCTCCCTTTGAGGAGATGCCCCTTTGACTTCGCGAGCCTACGTTCTCCAACTATTTTCCCTTCCTTCCCTCCTCCTAGAAGGAAAAGCCCGGGGAGTAAAGAAGATAGAAATGCCTGAGATAATCTCCCCTCTTCGTCTGTAAGTTTTTTTCCCGTACGGTCCCTATCCTATGTCGTGGGGCTCATCGGGTTTTTAGTTTTTGCTGGGCAAAGCTTGCTTAGTAAAGTTCTAAGCAAGTGGCTTCCTAACCCCTCTAAGATAAGGTATTTCCCAAGAGGATTCGACGGAATTTCTTTTCACCCCTTTTCCTTTATAGGAAGTCTACTTTGACCGAGCTCGTGTTTTTCCCTCTTTATAGCTGGAGACTTTTTCCTTTCCAGGCGACGGCTTTCACGTTCTCGATGTTCCTGTAACTTAGGCCGCAGGGAGGCACCATTTGGAAGTCCTCTCCTTTTTTGGGGTTCTGAGGCCGCGGACCCCACCGATCACGCGTGGTACTGGCTGAGGTGAAGTCCTCACACCTCTTATTTCCCCCCCTCCTTGGTTTTGGTTTTTCGATTGTCGACTTACCACCGTAATCTGCTCGTTTTCTCGTCCGCGCTCCCCCAAGCCGTCTTCGTACATTTAAATGGTCCGCGACGGCCAGGAATTGATCTCCTAACTACGATCAAGTGAAGAAGTTCAGCTTATATAATTCTCCTATGCTCATCTTTTTCCCCTGAGATCTTCGGTCACTAGTCGTTTCCTATAAGCGTCGCCCTGACGAGAAGAGGCCGCCCCAATAGTTTGAAGTCACTAAAGTCCTTTACGTCGCGTTTCCCGGTCACTTTCGCGAGACCGTTCCTTGAGGCATGGGACCGAAGAAAGTCCCTCCAGAGACATTACGAAAACCTACCATCGCTCGGGCCGCCGCGCCTCCCCCCTGTTTCTTTCCCCCCGCCGCCTCTTTCTCTTCGGGTCTGGTTTGGGACTCTCCTATGACCTTCCCACCTTCGGCTGCGGGTGAGAAACGCTTTTCAGACAAGTAGATCTCTATAAGATTTTCCGACCTTTTTCCCCTGAAGCAGTCACTCTGAGAATGTTGTTTTTCCCGGTAGACAGGCCTCCTTCTCCCCCCCATCTTGCTGGATGATGTGCTCGCGAACATTTTTTTTTGCCCAAGGAAATGAACAACCCAACTCAATCTGTACTCCCTTTCCCACGTCGGGTTGAGAGGACTTTTTTTCTTTCCCCTGAGTCCTTTGCCCGCCCCGATCAAGAGCTGGCTCCGTATTTTTTTGAAAAAGTAAAGTTCCACTATTCGCGCTTCGACTGCGGCCCTGGAGCTTTACGGAGCATCCGCGCCCTTTTTATCTCCAAGGTTTGACCCCTTTTTGATACAGAGCGGCGTGAGATCGAGTGAGTTTTTCTTGGTGCGGATCGCCAGTAGTCTCTCGCCCAACATTTTCCTTCGAAGATTTTAGTCTCTTGTAGTAGGTTTTGAGTTCGTTTCTAGCCCTAGACAAGCCCCACCGCGGCCCGGCCATTGCTAGGAAAGATAGTGTTTTTTTCCCTTTCGATGAGAGCATATTGATGCTCTTCAAGTATCTGGGTTTTGCTAGGTCCCTCGCTTCTTTAGAACTGAGCGTCGTACGCTTCCTCAGGTTGATTGGTGGTCGTGCTGTAGAGGACCTTTTTGAAGTTTGGAACGGAGCACTTTTAGAAGCATAGGTCCCGTAGGCGGCTCCTTTTTTTTTGGACGGAGACGGCCGCCCTCTGGCATCTACCGTAGGTCCCCTTTTCTTTGCTGTGGCGGGAGTGCTCCGTGGGTGGTTTCCAGTAGTCTTTTTCAATTTTTAGCCTAACACGTTTTTTACTTTTGACTTTTTTCCAGATTCTCACCCCGCTCCCACGCTTCCGCCTTCCCCACCCCTTGACATTTTCCCTTTTTTTTTTCCGCGTTTTCAGGCGGTCCTCCCCTGCGTTTCCCGCGGGGCCGGTTCGGAACGGGCGTGATCCCTTTCCGGAATGTCCCGTTTTTTCCGACCGTTTATTGGCTCGCGTTTTGATGGCGTTGCCCGCCGATGTCTTTGTTTCCCGCGCGTCTCCCCGTGTTTGTCCCCGTGAAGAGGTTTTCCTACATCCTCGGCGGAGCGATAAGAAAGGTCCTCTCTTTCCCAGCGATGGTCCCCCCTCGGCGGCCCCCTTTTTTTTTCCGGGCGGCAAGGCTTTTCCCGCCGCCTAGCCCCGTGATATTATTAGTGGCGCCGGAGCCCACCCTTTGTCGACACGAAGAAAATGTGTTTTTTTGGTGGCGAAGACGCAGCAGCACCGTTGCCGCCATTGAAACCACCACAACAACCCCTCGCGCGCCCCGCCCTTCCTTGGCAGGATCCGGCTGATGGTGCTTGCACGTGCTCCGCTCCGCCGCTTTTCTCCATAGGGCCTAGCTTTCCCCCCCTTTTTTCAGTTTTTCTGAACGGAGATCGAGCCGGCGCATCTGCGCAGGAAAGGTTAATGCACGTTCATTGCGCAGGTTTTTTGGGTTTTCTCAAAGCCGGCGAGGATCGCGTGACCTCTCTTCCCTAGAATCTTTTCTCTCCTGGCAATTCTTGCTTTGGAGGAAGAATTTCGCTTCCCCTAAGATCTTGGGCTGACTAGCCTATAACTTTTAGTCGCTTCTCCTCTCACATTCTTTCTCGTTTCCTTTCGTTCTGGCCGTCCGATGCGGCGTCGCTTCCATTAGATAGTATCTTGTTTTGGCGAATTTGACCGTATTTTATTTTTTTTAATCGCGATCTCGATCGGGGCCTAGCGTGGAATATTGTTCGAAGTTTTCTCACTTCTCCGGCGAAGCGGCTGGCGCCTCTCACCCCGCTTCTTTACGTTTCCCGCCCGTTTTCGTCGATGGAGACTCTTCGTTTTGGCCCTGGACCGGCACGCATCCCCAGCTGGCTGGTTCTCTTATCTTTCTCTCATCCTTGTTGTAGAATAACAGACCGGGATTTTTTTAGAGAAGGACTTTCTCCATCTCCCTTCTCACCTTTGCGTTTTTGGTGCGCTTTTCTTTTTTTTCCTCGCGGTCGACCGGGCCCGCTCGCCTTTTCAAGTGTCCTCTTCCCTTCCCCCATTGTCCCCTTTCGCCCAGTCTTTTCGCCTTGATTCCAACTACCCCCAGAGCGCTCCCCAATTGCTCGCGACGAACTTCGTTCTCGCTGCCTGTATTGCTTCGTCGATCGGTTAAACTTTTCTTTTTAGCAGCGCCCAATCTCGTCTGCACTCGTTTGCCCGTCCCTGTCCTTTTCACTATGAAGGGCAGCCGACGGTCTCTTCCGAAGTTTCGGTATAAACAGGCGAGAGACCAAAAGTCCCCTCACCAACCTGCCGCCATGATTTGCTTCGTTCTTTTTCTTTTTTGAGATGCCGCCGGGCTCGATCTGCGGGCAATTTTACCACTGCTCGGATATTAAGTGCTGCGCCCTAATGTTCCCCAACCCGCTTTAGACTTCGACTTTTCCTCCCCTCATAAGGCTCAGGGGGCGGAGGAGAAGGTTTGTTTTGGTGGTGGGTTGCAATGGGCGGTCTTTTTTTGGTGTTGACGCTTCCCTTCCCTTTTTCTCGCCCTCAAGGCCAGCGCCGGTTTCTTTCGTTCTCGCGTGGGCTCGGTTTTCGGTCTAGATCACTCTTTCTTTTTGAAGATTGAACCTGCAGTTCTTTGGACTCCTTAGCCCTTGAATGATGTGAATGTCGGATCTCTCGGTTCTCCTTTTCGGGTGGATTGCACTTCTCTTTTTGTGACGCAAGGGCTTCCTCCTGGAAAGGAAATTAGTTTTTTCTCCACGCATCACGCACCAGGCGTAGATCTGGAACTTTCTTCAGGGTTTTCCGATTGGTCTGTCCTACTCCCCGCCCTGTTTCAAGTCTTCTTGCAGACGACTTTGGCTTAACCCCCAAGCTCCCTCGCAATTTTGGAGTTGTACTTTACCTGAATTCCCCTCCGTGCCCTTCCTCCGCTCGTTTATCACACGTTTCCTGCTCCACGCGGTCCGATTTCCTTCCAACAAAGTAAATCGACTCCTAAGCTAACCAGGCGGTAAGGTTTGGTCTCCGTGGAAAAACAGGCGCTTTCAGTCTTGTTTCCTCGCCCCTCTTGGCGATGCTCAGCGGGCCGGTCTGTGTCGCTCCCGCCTCCCGCCAGCCACAACTATAGTCGCTTTACGCGTGTTCGCCGCAGTTTCCCTGAGCCTTTGTCCGACGGCCCGCTCGATCTAGACTCGATTATCGACTGATTTTCCCTGAGTCCGTTTTGACTTTTGGTGGGGTTGGCTCGGTTTGACGCTGAAACTCACACTCTCCCGCGAGCGAGAAGATTTCTCCCTAAGCGGTGATAATTGAGATTCTTTGCTCGCCGGTCCACCGACCCCTTTCTCTCGGATCGCCAAGCGCTCGCTTGTCTCACGTACTTCCCGGCTGCCTTTTTTTTCGGTCTGCGTTTCCTTGTTTATTAGCCCGCAGCCGAATATCCGACTGGCCGCTTTTCCCCCTACGGCGTCCCTCTCGTGCTCCACGGGTGGCTTTCAACGTGATCTCAGCTACTGACTTCACGTTTTTCTTTCCCACCCTTTCCGGGGAATTTTTTTACAGAGGTGGAATGATCGGAATTGCTCATTGTTCGCCCGTCTCTTTTCCGGCCGCGGCCTACTTGCCGTTCTACTTATTTTTTCTCGTCGGTGGTACTCGCGGACTTGAAAGTTTTTGGCGGAAGAGTTGACCTTGACGTTGTCTGATAACCGGCTGGACGACTGTTCTAGCTTTTTTCCCTAACGGGTGACTTTTTTCCATCTCCTATCCTCAAGCCAGAGCCCCGACGATTCCTTGGTTTCTTTCGAGCTGCATTGGGATAGGGCCCGAGCGAGTGTGGTTGCTATCGTTTTAGATTTTTTTTTTTCCCCGTTGCGTGCTTCTTCGGGCCTCACGCACCCCTTTCTCTTGTATTTCCGTACAGCGCCGCCCAGTCCGACCCTAGTGCTCGAACCTCGATTTGTCAGTGTCTTCGCGCCATTCCCTGTCTTTTCGTTATCTGCGGGCGACTGTTTGCCAGCTCTCAGTTCCCCGGGAGCAGTTAGATGATTGAGGCACGTTTTCATTTCCGATTTTTGTCCCGAGCACGCTTCCTCCGGCCGGCATGTCACTTCTTCCACTACTTGTAAGCTTGTGACTATACGATACTGTGGTTTTTTTTTTCTTTTTGGATCGACA
>Ga0179593_1434282_pt1 | contig 12273 bp, 14 predicted proteins | sample CZODoug2_1_08_16_FD_185931 | JGI IMG/M metagenome (GOLD analysis project Ga0179593, IMG submission 185931) | Vadose zone soil fungal communities from Angelo Coast Range Reserve, California, USA - CZODoug2_1_08_16fungal (PacBio error correction) | ecosystem: Environmental > Terrestrial > Soil >... | reverse complement strand
TTCTTCGCGAGTCCCAATCTGTTCGAGATGTTTTGGCGAGATTGCTTCTGACCTTACGGCGGTATTCGTACTTTGGGATGCTTGCAGTATGCCAAACAGTCTCGTCCTTCTTTTCTTTGGTTTCGCGAAATTTCTGCAGGCCTTCCGTGACCTAGATCTGAGTAATGTCCAGAAGTTTTTTACAGTCGGTTTATCGATGATGCAGCCTCATTGGGATATAACCATTTAAAGCTTTCTTTTTCCTCAGGCCTCTCTTGTCGGAATCTGTCTTAATCTTAGGTATTGAGTCTATGCTGAAAGGAATACCTTCCAGTCTCCTGGTTTCTTCGCGGCGGGAGTTTCTGAGCAGTTTTATACTTCGTAGACCTTCTCTCTAGAGGTGTTCTGCCCTTTTAAGTTGCCCAAGGCCTTTTTTTCCCTGCGTGATCCTCCCTGTAGTCTCTCCCATTTTTTTAGTTGTTTTCAGGCTTTTCCCCTGAACCATTTTGACATAAGTCTTTTTTTCTGGTCGAGAACCCATCCCCCTATATCACTGATTTTGACCATTCCTCTGACCGTAGACTTCACCACCCCCCCGAACCCGGCTCCGTTTTCTGGCGACCCATCAATTCTATCGAAGCTCCGCGCTTTTTTTTTCTCCCGCTTTTCAGCCGTTTTTTTCTGCTATTCTTCTTTTCACTTCTTCGCCCCGACCTTGTGACTCCCCTCTTACCGTACTGAGCCTCTTGAAGGTAGATATTCCTTTTCTTAAGGTAGTGCTCTTCACTCTGACTCAGACACATGTGCGCCTTGGTCGTACCCCTTTTTTTGAGTCAACGAAAGAGCGGAGCCCGCGGCCCCCCCGGCTCTGGGTTCCCTCACTTTACTTATCTGCTTCTTGTTTTTCCCCGCTTTTTAGCTTTTTTTTTAGAACCCCAATTAGCTCAAGTCCATTTTTTTTCCCCCTTGCATTTTCTTTTCTTTCCTTGCCTTTTCTCGATCGGCTTGATGGAGGAGTCCACAGAAAGCGTCTGTTAAGTACCCAGAGATTCGAGCAGAACCTACTCGGCTTCCGAGTGCTTGCGCAACGGCTCGTCCTGGAGCGGGGGGCCTTCGGGAGCAAACCTCTTTTCTTTTTACCTCAGGTTTTTTTGCACTCCCAAGGTTGTTCCTGCGGGAATTTTAGCCCTTTCTAATACGTCCGTTTTCGCTCGCCTCCTGATCCCACGTGTTCCAGTCCATGCATTGACCGTTTATTCCGTTCCCAGACCTGTCTTACCCCTCTGGACAGTAATTTTTACACCATTTTTCGCTCTTCGACTCCCTGCAGTTCTTGGTTCCTTTCCTCCCTCTGCCTGCGTTTTTCCGTTTTTGCCCCTTCGTTTGCTACTTTGCCCGTAGCCCGCCTTTCCGGCAACCGCTTGTTCTCATTTCCTCGACGAAGGGCTCGCCCTCTTCCGAGCCGGAGCTTGAGCTAGTCCTGTCTTCTTTTGGCGCGGAGGTCTTTTGTCGCCACCAGCTCGAGCAAGATGTTGCTTTCCTTTTGGCATTCGACCAGCTTTGAGACCTGCGGCGAGCGGGTTTCAGGATGAGAGGTTAGTATTGAACCCTCTTTTTTCTCTCTTGGTTTCCCAGCTATTCTTCCCGACGAGTCTTTCCGCTTCTGTGTGCCCACGTGCAGTTTTTTGCGCGGAAAATTGAATGTGGCTTACTTTTTCTGTCCTCCCGGCCGGCCTTCTTCACGAGCTTGTTTCCTATCTATGTTTTTAAGAGCTAGTCTTTCGCGCGTTTTTTCCAGAGAACTCTCATTCCATGCAGACCTTTAGAAAGTCTGTATCGTTCCCCCTATATGCCGTTTTTAGGTTCCCTCCGGGTTCGAACCGTTCTGCTATAGTGGCAAGTTCCCAAACCTTTTGTTCATTTTCCTCGACGTCGAGATCTGGCACCTGTACTTTTACTTGCCTGTCGTTCGCCGCCGCGGCCTGAAGAGCTCCATGGCCCTTTATGTGATCTTGGGCTTCCCTGTTGCGCTTACATCAAAATTTTTTTTTTTCAGTCCAGCGCTTTTCCGGCCTCTGGAACATTTAGCTGCCTGCTTTCGCTGGGCTCCTCGTTTCCTCCCTAGAACGTCGATTTGACGACCATCGTTGTGAGTCTGCCGAGCTTTCTCTATAGTATCTTTGATCGGAGCTGAGTGCGAAAACGCGTTCCTTTTTTCTTCATAGCCTGGACCAAAAGCGTCTGATTTAGATCCCGGCGGACGATAGACCAGGTTCCTCCCTGTTCTTTCCCTACGTCATTCGAAGATCTAGAATTCCTGGTGCCGTACGATGTTATCTAGACCAGACTGTTTCTTATATTTAGGTCCTCTTGCTCAGTTAGAATTGGGGAATGTTTATGTCCTGCCCTGCTTTTTGCTGTCAGACCCAACCAAAACACAACCTTGCCGTTCGATTCATCCTTCTCCCGTGCGACCCCTCCGTAGAATTTTTTCGCTCGCGTTTTCTACGTCTTTCCCCTTTTTGCCTCCGGTGAGATTTTTTTTGGAGAGGAGGTTGCAGACGCTTTTTCCTAACGAGAAATAACGGTGTGCGTTCCCCTTTCCGTGCCCCACTGCATAGTTTTTCTCTCCCCCCACCTTGTGGTCGCAACCCATCTTCTCCCACATATAGGAAAGGTTCTTCGCCTTGTTGACGTGCCTTTATCTGATGTTCCCTTGTTCGCACCTGCCGAGTTTTAATCAACGCGGTTTGCGTCAGTTTTTTCCCGTCGCAAAGCGTGCTGTTGCTGGCTGCCAAAGCTTCCCCCAGTTTGATCGAATATGATTTCGTATCGTGTTCTCGATTTTCGTTTTTTCCTACATTTTTTTTCGTGTTTGAGATCTTTGACCCCTGTCAACCCCCCTTCCTCTACTCGCTACACCTTGGCCACCCCGTCCAGCCGCCCGAGACAGTTTTGTTTGGACGGTAGTTTCCTACCCTTTGTCCCCGAGCGGCGCCTTTTCTGTCTTACCCGACGCGGAGTGTCCCCTCCAGTCTTTTTCCCTAAATCTCAACCGGGCTGACAGGGTGTCCCCGCTGGTGCACAAACACATCTACTCCCTCCCCACTACCCCCCAACTATCTCCACCCCCACCCCCCCCTTCCAAACCCGATCCAATTCCCTGTACCCCCCACTCCTCTCAACCACCCCCACCCTATCCCGCCACACTTCTTCCCCCCCTCCAACCTCCACTCCCTCCTACTTCAATCTCCTCTAACTCCCCCCAACTCCCCCATTCCCCCCCCCTCCCCCCCCCCCTCTCAAATCCGGTGACTAGCCCTTCACTCCCAACTGCCTCCCCTCCCTCCCCCTCCCTCCCCACCCACCTCTATCCTCCCCCCTCTCTCCCCAAATCGCGGATACCCCCCCCCCTTTCCATAGCGGAAATTCTTTGCTCAGTCTTCTTTTGCCTTCATCGAGACTGTATTTCTCAGCAGTGGGGGCCCTTCCTTCTCCATTTTTGCGCCGCCGTTCCTCTTCTCCCACTTATTCCAAGGCGTCCCTCTCTTACGTTCCTCCCCCCCTCCCCGCATACCCGATTTAGAACACTTTTTCCATCTGATGGTCGCACGGGAAGATCTTTTCCTTGGGTCGGCAGACTTTCTTGAATCTCTTCAATGTGGCCCCTCGACCTTGCAAGTCCACCACTTTGCCCCCGTTTTTCCGAGAAGAAGAAACCCGTGTCGTAACCCTTTTCCGAGAAGAAGAGCTTTCTCGAATCAAAGGAGCCGTCACGCCTCCCGGCTCAGATCCGCGCTTGGTTAACGATATTCACTGAAGGTGGATGAGGAACGGGACGATAGAACGAGTCAGATTAGTTAAATTCTTTTCAACTCTTGTCATCTGCCCTTCGGACCATGAAGGACTAGTTTGCCAGCCTCTACTCTAAAAGCCTATCTAAGAGACATTTCCCCACCCCATAAACATAATAAGTCTACGCAGTCTAATGACAATCGGGCAGCGGTTCTCGGTCAGTACTACGTACTCACAATTCCTGCCCCGCGCAACAGAAAAGGTGAAAGGGTTCAGCTCCTGAGCCATACTCCTTTTCTAGAACTTTTTAACGTTTTCTGACCGAGAACCGTCCTCGTTGACCCAATTCACCATTCCATGTTAATGTTGCTGACATTTCCTGAGAGCGGCAGACTCAGCCACTCTACGACTTTTCCGGCGCTGGCCTATCCTCTGTCGAGGACTTTTTGCACCCATCCCATGTCGCGGTCCTAAGTGTCAGAGAAATTTTCTTTTGAAGACGACTTGCACCTACGTTACTGATCGACGGATACCCCGGCCTCTCCCCCCTTCTCGGACGAAATTTTCTTTGGGTGAGGAGACCCATGGATTTTCGGCTAACCGTATTGCGGTGTTTATTCTCCACCTAACCATTCTCGGTCCCCCACAATTGTTTGCCGTAACGAGCCCCTTATCACCGATGTTTTGATTCTAATAATCGTCTAAGAGGCACATAGGCGGCACGTGGCACGCCTAAGGAGTGCTCAAGCTCTTGGTCGCAAGAGCGATGTTTCCCCCTGATTCTCTTTTTCCTATTCAAGACTCCTAACGCCATCCCGATGGTCTTCTCCCATTCCCCCCCGTTAAGGACAAAGCCCCTTTTCTTCCCGTTTTGCTCTTTCTTTTTTTTCCCTCCCAAAGGCCTCTCGTCGGAGGACATTCCGCTTTTGCTTTTTGCTTCTGACTCGTGTATTCGAGCTCCTCCCACCTGTCCGATCCCGCAATGTTGCTTTCAAGCCTTCCTAGGCACCATCTCATTTTCCTAGTAGTCGGGACCAGGCCCTCTGTTCTCGTTCTTTCTGTATCCCAGATGTGTGGTTTTTACGACTTGATTTAACCTTTGTTTTTTCTTTAATTTTCCGGAGTGTACCCATGGCCTCCAGTACCCCCCCCCCTTTCTATCCATCTTGACGTTTGCAAACTTTGATTTTCCGGGTTTTTTCCTTTGCGAACCCTCTCGTTTTTTTCGTCCGGTCTCTTCCCGGCCATTCCACCCCTCTTTTCTTGCCTATGCCCTCCATTCTGTGTTTCTCGCCGCAGCCTTCCTTCTACCTCCTCAGTGTCTTCTTGCGTCGCTGGGATTATGCCTATCACTCGATTTTTCTCCAATCCCCCGTCTCCTTTGTTGTCTTCCCCTCTCCTGTCAGATCAACGTGCCAGGTGACCCGTAATTCTTCATGGAAGTGGAATGTTTTTTGTTCTGAAGTTGTTTAAACACTCGTTGAGGGTGGTACGAGACCCACAAGAAGTGCCCTGGCAGAGTACTCTCTGTTCGTTGCCGTTTTTTATACGCTTCTTAGTGCCCACCTATTTTTCGACCAAGTGTCTCACACTGTGTTCATCCTGCTGGGGCTATTTTCTCAACGCAGGGACTGTAAGTTTCCTCCCGCACTTTTCTTGTTTTCACTCCCTGTCCTATTTGTTGACCGCTTTTCCACGGGTTAGTAAGAATTCGACAGATCGCAAGTCTGAAACCATCGTAGTCACAACCACTTGTTTAAGATTCCCTGCAACTCTGACTCTTCCCGTTATTTCTGTAGCCCCCTTGATAGGGTGAAATGACAACTGATGGTTTGGCGAGACTGGCATATGTGCAGGACGACCTTTCCCCGCAGGTTAGCTTTTCTGTTTGGATTTTTTTTTTTGGTTACAAGAATATATTCGAAAGATCAAAGCAGATCACGGGCTATCTTCAGTCAGGGCTTGTAGAGAGCCCTGGCTCCCTTTTGGTTCTGAATCGAAAAAAGTTTCCCTCTACACAGCTAGGCGAGCCCCCACATCTCTTAGCCTCTCGCAAGCGTTCGCTCGCCGTGCAGTCCCGAAGGTTGTTAACCTTCCTCCCCAAGTGCTTTCCCCGACACCTCCGGCCGTGCTCGCTGTTTCTACTTCTCTTTCGCTTTGAGTCTCCCTCAGCCTACTTTCCTAGCCATTTTATGGATGCATTTGACTTTCTCCCCGCACGGCCACCCGCTCCTTTGTTGCACCGCCCCCGCTCCTCATCCGAATTTTTTACGTGCGAATACTTTATTTTGACCGAGTTCAAGTTCCCAAGGCCCTCTTTCACTTCTCTGACAGCTCGCTGCGGCTGCCCCGTTTGGTCCGTATGCCGCCCCAGGCGGCGTTGATTGCTGTCTTCCGCCCTGATTCAGGAGGATCTTCGGGTTTTCTCAACGCCGATTGTTTTCGTTAACCTTCCAATTCCGCCTGTTCCTGTCCTCCCCCACGTCTCTACTGATACGCCGTGCCCTTCGGCACCCATTGCTCTTCCACGTAGTGTTTTCTCCCGCCTCCTTTTTTCTCTCCTCCTCGTCAGTCCCAATCTCGGCAACCCCGACCCTATCCTGGCCAGATTTTTGTGCCTTTTACTACCTGACTCGTGTTCGTTTTTGATTGTGACTGTGTTCTGTCTTCGACAGGCGTACGCCTCCCGCGGTGTTCGGGCTGTTTTCCAGAGATTTCATTCGATTCCGTACGTCATGCTCGAGGGATTCCCCCGCCTTAAGTTGGACTCCCCCTTTTTCTGCTTTGGTTGGCACGTGAAGTTTATGTTGTCCCTTTTTACTTTGTGTGCCTTACTTTTACGGCCACGATCCTTCCCCTCTCATGTTTTTCCTCTGCCATCGGTTTTTTTCTGACCCTCCGACGCCTCTTCCGCGAGTGTGGCATTTCCTTGTGCACCGCGCCCAACCACGGTTTGATGTGCAGTTGCCCCGAGGAAGTTATCTCTATTTTTTTATCGCCGGACCTTTACCGCTAAATGGTTACCCCCCCCTCTTTATCTCCAATCCGCTTGTCCCCATAAGCCTGGCATTCTTCCTTCTTTACCCCTCATTTCGTGATATTCTTTGTATTTTTTCCACCGGCGTCCAGGACCTTTCCGTCCCATCTTTCTGATGGTAACGTCATCTAACGTCAGACCCTACGCAGCACTTTCAGGACTGAGTTTCCCTTGCACCCGACTGACCTCGAGTTCCGTGTGAGTTCCCGCGCGCCCAGGACAGCAACCCCGAGTTTACGTTGGCTTTTAGAAACGGTTTCCGGTTATCATGTTCGCTGTTGTCATTTTATGCCAAGTGTGTCCAGGAACTTCCGATCTGTTCTTCGTAATTTGACGAGGGGCGCACGTCTTATTCCTATTCCCTGTTTCCCCCGACGGCCAGTCCCACGCGAAGGTATAGTCGCAGCCTGATTAGACACGTCTCTTCCTCCCATGGTGACACAGTCGGATTGAAGTTTTTTACATCTTGGTTAAGTTAGAATACTGACGTTACCCGCTCCTTTTACATCGTGTGGCGGCGTAGACCCGTTAGCTCCTTTCTTCTTTCCCCTACACTCGACTTTCTGGCCGCCTTGCAAATTTCTCGTGGACTTCCGTGCAGATTTTTTCGTTTTGCGTCTCAGATTTTTTCGCCCCCCCTCCACTTCTGATTATATACTCTCCCCCAGGCTGGGACTTCGGGGGCGGTTGCCGTCATGTTACGGCCCTAATGTTCTATTTCCATTAGTGTTGACAGTTTTAGTATCTGTGCCGCTTAGCTCCTTTTCCCTTTTTTTATCGTCGCTTTTTCTTTGAGACGTGTTACGGTTATTGATGGAGCACCCCTTTTTCACACCCACCTTCCCCCCCCCCCCTAGGAACAACTTACCTTATAATACTTTCCGGAGTTTTACTGGAGTCCCAGCTGATTATTGTTACCCAGACATCGTTCTTTCCTTTGAGTCTGATGGTGGTTGTCTCCACCAGCCCAGACCTCTTTTCACCCCCGGAACCTCCTTTCTTCACAGTCTCCAGTCCATTTTTTTTGATATTACCCTAAGGAACCTGGCTATGTGCTTTTTTCTCAGCAGTTGGAGTTTGTCGTCCCATTCAGGCCCCGCAGTTTTTTTTCTCCTTTTTATCCCTCCAGTCCTTTATGCTAAGAGCTGGCCGCGGCAGCGCCCGCGAGGCCCCCCTCGCCCCCAAAACCACCTTCAAAGGACTATTTGCGAGGATGTAGTTTGGCTTGTGGGCTCCCGCTGACCCCACGACCCCTATTGCGTGGGCCTCGTTCGTTCAGAGTGCCACAGTTTTGATAATTCGACGGACAGCCCGGACACTGGCCCCGTTTTTTGAACGGCCCTGAAGTCCGATTTTGTAGCCTATACTTCCGGACATGCCCTTGTTTCGTTTGTTTTTGGTTTCCGGAGATTTCCAATGACACGTTTCCATAAGCTTTTTTAAGTTACTGATCAGACCCCTTCGTAAATCTTGTTTGAATCTTGCCTTGCTTTTTAGTTGCCCCAATATGTGGAGCTTGTAGATTCAGCACTACTCCTGCTTCTCCTCCGCACGTTTACTAGATTCTTAAGCAAGGCCTTCTTCCACAGATTTAACCCTCTCCGGCCCCTGGGGCCTCACTTCCGCCTGTTGCCTTTTCCGCCGCCCCATTGAGAAGACCTTTTATCCTGACCCTTTTGCCAGATCCCTCGTCCTTTTGCAGTCCTTTGCATGATTCTGTGCCTTGCTGCCTCTATGCGCTTCGTTATTTTTACTTTTGACCCCACCAGACCTATTCATCCGCAGCCGCTCAGTGCCTGGGTTCACAGAGGAGAAAGCCCGTTTCTAAATCACTTGTTTTTTCGAACATTCTCCTGTCGTATTGGAAGTCCTCCCCACGATGGAAGAGCCCTGGTGTCGACTAGCGAGCCGCCATGATTGAACGTTTTCTATCCCCTTTTTCCCAACCTTAGACTAAGCCTAAAGTTGAAACCTTCCGAAGAGTTGCGCGGACAGCCAGGTCCATGCCGACTGACCCGCTTTGCTCCGCGAGCCGTAACAGTCGAAACCTGACCTCCTTTTCCGTAAAAAGCCGATTCCCGGTTTTGTTTAGATCACTTCTATCTGACTCATGGACTTCTTTCCCGAGTCTGACACGCCAGTCCCAGCAACTAGCGTGAAGTTTATGTCTCCTGCTGACTTGTACTAACGGCAGGCTCCTGGTTATCTTTATGCATGACTAGTTTCGTCTTCGCCCCGGAGCTTCTCAGCCGCAATCCTTGTTGTGTTGTTGTGTGGTTTTTGTGCGAGGTAAAAACTCTACGTATGTCGTTTCCCAGTCGGAAGTTTTTCCTCGTATTCCCGCGCTTTCCGTCTTTCCCTCAACCCTTGTCTTCCTTTGTATTCCTAAAATGCATGTGTCCCGCAAGCAGGGTCGTTAATCTTTTCCTCTTTGGAGATTTCCTTACCCTTTCCTTCTTGTGCAAACTTCTCTTCGTTCTCAACCTGTCTGCCACAATTATCCTTGGGTATGTTTTTTGACCATTTTCCCAACCCGCCCCTCCCCACACCATCTCTCCTCTCCCCCCGGGCGATTTATGTGCATCATGCGGTTTGTTTTGCCCTTTCCCCCGTTTTTTTCGTTTTTTCCTTTTCCTTTGTCTTCTTTTTTTTTTGTTTTTTCCGGGCCGAATCCCTTTCAGTATTGTGTAGTCGGGTTTTTGTAGCACGCGCTGACCATTCTCGCCTCCTACCGTCTCTACCGAGATTACCCCCTGACCCCGTATTTCTTTAGAAGACTGAGGCTATAGTAAGTAGTTTCCGCTCGGTCGGTGGTACCGTAAACCTCCGTCTTGCTTTATCGTCCCGTCACCGTCAAGGGCCTTGTATAAAACTCGTTCCCCCTTGCCTGCTTTCCGTACTCTCGCTGCAGTGTTCTCTTGTCGCATTGCTCCGGTCTCCCTCTGGAGGTTCGCACCATGTTCCAGGTGATTTATAAACACACTTTTTGCCCAAACCGAGCAGCCAAAAATCTCCCACTTGTGTTTTTGGCGGCCCCCCTTGACCCCTACGCCCCCCCCCACCACTTCGGTCCCTTTTTTTGGTAAGAAATGTGCATTCTATGATCTCATTTGCTATGCTTGGATGTTTTTTATCCTCTTTCTCGGCCTCCTATCTGCACTGACGCTTTGTGCGCCTAAATGCTGGTTTAGATTTTAGCCGTCAGCGAAGTGTGTCCTCCGTGACTGCATTTTCTTAGGTCCTTAGGGTTCTTGCCAACTCGACAGCGCTGAAGTCATATTCTCCCGAGGATAGGAATCTTGTACGGGATGCCACATATCTTTGTTTTTTCGTTTTCTATGTTCTCCCTGCCCTTTGCCTTTGATACTGATCCGGTGAACGCCCCTTTTTTTCGCGGTCGCTTTGGGCGGAGGCCTCTTGTCCCCAACACCCCTGCTTTTGGCGTTCCCTTCTAAGAAGGCCCGAATCTTTTCGTTACAATTACGGCAGCTATTTTCTTTGAGTTTTCCTTGCAACATTCGGACTTATCTCGTCTTTTGTCCCACCTGGGTCCTGTCGGAGCAAATTTTCCTTTTATCGCTTTTTTATCCTTCTACATCACTTCGACTCTTTTTGACCCATTTCTCTTCCGACACCGAGTTGAGTGTGTTCCCCGCCGTTCCTTGTCTGATTCTTGTGGTTTTCGGCAGTTTTTTGTTTGTTATCAGACCGGTCTACCCCTGCCCGGAGTCGTCCAACGGTCTTTCCTTGAACCGTCTGTCTTCTTCTTGCTAACACTCCGGTCCTATCTGCGTACTGAATATTCGCTATAGGGGTTCAGATCTCATCTCTTTTCCCTTTACTCCCTACCCACATACAATATCTTTTGTGTTGCCAGCTCGATTACCCCCAATTACTTGCATAAGACCCTTTGTCGTTGCACACATCCTCACGCACGATCTTCCCCAGGTGCACTTCGGAGCCGTGGGGTAAGAGCGGCCTGCCCCTGGGCGGTAAACTTGCCCCCTGGCTTCTTTAGCAATTCCCGCCTATCCCCAGCGAACAGGAGCCATGCCTAAGTCGCCACACTTTCACTACATACTGACCGGATACATCCCCTTTCTATTCCGGTTGATTTCTTTCTATTTAAGCTGATATGACTGTCCATTTGCCCTCCCCTCGCCCTTTACCTGCAGGTTTTCCCCGCCCTATAGGACCTAAGCATTTTTTGAAAGTCTTCATTATGTCGCAACTGCTTCCTAGAGCTGCCACATTCCCCCCTCTTTCTATGGACCGCTTCATAACCCCTCAACCGCCCGAGCCTTACCCCCGCCGCTGAGAACCTCAAGGAACCGGCTCACGAGTGTTAACTGTGAGGCACGAGTACTCGACGACCCGGTCTAACCGCGGTCTACCTCGTTTTTGCATCCGATTGCTTGGATGCTGACCGGAACAGGCCCCTCCTGGCATAGTCCCAACTTTCTTCTAGAACGGCCATCCCTTGACACACGTCACCTCAGACCAGTTACTCCTCGGCCCCTTGAATACTATATCTTGCTTACCTCCGAGGCTTATTCCAGCAGGTCATTGACGTGAGTCTCGTCCCGGGAACGAACCCGCTCGTTGCCCTGACTTTCGGCGCCCTTTCCAATATTTCTGTTTGAGCGATGGCTCAAGTAAAGGGACAAGCTCAGGGCTGTGATCGCGCCTACCCTGTTGCGATATCCTATTCCCAGGAAATTGCCTGTGATTCCCTTGAATCGCAGAGACACGACGGACCCGACTGCTTTACAAGTTTCGCTTTTCGTTTTTTACACTAACCTGACTATCTTTTCCCTGCTTCCCCCTGCCTACCTTTTTCACGCCCCTGTTTTCACTCCTTTTTGCGGTTTCTCGTGAGGCTTATCGTCTTCCGAACTTGACCGGAAAGTGACCAATTTACATCCCGATTTCCCTCTCGTAAGCCCCTGCATCCCTTCATATTTGAGATCCTTCTACACAGCTGGTCTTCTATCGGCCAGTGGACTGATCCACTTCCTCTTGACTTACCCTGTCTGGCTTCTAGTCCAAGATCCGTAATATTTAAAAGTTATCCCCCGATAGCATAAGAAAACGTCCCTAAAGCTGTCCTGACGTTCAGTGTTGGTGACAATATTGTTTCCGTACGAAGACGTGCAACTGTCTCTCCATGTGAAACCCACTAACTAGGCCGCTCGAGACTTCTGTTACCACTTCAATCCTTACTCAGCGGACCGGCTGACTTTCCGTGATTTGCCAGATTATCACCTTTTGGACCCCTGCGACTATGCTTGCCATCCTCAGATCTTGTTTTTTTTGCTGCGTCGCCCCAAATGTTCTTCGCCTTAAGTAGCCTCTTTCCCTGTTATTTTTTAAACGACCTTGTGCTGCTTCTTGATTTCCGATCTGTCTTTCCTCGGTTTTCACGGGCAAACCCATCAAGACGGATCACAATCGTTCCCGGA
>Ga0179593_1575046_pt1 | contig 12274 bp, 22 predicted proteins | sample CZODoug2_1_08_16_FD_185931 | JGI IMG/M metagenome (GOLD analysis project Ga0179593, IMG submission 185931) | Vadose zone soil fungal communities from Angelo Coast Range Reserve, California, USA - CZODoug2_1_08_16fungal (PacBio error correction) | ecosystem: Environmental > Terrestrial > Soil >... | reverse complement strand
CCATTGTATACCCCCCTTTCCCGTGTGTCACCATAACATTAGGATCATCGGTCGCTCATCTCTTTTAGTTTTCATTCCCCCCATCATCACGCCTCCATTCCCTCACCTTGTTTCCACAAATACCCCAAACTCATTGAATATTACCCCATTGACTTCTGCAGTCCCCCCCTCCCTTGTATTCTTGCCACCCACCCCCCTTGTGCCTCCCCCTTCCTCCTTTTTCCTCACTTGCCTCAACCTTTAAGCGGTCCTGTGTAAAAAGATTTCACAAAACTGTTCCTCATCTATTTTCCAACTCAATGTTAAAATGGTTTTCATATAATGGCTTTGATGAGATTCCACCCAAATCCCCCCTTTCTTTTTTCCCATTCTCCTTGTGCTTTTTCCCCCCTCCCGTACATGCTCCCCCTTAACCAGACTGAAGGACACTGATGCTTTTCTCATTGGCAGGACCGTTCCATGTTTGGTAACGTTTTGATAGTCTTTTTTTCCTGCAGAAGATGTCTTAATGCAGTTAGAGTCTCCCGATCTCCCCACTTCTTCCTTGTTAGATGAGTCGAATGACGGATGTGAACCAATCCCCTTCAAAAATATGGCTGGGCCCCTACAGTCAGAACTTTTTTCATCACCTTTTTTGTCCTTTTTTCGGGGTCCCCCCCTTCTTCCAAAACACCCTGTACATTGTCTGATTTCTTACAATGCCAAAATACCCCCCCCGTCTGCATCCCTCTTTACCTTCCCCCCCTCTTCCAAATTCTCTCAATGCTCTTTTCTCACCAATTTTTTCTTGTCACAGTTCATCTGATGAAAGTGGTCCCTGCAAAAGTCAGAAGTACCCTCCCAATTTTATCTGTCCCCTTTTCTCACATCCCCTTCCTATGGCTGACCCCCTTCCCAAGAATCTCCCCCCCATTGCAGGGAACCCCTCAAGCCAACCTCAAGATTGGAGCCGCAAGGGATTAACAATCCCCTTAAGTCCCTCTGATACCATGATGGTTTTCTCATGAGGTGATCAGTTTCTTACTCCTCTTTCCAGGGTTTTACCTTCTTAGTGAGTTGGTTTCGCCCAAAGGGGTACTTCCAGCAGGCCTCTGTGTGAAACCTTTTCCCTGTGATCTACCCCATGCTTACACATCCCCCCCAGGATTACCTTTTTTTGGGACTTGCTACATAGGTAAGTGGCTTTGTAAGCCCCCCCTTAGTGCATTCACCTGGTCTTTCTCCCTTCCCTTCCCCTCCCGTCTTGTGAGTGTCTTCTTTTTGATAATCCAAACCCTCCCTGCTCTCGAATATGCCGAAAAAGATTCTCTAATTTAGGTGGGAGTTCCGAGAAGAGCATTTCTTTAATTCCAGCCCACCCTTCCTTGATTCCCCCCCTTTGGAGGCAGTCTGTGCCCAGCAGCAATGATTTTTCGTAAAACCCTTTTTGTTGAGTTCTTCCGTACACACAATTGCCCTATACCCTCTCCCCTTCCTGCCCCCTTCTCACTTTTTCAGCTCCTCCTTCATTGACCATCTTTTGAATCCCCTGTACCCCTGGACAATTTCTTTTTGCTCCTGTAAAGGTTGATTTTTACTGAGACATATGCAGATCCCCCCTTTGAAACTTGCAACTTCTTTCCCCTCCCCCCTTCAGTGATGTTCCTTCTTACTCCCTTTGTGTGTTGGCCCTCTCTCTTCCTCATCACGAAAAACCAACTCAAGTTCTGCCCTTACTGAAGTTTCAGTTTCCCCTTCAGCTTCTCTCCCAACTTCCAATGTCCATCTGTTCCCGAAATGCTCTCCAGCCCTCTGTTTATGCAGGTTCCCCATTCTTAGAATGGTCCTCAGTGAAGTTGCCTTTTAAGGGTTCTTGTCTCTTTCTTGTGTCTTTCCCCCCAACACCTTTCACCCCCATTGCTGCTGCGTTTTTCTCTTAGTCAATGAACCCTTTTCTTATGATAGCATTCCTTCTTCACTTCATGAGTGGGTTTGCCCTTTTTTCCTGCTCTTCTTCTTCCCCCCCCAGTATAATGATATTGTTCTTGCATTAGGCCTCTTTGTTCTCGTTATGTTGTTTTTGCTTTTTCTCCTCCCTTTATCCCTTTTCACGCTCTATCCATATTCGGCGTCATGACTCCCCCCCCCCGATTACCCATAAGTTTCCTCAAGACCTTAATGCTATTTTGCTAGCACGTTTTTTTGTCCCTTTTTTCGGTTGACAGCTGTGAATCCGTCCCATCAAACTCACCTGCCGGAAGCACATTTTCCCCAACTCATACCCTTCACCCTCCGTAACACTGTCCTATCTGATATAAACCATCTGTTTTTATTGTATGGTGGAGCCTTGATGCCTTATTATTGACTGTTTTCACTTGATCAAGCTCCAATCTCTTTCCCTTCTTTTTTTAACTTCTAGAACATTTTTTAATGTGTCCTCATGTGATGACGGTTTTCCCCTTCCTTTTTATTACTCCTTTTTTCCCCCCCTAAACTTTTCCACCACTTTCCGATCCACTGTGCCCACGCCCTTCAGCCCCCCTTGGAAAACATTATTTTTTCTGGATAAATGTCCACTCTCCCTTTTTTTTATTTCCTCCTTTTTTCCCTCTCAAGGTAATTTTTGGTGTGAGCAATAGATCTTGTTGCCATTCCCCTCGTACCCCTTTTTTTCTCAGATTCGGATCACCTCCCCGTTCTTCTCCTTTTTCCACCCATCTACCCTGCCTTCCCTAAATGGATTTACCCCACATCATCCCTGTCCCCCTTCCCAACCCCTCCCACTCTCCTGTGCCCCTCATCAGTTTCCCTGTTCATCTCCTTTCCAGGTATGGGTTGGAGGGTTCCCCCTGTCCTCCAACAGATGCCTCCCCAAAAAAAACTCATTCTAACCTTTTATTTTTTTTTTCAGCCCCTGGAGCGCCGACCCTTCACCGTTGGATTGTATGCTACAACCGCCTCCCTCGACATCTCTGTTCTTTTTCACCCGGGGCGGTTTCAGTTGAGGCCTTGAGGTTTAGGCAATTTTGACATCCACCGTGTCCCTGAGGGCGTCAGGCAATTTTGTCGGTGGACTTCCCCCCCCCCATTGCAATGGTGAAGAGGCCAAAAAATTGTTTGGGTCTAATTCCTTCTGTCGCTTATGTTGTGGGTTTCCCCTGGAGATGACCCCAATAGACAAATGATGCTCGAGAAAGATATCCCCATGGATGTGACACATTTACCCCCGTTGACCCGTTTCATTTCCTCCTTTTCCGACCGTTTTTTGGTGAGGATCGATCAATGTTTCTTTCCCCACGGTTCCAGGGGGGACCCATGGAGGAGCAAGCTCCTCGAGAAGCTTATCGTTCTGCATCAGTGTCCCCCTTCATACTCATTCCTTCTGCAAGTACCCACAGTGCACCCCTGCACCTGCTCTTCACATGGGCTTGAAGGAAACAGCCTCCGACACACATTGTCTTATGCTTTCAAACCCCCTTTTTCCTGAAACTCCCTTTCATCCCCCCTCCCTCCCCTTGGCCCCCCCTTTTAAACCCCAAAAATTTCCCTTATCTGAGACGTGAGCATTCCCCCCCCAACTTTTGACCGGTCTTTTCAAACTGTCCCCCCCCCTTTTGGCTCTTTAAAATAACCCTCAATTTTGAATTTACATTTCGTCTGCTGCAGTTCCCCCACCCTACACCTCCCCTTAAATGTCTCCCTTCAAACAATGACCCTACACTGAGGGGCTCATTGGAACAGGTGTGGCCATGGGGTTCATTTGGAATTTTTTTGCTGCCTCCTCTGAGGTGTCTAGGAGTCAGCGCCATTGTGAATTAGTTGAGATGACTTTTGAGATGAAGCCCCAGCGACCCAGGGGCCGCAGTCCGATCTTGTTCCTCCCCCCATTGGGCATTGGGGGGAATTTTGGCAACACCCCGCTTTCACACCCGAAACCATGATCTATACAATGTTTGCCCCCCCTTCCCAAATTCTTTTCCACTGCAGTACCCCTTTAAAGGAAGAACCCCAATGTTGTCCTGCTTTCCCTAGTGGCCCAACTTGTTGGCCCCGTTCATTTGCAAGTGTTCTTTCTGGTCAAATGTCAGAAGTAACAAAATTTTCTTTCATCTTCCCCCCCTGCCCCCCCATTGTGCACATCTCACCAGGAATCCCTCCACCACTTTTTCCCTCAAGCATTTGAAGCAAAAAAAGCCCTACAATCTCACCTTGGAGCCCAATAGGCGTACGAACCCCCACTCTGCTACAACTCCAAAGACCATCTTTTATGGTTATATAAGATGATTTAAGCATGCTTCCTTGAGCCCGGGTTTTTTTTTTGGTTTTTTCGTTGGACATCCAGCCCGCTTTGCCTTGTTCTTTTCTAAATGGACTCTTTTCTTACAAACCAGTCTTTTTTAAACACCCCCCTCCAACCCTTTCACATCTCCTTCTTACAAGCCTTAAGTGTTTTTAGAGAACCTTCTTTCCCTTCTACTGTGATGGGCTTAGCTTTAAGAGATCTTTATCCTTTTTTCTTATTTAATTTCTGTCACATGTCTCCCCCCCAACCCCTTCCTTTATCCCCTTCCCCTTTGCAGACCAAATATAATGGAGGTTCTTGGATGAATCGAAGAGTTTTCCCTTCCCTTCCCCACTCATTCTGATTCCCTTTTATAAAATGTCTAGATCAATACTGACGTTTCTTGAAGGAATCGGAACACCATCAGCCCTTGTATCATGCGCAACCCCGTATTCCAGTACACCCCCCCCTCTTATACCATATAAAATTACTGCAACTGACATTCCTCCAGGCGCTTGCCACACTTGTCCCCCCTCTTTTTTGAGATCATTCTCCCTTGGCTTGACCTCCCCAATTTTTCTTCTTTTTCCGTACAGTTTGATTTGTGACTGAGAATCTTTCCCTACTTTGAACTCCCAGTTAAGTCCCCCTTTGTGTTTTATTATTCAATATCTCCTCGGTTGTGTTGGTGATCTCGTGAACTCAGACCCCCCCCCAAACTCATCTGTCTCCTTGTTACAATTTTCTCGTTCGCTTTCCACCCATCCCTGTAAATTCCAAGATTCAACTGGTCCCAGAGGTACATACCCCCATGAGAGAAGGATCTCCCTCCAGTCATGCCTTTTCATTAGCCTGGCATCACATGTTGGAAGGGGGCTTCCTTTCCTTGTGTACTGGTACTCAAAACCCCACCTTGCATGTTAACTACCCCCCCCCTAATTGCTGATGATGTGTTCGCTCGCCCTCTTCTTGCAGTGCTCCCCAGGCCATTCTTAGTGGGTCTATGTAACTGATATATTGTAAAACCTCCAGGCCCCCATTATGCTCTCTGGAGGAGGTGATTTTGTCTCGTATATTTGACATTTTCAGAAATGAAACCCTCACGCTCCCACTCTACTGCCATGTCCCACCCCCCAGTAGATTCCCTCCCGGTTACAAATATTTACATGCTAGCTAGCAAGGCCCTGAATTTTATTGTGTTGACACGCCTGTTTTTTTTGATAACTGCCCCTTTCCAAATTTAATAACCCCAAGGCCTCCCGCCCCTTGGATAAACTCCCTGTTAACACCCCCCGGCTCATCCCTCTTCCCTCCTTCCCCCCCAAATCATAGTTGTATTTGTATTTGTAAGCCTATTGCCTTCTTATTTTTGTTCCTTGCACTGTCCGACTCCTGGATGTCTGCTTTGCCTCTTCCCTGTTCCCCTTATTTTGATAATTTCCCAGAAATAGGTTTCCCCTGGATGTGATGAGACAGTAACCTCCTGACTTTGCATACCCTGAACCTTCATCCGTAAATGGGACACTCAAATTTTTGTGAGCAACTAGCATTCTAACAGTCACACCTCTTCCCTGGAATACGTTCCAACCTTTTTTCTTTTGCATTCCCGCTCAATGTCCCCCCGGTGTTGAGCCCCGAATGCTGTGGGGACTCCCCCAAGCTTATTGTTATTAACCCGTCTAGGACTCATCCCTTCCGATTATTCATTGATCTTTCCCAATATTCCCATTCGCAATGGCTTCTTCCCTTAAATCCCTTCTCAAACCCACCCCCCCAATCCATGGCACCGCCCCCACGATCCTCCATCCTCTCTTGTTGAATGTTTCTCCCTTCTTTTGTCGTTTTAGGGGGAAAATTGCAAACACACTCTCCCTGTGGTCACCTTTTCTTTCCTTTAAATCTCTCCACCCCCTGAGAGCAGTTTACCCCATGTCGAAGGGGTCTTGTGCATGCATCACTCATCCAAGAGACCCGGGTTTGTTTGACCTGTGCCACCTATTTCCGTTTGGATCAATGCGGATGAGGCAAGTGGCCCACCCCCTTTTTGGACCTTGGTTTTCGCAGACAGGAAATGTTTTGGTCTCCGGTGGACTGCAACCCCCCCATTTTATCAAAGGTCTTTTTTTTTGTTCTTGGGTGTAGGACAATGGGCTTTGAGGATTCTTCTTGAGTTACTGAGACTCCCTAGTCCCCTAAGCGGCTAGAGGCAGAGAGCCCCGTTTTGTTACCAGGAACCAGGTGTTCCTTCCTCGGGATATCACCTGGCCGGTTCTCCTCCGGGTGGTTGTTGAGATATCTCACTGATTTTAACACTCAGTGGTCACATCCCTTTCTTCCTTTTCTTTCTTTTCTTTAAGAGGGCGCTTTATTCTAAGGGGACCCAATCCTCCCTCACTCATTTATGCATAACCCCCATCCAACAACTTCTCATCGTCAACCCCTTAAGTGCCGAAAAGCCAGAAAAATCATTGTCTTCTTCATGTCCCCCACTTGTGATTGGACTTGCCTATAATCCATACTGACTAGTAAGTGGGGTGAAACATGTCTTTCCAACACAAACATATTTTCTTGCGTGGCTTTTTACCCCTCCCCACCTGTGACCCCCATTGTATGTAGAATGGGAACAGGGGGTGTGCGTTCCCCCCCCCTCCCCCTTCTCGACCTCCCGTTCCCTGTTCCAGGTCCCCCCCCCTCAACACTACACATGTCTCCCCAACAGAGACCCTCCCCCTGCTTCTTCATGGCCCCCCTTTTTCCTTTTTTTCGGTTCCTTTTTTGAATTTCGGGAGTGTTTTGCCAGAACTTTATTTTGTTAATTGATAAGCCATTTTCCTGACCTTTTCTGAAATATTTTTGTTTATGAAGCCCCACGACCAACTGCGCAGTTTTTAATTTATACTTCCTCTGGTGGATTGCCAAAACAAGCAGTATCTTCAAAACCGACCTTTTTACATGAGCGTCACATTGCCCCCTACCTGTTTGTACCCTTTCTTCAAGTGAAGAAATAAGGTTTTTGAAATTTTCTGAGGACAATGCTGTGGTCACCATTTGCGTGGGCCCCGAAATTTTTCACCTAAGTCAACATTCCCCCTGTCTCTGGTCCGGCATGTCACCTCCAGGAACTATGGAGGCCGCGGCCCTTTTCCAAAACCCCTTAATCATCATTTTCATTTTTTAAAAAAGCCCCAGACATCAAGAACTTCTGAGATATTTAGGAACCCCCCCACGAAGTCTCACTCTTTCTACAAACTCTAAACACCCCCAACCTATGACAGATGAGGAAGCAGTGGACTTACTTTTGTGAGGTTTTTTAACAGCCGTTGTCTCACACCCACAAGTTTCCCGCTTCGAGGTTCGGCCGTATTTGATATACCACAGTTTCAAACCAAGACCCAGATTCACCTCCTTGGCTAGTCACCTGTCCTTTTCTGTAGTCTTCGTGTCCTTTTTCGGAATGCTGCCTTTAAGAGATATGAGTATATGAGCTTGGGGCATTTCCTATGAATTCTCTATACAAACCAACACAATCCCCAGAGGACCGGAAGAAACATATCCTTAGACTGAGGTATTTATCTCGTCACGGTATCAAGTTCCCCCCCTCCCTTTGATTCGACACTGCTGCAAACAAGAAGGGGTCAGGGAAGGACTTGCCACACTCAGCTCAATGATAGTTCTCTTTCTCCTGCACACCGGTTAGTTCGGACCAAGGCCTACAATTAACCACCTGCACTCAATCCACGTCGTAATGGCACCCTTCCCCTTGGTCTGTTCCCCGAGCCTTTCTACTCCTTGGAGGGACCCTCGGGACACGTTTTCTGCTTTTCCTTTGTTGGTGACCTTCTCTCCCCGAAACCTTGTTGAACTTCAAATAGTACAAGCTCTTGAGTTGGGGTAAGTGATGATTCCCTCTCCTTTTCCTCTTCCCGTTGTTGTTTTGATCTAACTCATAACCCCCCCATCCAGATGTCCTAGATTTTCCTTTTTCCCAAAGTTTGCAGGCGTCAAAAAAACTGTTACCTCTTTCCCCCCAGACCCTCATCTCTCCCACTCTCTCCCAGACTCATGACTGTGTGCATTCGCCTGGTAATTGAAGTTGCACTTTTAAGGGGGATTTCGGCATTTTACTTGACCCCCCACCTTGCCATTTCCCCCACCATCACGATGATGAGGTGTAAGATTTTCATTTCCCTTCTCCCGACCACTCTTCCTTCCTTGTGCTGGATACAATGGATAAACTTTATATTAATCCCACCTCCATTTCCCCCCACCCCTTTGTCTTCATCTTGGGATGCATCGTTGTTTTTGATTCTATAGACATGTTTTTCAGATACTGCACTCACGCTCCATCTCTTCCAACATTCCCATCCCATCCCCCCCAAGTATACCCACAAAGACAATTCCTTGCTATGTAGCATAGCCAGGCCCTGGTTCCTCTTATTTTGAACTCTGTTTTCTTTACACCAGGACAATCCTCCCTCATAGGACTGTTGAACAATCCTTGGATGTTTACACTCATCCCTTATTTTCCCCCCACCCTTTTTCAGTTTCACTGTCCTTGACAAACGCACTGTTTTATTTGTATTTGTAGTTTGAGTGATTTTTTTGAGGGTTCCTCTCTCAGACATAGATTGTATTTGTTTCACCTGTTTATTGTGGCACATTCTTTTGAGAAATGTTCCCATAGGTTCAGTTTTTTTGCTTCTCCATCCACCATTTTTCTGACTACCCCTAACCCACTCCTGATGAAACGTAAAAATAAACAGTTGGTTAGCCAATATTGTCTCTTTCCCCGTTCCCCCAAACCCCTTTTTTTTCCCTGATAATTCATTAGACATTTTTTTAGGTTGCATTGTCTTTAATAAGTTCCCTATACATTTCGTTTTTTTTGTCTCCCTTTTGCCCTCCCCACACAGTTTATGAACAAGATCGGGACTGATGAACCAGACCCGATTGTTCGTTCTTTTCCCTATTCTTTTGCACCCCTCCCTTAGCCAACCTTCTCTTATTTCTTCTGCCTGTCACGGCCCCCTTTTTCCCCAACAGAAATGTCCCCAATCTCTGTTCTTTTTTTTGGGCCAATGCCCCCCGCCTCCGGTTTCCTCTTTCTTTTGTAGCCTCCCTGGTGTGTCTTTCCCTGCAGCCACAGATGACCAGAAATGATGATTCGAAAACAGCTTTGTCTTCCCTTCCCCGCTTCTTGAGAGCAGAGTTCCAAGTTTTTCTTGCTCGCCTCCTTCACAGAGACATCGTAGGGTTTGTTTAAGAGTTCACCCTGTCCCCTTTTTATGTTGAGCTTTCGGATGCAGTTTACAAGCAAAATTGTGGAGTTTTTACATTCCGGGCATCCCCTCCCCCCTGTTTCTTTTTTCGTTGCTCCTGGGGAGAGGCATGATTGTGTTTTGGGGGGGAATTGTCCCCCAATTTCTTTTGCTTCTGTGAGTTTTAGAGGAAGCCACGAGGACCAGAAGATGGAGAGAAGATTTTCGACTCATTTCGTGACAAATTTCCCCAGTTAAGATTATAGAGAGGGGCATTTGAAGACGTTTTTGTTGATCTTCTCATTCCCCACCACTGTTTGTGCCCCATTAGGCTCATTGTAGAAGATATTATTGTAGTGCTTAACCCCCCTGTGTCCCATCCCTTCCCATTCCTCACCAAATTAAACCCCCCTCACCCAAATCCATTGTTATTACAAATGTTGCCTTCCTAATCACCATGACTTGCTTTACCAATTGATTGGACCCAAGTGCATATAGCCATTGACTCCCCTTTTAGTAAACTTTCAAAATATTTCCCCCCTTCCTCTTTTCGTGACCTAGGATTGGCACAAGACCCAACATGAGTGACCCTGGGGTCTGTCCCTTTAATTTGCCAGTTGCTGTCTTTCCCCATCACCATTTTCTCCTTTCGTTCATTGTGGTGCAGTGGAACCTAAACAATCACAGTACCCCTGTCTCCCACCAATGAGCTTTATTGGCCCCAGGAGAGTGTTTTCCTGGATGTGGCAATTGTTTTTTCTTCTCCCTCTACGATGAGGTTAATGATTCCAAGCTACTCTTGCATTGTCCTTTGCCCGAAGATGACGACAAATCCAAGTGTTGCCCTCCCTCTTGTACTTTCTCTTTTGTCAATGGTCCCCAAAGCAAGTCTCGTGTCCCCGAACTTTTAGTTCTTTTTTCTATATATCCCAAATACCCAATGTCTGCCGTAATTTATTCAATTAGTAACCTTTTCATTGTTTTCCCCCTGTGGAGAATTTTCCCGCTTTTTCACCGTTGATTGGGAAAGTCAATTTTTAAGGTTCTTGGGTTCCCGTTTCAGCTTTCCCCCAATTTTCATCTGTCATCGTCATCCACCACGGAAACCTCTTCTGCAATCTCAACTACTTCCACTGTCGCCTCCCCAAAATCGTCAATCCTCATTGGAGCTTGTCGTGACTCCCAATCAAGCCACCCCTCTGCACCCACACCCCCTTTGCCTCGATCGTTCCTCCCCTTTGCCTTACTTCGCCTTCGTGACCGGGTTTTTAACAGTGCGGATGAGTTTTTTTGCATAAAGGGGTTGTCCCCTTTTTTTAATGCCTTGCCCCCCCTTGCTTTCACCCACAAGGACCAAACCAGGATTCCCCCTGGCAGTGGCTCAATAGCAGAAGTTTATGACCCTTGCCCCTTTCTTCCTCTGGTTGGATCTCCGCGAGTGCATTCCTTTTTGGAAACATGTCATTACATCCCAACACCAACCTCCCTTTTCTTCCCAATTCTTTTTTTTCCTGAATCTCAGCGGAAAGAGCATGATCCCGGTAATCAAGCCCACTTATGATGTCCTTTTGAGAACTCCTCACAGGAGGCCTTTTTCATCCCCTCAAGAAGCCTGAGGTTGTTGCGGAAAATGCCCAGGTGTTGAGTGATTACCTGCCCCTCCCCCCCCCCCCTGCCACCTCCCCCTTCGCCCTCCTTATGGGCCCCACACTTGCCATGACCTAGTGGCTGGAGCTCTTATAACAACTTTTTGTTTTTTGGGCACTCATAATTTTTTCCGAATTCGTCAGTAAGTTTCCCCTCAGCTTCCGTATACTACTGCATTCTGAGTTTGGTTTTTCAGTGATGATCCTTTTTCTCCGTTGTTTTGTTTTCTCATCATAACTCTCTTTTTTCTCCCGCTGCCAGTTTTTCTTTTCTGCAGGTCTAAGTCCAATAAACTGTAATCTAAAAGAAGCACCCTAGGGTAAATTCCCCTGAACGCCCCCTTCTTGCCCCCCTTTTTCTTTCCTCCCCCTTGACGGTGTTGGGAGAGTTCTAGGGAATTGTGTCCGGCTCCTTTTCATCCCTTTGGTTCTTTGCACTGCCCTCATTAGGTGATAGCCTTGACAGTGGCTCCCTGACATCAGAGGGGGGTCTTTTTTATGAACTGGATCCTTTGCCTCGCCCCACCTCATTCCGATTTTCTCTGGTCCGCTTTTTTTTTGTGGATTCTCGCCTGTTTTCCTGAAATGACTTCAATCACGCTCGAAGAACAAGAGCCCTCCTTTTGAATTACCCCCCCCGTGACTCTCTTTCTGACTTCACTGGACTGTCTTTTTCGAGAGACCCAGGTGAAAAGGTGAATCAGTGGGGGTGCTTGTGTTCCACTTTCTCTTAATTCACTGACTGATGTGAAGAACTTTGAGGAGAAACACAGAAGAAGGTTTTGAGTCCACCAAATCCTTGGTTTTTCGGTCCACACGGGGCAAGGGGAATACAAACATTGAAGCAGCCCTTGCCCCCTTTCCATTTTTTTCATTTCCTTGAACCCCCATCATGGGGTTCTTTGTAGGGGTAGACGGGCTCCTTTTGATTTTCCCCCCCTACACTTGTCGGCTTGGCTTGCTGGGAGTTTCAATGTTGAGGAAACGTGAGTTTGCGATCATCGCTTTTTGATTTTCTGGCTGACAAGCAAACTGACCTCTCCCTTCATTTCCCATTAGGTTTTTTCCGGTGACCCCCCAAGGGTTGGGACCCGAAAAGGGTTTTCAAG
>Ga0179593_1535107_pt1 | contig 12274 bp, 16 predicted proteins | sample CZODoug2_1_08_16_FD_185931 | JGI IMG/M metagenome (GOLD analysis project Ga0179593, IMG submission 185931) | Vadose zone soil fungal communities from Angelo Coast Range Reserve, California, USA - CZODoug2_1_08_16fungal (PacBio error correction) | ecosystem: Environmental > Terrestrial > Soil >... | reverse complement strand
GCGCTCCCTCTTCCATCAACGATGTTCCCTTTTCAAGGTCCCCCCCCCCTTTGCAACCCCATCCTCAATTTCCCGGAACGGACTCCTTTCCAGCTGCTAGGTCCCTGAAAGAGGACTCCGATTGATGGTTGGCCTGACGGTTTTTGACCTCTTTTTTCCTTTTCCCCCTTTCTTTTCCGTTGCTGAGACCTCGATGATCCGAGCAAGAGGAGCGAACCATATCCTCAATCTGCCAAAACCGCGCCCACAAGTCAAAGTCTGCCTCGAGTATGTTGGTTTTTCCCTTCCCTCCCTTTTCAGAGCCTGGAGCTTCCCTTCTTGTTGAACGGCAGGCCGCTATCTGATCGAACCCGCCGGATTCTGCAGATTGAGTAAGTCTCACTTTAGAGGGAGGCTTCCCTTCTCCTGGGCTTGTTGTTTTCGTTTTTCTTTTTTCGTCCTTCCCGAACACCCCACCCTTCCTTCGGACACGGTCACGATTGAGGTTTTTCTTATGGACAAGGACGGGATCTCTTCTAATAGTTCATGCTTACTTTCTTTTTCTCCTTTCCCCGGAGGGCCGTTTCCCCCCCCTCACCCCCCTTGGCTCCTTGGGTGAATTAAAAAACCTCTCCTGGGGGGTGTCGCGGTGCCCCCTTTAGTAACTCCGTGCCTCTTCTCTCGACCCTGCCCTTTTTTCCCCCCCTTTTCCCCTTTCCCTTTTAGGCCCCTAAGCCGTCTTTGTTTTGTTAACTGGCACAACCAATACGCGTGACATCTCCCGTAAGGCACGTCTTACGATCGGACCCTGCTCTTTTCCTTTCTTTTTGCATTTTTTTGCCTGTTATTTTCTACGGTCCCTTATTAAGGGATGCAGTTTCTCGATCTCCAAAAAGCGTCCCCCGTTCGCGATCTTTTGCAGTCTCTTTCCCATTTCCCTTCCGACGCCTCCCGTTTTGCACCATCCAACGAGCATTTCTTGGGGAACATTTTTGATTACTGGTTTATGCTTTCTTACTTTCCCTTTCTCCTCCAGCCTTGCCCCTCTCTGACTTCCCCTCCCTTGAGGAGTGGTTTGGCTGCAAGCCAGTCGTAACATGGCACTCGCGTTTCCGGCTTGCTGAGATGGCTTGTTTCTAATTTTATCCTTTCCTTTTAGTTTTGGTCCTTCCTTCTCTTTAGGATGAGCTTTTGTCTGCGCCGCGCAGCAAAGCCGGGACTGCGTTTAAGTGTGAATTCTGTTTTTCCCAATGATTCTTCCCCCCCCTTTCTATTTTTCTTGGGGGGCCCCATCAACACCGTAACGGCACGTGGGCTGTTTCGTTACATTATGCACTTCTCAATCTTTCTCGCACCTACTCCGTTTTTTTTTTTTTCTTTTCTTTTCTGCATTTCATAGAGGTGACATAAAGACCGGAGCTGGAGTTCCTCCTACCCTCTTTCTTCCCCTTTCTAATCCTTTCCTTTCTTTTTTTTCATTTTTCCCCCCCCGTGTGTCCTTCGCTAGGTGGATGTCTTGTTGTTTCAGGATACAGAAATTCGCGCTCGTTCCGGCCGATTAAAAAGGATATCCCCCTTTTTCCGCTCGCTTTTTTTTCTCTTTCCCTCCAGCGTTCCCCCCCCTTTTGAACACCCTTCCCTTGCGCCACTCTTTTTGTGTCGAGATCTGGCTGCGCTCATCCTGTTCACAAACCGTACAATCGCCGCGGTTCCAGAAGATCGCAGCGTTCCTTCGCAACTTCCTTTATCGTTTTTTTTTTTTTCGGCCTTTCCTCCTCCTCTTGTGCAGGTGGCCAAACTCTGATTCACCCGCACGATACGATATTCGGAGCGCATGAAACGAGGCGATGTCGTTATGGACTCGCCTCTCCCCCCCTTTTTTCCCCACTTGTCTTTCCCCTTTCCCCCCCCCTTTACGCTCTCCCTCCAAGTTTCCTGCCTTTGCCGTTTTTGAGGGGGAACTCGTCCATCCCCCCGCGAGACGGATTAGGTTTCCTTTTGAGACTTCTCCTTTTCCTTTTTTCGCCCTGGTCTCCCCCGGGTCTACTGGGAAACAACACCATCACAGAGCGACCCGGGAGGAGTATCTTTCCCCCCACGTGTTCCTCCCCTTTCCTCCCTAAATTTGTCCCGGCCTTCGCGGGTCCCATCCGGTCTTTGGTTGTTAGGGAGAAATCCCCTTAAGGACAGCCTCGGACAACCTGATGCCCTGTCTCCGGTAAATGAACGCCCCCCCGATTGTTTCTCGGGAGAAGAAATTCAAGTTTTTCCCTTTTCTCTCCCTTCTTTGATCCATCCCCGGACCAGGGTGGTCGAGGAAAGCGCTCTTTTGCGCCACTCCGACTTACAGGCATACCCCTTTTCTGCCAGTTTTCCGCGCTGCCGCATCCCGTTAACTCGCGAATTCACCTATTAGCAGACACACTGGCCCAAAGCCCCCCTCCGATTAGCCCCTAGTCCCCCCCCCCCCTCGTCTTTCGTGCCGTTTTACTGTGGCTTGCCAAAACTGTCTCCTCCACTTTTCTACTTTTTCCCTGGTCCCAGGATATCCCTCCCCCAAAACCGCGAGGTCGTATGTTCGCCCCCGCGGCCCCTTTTCACCCTTCCTTCCAGAACAACGTGTGACTGTCCCCTGCTTTCTTTCTTACCCCCTCTTTCGTGCTCAAACGCAGCACCCCCCCCCCCACACCACACGCAGGAATTCAGTTCGGACTGCACGTCCGAAGCTCACTTAAGACACTCACCCCAGAACCGCTGGTGTTTGGTTTTTTTTTTTGTAGCTTTTTTTTATCTTTTTTTTCGGTGTTGTGTTTTTTTTTTCTTTCCTTTTTTTTTTTTTTTTTTTTTTTTTTGTTTTTTTGGTTTTTATTTGTTTTTAGTTTTGTCCTCAAAAGTAATATTGACAACTGCTCACGCCCTCGGCTCCTTTTTGGAACTCCCCTTCCCCTTGGCCTTGTCTTTTCTTCTTTCTGGCCTTTCCAGATTGTTTCCCCTTTGCTTCAAACCCGAGAGACTGAACCCCTTTTCTCCGTTTTTAACAAGACCACTGGCTGGCATGGGACCTGTTTTTCAATCGTTATTCTCCCCCACGCGTCGAGGCGGTCTCTTTTCCCGCCTCATTTTTTTCCCTTCCCCCCCCCTGCATTCCACTTGTGAGCCCTGAATAATAGTCCCGATCGATACAGGCTGTAGCGCCTGCCGAAATCTCCCATTACCCCCATTCATTCCCCTCCTCTCCAGTGTTACTTGTCAGACGGGGAATACCCTTACCTTCAGACGTAGGCGAAGAAGGAGGTGGTCAGATAAGGGACTTCTTTTCCTGCATCGATCCCGGTCTCCCACACCGCGCCGTCTTCAGGATTGGGTTCCAATGTCCCCTCCCCCGCCAATCGGGCTGTTCCAGGAAGGATGGGTTTACGACTTTTTTTGAATTGGCGGCTGAGCAAAGACGATGCCGTTTTTTGGGTCACTTTCCCCCCTCGAACCTTCTTTTCTTCTCTTTCCCCTTCGTTCTTTCCCTTGCTCAGGGCATCTCTTAGATTGAAATGGTTCAAGCGCGGTGTGAAGGAATCATAGTTCTGATCCCTTTTATATCTTGGCCCTCCCCCATTTTCAGATCGGTCCGGATCTGACTTAGGTAGGAAAAGGCCATTCCGATGGGAAAACCCTCCCCCCCGCTCCTCTTCTCTTTTTTTTTTTTTAGTAAGGAACTAGTCGCATTTCGAGCCGTTCAAGTCTTCAGGATAAGGAATGAGGATAGAATTTTCCGTTGTTTGCCACTTTTTCTTTTGTCCTTTTTTCCCCCTGCTTTCTTTGGCTCGGTGGCCGATCGGCCCTGCGAAAGCCGACCCTGGATGCCTACGAGGCGACTTGCGGTTTTTGGTATCAGAAGACAGGAACTACACCCCACCCAAGTCCCCCCCCTGTCCTAGGGTCCTTTTAGTGGACCCCCCTGTTCCTTTGCCCGGTCCGCCCCATTTTTCTAAAACGAAGAGAATACGAGAATCGTGTACAGTGGCGGTGTCTCTTTTCCCCTTCCTCCTTCCCTCCGCTTTTTTTTTTTGAGCCTTCCCATCACCCGTAACAACCCGTCCTGCTCCGGTTGTAGGCCCCCCATGCGTTTGGAGATGGGCGGTACTCGCCCCAGTTCACCCCTTTCTCTTCCTTTTTTTTGTCGACTTTGGTCTCTATTTTCGTTTTGAACCTGTTTTATTTCTGGCTTTCTGATACTCGCCACACCAAGTCGACTACGGAGACATATCCTTTTTCCTTGTGCCATTCCCTGAGTGCTGTTTCCTTTGGTAACCCCCCCTCCCCTCCTGTTCCCTTTCACCTGCAACACCATGACAAAAACCCAGTCCATTGTTGCAAAGACCACGGCCGATAATAATTACTACAAATCCTGACTTTGAACGTCCCTTCCTCCTCAAGCGCCCTTTCTTCTCCAGAGTTTCCCGACTGATGGTGGCCTTCTGTTTTCCCGATTCTTGTCGGGACCTCTCTGTGGAGGCGCCCGGCCAGTTCAAAGTTCCGAGGACGATCGATGCCCCCGTAAGAAATAGGTTTCTCGCAACGATGTCTTTCCCCCCCCCTTCACCCCCTTCTTTCATTTTCCCCTTTTGGCGCGCCCCTGATAGAGGTTTTGAACTGTCGATGGACTTATAGTGACCAGCGGACCTCTATGGTGCGCCTTCCCCATTCTTTCCGTTGTCCCGTGCGGTCAGTCTTTATGTTAGCGGCGGGGCCCCGATATAAGGCGGCGTCTTTCATCCGGATCGATCAGAAGGTTCCGGACTGCCTTCTCGCCTACGTGTCCTTATTTTCCTCGTTATTGACCTTAGGGAAAAGCACGTTTTCACCTCCTTTATCATCGTTCATGATCGGCTTTCGTCCCCGCACCGTTTCGCTCCCGGCGCTACAGCAGTTCCTTGGCTATGCTCTTCTCTGCAGGTTTTTTCAACCTGCTTTTTATCGTCTTTTTGCCCACCCATAGGCCGCTCGCTTCGTCCTCGAAAGACAAAGCTGAGCCCCATGCCCATGCCAGACTTGTAGTGGTAAAAGAACCTTTTTTTTTCTTCGTTTTTATCATGGTCCCGGTGACCTCAAGTGCTCGGCGAAACAGCAATGCTTGGTCCTTGACTGGTCTCAGCTTATTCGATGGCGTTCTTTTCACCTATTACTTTTTTTCTTTTTGCGCTTCCCCACATCGTTCCGGTCTAGTCCCAAGTTGAAATGATGAAGAATTCTTTTTCGTGCCAGCGCGATCGTTTCATTGCCTCGTGACCCCCCCCTTTATTGTGGGGTCCCTCGATTCTTCTGTGTGCTCGCCCCCTCCCCGAATGAACCACGATCTCCTTGAGGTGTCAGGCCGTTTTTGACAGACAGGTATCCTCCCACTAGAGTTGTGGGTCTTTTTTTCGATTTCTTTCTTCCTGTCCTCCGTTTTTCCATAGTCGGCACCCCTCCTTTATGAGCGAGTTAAGTTTTTCCCCGCGAGAGCAACCTTTCTCCTGACGCGTATCCTCGTCGCGTTCATCTTTTGGATGTCCCGGCGCAGTCGTTATAGGTCAAAAAACCCGTCCCCCCCCTTTTCTGAAAAGAGGGTGGCCCCGTATGAACTGTACTCCTTCTACCTCTAACCTTTTCTTTTACTTTCCGTGACTTTCGATTTCACGAGGGGGCACATCCGACGGCGTTCTGGCGTTCTCAAGAAGCATCTTTCTTTTTTCCCGCTAATTCTCTTCCTTGTCACGGCCTTGTAAGCCGTTTTCCTCGGGATTCTTTGCGGTTTCAAAGGATAAGAACTGGCGAGATAGTCCTGACGTCGTTTGAACCACGGTCGAAACGTGTAACCTCTTTCCTTCCTCTCTTAGGCCTCCCTCCCCCACCGTTTCACTCGGTCACGGAGTCTCCCAAGTTTCTGGAAAAATCGTCGAAGAGTTGGGAGAGCCTTGCCTCTTTTTTCTTGTTCCCCTACCCCTTTTTCCCTTCCTTCATGCTCCTTTCGTTTTCCTCGTTTTTTCAGAGTACAGCAGATCTATCTCTCCCCCCATATCTCGTTGTTTGTGTCCTGATCCTTTCTTTTTCCCCTCATCCTCCCCTTCTCCCGGTATTTTCCCCGATGCGCCTCCGTCGGTCATTGTAAGGTTGGACCCTGGAGGCGCTCGGCATGATCTTATACACCACCTTCTGACGATTTTTCCATCCTCCCCACTGTCCCCTCACTTTTCTTTTTTTTCTTCCCTCTGGGAGGGTACCGAACTGTGGCTTCTTCCGGGGTCCTTGCGATAGCGGATGGGAAGGTCGGTTTCTGGAAACCACCCTACATCACCGATTAACTTTCTTTTCTTCTCCCTTCCCGTGTCGACTCCCTTCGGCCCCCATCGTTCCCTTTCCTCTGGTCAATTGTTCTGGAGGCACGCCAGCATATACGGCCGTCTGAAAATCGATGTCATTCTTCCCCCCCCTGCACAGGAATATTTCTCACTTGCAACCCACTCTTTTCCTTGTTTTTTTTTCCCCCTAATTTATGACTTGTTTACGCCAGCCTCTTTTCCACTAGGTAAAGAGGTGGGTGACTACTTCTGCGGGCGGAATCTCATGTTTAGCCGCCGTATTTTTTCTTCTTCTCCCCGCGCTCTCCCCTTCCATCGGGCCCTCTTCCATCACGGGTCAGAGCCCAATGGGAAAACTCACGGCTCGCTCGTGAAGTCAACCAGCCCGAGCAGAAGCAGTCACAACTGCTTTCCTTCTTCCTTGCTTCTCCCCCCCGCCTGCTGTTTTTTCTGATCATCCCCAAGGATATATAAAGAAAGCGATTTTCCGTCTCCTCCTCTTCATCAATTCCCCTCACCCTGTCCCCAAATGATCCGTTTTTTAACGTCCTTGAACCCAGCGAAATCGGCAGCGCCCTGACTGAGAAGAAACTCTCCGATGTGCGCAGATTTTTTTTGAGATCGAGTCCCACCTACACATTCCAGGCCCATGTCCCCCCTCCCTCGACGTGAGACTCCCTTGCTGCCTTCGTGCCGAAGGAGAATTTCCCACGTCTCTGGGGCCCAGGACAAACAAGAGAGCCTGAACCCAATGTTACGATTTTTCCCCCCCTCCCCCTCACCCTATTGGTGTGCATGTTGCTCCTTTACTCAAGCTTGTTTTTGCAAACGGGTAACCCCCCCCCATGTTTAGCGTTTTTCATTAACCCTGCCTTAAAGTTGATCCTCACCTCCTCTTTCTTGACTCTGTTTGCCTCCAGTTTCTAACTCTGATTGCACGATGAGAGCTTTGATAACCTTGTAAATAAGGTCAAGAAACACAGTGGACCATAGTGACCGTAGGTGCTCCCTCCTTTTTTCCTTTCTCTCCCCATCCCCCGTCTCCCTTAGTCGGTTTTCCGACGCAATCGAACCTTTGAAAGACTTACCGTCCCCCCCGTTTTTTCACCTGTCCAGCCGTCCCTTTTTTTCCAGATTTTTTCGGCTGCTTTTCAGTCGCTATAAGGAAATCTACCGTTGGGCGACCGAGGAGAGCTGCGAAAAACTGCGAAGGCATGCGTTCACCTGGAATTTGTTCTCGAGGTTTGCCTATGCCTCCCCCCTTTTCATCCCCAGCTAGTATCGGAGGTTTCCGCTCTGTTTTACTTCCGGGAGCTACTTCCTTCTTGTCTGTCTGGGGCCAACATTCAATCTGAGCTACATATGTAAGGAACTAGTAGCTTTCTTCAGGCAGTAACGTCTTTTTAGGCATTCTCATTTGTTGGTCTTTTCTCTGTTTTTTGGATTTTCCATATTGGTCTTGCGCGGCGATTTTTTTTCCTGGACCGACTATCCTCAACGAGGACCTGTTTCTCCCTACGTACCCCTTCTTCTCCTCTGGTGTTTTTGCTAATACCGGCCTTTTAAAAATCCTGCAACCCCCTTCAAACGCCCGGCGATTTTGATGGTTTCTACCAATTTTCTTGACCAACAAAAACCACCACAATTTTCCAATACCATTTGTCGTTGTTTTTCCGCTTTGTGACCAGTCCCCCACGAATGAATAAAACGGATCATAGTGTCCAAGGGTTTCTATTTTCCCCCCGATTTTTTTTCTTCCCTTTTGTGGAGTCGCCGATCCCAGCATTCCATCCTGTTCGAATGGGTGTATTCTGCTGGGTGGAGAAGCTGGTAGGATCCTCCCCCACCGACCAAAAGGTTTCCTTTCTGGTGGTTTCGACCTCCCTTCTCTTGTCGTTTTGACTCTTATTTCCGGCTTAGGATAATGGAACCACCCCCAAGTCCAGCATCGTAGCTCATATCAGTGTACTTTTGAAATGGTTCATTCTTTCGGTCCACGTTCCCTTTTTCTGCGATCTCTCTGCCAGCCCAACGGTAAAGCCCCCTTCCCCCCATTGTCATTCATCTCAATATGACCCTACGGACTTCCGCCCGTCGGAATAGGTACTGCACCGCTAATCGAGGTTGGACCCCTTGCTTTCCCGTATCCCGGTCCCGAATTCATTAGTGCCGCCAGGAACGTCAAAGTCCCAGAGAAGATCGCCCCCAGTCCTCACGGGAGCGCCCTTGATCCCATCGTTCCAAATTCAAATCGCGGGACATGAGTCTGGCAGGAGGAACGCAGCTCCGTTTTCACTGCGTGATGGCTTTGTTTCTCGCACGTCTCCCCTCCCCCTTTGAAGGCCCCCCACGGAATCTGATCCCCTGCCCCAGCCGGCTTTGGCCCCCCGGTTGTCCCGCGTTCAAGTCTTTATTTCTTAGATTTCTTCCCCTTCAGCCTTTTTATCCCGTATTCCTATCTAGAATGACGTACACTATGACTACAACGAATTCCCTTACGGTACCTATTTTCTCCCCCAGTCTTTCTTGGACCCCTTTTGGCACCCCCTATTCCTCATTCTTGTCGAAATTTCTGGAAGGCGCTCGAAGCATTTACGTTTCCCCTACCCTGTCCTCTTTCTATGGTTTTTCAAAATCCCTCGTTCTGCCGGTTGCCCCCATCGTTCCGCGCTTAGATGCTTCGAAAGATTGAAATGGAACTTTCCCCCCGGTTTGTCTGTTTACCCCCCTTGTTTTTTCCCCTTTTCTTTGATCCCCTCGGACTGGTTCCCCCCCCCCCCCCCTTCTTCCTGACTTCCGCGCTGTCCCTCCCCCCCCGCGAGGCCTTGCCTTAGCTCATTGGCTTCAGATGGAGTTCTCCGGTTAAATAGTAATTTTTTTTCCTGGACGCGATCTCCCCCCATCTCCGCCCCCTGACTCCTCTCGGTGTTTCCATGCTGCCGATTTTCGGCATGCGTTGTCAAAGGAGCGTTTAAAGAAATCGACTCTTTGAAATACAACCTTTCTTAATCGGGGAATTTATGTTCCTCTTGTCTGAGTCTCTCCCCTGTTCTTCTTCTGCTTGTGTCTCCGGTATCCTTTATTGTCGTCGTTTGGGCTGCCAGCCCTTAGTAATCCGGAATTTGTTTTAGGATGTTCTACCTTCTGGTTTTCTATGTCCCCGGTTCCCTATGGATTTTTTCTCTGAAGAGATTCTTTCTCTTCGCGCGCAAACGCTTCCGAGGAATCAGATGTTTTTCTGAAGTAGCGGGCGACCAAAGCTTTCAATCACCCCCTGAGAGTCCTTTCCTTCAGCATTTTTTCGTCCCACCCTGTACCTCTGGCTTGCGCTCCGGATGATCCTTTTTTCTCTCCCGACAGAATTAAAGAGCACAAATATTGGCCCATTCCCGTTCGAAAGATCCCCCCCCCCCCGTTCCCCTCTTTACCTCTCCATCCCTCGTCTTTCTAAAGACCAGCCTTCCCCTGCTGAACCTATAATTTAAGATGATGCCACAGTGCTGTCAAGGCTGCTTGGGGACAGCTTTCGAACGTGGATGGTTTTTCTTTACGCCCTTTTTACCCCGCCTATTTGATTTCTTTTTTTTTTTTTTCGTTTTTTTTGGTTTTCCAGGATTTCTTTCCCCGCTTCGTCTACGCAGGGACCAAAGGATAGCCCGAACCTGAGTCGTCTAGCTGTATGGGACTGCTTCCCCTTCCCCTGCGGCCCTTGCTGAAACTCTTCTTTTTCTTGCGCCTCCTTTGTAATCGAACCTAATTTCCACCGTACAACTGAGCAGAGAGTTCCCTCTCTATTCCCCCTCTTTTTCCTTGCGCCGAAGATCGTCTCTTCCCTCTGGGATTTTTCCTTCGATCTCGTTGTTTTTTATGAGATCTGAGACGGGCAACTCTCCAGCCAACGAAACCCTCATATTCGTGGCGGGCGCCTGAACGATGCGATATCTTTTTCCGCCCCTTTCTCCTTATCCATGTACGGTTGTCCCCCGGGACTCCCCCTTCCTTGCGGACGATTTTGCAATCGCACTTGTTGACACGTCAGATTTGTCGGCACTGTTCGCTGGGAGGGGTCCTGGAAAACTCGGTCCCCCTCCTCCTTAGACCCCTTTGACGCCTTGAGCTCGTTCCGGTTCTTTATTGGCAAAACAAAGAATCCCAGAAAACGGGCGGGTATCTGAAGCCAATGTTCGTACACTTCCCGCTGTGCATCTCCCTGCAAGTCCTTCTGGGTCCCGGTCTTTCCTCCCCTTTTCTGGTCTTGCAAGCATTTCTTTCATGCCCGATTTCCATTTCGTAAAGTGAATCTTCGCAAGGAGATTGCCCAGATGGACCGGTGATGAGAATTATTTTCCCCTGTGTGACTTCCCGATTTTTCCCCTTACTCACTTCTCTTTTCAGTGTACTAGAGTGGTGTGCCGTTTTCTTTTTAGCAGCGACCCTCCTCATAACCTCCCCTCCTGCTAGCTTCGCCCGTTCCCCTCTATCCTATCGGGTACCCCCTTGGGACAACTCACGGCCTTTCGCATTGAAGTTCAACCCCCCTTTAGCCAGAATCCGTCACCACAGTGACCTTCCTCCACCTCTCTTTCTCCTTCTTGATGCATCACGTCTAACCCTCCCATAGGAGGTCCTTTTCTGATACCGTTAATCAAGAAAGTCCTGAGCATTGCTCCTTTGTCTTCTGCGTTTCTCATTGTGGCACACAGCCTCCTGCCATGCACGTCAGCATGGTTGCTGAAGACCACTCCGAACGATGTGCCTATTTTGGGCTAGCCTTCCCCTTCCCTAATTTGATCCATCTCTCTTTCTATTCCAGGTCAATGTTCCCTCGACTTTGCTGTAAGACCTAGGACGTCGACGTTTCCCTGTTACTGGTCAACGTCCTTTGGGGCCCAGGATTCAACCGAGGCCTGCCCCCTTACCCTGACCTTTTTTTACCCCAAAATTGCTTTTTTCGTATATCGAAGCGTCGGTGGGAACGATGGTGGGCAACAGCGAAACCCGGGCGCCCGGTTGTTCAACAACCCGCATTACAAAGATTCGCCCCCCCCCTCATCGCCTTCTTTTTTTTACCTTTTTTTTTCGCCCTGCTCACTTTTTTTCGCATGAAAGATGAGCTTTTTTTTTCTTTCCCGTGCTGTCCAATAAGGCCCTATGGAGCGAATACCATATCCGTAGGCGAGACGGTTGTCGGCCGTTCCTTCTTTTTTCTCCTGCCACTCCCAACTCGCGGATCTCTTTTGCGCCCTGCCCCCTCGGCCACATGAGTAAAGACTTTACCGCCTCGGCACCGTTTTTCCCCAGTCTCTTCTGTTTGTCGTTTTTTTTTCGCATTCTGCGCTTGGCAGCTCCCCGATAAGCCCCGACCCTGGCAGTCCCCGCGATCGCTGCGGTCTCCCAACCTTGCGCATTTCATCTCCCCCGTTTGAACTTTCAATTTCAGTCTTTTTTTCGCCTCCTATGCTGACATCGCTGTCTTTTTTGGTGGCCTTTGACTTTGGCGCCTCCTCCTCTCCCCTTTCAGGCTTCCCCCCCCTTACTTTCCTTCCCGCCGCGCTGCGTCAATCAATGCGCCCATCTGTCCCTCTCCCTCTTTCGAGGCGGCCTTTTTTAGTATTGAGTCTATTCTTCCCCCCCTCTTTCGTTTCTTTCTTTTGGTTTTTCATTGTTTGCCCACCGTTGATGGTGATCTTCGAGGCCTTTCGTTTTTTTATGATTACATGGACCGACTCACGTTCCCCAAGCCCCAACGTCTCTAGAGTACTTTTGGTTTTTTGGTTCGAGCCCTCACGCCATTTTTTCATCAAGCAAACCCCAGTTCCCCCAGCCCCCCCTTCTATGTCGTTGAGCTGGCGGACCCCCCATGTCAATAACACTTTTCGTTGTTCGAGTCCCAGCTACACCCCCCAGTCTGCAATTTTGACTCCTGGGATGTTCACGGCGGTCATGTCGACCCTCACTAG
>Ga0179593_1425344_pt1 | contig 12274 bp, 4 predicted proteins | sample CZODoug2_1_08_16_FD_185931 | JGI IMG/M metagenome (GOLD analysis project Ga0179593, IMG submission 185931) | Vadose zone soil fungal communities from Angelo Coast Range Reserve, California, USA - CZODoug2_1_08_16fungal (PacBio error correction) | ecosystem: Environmental > Terrestrial > Soil >... | reverse complement strand
CTCCTTGGACTTAATACCAGGTTTCCTTTTTTTATTGAAGTCGGATCTCCAGTTAGACTCCTGGATAATACAAAAAGCCAGGTAAACCCCGCAAGGCGGAGGCAAAAAACACCCCCCACCTTTAGCCAGAAGTCTAGAGCAGTGCACTGCTCCCCTCCCCCCAGCTCCCATTTAACTCCTCCGGGTGTGATCGGAAAAGACCTTATACGTCATATTCTTTCCTTCCAGCCCTCCTCCGGAGCTCCCCAGAGAGTGCTTCCCCCCCCCAACCATGCCACAACATTTTCTCCCCCCCTCTGTTTTATAGGGAGGGTTAAATCATGCTGGAGTCAGGTTCCCCTAGTTAGGAAGTCCAACTCACCCCCTCGTCAATTTGACCCAACGCCGCTTTGGACTAACCCTGACCCAGAGTTTTTTTGAACGCCCAAGTCGGAACAGTGTCCCTCTCCTTTCGTCCGAACTTCTTTCTCAATCATACCACTCTTCATAATTTTTAGTTCCACGAATTGTCGTTCAAGTCTCAAAAGAAGGCCGGGCACCTTCTTTTGACAGTGTAGAAGGTTAAGTATTTTTTTTGGAACGGAGACATCCACCCAATCACTCGTTAAAGAGCACAACATATCTACGGGCCCTCAGTTTTTTTCGGAGACGCAGACCCCTCCTGTTCGTCCTCTCCCCGGACTTCAGAAAAAGTTTTCCCCATCATACACCCGCTCCCCACTGAGCATATCAAAACAATGTCTTGTACCCCTAAGGGACAGGTTGACCAGCGTACCATCTTGGCACACTTAGGGGGATCGGAAACCTCGATCCTTTTCCACCTGGTCTCTTGGGGTGGTGTTCCCCCTTGTACTCTTTACAATCAACCTCGTACTCAGGGACCTCTTCCAGGCCCATCCCTTTAACAACGCGACGCAACAATGATTACCCTCCCGACTCATACGCCAGAGCGGAACATCTTCGCACGGTCTATTATCATTCCTAGCTTGCCTACCGGACACCCCTCCCTTGGGACGCCCGTCTCTGTTGATCCAAGGAAGCTGGATAGAACCAAAAGTTGTCCCCTCCGTCCAATGTAAGGAGAAAAAGCGCTCCTCCCCTTTACCGTTCGTCGATATTCCCCTTGAGGGTACTTCAGTAGCTTCTCCGTGCTTTTTATCGGGTGCAAAAATATAGTGACTCCCCTTCGTGTGAAAAATCAGAGGGCCAGGCGGCCACCTCTTCCTCCCACTCTGTGCAGATTTGCCCCAAACCTCCCACCTCACCATAGTGAGTTTTGGAACATCCCCCCCCTACAAGGTCGGCACTCCGCCACGCACACGCTTTGCAACGACCCCCCCTTTCCCTCCCCCTCCTATTACCCCCGTCTCCCAGTAACACAAGAGACTCCTCCCAGACACCCCGCAGGAAGTCACACCCAAGGAGCCTCCGCCTTCCACCCCCAACCTAACCCACTCCTTCAGTCTTCCTTCTCCCACCCGGGACAACGTAACTATTCGTCATGGATATAGTCCCATCCAGGGTCTCTCCCTCCACACTCCCCAACGGTCAGATTTCTTTTTTCTGATACAGGTTAATTCCCCTGGCTTAGCACGAATCTCAGATATTTTCGTCTCAATCCTATCCCCTCCTTTCGTGAGGCTTTTCCTACGTACTAGCGAGTATTCCGTGGACATCTCCCGGAGGGGTGTTTAGAAGCAATTCTCCCCCCCCAATCTGAGACATCCCCGTGACCAAACTGTCCCAAGTAGTACCTCCCTCCCCCTCCCTCCTCAAAGCGTTAACCTTAAGAGACCCCCTTGCAAAGGGTCCCTCCTTCTAATATTCCCTCAATTTATCTCCCCCCCATTGAACTTCCTCCCAGCGGAGCCGGTCCAGCAAAGACCCCGTTCCTCTCCCCTCTTTCGACTAAGACCACAAAAGAAGGATGCGGCCGAAGCGCCGACGTGTATCATTGGTATACTATCGAAGTCTTCCGAACTGCATCAGTCTTTTGACTCACCTTAAAAAGTCGAACGATCTCCAAGGTCGGCCCCCCATTTCCTCCCCGAAGACAACTTTTTAAAGACCCCCAGCTCCCCTCTTATGGATCGTGTCCTTGTCCATTCGGGTGAGGAGTCACGATGAAGCAATATGCACCTTTTAGAAGAGGAAGGCCCAAAGGTTTTCCCCCCCGTTGTCGGGGAAGTGTTAGCCCCTTCCCAATCGATGAGGTTGATGCTGAGCACTCGGGTCAAATGAATCTCAACATTTCTCCCATCACTGATTCATTTCCCTGGTTGGTCCTTCCAATCTATTTATAGGCCGTAGTGATAATTCCCGACGCAAGTCGAGGGAACCTTCTCGAGATGGCACGGTGTAAGTGTTTGTTGTCTTCCACTACCGGACTCCTGAGGCTTGTGATCCCCCAAGCGACTCCCCCTCACCTTCCCCCCCCGAGAAAGGCCTAATACACCTTCTCTTTCCTCTCCCCCCCTCCCCTTGTTGAATTAGGATTTCTGCCTTCACCAGTTTTCGGGGAGGCGATGGGTTTCCAAAGAATCTTCCTCTTCTGCAAGTGTTGAGTCTCACGAAGACTCTCCCGGTCTGGAGCAGAAACCCCTGATCTAAGAGTAGTTAGGGCTATCACGAACTAATGAATGTTTTCCCCGTCAGCGAAGGTCCCTTCGCGTTTGATTTTCTAAAGGCCGGGAACGTAGTTCAGTGGCTTGTCGGGCCCCCCCCCTTCTACAATAGTTTTTTTGAGTCGCTGGCACCCCCAGCGTAACGAAACCGTTTTGGTGAATATTGCAGTTCCTTTTCTCCCTGATACTATCCCTGTCCATCCCTCCCTCCCAGTCCGTAACCAATGCCCATCTCCTTTCAGCAGTGAGAGATCAGCGTTAAGAACCGGGAGGTTTCTCGATTCTGACTGGGCCCTCCCGGCTGAGCTCTGGCTCCGGGGGAATGGTGGGCAAACTCAATAATGATGAAGTTGAAAGTTAGAAATGCCCTGTGCGTTCCCCTATCAGGCCTAGTTTATTTAGAAGGATGGATTTGGTAGTCATAGATGAGTCCCCCCCTGGAGGCCGAATCTGCTCCTCTGTTCGAAGTCTTTGCAGGGGGAAGTCCAGGGACTGCTGGATAGTGTGAAGACGGCCCCCTCCTTTTCTCTTTCTATTTTTTAAGCAAGGTAAGACGATGTTGCTTTTCTTCTTAGGAGATGAAGTAGGGGGCGTTTTCCATGAGTCCTTTTCTTCTTGCCTTCCCTTGAAACCCCCTTATCCTCCGTGAATAACAGATGACTGTGCCCAATTCACGGACCGCTACCCGTTACTTTTTTTTTTTGGTGTTAAGCCTGTGACATGCGGAGTATTAGACCTTATGTTGGCGGATCTCATATTCATCCTCTGATAGGCGGAGTTTCGTGATCATGACCGGGGGGCCCACTTCTATAAGAATCCAGTGCGGGCTTTGGGTGTGGAGGTCGTATTTTTTACAATGAAGGGTAATGAGAACTGTACGGCGGGGACGTGTTTCGCCCCCAGACCAATGGGTTGAGATTTTCTTAGAGGGCAGGCGTAGTCTGAGCCTCTTGGAGGGCCTTTTACAGGATTCAGTTTCGTAGGCTTCCTTTGTGGGGCATATGGACCCGGTCCCTTCTTAGTTTGACATCATTTCTTCGTAAACGCCGGCGGGGAGGGTTCGCGGGACTTGTAAAGAAGAGGGTGATAAGTTTTTCTCCCTGTAGATTGGTGGAGTTTGGTAATTCCCCTCTGTTTTTGTGGTTCTCCGACTGCATCTTACCTTCCCTCCACATAAGCCCTCAAGCCCAGGGCAACCACGAGCTTTCCCTCAAGACCTTTGGACCAGACCCTCTTTTGCCGTCTTTGCTTAGGGACGAACTGGTCCCGAGTGCTTCTCGTTCTTATGGCTGACCTGGGGCGGTCTGGGGAGCATCGGATGAAGTTTTACTTCTTTTCCTGAGCCGGAGGTGTGAGTCACGCTATCCAAGGTCCTGACAACGCCCCAAGACGGTTCAGTCCTGCCACTCTCTTCCGGTAGACGCCCCCACGCCTCCTTTCAGTAGGGAGTTTCTACTCGCGGGTTGTGAGTAGTAGTGGGGTTTTCTCAAGGTTGCCAGCACAGGATGACCATCTTGTGGTGAATGGATTTGCTAGATTGATCAGATGTTCCCACAAAGTCTCCCCCCCTCCCCATGGGATCCCTTCGATCTAGTTCGGATTGCGGCTCCCAAAACCTTTTCCTCGGTAAGTCCTTTTAACCCTATGGTTTTAGGGCCAGCCTAGGTCCGAAAACAGTCCAGGACGCGCGGGTGTGTGAGTCCTTCCCTGTCTTGTTTTGGTAGCGTTGGATCGAGGATTGAACCGTTCGACTTCCGCCGATCAGGCACGAGCTCCCGTCAAGGATGGGCGGTGGGTGAAGGTCCCCTCTTCTCCCCTTCCCTCGATGTTGGCTGGTTACCGACGCTCCGGCCGGTTGTAGTCGGTGCCGGACACGGGACGTGCCACGTACTCCCCTTGCCACTGCCCTTCCCCTGGCACGGACCGGTTTGTTGAACTTTCGACGGCGTTTCACGACGGTCTTCTGTCGACCACGTCGATTTTCTAGACGGGACCCTGGTACATTTTTCCGTTCCGAGGGGAGTGGCGTGACTCATATTTCTTTGCTGAACCAAAGATGCCCTTCTTCGGGCAGTTTCGACTCGAGTTATTCCTCCCCACCCCTGAACCCTCAAAAGAATGGTATCTTAAATCCCGAGTCCACCCTTATCGTGAGTTGGTGGGGATACCGTGGAATCGTTGAATTGTGCTGTCCCGATATCCTCTGGGGGTGATCTCGGACGTTAGTAGAGACAGCAGTACGTATCGGTCAGTTGCCCTCCCCCGCGAACGACCTTCCCTTTCGGGAGTAGTGAGGCGGCCCCTGGCCTTTCTAGCCGACGGAGGGTGCGGACCGGCTTCCGTTGGTGTTTAGTTCCCGGTCCCTCTCCTGGTCTTTGAGTCTCCGCCTCAAGGAACACTCAGACAGGACCACCCACCGTTTTCTCGGCACGAAAGAGAGAGGGACGGGATCAGTCCATTCTTCCTGGAACACTCTTGGGCGTCCCCTTTTTTTTGGTTTTACAGGCCCGGAGCGCGTTCACCTTCCCCATCTTCGGCAATCAACCCTCGTGGGACTTTCCGGGCGCGGCCACGTCTTATAGCCTTTCTGGTCGCCTCCCACACTCGTCTTCTTTCCGTCGTCTTGCTTTATATGGGTCCGAGCCACACCGTAATAGATGTCGGCTTTCTGTCTTCTGCTCTCTGGATGATCAGTATTTCCCTCTTCCTTATGTTGGTCCGTTACTAGAAGTTCTGTAGGGGTCGGGAGTCTCTGAAACTTAGGGCGAGGGTCGTCGGGTCCTGTGTTCCCGACCTCCGATGGGCCTCCTCCAGACTTTTCTTCAAGGGTCTTCCCCTTTTTTCCCGGAGGCGGCCTTTTTCCTTGAGGCGAGTATTCTCTCTATTTTCCTCCTAATAACTTTTTTTTTTGTTCGTTTATCGCTCCCTGACCTCCTTTTCTCCGCACGGCCTCCAGTCCTGCAGCTGCTCTTCCATAGGCCCCCCCTCCTTCTCTTCAAAGGCCCAGGACCCCCGAACACCCGGCCTGTCGAGAAGTTTTCAAGTCATCCGCCTCCTCCGAAACGCTGAGAGATCATGACAGCCCCTCCTTTTCCTTCGTTCCACCATCCCCCTCGATGGGCGGCGTTACCTGAGTCCCTCCCCCGGTCCCCACAGACCCGATGGAAAAGGTGTCTAAGCCCATCTTAACTGGGAGCTCTACTAAACTTCCCTCCCAGAGAGCTGTGCTCTACAGGACGATCTTGCCAGCATTGCGGACCTTTCCCCCTAGAAATTTATTAGAGCTTTTAGCTTCGCTTCGTCAGCGGCTGTACCCTGGTAAAAAATGACCGATCTTTTAGTCGCGGAGTTTAAATCTCTCCGAGCATTTTTTGACTTTTGTTGAAGATGCTTTTCCATTTGACCTGGCATGAGTTTCACTGGAAGGTCGGATAAAATGACTATATACACGACCGGTCACGTCCGTCGGGCTTCCCCCCCCCACGGTCCTAAACGCTTCCCCCCCCTCCTGGCTTGACCCTCCGAATAACTAATTCCCTTAAATTGTAAGAGAAGGTTTCCAGTGATCGGCAAAGACCTCTAGTCATCTTGGTGTATTACTCCTCCGTATCTCAATCCAGAACGGAGACTGAATTCCCCTGGTAAACTCGGACCAACCCCTAAGGAACCTCTTTGTCTTTAGGGAGGGACATTGTGTTATTTCTCTTTTTTTCTTCCGAGGAGGGTAACACCCCTTCTACTCGTCATCTTACCGTGCCGGACTTCAATTGGCGCTCTGACTACCCACCCTGCCCCCCCCTATTCGGCCCGAAAGAAGTGTAGGAAACCTAGAACTACTCAGGAAAGTCGGAAGTGGGCCTCCTCCCAGCACCTCCGCGGCTCCTCTTCCCCCCCGTGTAGGCGTCCCTCCGAAAGAGTTTCTTTTCCCCCAGTCCCTCTTCCTTTTTTTAGCCTAATAAAAAGGACCACCCAGAGCCACAACATTCAGACTGGCTCAAATTTCTTTGTTCGTTTTGCACCCCTCCCCCCCTACTCCCCCTCCTTCTCTCTTATTCATTTTTCATAGGATAGAGACAGCCTCCTGATATCCAAAAGCCCCCAAAGACACCCGCATTGGACCCCCTTCTATTTGGCTTCCCCCCCTTCCCCGGAGCCATAGGGGGCACTCCGTACCCTTCTCTGGGGACTCACGAGCCGTCCTTAAGGTTCGCTTTGTGTTCCCTATTCTCCTTCTGACACTTGCCACCCTCGTTCCCGGCCCTCTCCTCCAAGGGCAAGATAGTCTACCCACAACCGCTCCCAGGCATCACTCCCTCAATTGAGGCGGACGTCGTAGCCTTAGTTGCGTTCTTCTGCTGCCCCGCCGCCGCGTTGTTTCCCTAACACCCCCCCCCCTTTTCGACATTCCCCACCGATGCCTCGGAAGAGAGAAGGCCTCCCCACCTGAGGATCGACCCACCAGGGGCCCTAAAGCCAAATGTTCCTTCTCCCAGAAGTCCCTCAATCGCCCGTTCGTCGCAGAGAGTCTATGCCCCACAGGCTCGTACCCCCGTCGTCGTTTATCCTTTACGTTTGTGCCCTGGAGAAATTTTTCGGTGGCCCCTTATGTGACCTTCCAATCGTGTTCGGATTAACCCTTCTCCCCCCAGAGTGGGAGAACCCCCCCCCGACACATCACTCACAAAGAAAACGCCAATCCCTTCCATTAACGACGCCAAAGAACGACCTCTTTGCCTCCTCGTAGAAGGTGAAGTCCTTTTTCCCCCCCCACACCCGACGTGTGGCCGCTAAACCTCCCTTCCCCAGACTGACTTTTCCCCCCCCTTTTTCCTGAATCCCCCGAGCACACCGAAGTCGCACCGAATCCGGGTCACCCCCGTATCCTTCCCCCGCCTGGAAAGTACCTCGATAACTTAGCCCTTCCCTTTCAAGTCCTCGTTATCCACACGGATTTCTTGTAGGCTCCCTTCTTCTTTAATACCCGGGCAGGGCAGTTAACACTCCGTCCCGCTCCTCGAGGATTCTTCCGTAGTTCCTCCTCCAGTGATAGACACGCACACCGTGAGACACGTCTTCCTCACCTGGCGTAGGCTGGCGCGTTTTCTCCTTCGACCCCCCTTTTCGTACCGGTTTCTCTTTTGACACTCCGAGCACGGCTTATAATCCCCTCATCGAGACATAAGGTCAAACAAACAAAAAACCCCGCGCTCCGCCGCTGAGCAGTGTATTATACTACTCCCCCTTTTCCTCCCTGGTGCAACAGCCCTTTACACCGGCAAGAATCAATTACTTATTCCCCCTTATCGAAGCCCCAATCTTTGTCATAGTAAATCACCGTCTAGTTCACGTACACCCCCCCCCACGACAGGAACTGTGGAAAGCAGAGCCCATCGACGTGGTCTAGAAAGCGGTTTACACGCCGGCGCCGGCCGGTAGATGTATTCCTTTTAGTGCCCAACCCAATACCCCGTCGTACAATGATTCCTCTCCTCTGACCCCGTGTAGAAATCAGATAGCACCCTCCCGGTAATGACCGATGCCCACCCGGTTTTGGTCCTGGCCGGCCTCGGAAGGCGATGACGTCAAACTTTCCTGAGAGACGGACGGTCACGAGTCAGGCCGGCACCCTTTGCAACTTTTTGATTCGCTGTCATCCCCAGGCCTGTTTTTTGATTTTTCTGAGAACGGTTTTTTCCACACCCCCGCCCGAGGTCAACTGTCGCACGCTAGCCCGGGGTGGTATGGCCGCTCCCCGAGTAAGATCTGAATAGGAGCCGACTAGTTGCTCTCCCCATGTTCTCATTAAGCCCTTTCCGTATCTCTCGTTGTGTAGAAATCAGAAGAGGTTAGCTGCTGGTTTCCCCCAGCGCGAAAAGTCCCAGGAAGCCCGTTCTGAACTCCCGTAAACCTAACTCTCTCTTTCACAATACCCCACCCTTTTTTTTTCTGAGGTTAGGGAGGTTCAGGGGTGAAGTTGTTGTTGCCGTCGCCGGAGATGGTTTCAATTGAATGCTTGACCCTATTCGCCAAGTGATAATGGAACGATTGGTTTCGACCCCTTCCCCTTTAACTGTGCTAATGCGACCAAAAGGTTGGGGGGAGACGCCTCTTAATTTTTTATTCCCTCCCGACCCTCATTCGGTGGGACGTAAGCCCCTCGTCTTCACCAGAGGCTCTTTCAATGGCGGAATGGGTCTGTTCCACATAGGGGCATATCGCAAAATAGAGTGCGACGCCGTCCCCCCTTTTAAGTTATTCCCCCCCTATCGTCTTTTGTAAACGTCTTGGCGCACAGAGTATCCGGTTTCTTTTCCTTCCGGTGCCCAAACAGTTTCCCCCTACCAGGCCATCCCGTTTTCCCGTTTCCCGACCCTGGGATTCGATGCATGGCTGATTTCCCTGGGGCCGAGTATCCTCCTTTTTCGGGGGAGCAACCTTTGAGGCCCCCATTTTCCGCAGACCTGTCTACCTATCGTGCGGCCCTTTTGCCGAAAAAGTCGGGCCTGCTTTGCGCAGGGTGGGTGTACTAGAATTCCTTTTCTTCCAGTATTCCCTGCCCGTTTTGCGTCTCTTGGGGGATCTCCAGGTGCTTTCTGGATTCGCGTTGCTTCGTTTCTTAGAACTTTTGACAAGATTTCGTTTTCTCTTTTCCTTTGAAGGGTTATTTTTGACGGATTTCCCTCCTCGCAGGAACCTGATCGTCGGCGGGGCACCTCGCCCGGGATTCCAAAAAAAGATCCACCGACAAGACTCTTCAACCCACTGTAAGAACGGGCCACATGAATGAGTGAGTTTATCTTCCGTTACAGAGATCGAGACTCATTTTCCCCCCTATTGAGTTTCCGGGGCTGATTCTTTGCCTGTTCTGCTCCGGATAGACCTGCAGTTGTCGGTGGGTAGAGGAGATGGACCATGCTTTCTATCTCCCGGAACGGTCTTGCGCGTCCCCCCCTCGGGACCTGATTCTTTTGCGGTGGTTTCGTATGTAGGGCTATCCTACCCCCTTTTTTGGGCTTTTTACGGTGAACCTTCCTTGTCTGAGGAACGGTGTGGGCCTTTCTTCCTCCGATTCCTCTATGTACTTTTTTCGGGTCCGTTCTTTCCTTGGACCTCTGGGGTGTTTTGCTGGTCGTTGAGGCGCGATTGGTTTTTTTTTCTAATGTCCAGTTTGTGTCTCAGGTGCCCCCTGATCACCGAATATACTTTGTCCCCTCCCCCGGGCGTCCCCCCTTCATGGCCCCCCTGAAACGGGTTTCACGGTTTCGACTCATTTCTTTTCGCTGACGATGGAAGCCGTTTTGCCTTGCTCCCTCTTCCCTTCCGACATACTGATTCTTCTCGCTGTCTCTTCGGTAAGGTCGGCATTTTTCTGACCTGTCGGCTCCGGTTGGCGATCGGCTCCGGCGTGAGGCGTAATTCCTGGTGATTCTCCAATCCCCCTCTCACGCTAGTGTAATTCTAACTGGTGCACAGTCCTTACGTTTGGCTTTTGTAGACTACTTGTTTAATCTCGTGGACCGTTCATATTCGAGAGTGCCGCAATCCCTTTTTCTCTGATGAGACGAGCGGTCCTCGGACTTTGGGTTTTTTGAATCAGCGAGAACTTTAAACCCCCCCCTCTTACTGTCCCTTGGCTTTCTTAACCCTCCCCTCTCCTTTGATGGGAGACTAAAAAGTGAGAGGTATAGTGAAAATTAATCCGTAGTTCCTCCCCTACCCTCTTTTTACTTCGGGGTGTTAGTCCAGGTTCCCGTTTTCTCCTCGTGAGCGAGTATTGTCCCCTCCTGGTTCCTAACCGACATTTTTCTCCGCGCAGATCCTGAAGTCTTGGGAGATGATTGACCGGTTCCAAAAACCCTGCGATGGGGTCTTCTCTTTTGTAGTCTGGAAGGAGCTAAAGGTTGAAGTTGTAGTCCTTACCCTCCACGAGGAGAAGTAATTCGTCCCCCCCAGCCACGCATTTCCCGGGTGGTGTTCAGAACGGGTCTTAAGGTAGACCTCTCCCTTTGAGAGGCATTTTTCCCCATGGTGGAGTCGAACGAGAGAGACGCAGGTCTCTTTGACGTGGACCGGTAACTCTAGGATGTACATCTCCCCAGAATTGATCAGCCCTGTTGGTCGACAATTCTTGGCTGATCCTAAAAGATTCCGGAAGTCCCCCTGTCGACTTTCATAAATAGACACCCTCAGCTTGAGCATTCATCAGTGGGGCCTACGTTTGACCTTGATTGGACGTTCTCCTCCGCCACCGCTAGATACTTTTCTGGCGTTTTGCCCCCTTCTTGAGTTTCTAAGATGGACGTAGTTGGTCGTTGGAGACGACGCCTATATCCTTATGTACACCTTTCTGGGTGAGTTCACTCCTTCTACAGCGCCACGCGCGTGGGTTTCTGCGTGTGTGTGGCCGTCCGAAACCTGGTTTTTTCTTAGACATGCTCTCTTTTTTCTTAGATCGACTTCACCTTCCAAATCCCTCCCCTTCCCCACGTGAGGGGACCAAACGCCCAAAAGCGGGGATAGGCGGGACCCTGAGACTTAATCCCTTTCAACCCTCCTCTTTCCCCCCAGCAGCCTTGTTGTTCCAGGCGTAGAAGCCCCGCTTGAGACCCCCCTAATCCTTCCCGGACAGAGAATGGCTAGTGTTGTTTACCAAGGAGCGGTCCACGTCATTCTCGTCGTATCCCAAGATTTTTCTTCTACTTCATTTTGGTAGTAGATGCCTTCAAGTCCCCAGGACCACGTTGCCGAGGGGCGGGAGTTGGATTTCGGTGATCTCGGGAAAGCACCACGATCGACCCTGCATTTGCAGGTGAGTCTTTTGCTTTGTCTTCTTCTACAGTCAGATTCCTTTCTTCTTCTAATCTTACACTGTAGAATGTTAGTTTTCCTGGGCCTTTGTGTCCTCAGCCCTCTTTTGAAGGTCGCATAGCCGCAGGGGAGGTAGGGGGTTGCTGGAGGCAGTGTGTTCTGAGGCTCGGCGGTGCCCTTTACGAAGATCCCATAAGGTTTTTTTTGTCTCTGATCCAATCCTTTAAATCCTCGACATCAACTTCTCCAGCTCCTAACCACTCACCTGGAATCCCCCCTTCTTCCCGATGACGGCTCTTCGGAAAGCGGAGGTCTCCCCTCTTCCCCTGCTCCCCCGACCTCCAGATTCCACGGTCAGCTTAAGTCTTATCCCTTAACACCCCTGCACGCCGTCATGAAAATGACCTACTAGATTGCCTCTATCCCAGGGTTTTCTAGTACGGCCCCCTAAAACCTCCCTTCTGATTGCACGGTGTCTCTGAAACTCCTTCCAGACAGACCCCCTTTCCGAGCTTGTTTTATGACGCCTGACCAGATAAAAATTACGATACGGATACTTGTAGGGCTTTTTCTGACTTCAAAAATATCAGATTGTCCCTCTTTTCCATCTCATGTTCTACTCCCCAATTCAAAAACGGTCTGCAATTTCACGAGCTGTGCTGGAGTAATCCTGGCCCCGTCCCAGCCCCAGAACTCTTGCTTCCTTCTTCTATGGTTGTTTTCCTTTAAGTTTCTAGACAAAGCTCGGCCTTTTCCATACACAAGAAGGCAAGCAGTTTCCTTTCCGCACGCCTTCTCCCACCGCTTTTTTGATTTTTCTCTCCCCTCCTCCGCCAAATATA
>Ga0179593_1287454_pt1 | contig 12274 bp, 14 predicted proteins | sample CZODoug2_1_08_16_FD_185931 | JGI IMG/M metagenome (GOLD analysis project Ga0179593, IMG submission 185931) | Vadose zone soil fungal communities from Angelo Coast Range Reserve, California, USA - CZODoug2_1_08_16fungal (PacBio error correction) | ecosystem: Environmental > Terrestrial > Soil >... | reverse complement strand
GCCCTCGGACGGACTTTCTGGTACAGTAAAACGGCACTCCTTATCAAACCCTCGATTACTCTTCAAACCCGTGCACATTTCCTCGCAACCTTGTGCGCGGAGATCCCCGTCCTGGCCACGCAACTCGACATCCTAATCCCCTGTGAGAGTCCCCCCCCGACACGTTCTAACTTGTCAAGGAATCCTCTTCCTGGTTTGGGCGCACGGTGGGTGAAGTTCTGCCTAGTATTTGGTCCCCTGTTATTACACTTTGACCCCCTTCCCAAGCCCTTTTTTATGACATGTCGACACCAATTTGCCTTTTGAACCTCACCCTTTTACCACTTCAACCCGTTCTTTCGTTGCCCTTATTTCTTTGATCGTCCTTCCGTCGATCCTCCGACTTCATCCTAACGCCCCTCCTCCCCCGAGTCCCCGGAACTCATCATAAACGACAAGCCACATTGACTTGGCCTCCGACACCTAGCACCCCTTTTTCGGTCCCTTCCCTTGTAATATTTTCTGGAAAACATGTAACCCTAGCGTTTTTCTGCCAGGTCCCTTTCTTCCCTTCTCTCCGTGACCCTTCTTTGGAGGGCGCAAAGTGATTTGTTTTAAAACTGCACTCCTATACCTCCGACGGATTTTTTCCTGTTTTTCCACTGGTCAGTTGCATTGTGAGAATGCAAGTCAACCTCACCATTTTTCAAGAATCCCGACCCTTCCGCACACATACATGTTCCTAATCCAATTTCCTGCCCCTCAAAATCCTTCTTCCCCACCAAAGACCCCAAGCACCCTCAGTGGTCCCTGGGTCCCCCACCGATTCACATAGTCAAATTCCCTCCAGAGATCCCTTCCTTGAAATTACTTGGCTGGTCCAGCGAGATCTCCTTTCCCCGTCCCTGCTCAAACGTCCAGTAACACCCTCCTTGCCACATTCTGAAATTATTCAAAACGCCCCGACTGCCTCCGAACGTACCCACCAATCCGCCCCCCCAACAAGGTCCCCCTTTCTTTTCCCCCAACTTCGCATCAGGTCACCACGTTCCCTTCCCAATTTTTCTTGAAAAGCCCCCTGGTTTCTTCTTCATTCGTATTGGTCTCTAGATTACCTCCGTCGTGATGTCAATTTGTATGTTGGGGTTTTTCCATTTTTTTTCTTGTGACAGTCGACTTTACCGTCCATAATGGGCATCTTTTCTCTTTTTTCCCGGCCAATCCAAATTTCACGGAGAGAACCTTCTTGTCTGTTTTTTAGGGATTCCCGTCCTCTGGCAAAAGCCCCCCCTTGATAAGTTGCCTATGTGGATCCTGCTTCCCCCGAGCCAGCTTTTTCTTTTTTGCCTGTTGCTTTTCTTTTCCTCGTTCATTATGGGCGGATGGTTTTAATCTTTGTTTCCCTCTTCTCGGCTCTTATAATTCCTTATCGGATGTATCAGTGTTTTTTGTTGTCCGTTCTCTATTTCTGAGTGTTCATTGTGTCCATCTTGTTTTATTTGCCGGAGCCTCAGTGTACAAAGCTGCGGCCGAGATTCTGATTTTTCCTTTTTGACGACTTTCGTCCCTTTTGTCAGCCTTCCACCCCCGATTTCAACTCGGGATGCGGAGATCTATGATTTCGGGCATGCGCCGCTTTAACTCGGAATGATGGGGGCTGTTTGTCTGTTTTGATCCAACGAGCTTTTAAGTCGTTATCCGTATGAGGTGTCTCTGCTTTCTCTTTTTACTGGGGAGTGTGGGATCGGCCTACGTTATTCCACTCATACGGTTTCACTGGATTCCCCCCTCCTCTTATACCCACCCCCCCAACATCCGTGTTCTGTTCCCAACTTCTTTAAAGCCCGGAGTTCAAATCCAGATCTTGCGCTTACCTTTTGGTCTTTACATCATTTTTACCCCCGGGCAGCGCGATTCTCCCACAAAATTTCTCTCTCCGGACCCTTTTTGTGTCTGTACCCGATTTACCCATTTCCCCACAAAACGACGGGTGAAAGAGGAACGTCCTGCTAACCCACGGGAGTCAGAAGGAGACAGCAATGCCATATTACCCCCCCTTCTACCCGGCCTTCCCCTAATCTATGCCCCCCCCCCCCACATCCTTGCAGAAGCAACATCGCACTCAAATGGCCGACATTCTACCATTGACCCCCCGGACATCACTTTCGTTTCAAGTGCCATATCCTAAAGCAAAATCCTGTTCCTCTCCCATTAATGTGATGGCCCTGTCCAACCTGCGAAGATGCTTTCCCCTGGTGCTCCCCAAGACTGTATTGCCCCCCCCCTTTACAACAATGAACCAACCGCACAACCCTTTCCAAATTCCCTATTCTTCGAAATCCTAGTACCTCGACAATCACCATGCGTTTGGCTCTCCCCTCCACTTGAGCAAGTATAGATGCCCCAGCACGGCCGGCCCAGGTCCATAATGCTGGTTTGGCTGTTTTTTTTTGGAACTTGAATGAACTTTGGCTTTGTCATTCCTTTCCGTTGTTTTTTTGTCATGGCTTAGCTTCTCTTGAGATCTAGCTTTTTGAACCAATGAGATTCGCCTCGGTTCGTTTCTTTTTTTTTTTTTTTTTCCTTTTTTCTTTTTTTCCTCTCCCTTTTTATGGCGTTTTTAAAGTTTTTATTCCGATAAATCCTGTTTTGGGTACAACTGCTTGTGTTTTTTCTGTTTGGCGATTCTCCGCTTTCGGGGCACATGTATAGATGGGTTTCGCTTATACATCTTCATTTTGATGCTTCCTTTAGCATTACTTTTCAACATGACCGCTGTGACTTTGATGTTAATCCCGTATTTCTCGAATGTTAGTTTCATCACCGTCACTTCTGCACTCCCGTTCACTGCGATCCTCGTGTCGTCATTGCAAAACTCTTCCGTCCCTCCTTCTTTTATAAAGGTTGACGTTCATTCCCATGATTCCTGATGGCGATTTTTCGTAGCCAACAGCCAATGTGCCACTCTTGATCAGTAAGCATCCCGAGATGGATACGTCCCTCGGTTTATTCGCCTGGTCTTTCTCCTTTTCTTGGGACAGTCACGTTTCTCCCGACACCGACAATCGCACTTTGACGAAGCACTGTGTATATTGTTTGATTTCCTTTGCCCGCCCAATTTTGGTGCAGCCACTGCCGCCCCCCTTCTGTTCTTCATTGTTACTTTGTTTGATGCAGCATCCGCGGTTTCCCCAAGGCGCAAGAACCCTTCTCCAATTTGCTCGTCAACCCTTTTCTTCGTGACTTTTTTTCCCTGCTCCCCAATGGGATAGTTCTGCGTGTCCTACCTATAAGGGTCATCAGTCGCCACATCGTTGCTCAGCGTAGGTTCACGGTGGTGTGTTGGTTCCCAAACTACGTTTTAGGAATTCTGACCCGTTACCGCCACGGATTCCGCAATTTCCTTACTGTGGAGAGCTATGAATGCTTTTCCCCCCCTCCCACGGTCTGCGTTCCTCGTTCTATTTCGGGACTGAGGCCCAACCTGATTTTTCTCCTCAGCACCCCTCTGGACATTGTTAAGATGTTTTTTTGCGACGGAGATTTTCGATTTTGCCGTGGTAGATCGAAGTCTCAATTTTTTAAAAAACTTCTAACCCTCCCCAATCATTTAAGTTCCCCATGCGTTTCGTTTAATGGTGGTTCACTGAGGATGCGGCAAAGACCCGGGACCCAATGAAGCCCCCTACTTTTTTTTTTTTTCTTGACCGGCTTCCACCCCTGTCCTTCGCCCTCACACTGAAAAAATCGCCCCCAGTTATTTCGTTGCAACTTGCTTCCCGCGTCTTGATCCACTCATACGGTGACCATCCCGGCGAATTAACGACGCGATCGCTCCCATCTTCTTTTCACCTCTTGGTCCGTACTTTTTTCCCACATTGATTTTTTGGCTCCTACACCCTCGCATCCGAGCAGCCATGCAAAGGCCCGTCTTTTCTCTTTCCTTCTTCCTTTTTCCTTAGGACATTTACGCTCGGCATTCAACATGCGTCTTGCTCCGTGACGGGGAACTGCCCTCTATAACTACCGGAGTCCGTTTTTTCTTTTTTCCCCTCAAGCGGAGGTCTTCCTGTTTGATCCTCAGTACAGCCACCTACCCATGAAATCCTTTTTCAGTATGCTCTTTCACCTTGATCCCTATCTCCATGTTAACTTCCTCGCTTCAAGCCAAAATCCGAGTCAAATACACAGGCACCCATCCCGTTCCCGGGGACCCACCTTTATTCAAATCCCCCATAATTACCGGACGAGGTACTTCCTAATTGGTTTACCCCCTGAAATCGAGGATCCCTTCGTTTCACGCTGGGAAAACTTCCAGTCACTCACCGCCTACCCGGTCTGTCCTTCTTCCAAAAGCCACAAGTCCGCAAAACCACCTCCCCGCCCCTTCTACGTACCTTATTGACCCCCAAATCAGTGCCAAGTGACAAGGACTGGCAGCAGCTTAACCACTACGTGCGCCCAATGATCGACCCAAGTCATGGTATTTGCGCTTCACCTACCCTCCTACCCTTTTCTCTTGAGAAGTTTTTCAATATTTTAGGTTTTTCATTGTTTAGCTACAGTGAGAAGTCATCTCCAGGGTAGCTTTCGCATGTTCCCCTGGCCAAAACAATTTCCATGTCCTCCCAGGACCCCGGCCTTGGAGGTGAGGTTCACACAATTTGTCCCCAGCCCGCCCCTCATATTGGATGTCTTTCCCGCCAGTGATCTGTCCGGTTGGCTTCTTTTCTTGGTGTTTCTGTTTTATACCCCGTCGGTCTTTCATTTCAATGCTTTGGTATTTTACCTCATTTTGGTTTCTCCTTTTATCATCAGTTGAATTCTCCCTTTATATCTTCTTCGGCATGTTGACAGTTCCTCTTTCCATCCCGGTTTTGTTTTACACTGGTAATAGTATTTCGCGCCTTTCCACCACACAGGTTTTAATAACGATCTGCCTTTTTTTTTAGTCCCTCGAAGTTGGAATCCCCGGGACAAACAATTGATTTCAGTTCCGCTTTTCTCTGCAGTCTTGATGAGTTTCGTCCTTGCGCTTGTCTTAAGTTGTTCCGGATGGGGGTGTTCGCACGAGCGGTGCCTAAGTCCCCCTTATGAGTGGCATACCTTTATTATCCTACTCTCTTCCCTCCTATTTGTGTTGTTGCTCTGCTCTGAGATCCTATAATTGATAGTCTTAACCGCCCGTGCCAAAAAAACCGCCCCGTGTTTGTCACACCCCTGTTGCATGCGCCACATCATATCTCCCCTTTTAATCGGCGTTTGACCTTGTTGACGGTACAACTGTGCTTGTCCCGTTTCAACCAACCTCTCAGGCAAAGCGCGTGGGCGTTATTCTCAATACCCGTCTTACCCCCCTAAAAAAACGAAACCCTTCCTCTGCTGTTTACCAATCATGCCTCAGAAACCCACTTTTAGGATTATAGTTTTTGCTTCCCCTCTTCACCCCTCACAGTGACAATGTAGACACTCTTTTATTCAAAACATCCCCAACGATGCTCACATACTCAGAGATCCCTATCCAATACTTCCACAGGATACCCGGAGTATTTCCCCGCTTTCGGCACCAGAAGGGTTTTTGGCTGCCTTGCAATTTCTCACATACCACACAAGTCCTTCTTCGTGCACCTTTTGGATCGTCCTGTTTTTTTTCATGAGCCCACTCTCCCGCTGAAGGACCTCCACCAAGTCTGTCCCTACCGAACCATGAAAAGCACCATGCCAAACCACACACAACCCATCCCGCCCCCCACAGCTCTTTTGTTGTGTTCGTAGTACTCTTTCCCTTCCCATAATGATTTCCTCACCATAACTGAGAAGTTTCTTTATATCATTGTTGACATGGTTCTGCACCGTATTTTTTCGCTTGTTTATATTGTTTTGTGTGCGAAGGTCACACACCAACCCTTTTTTCCTGACTCCTTCAGACTCACCATTTTACACCTCTTCCCAGTCAATTGGTCTCCTTTTTTTTTTATTTCGTTACACACACCAGCACCCAGTGGCAAGAGCGGAGGTGGCTATCTTCCTGCCATCCTACCGTCTTGTTCCGACGCTATCCGCCCAGACGAGTACGCCGCTCTTGCTGTTGGTCCCTCAAGTTTCTAATTGGATCCTCTACCAAGCGTGTCCGGGGACCCCAATTTGTGCTTCTTTTAGGCTAGGTTGCGGAGTCCCCGGCGATTAACCCTACAGCTGGTTTAATGATTCGGTCGACATTCTCTTATGTAGTCTTGTTCTCACAATGCATCCCTTCCCCCAGGTCTTTCGCAAACGTTCGGATCTTCGAACGTTGCAGCCTGTCAGTCCCCTTTTAGCACGACCGCCGGCACCACTGCCGATTCGCCTATAGTGCAGGAAACCCTTCATCGGTGCCCGTAATATTGTTAATTCGCAGGTTCCCGTTGGCATGTCGTTTCCTGTGTTAGTCGCCCAGTTCAAGTTTTCCACATTGTGACTACGTTCGGCATCCTATGCGGATCAGATTTTCTTCTGTACGCATCAGGGCGGACCAGTCAAGTACCCTCCTACCCCGTGGGCACGAAAAATTTTGCAGGGGGTTCTCTAAAGGTCAAATTGGTGAAGACCGTCCCTGCTGACCCCCAATGGGAGATGGCAGTGTAGTTTCCTTTAGCCAAGAGGGCAACCATTCTCCCTCACCCCGTCACTGATCCTTGGAGGTTGAACTTTTTTCCTTTTTCGATCACAACGATGAAGGTCGAGGTTTTTCCCGGCACCCCAGCGGTCCGCGCCCAAATCGGCCATGTCCAGGTCCCCCCTGTTTCCCTTTTGTCAAAAATGTTGCTCCACTTCATCTGTTTTGCGGGCGCGTGCAGGGTGTTGGTGGCAGGCTGTCCGGGCTCCAGCTGTGTTGGGTGCTCGGGCCTCGGAGCTGTTGGGGGTTTTTGCAGTTGTTATGGGGGGTGCGCGGGTTGGCGGGGGGGCTGCGGGTTTGCGGGTGGGTTGGTTCCTTTGGTGGTTCTGCCTCTGGCATTCCGTGTTGTCCGGGGGTGGTGGGGGGGGAGGGGAGGCGTGGCGGTGGTCGGTGGGGGGGTTGGGGGTTTTTCAGTTTTGGGTGGGGGGTTTTTGTTTTGGGGGGGGGTGTGGGGGTGGGGTGGAGGGTGTTTGGGTTGGCGGAGGGTCCCCGTCCAGCCACCCCCCTGATTACTCTCGTTTCCTCCTACGTTTTTGTTTTTTTTAATCCTATGGACCTTCCCTTTTTCTTACTTTCTCGATCCCCCTCCGGCCCGTTTTAGCAACCCGTGTTTGAAGCAGTCACCAAACTTTCCCCCCTGGTGACTACTTTCTTTTGCGTCCCCCTTCTTTGGTTTTGTGTCCCAACTCCGATAATCCATTTTGTCGTGATCCACACCAAATCACAAGTAACCACCTTTCCCGTTGATTTTCCTTACGTTTCGGGCGCCCCCCACCTTGGTTTTTGACCGTCTCTGCCCGGCCCACAAGACCCCCCTTCCACTGCGCGCCTCACTTTTTCGTCAATTTGCTCCTAACATCACTGCAACCTCGCCCAAGTTAATTTCGTTGCCCCTGATTGTTCTTCGTACGTGACTTTTTTCCCCCCTCTTCCCCCGCAAAGCTTTCGCCGACGATCTGATCCCATGTTTGCCGCTGGAAGAATGATAACGACCAGTGCCCAATTGTGCTGCCGTTTCCCCCATACGCCCTCTTCAATCCTTAAATGCTGACATGTGTCCCCCAGCTTTGCGCACCCTCTTGGTACCGTTTTTTCTCACGGCATGGATTGACTGGCCTTTCCCTGCTCTCGTTCTCCCAGTGACTGTTTGCATCACGTCTCGACTACCGAGAACTTTCCTTCTCATCAAGGTGGTCTTTGTGTTTGAGAACCACACAGCACTCACCCATGCCTAATGTCAGCTCCCTTCGCTCCACTCAGCATGAAATGTTTCCCTCCCGCTTTTTTTCCCTTCCCCCAGCCCAAAAAGTGCCCCCAAAGCCCACAGCACAGCCGTGTGCCCTTACCTATCCTATCCCCCCTTTCCCCTACGGCCTTGACAGAGTATTCTGATTTCAATCATCATTTTTTTACGTGTGAAATGAGATCTCCGACTTCCCCTCTGGAACCCCCCTAGTAACCACGAACAACGGCCTCTAGTTCAAAACGCCACGGCCATACCCCCCCAGTCCTCCCCCACATCACCTCCCACCCCGGCCTCTTCCTGCTTTCACTGCCTGAAGTTACCATTCATTTCTTGCACGAAAAATCCGACAGGCTTCTTTCTCCCCACGTTGATTGCGCTCAATTCACCATACTCTTCCCGGTTTCTTCTATTTCTTTTGAGACATGGTGCGGTCTGTTCTTTTTGGTCATGACAGTTTTGATGTACCTTTCTAACGTTCCGTTACGCTTTGCAGGTTTGCCTTACCCCCAATTCACTTGTTAGTTCAAAACCAGATTGACTGAGGATCAGTTCCCCCCTTTCTTGCAAAGCAAAAGACGTGAAGTATCCTGGACTGCCGGATTGTGTTCCTCTTTTTTTTCTGGCCTGTATTCCTGTTTATATCCCCTGAGCGGGATGGGCATTGACTGTGAAAGAAGTGGTCGGCATTCCTGTAATCTTTGACCCTTTCCCTTTCTCTTTCTATTCGGCATGTTCCCGTCCCCCGACGGTTGTTCCCTTTGTCCGGTCTGAGAACGTACCCCCCACCGCCCACGCGTTCGAGATTCAGTACTTTTTTTTCCGACTTCGACATTTTCTGCGGTCCCCCAATTGATTCCGACACTCGCTCTTGGCCTTTTTGATGAGGCGAGCGCCTTTCTGTAAAGAATTTTTTACAGAAAATCTGGCGTTTTCGTCTTTGGTTTGTGTTGGTTGTTTTTTAGCGGGTGGAATTGACCAGTTATCCGTTTCTTTCCCTTCCCCCTCATTCTCTTCCTCTTTTTGTTCCTTTGCATGGAATATGCCTTCCGTTGGTAGGCCCACTTTCATCGGTATACCTTTGAATCACCCAGCTCGTTCTCACACACACCTTCCGACCCCCCCCTCCTGGTTATTTTCCCCCCCCCCCAAACTCAAAGACCGGTCCTCCGCTCATCCAGATTCGCTCTTCCCCGTCGGTGGAAAATCTTTGCCTTGACCTCACATAGGTCTGGCAGTCTCCCCCCACTGCCGCTTCGTGCCAGAGCTGGGGACTTCGCGCCCTGATTTCATCCCTTTAAACATCCCACCGGGTCGCCAGAGATCCACCTTTTTTATAAATGAGGATCAGACGGTGCCTGTTCCCACTCAGTTTCCCATTGTAACCTTTGATCGTGTCTCCAAACCAGTCCCCTTCTCCTGCAGGCAAGCTCCATTAGCAGTATCCCCTTCCCCTTATCCCCTGAGCCATACAAGTGGATTTTTGCAGTTTGTTTTTCACCGGATCCCCCAGCCATCCCCATTTGCCACTGAAGTGTTGCGTTCCCTCCAACTGAGCAGCTGACGTTTAATCGTCTCCAAGTTTTCCCTTTTCCGTCAACCCTCCCACCTCCACCAACCGAACAACAGATCGCTGTCCCCCCGATTTCCTCTGGGCTTGCCATTTTTTTGATAGTCCACCTTTTTTCCCCCCCCCCCATTCTTTGTAGAATTTCCTCATGTCTGAACCCTCGCTTTCTGCCATTGCTACACTTCTTGTCCCCCTCCTTGTCTTCGTTGGCGGTTGATTTTCTACGTCCGGGAATTTTCCTTGGTCTTATGCCAGGTTTCTTATGTGTTCGTCTTCCGTTTCCATCGTGTTTCCCGTCAGTTACGCTTCGTTTTTCGGTACCCCCCCATGACTTCCTTCTTTTATGCGTTGACGCAAGTTGTTTTTCATCTTTACGACCGGTGTTCCCCGGGACAAAATTTTTGGCGCGTCTTTTGCTTGGTTACCAGGAGGAGTTCTGTAATAGCTGGTCAGGTGATCCCGTTTCTCATCGACTTCTTCCTTTTATTTCTTAGTCTATTATCCCCTGCCCTTGACTTGATGCGCAGTTTATCTTTAGGCTAGTCACGGTGCCAGTTTCCTCACGGGCCCCAGACGTTTGCCCCTTCCCTTCCGTCGAGATCCCGTTGTAAGGCAGGACCGCAGTCGTGACAACTATTGCCGGACTTACGTCTTTGTCTTTGATGGCTCTTTGTCGCCGTCCAGTGGCCAATTATGTTTTCCGATACTTCTTTCCCTTTCTTTTTTCTCGACGCGTCGTATGATACATCCTTGGTTAGAGAGTCCATTTACCCCTTCTCTCCGCTCCCGCCCCTCTCATCTCCACTCAATGAAAGTGTTTCTTAGTTTTGTCATTTTATGTCTCGACACGCCCACCCTGGGTTTTTTTGATGACAAAATTCTTCTCGTCTAGTCGTGTCTCCTATTGGATTTGGGACAGACTCCGAGGTTGCACCATCCCGTTCTCCCGTACCCCGCCGATTCATTGTCGGTCCCTTTGTTTCCTTTTTTTTTCCGCTCACAACATGAGCTCTTGTCTAGTTTTGCTCCTATTGCCAATTGCGGTGACATCCGTAGCAATACTTGTCGGTATGCTCATATCGTCCCTTCGCTTTGGTTTTCCTTTGCGGAGTGAACAAAAATAGGTTTGCTACAAGGTAGCCGGCGTGGACAATTGCCTTTACTCCTTCTTTCCTCATTCCTCTCTCGTTTGTCATAATACACGTTTTTTTTTGTTGTTCTCTTAATTCTTCAAAGAGCCCTCGGTACCGTGCGATTTTTCTCTCGCGTTTTTGAGCAACCTCTGGTTGCAAGACAGTCACCACTTGCCCCATGGACCCCGCTTCGAAAGTCTGTTAAGTAGATTGGTCCCTGATCTTGCTGGTCTCCCCTCGACTCCTAACCCCCCCTGTCGAGCCTTTCACCACCATGTTCACGCTTTGCTTTAAAACCCCCCCACTTTTTTTTCAATTATACCATAGGGGTTAGAGGACCTGTGTGTGTTGCCCGCGGCTGGTTGCAAATCCCGGGAGGTAACCAGCCCCGTCTTCCGAATCTTCCTGGATGCACATCCGTTTTGGTGTGCTCACCTCCCCTGTCCCCCACACTCGCCTCCCCGTCTTTAATACCTTGTTTCGTTTTTCGCATAATCGAACACTGCGGCGTAAAATACGCCCCGCGATCACGATTCTCTCCTTCCCGACCGTCCCTTGAAGTGACATCCTTTGGGCGTGACAACATTCCCCCATCAAGTGCAACCGGCATGCACGATACTTTTCTCTCTTTTTGTCGTACCAGCTTCCTGTCACCCTCACTTCTTTACGGAACGGGATTGTCGTCGGACGTGAGTTTGAAAACTTGCCTTCTTGCAGTGTGCAACTTGACCCCCTTTCTTTCATTCTGACCCGAGTAATACCGATCGGGATTAGTACCACTTTTCCCCTCTTTTCTTTTCGGCATGGTGATTCCATCACAATGAAGAATGCGACAGGCTGACTACCAGCTGACCCTTTTTAATGCGCCCCACTCAAAGCTCCGAGTCCCCCCCCCAAGTCCCCCGCACTCCAGTTGTACTTTACCCATTTATCGGAACCAACCCTGACCCCACCTTTGCCCGTGCCCCCCCTTCAAGAGTAGAGGACTTTATCCTTGTTTTACGGTCAAACTTCTAGTCGGTCCCCGTGGAAACCTCTTTCCAGCCTTCTTCGCCGCACCCCTTCCCTGAATACAAACGCCAAGCATTTCCATTTTGCATCACGTCCAAGATCCCTCCCCACCCTTACCTCCACGTTTCCCCTTATGGACCTTCTCCTTCCCCTTTGTTTGAAGCACGAAATATCCTTCCAAGTTCTCGTCGACCCTCCTTTCTTTTGGCATTACTGCCCCCTCTACTTCCCCCTACTAAACTTTTTCCGATAGCTTTGAGACAGCCTTTGTCACTTGTGGTGCGGTTGTCATTTTTTCTCTTTCCTTACCTTCTTTGAGCATGTCCCTGTCAGTGGAGGCAATTCTTCTTTTCCTGTTCCATACATCTTTCACTGGTCACCCACCCTTCCTTTTCTTTCTGGTTAGGTTCCTTTACACCACCCTTTCAGTGCACCAAGTCCCACCCTGAAGTATTCTTTTCTCTGTTGATCCTTGTATTCTGTGCTTCTTATGGTGTGTATACGCGGTGGTGGGCTTTTTACTCCCTCAACGTCGATCTCTTTTTTTCTTGTTCAAGACAGTGGTGTTATCCAAGTCGGAATTTGACCGCCTTCTCCTCTCCCCCTCTTTCTTGTTTCAGCCGTCCCTATTGATTTTGACTTTTTCTATTTTTGTTATAATCGGTTCGCGCGCCTCTCCATAT